>Ga0307378_10000654_pt1 | contig 60162 bp, 37 predicted proteins | sample UN1MG_FD_202238 | JGI IMG/M metagenome (GOLD analysis project Ga0307378, IMG submission 202238) | Soil microbial communities from Risofladan, Vaasa, Finland - UN-1 | ecosystem: Environmental > Terrestrial > Soil > Coastal area > Acid sulfate soil | place: Finland: Risofladan, Vaasa | collected... | reverse complement strand
TGCATTTTGACCAGCTTGCTCTCCAAGCTGGGGCAATCCCGCACGGCTTATCTCTGAATGCACCCCTCTGGCATCTGCCCCTCATACCCAGATTCCCCACCATCTGCCCGCGGATTCTTCACTGCTGTACAGCACCGATTCCTCTGGCGGAAGTCTCACTCTGTAGTATGGATCAGGAAGTCCGCCCTTCTCTTCAAGCCCGGCCTTTTCCAATGATCGCCTCTCTGCCTTGTTCGTTGCGTACGTGTAGGCGAAGACACTCTGCGTTTCCGGCTGCTGAAGCAAATAGGCCAGGGCTAGCTTCTGCGCCGCCGTGCCGTACCCTTTGCCGCGCTCATTGGATTCGGCGATAAAGATGTTCAGTTCCCAATCAACCATCTCGTGACTGCTGCCGAATCGCCATGCCCGATAGTAGAACCGGCCCAAAGGTTCTCGGTCAGCAGTGCGTCTGATGAGGAAAACCTGACGGTCAGAACTGTGCAAGAACAGGTCGCGCAGTTCCGCGGCCGCCATCCGTGGCACTCTCTTGTACGGCCCCTGTGCCACGGGGTCGAGCGTCCATCTTACCAGCAGGTCGACGTTCCGATGGTCAGCAGGCTCGAGAGTGACAATCTCGTTTTTGAGCATACTGACCACCTTCCGCTACCGACCATCCTGGATTTCAAACAAACACACGGCAAAGGGACGACGCCAACCGTGATCCTCAGTGCGGTCTACTAGCTCGAACCACCTTTCCACCCTGGGAACGACGCAGCTCTACTTTTCATAGAATCCGCTCAACTCGCCATAGGCAAGGACATGGCTTTCCATGGCCTTGAAAACGCCTCGCCGATCATTCGCCTCGGGCTGGATCGTGTCAATGTCCAGGGCGTAAATGCGAAGAACATACCGATGCCTGCCGTAAAGCGGACAAGGCGGATAGTAATTCGTCTCTCTAGACCAGTTTCGACCTACCACTATCCCCAGCTCACCGAGGTCTGCGTCCGTCGCGTTGGAGGGTAACTCTGCTACACCACGGGGGATATTGTAGAGAACCCAGTGCACAATCTTGAATAACCTGAGACGCGGAGTGGGGAGTTCATCACAGTCCTCCTTGCGTGTCTTCAGGTTTGCTCACTCGATGAGCAACGAGCGTTACAACTGCGCCTGACGGGGCGGCGGATGAGCAGAGTCCGGCCTAATCACCGAGCGGAGCGTGGTTCCTGTCAGGACCTATTGCCTCTCATCTTGCCGAGGCATTGTACTAGAAAGGCGAAAGGGCAGCAAATGCTCTCCCCCTTTTCCTGAGGAGACCCTGCCCTGTTATGGGAAAAGGACTTGACAAACTTCTCCAGAAATGGTATAATCCATAGTGACTGGTCATTAAGGAATAATCAGGTTGGACTAAAACTCGGCAGGTGCTGTGAGGTGAGAAAGTGGAAAGAGAATTGCTCTTATTGGGTCTGTTGCGTTTTCAAGATATGTACGGCTACCAATTGAACGACCTCATCGATAGCCACCTGGGAATATGCGTGCAACTAAAGAAGCCAACAGTCTATCGCCTGCTCAACAAGATGACCGATGATGGATGGGTCATCTACAGAGAAGAACAAGAAGGAAATCGCCCGCCCAGACGTGTCTACACCATTACATCGGAGGGAGAGCTCGCATTCCAGCGGCTACTGCGTGAGAGTTTGGCTGAATACAGGCCCGCCGAGTTCCATAGTGATATCAGTTTGGCGTTTCTGAACGTACTCCCTGCCGAGGAGGTAGTACCTCTGCTACACAAGCGGCGCTTGGTTATTGAGAACCTGCTGCAAACAGCACACTCTCGCGAGGGGCACCATGGGAGCTTTCACGTCATGGTCGAGCATCAGATACGCCATCTTTCGATGGAATTGGAATGGCTGGACGAAATCGTCGCCCGGATCACCGCACTCTGAACTCTGACGACGTTGGAAACTGTATCATAGGAGGTAAACACTATGAAAATACTTGCACTCGTCGGAAGCCCGCGAAAAGGCGGCAATACTGACTTACTCGTCGATCAAGTCATCGCGGGAGCCAAGCACCAGAACGACCAGGTTGTCGTCGAAAAAGTCTTTGTCAGCGACCTCGACCTGCAGTTCTGTCGGGGGGATGTATCTTGCCGCAAGACGGGCGAGTGCATCATCTCTGACGATATGGCAGAGGTTCTGGACAAGATCAAGTCTGTAGATGCGCTGGTTCTTGGATCTCCGCTCTATCGGGGATATCTTTCGGGGCAAATGAAGGTCTTTATGGATCGCACGCATCCCCTGGAGAAGGAAGTCAATATGAAAGCAGGAAAAAGCATGGGAGTGGCGATGGGCTTCCTGGCAAGAGTGATCCCCACGAAGCTGCAGATGAAGATGATGCAGAAAATGGCCGGAGGGATGGGGCACTTGTATCGGCTAGAGAGGAAGAACAGTGTTGTTGTGGTGACAGGTGCTCATCCAGCCTACATCCCCCAGATGAGAAGAGACCTGGAGAGGACTGCGCAAGAGTTGGGGTCCTTTTCGCTCATGAGCGGCGGAGAGGTTGTGGCATCAGTTCTGGCCGCCGGCGTATCGAAAAAGGGAGATGTGTTGGATCGACCCGATATCCTGAAACAGGCATTTGAAGCAGGCCAACAACTCGCATCAAGTTGTAATGGCGACGGAGGTGAAGGGGTATAGATGAGCTCCTGAGACTCGCCTGGCGCAACTGGCGGCGCATGACCTTTCCTTCCAACCTCGGCGGGCCGCCCAACGGCATCGAACTCACGCGCCGCGCCGGGGCTTGCACATTCTACGAATTCCTGTTTTTGCGTCCCCATCAGGTTTCTCGTGACGAGAGACCAGGTGGAAGTCTGCCCGCTTTCGCGTGGGGTGATGTTGACCATACGGCGCCGCCCTGGCTGCCTTAACCGCCTGGTGCTGGCAGTAACAGCTTCCGCTCTCGCTTCCGCTGCCGGCCTGACGGGCGTGGCGGCTTTGTCCCCAGGGCTTCGCACCTCGCCAGCCTGCCCTGAGTCTGTCGAAGGGTTACCAGCGACGCACGCCTGGGTAGGGTACGGTTGGCAGAACAACCGGTTGTATCACTCTAACGGAACTCACTGCAACTCTGATCGCCCCAGGTGCCGGGGCGTGAGCATCACCCAATCGGCTTTGACGACGGCGGTCAGTCGCTGTGTTCAAGTGCAGGGCGACAAAAGCCCTGGAGCCTGCCCTGAGCGCGGCCGAAGGGACGGCGATTGGGTCTACTGGTCAACCCGGCTGGGACGTGACCCGAACAGACCATCCACAGCAACAACGCCTTCGACAACCTGCGCTTGATGCACGGCCACTGTCACGACGTCGTTCGCGGCAAAGGGTACCTATGACGCCAATGCTGCGCATTGGTCAGCCCATATCCTGAAGAGCCACGTGTGGGGAGAGCTCTCCCGCGTGGTTCGGGAGTGGCGGTGAGGGAGACGACTCCCTCGCTGGTCATAACTTAGCACGCGCTTTGCCTGCGCCCGCGGTTCTTTCCTCAACTATGGACTCTCTAATCTGTTGGAAAATGAAATCCTGAACAGCCTCCTCGGATCTTACATTGCGATAGAAATCTCTTACTGCGAATAGTCTATTGGTGTTTTCTGGGTACAGATGATCGAAGACCTGAACATTTTTATACTTCCAGTAGTAAGAGCAACCGAACAGGTAGTCGAGGATTGACTGTACCTGTATTTCAATTGGTAGGTAGCCACAAGACGTAATCGCGACCCGCCCCTCGATAAGTAACCTTTGGTGATAAGGACGGCGTGGAGTACCAGTGACAGATCTTACATCTTTGATAAGATGGCTAACAACTTTTCGCATAACTGGTGCATATACCCGAGCTTCTACATCTGCTTCTGAATCAACATCTATGACAATGTTGATGCCAAGAAAGTCTCCAAGCACGCTAGCTAATTCATCGTCTGTGATGGACTCTCCCTTATCCGTGAGCAGAATCTTCTTGAACTTGGGAAGGAAAGACTGTATTTCTCTCTGATCAGATGATTCGTCTTTTGGATCTGCGCCAAGTCGCCAATACTTCAGCACCTTGTCAATAACAGAGCTGGTCGCCTTGACCCTACTAAACACAGCAAAGACAGGTATACCTGCATGCCTGAGTAAATCACTTATGTCCCTATTAAGGCTCATAATCCATTGGTCAAGCTCGGAGAATCCCAAGATTCTTTCTGCTAACACAGCTCTTATAGCACTTTTCCAATGACTATGATGTGGGAAAAGGCCTGCAATAGCTCGTTCTCTGAGCTGCGCTGCCTCTCGTCCTAGAGCAAGCCGATATGCTATGGGGACATAAAGATACAGGTCTTCCAGAGCATCCTCAGAACTTGGTTTTGGTTTGACCAAGCGATCCGATAGTATCTGCCTAAACTCCTTCATATGTGGCAATCCTGCCACGATCCTCCGGCAGGCAGCTGAGTTCTCTGTATCCTCCAAATGGCTGACAATGCCATTGAACACTTTTTGCCATAGGATAGATGTTGGCTTAGAACAATCGCGTTGCAAAGAACTTCGTTCAATAAGCAAATCATGAATTCTGGGAAAACAATCATTTATGCGCGAGGACCATCCAACAGGCAGAAGCCATTCCTTTTCGACGGAAAACAGTTTATCAAGTGGTAAGTCTACGATTTCAAGTGTCGAGGCTCTTATGAAGTCTTCGCGCTCGGCAATCCTTCTACAAGCTTGTTGTAAAGTCAAATCGCCCGTTAGTTCTTTCCAAGTTGCCTGCGGCAAGACTATAAGGCTATCTTCTCTTGAAAACAAGACAGAAGGTGCAAACACCGCGTTTCTCCTCCGGATATTACGCTCACGCAATATGCTCCCCATAATCAGTCTGCCGAATTATCAACTGCTCCTAGGATTATTAGGGTGGCTTTCTGAGCTGTACTCAAGCCTGTTGCGCCAGTAATATTCATCTGTTCGTAGGGCCTATCGGATCTTAACGTTTTGAGACACTTGCCCTTCTGTACATACCAAAGCTTAATTGTTCCATCATCGCTACCACTAACAAGCATCTGACCATCTGAACTAAAAGAAATCGCCCGTAGTTGATCGGTATGCCCATGCAGCGTGCTAAGAAGTTGTCCAGAGCTAACATCCCACAATCGCACGGTCTTATCGTCGCTGCCGCTGGCAAGCATATCATTATTAGAACTGAGAGCGACTGCTCTTACCCGCCTGGTATGTCCTTGCATCGCTTTTATACAGTTACCAGAACTGACATCCCACAACCGCACGGTTTGATCATCACCACCGCTAGCAAGCATATGTCCATCAGAGCTGAAAGCAACCGACCATATCCGGCTGGTATGCCCTTGCAGTATCCTGATGCATTGCCCAGTGTTGACATCCCAGAGCCGCAAGGTCCTATCACTACTGCCGCTGACAAGTGTTTTACCATCGGGGCTGAAAGTTACGGATGTTACTCGATCACTGTGCCCTTCCAACGTATTTAGACACTTCCCTGTCTCAACGTTCCATATTTGCACTTTCCAGCCGTCGTCGCCACTAGCAAGTACGTCCCCACCTGGGCTGAAAGCGACCGACAATACCCGGCTGGGATACTCCTGCAATATATGTAAACACTGTCCACTGCTGACATCCCACAGCCGTATGGTCTGATCCTGACTGGCACTAGCGAGAATGTGACTATCTGGGCTGAAGGCGACTGTGCCTACTCGACTGGTATGTCCTTGCAGTGTCTTGACGCATTGCCCAGTGTTAACATCCCAGAGCCGCACGGCTTGATCATCACTGCCACTGGCAAGCAAGCGCCCATCAGGACCGAAGGCAACTGACCAAACCTGATTAGTGTACCCGCGCAAGGTTTTGAGAGATTGTCCAGTGCTAACATCCCACAATCTCACTGTTTGATCATCACTGCCACTGACAAGCATTTCACCATTGGGACTGAAAGCAACCGACCATATCCGACTGATGTGCCCTTGTAACGTTTTGAGGCATCTACCAGAGCCAATATCCCACAGCCGCATGGTCTTATCACCGCTGCCACTGACAAGCATTCCACCATTGGGACTGAAAGCAACCGACCATATCCGGCCGGTATGCCCTTGCAGTGTCCTGATGCATTGCCCAGTGTTAGCATCCCAGAGCCGTACGGCTTGATCATCACTGCCACTGGCAAGCAGGCGCCCATCGAGATTGAAGGCTACCGCTCTTACACGGTCAGTGTGTCCCCGCAATGTTCTGAGGCACTTCCCTGTATTAACATTCCACAATCGCACGGTCTTATCCTCACTAGCACTCGCAAGCAGTTGATAGCCAGGACTGAAGGCAACTGATCTTATCCAACCGGTGTGGTCATGCAATATACGCAAGCAGTGCCCACTATTAACATCCCACAACCGTACAGTTTGATCACTGCTGCCACTGGCAAGGAGGTGACCGTCTGGGCTGAAGGCGACTGTGCCCACTCGACTGGTATGCCCCTGCAATGTCTTGATACATTGTCCGGTACTGGCATTCCACAGCCGCACGGTTTGATCACCACTCGCACTCGCGAGCAAGTGACTATCAAGGCTGAAGGTAACTGACCACACCCAACCAGTATGCCCTCTGCAGGTGAGTTGTTGCTTACCATCGGTAACTCGCCACACCCTTATCTCGCCATTGGCTGTGCCTGAGGCAAATCGCTTTCCACTTGGACTGAACGCTACCGAGGGAATGCTGCCAAAAGCTTCAGCAAAAGCTGTCTTGTTAAAATCGGAATTCGAAAAACTCACGCCGCACAGGCTCATGTCCTGCAGATTAGCTTGCCAAATTGCTAGGTTGGAGAAATCATACCCTTCAAGGTCAGTTCTTAAGTGCGAAAGGAGGTTAAGTGTATTTCCTCCTGCATACCCGGATTTCTGTGGAAAATTTTCTTGCAGTACAAAGAGGATTTGAATCAGTCTAGCTTCCAGGTTAGTTTGATTCCCGAACATCGCGAGCAATCTGTTTAGAAGAGGCTCAATAATGAGACGGCTTTGGGCTTCTTGCACATAGCCTTTCGCAGAAGCCTTGAGCAATGCATGGCTGTTATATAACCGGATTTTTCCAGCTTCAATCTCCTTGCTAATCTGTTTGCCCAAGTTCTCAATGGTGTAATCCACGATTCGAGGTCCGCTGATTCTAATCTCCTCGCCAATCTGTTCAATTAGTTGACTAGTCATATACTCAATAAGTACAGGCTGTAGCGTGAAACGGGCTATGCTCTTTTCCAAAGATAATTTTCGCTGTAATGATTGCACAGTTGATGGAACTTGCTCTTTAGCTATAGGCGACAGAAGATCTTCTTGCAGCTCCGTCAACGAAACTGGCTCACGATTAATCGCCAACCAATACATTACTTCCGCTTCTAAATCCGACAATCGCTCAAAATGCCAGTCCAGAAGATCTCGAAGGTCATTAAAAACCGGTTTCCCTTCTTTCAGGAATGCAGGAATATCGCCAAAAAAGACCTCATGAATATGTCTTGCGGCCAGTTCCAAAGCTAAAGGGTTTCCGTCATAAAACTCGATGAGCTCTTTCCACTCCTCATCTGAACCAGAAAATGAACCAATTTCCTCAAATAACTTTCTTGCGTTTACTAGATCTAAACCTCTTAACTCTATTGAACGGATGGGTTTTGTTCTGCCCTCCAATCTTGCGATTTCTTTAGGTTTCTCCCGGCTAGTCAGTATCAAACAGCTTTGATGAGGAACTTCTCCAACTTGTCTAAGCAATTCGCCATACCCTCCATACCCCTCTCGATATTGGCCAGAACGATCACCAGCTTGAAAAACCGCCTCCATGTTATCCAGGATTAGTAGACAACGGCGCATTTTCAAGTAGTGGAGTAGACGGGAAATCTGATCACTTTCCCTTTCTGGCAAATCAAACTCTTGCTGGTCAGATAGAACCTTGACTAGGTCTGCTAAGATCTCTGAGGGAGGCGGAGCATTAAGTAATCTTCGCCAAATAACATAGTCAAATTCGTCTTGAATGCCTTGAGCTAACTTCAGCACTATGTCCGTTTTGCCGATACCACCTTTTCCCAGTCTTATGGACAATCTCGTCTTACCGACTCCAGCTACTCCCAAGATAGCCACAAGGCGACAACGCTCATCAAGAATCCACTTCTTTAGCATAGCAAGTTCTCTCTGTCGTCCATAGAAGACACCGACATCAGGTGCATTCCCCCAATCTTTTCTAGGGTTTATCTCTTTGACCCCTTGACGCTGTAGAATCTGGCCATCTTTTCGGTCGTAACGAGCCTCTTCCCTGCCTTTCATGATCATAACTGGAGTCAGATGCCCGAAGATCCCTTTCATATGAATAGCATTACACGCCAGTTCGTAAGCGAATTGGATCGATTTGCCAGCGCCTAGTGCGTCATAAAATGCGACAGCAAATTCAATGGCAGCTCCGTCTCCAATGGCTTGTTTCATACCAATGACATAATCGATATGTTGAGCAATAGCTTGCGCCTGAACCTTTGAGTAACAGGCATTAAGCAACACACATTTTACATGATCGGCGAACAATTTAAAGAAATCAGCAAGAGCTTCCGCACTGACTAACTGTGTTTGACCAACTTCATCTTCAAACGCAATTCCAGGATCACCTTCCCCGTGTCCACAAAAATGCACAATGTTGGGATTGAAATCTAACATCGCCCTGCGAATATCCTGGGGACGTGCTGCCCACTCTTGTTTTAGCTCAAAATCGTCACGTCGCTGTGCCCTTCGTAACCCATGGTCTATCTCACGCACTTCCTCATCTAAACGCAATCGTGATGTATCTTTAGGGTTTGCCGCAAGGATCAAGATTCTTGTCACCACGTTTCCTCCTCTAAGCCTCTCGTCGAAACAACTGTACGATAATTGTGTGTTGCCTGTAAACTATGAGATAAGCGTGCTAACTATCGGTAGGCGGAGTCCCCCTCCAACGCTAAAACAAACGTGCTAGACAAAGTCCTCCTACCTATCTCCATCGTTTACATTTCTGGAATTACCTTGCATAACAGGCTTCCATCTTGACCGCACATAGTATAAGACTGAAACCACTGTGACGCAAATTCGTCTTCAGGGAGAGCAGTGAAACACCGTTCCAAACGACTCCTGGATCGCGTTCGTGACGCCATTTGACCCGGCAGGAAGCGCTCGATGTCATCGGTGGCAGTCTTGCGTCGCTCTCGCTGTAGGCCGGGGCGGTTGTTTCGCTGCGGCTCACGCGCTGGCTTGTGCAGGCGGGCGGGGTGGAGTACAATTAGTATCGAACGGGCCACAAGCCGAGTGGCTCTTGTGTATTGTGTTCCCCAATACCATTCTCGAACCCAAGCAGGCGAGTATGGCAGACCTAATATCTGACTATAAGGAGTGAATCGTGACCAAAATTGCCTTCATCGGTGCAGGGAGCCTGGGATTCACGCGCGGGCTGGTGCGGGATATTCTGACGTTCCCCCTGCTCGAGGATTCGACGCTGGCGTTGATGGATATCGACGCCGAGCGGCTGGATTTCGCCCACAGGTCGGTGCAGCGGATCGTGGACATGGGCAACTACCCCGCCAGGGTCGAGGCGACGATGGACCGGGCAGAGGCGCTGAAAGGGGCCGACGTGGTGCTCTGCACCATCCTGGCCGGCGGCACGGATGTGTGGCGGTACGACATCGAAATCCCCAAGAAGTACGGCGTGGATACCAACATCGGCGACACGCGCGGCCCCTCGGGCATCTTTCGAGCGCTGCGCACCATCCCGGTGATGCTGGACATCGTCAGAGACATGGAGCGCTATTGCCCTGACGCGACACTGCTGAACTATACGAACCCGATGGCCATGTTGTGCCGGGCCATGCAGCGCGAATCGTTCATCCGGTTGACGGGGCTGTGTCACAGCGTGCAGGGCACGGCCATGATGCTGGCCGAGTGGATCGGCGCGCCGATGGACGAGATTACCTACACCTGCGCGGGCATCAACCACCAGGCATGGTACCTCAAGTACGAGTGGAACGGCGAGAACGCCTATCCGCTGATCCGCGAGGCCATCAAAAGACCCGAGATCTATAACGAGGAGATCGTCCGCAACGAGATGTTCCTGCACCTGGACTACTACCCCACCGAATCGAGTGGGCACAACTCGGAGTACAACTGGTGGTTCCGCAAGCGTCCCGACTTGATCGAAAAGTACTGCATCCACGGAACCGGGTGGAACCCCGGTGAATATGCCTACATTTTGAAGGAATACCAGGAAGCGGAGAATACCTGGAGGGAAGAGGCCAGGGAGTGGTTTGCGGAGGAGACGCCGATCAGCCTGGAGCGGGGACACGAGTACGCAGCCTACATCATCAACGCGCTCAAAGGGGGCGAGATCTTTCCGTTCAACGGCAACGTGCCCAACGTTGGGCTGATCACCAACCTGCCGGAAGGAGCCTGCGTGGAGGTGCCGGTCTTTACGGACAAGGCCGGTTTCCACCCGGTGCACGTCGGCGCGTTGCCGCCACAGTGCGCGGCCTTGACCCACATCAACGTGATGGTCGAGGAGATGGCCGTCGAGGCAGCGCTGACCGGCGACCCGCGCCTGGTCTTCCAGGCGATCGCGTACGATCCATTGACCGCGGCTGTCCTCTCGCTGGCCGAGATCAAGGAGATGGTGGAGGAGATGTTTGAGCAGAATCGAGACTATCTGCCGCAATTTACGCATTTTGAGGTCTAGTCTCAACCTTGCGAAGGTTCGCAGGAGGCTGCAAGGCCGGACAGGCCCTCGCCTGGGCCAGGGTGCCGCCATAGCGAGGGCTCGGCGCAACCTTCGCAAGGTTTAGGGGGAAGCGGCTGATGCATGAGATAGCGAGCGATCTGGCCCGTTGGTTGGCCGCCGGCGAGCAGATTGCGCTGGCGACGGTCGTGTGGGCCGAGGGCCCCTCGCCCCGGCCGCCGGGCGCGCGCCTGGCGGTGACCCGCTCCGGGCACATGGCCGGCTCGGTCAGCGGCGGGTGTGTGGAGGGGACGGTCTTTGAGGAAGCGCAGACGGTGCTGGCCGGCGGGCCGCCGAAACGGCTGCGCTACGGCGTGGTGGACGAGACCGGGTGGGAGGCGGGGCTGGCATGTGGGGGCACGATCGAGGTCTACGTCGAGCCGCTGGTGGGAGTCCATCGCCAGTTGCTCGCGGCGGTGGAGGCAGAGGAGACGGTCGCGCTGGCGACCCGCCTCGACGGCGGCGGCCACCTGCTGGCCTGGCCCGACGGCCGCCTGGAGGGCGACCTCCAGTTGGCTCCCGAGTTGACTGCGCTGTTTCCTGGACCCGCGGCCGGGTTACACCTCGGCCCTGAAGGACCTGTCCTGAGCCCCTCGACGTTGCTCGGGGTAGACTCCATCGAAGGGCCTGTCCTGGGCAAAGTCGAAGGAGACGTGTTCCTCCAGGTCCTCGCCCCGCCGCCGACGCTCGTCATCGTCGGCGCGGTGCACATCGCGATGTCGCTGGTGGAGCTTGCGCAGACGCTGGGCTTTCACGTGCGGGTGGTGGACGCGCGCCGTGCCTTTGCCACCCGGGAGCGGTTCCCCACAGTGGACGAGCTGGTCGTCGCCTGGCCGCAGGACGCGCTGAAGACGGAATCATTGGGGTCGCAGCATTACGTCGTGATCCTCTCCCACGACCCCAAGTTCGACCTGCCCGCGCTGCAGATTGCACTCCGGAGCCAGGCGGCCTACGTCGGGCTCATCGGCTCGCGCAGTACGCAGGCCAAACGCAAGGCCGCGCTGCGGGAGGCCGGGTTCGCCGAGGCGGAGCTGGCGCGCATCCACGGCCCGGTGGGGCTCGACCTGGGTGGGCGGGAGCCGGCCGAGATCGCGCTGGCGATCCTGGCGGAGATCGTCGCCGTGCGACACGGCCGGCGCGGCGACGAATTGACCGTGCGAAAACACGCGGCGACCGTCCAGGGTGGTGCAGGGAAAACGATCCGCAAAGACTCTTGTTGACAGGTTGCATAGGAGGAGTATAATCGCGGCGGAATCGGATTCGCGACCAGGGACCTCGTACGCTATCAAGACGCAGAGGGAAAGGAAGGGAGGAGCTATGACCGGCAAACTCAGGCTGCGGTGGCCTGTGGACGCCCCCCCAACGATCACGCAAAAGTTCGGCGAGAACCCACAGGACTATGCCAAGTTCGGACAGGCTGGACACGAGGGGGTCGACTTCGGGGTGCCCACGGGGGCCAACATCTACGCCTGCGCGGACGGCGAGGTGTTCGACGTTCGTCCCGAAGATGGCAACGCGTACGGCATCCACGTGCGCGTCCGGCACCGGGTGAACGGCCACGAGTATCGCACCGTCTACGCCCACCTGTCCAGCGTGCTGGTCTCAGAGCGACAGCACGTGAGGGCTGGCGAGCGGATCGCCCTGGCCGGTACCACGGGCAATTCCCGCGGTCCCCACCTGCACCTGACGCTCAAACTGGTCGGAGCCAGCACCCCTGGCTACCCGGCCGGGGTGGTGGACCCGCTCCCCTATCTGCAGGAGGAGGAAGAGGTCCCTGCGCCCAGTGACCTCACCATCTACCCGACCGACCGGCTGCGGCTGCGCGCCGGGCCTACGACCGGCTCCGCGCAACTGGCGTGGCTGGACAGGGGCGAACCGCTCACCGTGCTGGGCGCCGCCACCGCGGCCCGCGCCAGAGTAGGCCAGCAGGAGCAGTGGATTCGGGTGCGGCGAGTTGATGGGATGGATGGGTTCGTGGCCGCCTGGTACGTCCAACTGCAGCCCCCTGGCCCGGCGCCATCTGAACCCACGCCTGAACCGGCGCCGCTTGAAACGTTGATCGTGTACGTCACCGAAGCGCTGAACGTGCGCAATGGTCCCTCGATCGGCACCAGCCGGATCGCCATCGCCCTGCCCCACGAGCCGCTGTCCGCGGTTGGCGACCCACAGGTTGCGCTGGCGTTGGTGGGCGACCGGGGCGAGTGGTTGCAGGTGCGCCTCCCCGCCCCTTCGGCAAGCTCAGGGCAGGCTCCTTCGGCAAGCTCGGGGCAAGACGGGAGCAAGGGGTACGTCGCCGCCTGGTACGTGCAGACTGATCCGGGTCCAGCGCCGCCTTCATTGGCGACGGTTTATCCCACCGAGGACTTGAACATGCGCAGATGGCCCACGGTGAGCGCCAATCCCCCTGTCGGACGGCTCCCGCAGGGCACGCCGCTCACGGTCCACGACGACCCGGAGCGGGCGCGGGCGTTGGTGGGCCGGTACGACGAGTGGCTCTACGTCGAGACGCCGGAAGGCCAGCGGGGGTGGGTGGCGGCCTGGTACGTCCAGCTCGAGCCTCCCAGGGTGGCCGAACTGGTGCCCGAACTGGCACTGGCTGGCCCACTGGTTGTCTATGTCACCGAAGCGCTGAACGTGCGCAAGGGTCCATCGACCGGCACCAGCCGGATCGCCATCGCGCTGCCCCACGAGCCGCTGGCCGTTGTCGGTGACCCGCGGGCTGCGCTGTCGAGGCTGGGCCAGTGGGGCGAGTGGTTGCAGGTGCGCCTCCCTGCTTCCTCGTCCAGCTCAGGGCAAGGCGGAAGCAAGGGATACGTCGCCGCCTGGTACGTGCAGACTGATCCAGGCCCAGCGCCGCCAACCCTGTTGACCGTGTATCCTATCGAGGATATGAACATGCGCGAGCGGCCCGCGATCAGTGGCCAGTTCGTCGGGCAACCGGCGCACAACACGCCGCTCACAGTCCACGATGACCCGGCGCGGGCGCGGGCGCTGGTGGGCCGGTACGACGAGTGGCTCTACGTGGAGACGCCGGAGGGCCTGCAGGGCTGGGTGGCGGCCTGGTACGTCTCGAAGACGCCGACGTAGACCTACCCGAGAAAAGCCGCTCAAGGCGGACCACAGTCCGCCGCCGGATGGCTTGACCGGGTGCGTCGGATGGGCCGACTTGTTGGTTCACGGCCTGACGAACCGGAACTGCACCGACGGCGCGCCCGCCCAACCCAGGATTTCCTCCAGCGTCGGCATCGCCGAGCGGGCCTGGATTCCATAGAACAGGTCGAGGAGGGAGGGCGTCGGCCTCAGCTCGACCACCCGGGGCTCTCCCTCGATGCCGCCCAGTTCCGCGGCCTTTGCGATCGCGTCGTCCAGCGTGCCTACGTCGTCCACCAGCCCCAGCTCCTGTGCCTGCCGGCCGGTGTAGATGCTGCCATCGGCCAGCTCGCGTACTTGATCCAGCGGCAGGTCTCGGGCCTGGGCCACGACCTCGACGAACCCCTCGTAAATCTCGTCCGTGATCCCTTCCCACAACGCCTGCTCCTCCTCCGTCATCTCGCGGTAGGGGCTGCCGATGTCCTTGTGTGGCCCGGAGGTGATGACCACCACGTCCACGCCAATCTCATCCAGCAACTCCTCGACGTTGAGGAACTGGCTGATGACGCCGATGGAGCCGGTCAGCGTGTCCGGGTGGGCGAAGACGTGGTCGCCGCCGCAGGCGATGTAGTAACCGCCTGAGGCAGCGATTTCGTCCATCCAGACGACGACCGGCCTGTCGAACTCGACCAGCGCGTGGTAGATCTCGTCGGAGGCGACCACGCTGCCGCCGGGGCTGTTGACGCGCACCACGACGGCTTTGACGGCGGGGTCGGAGGCCTGTTCCAACAGGTCGGCCACGCGCCCAGGCGTGATCCCCGGCGCGGTGAAATAGTCCTCGGTGCCGCTGGTGATCGTTCCGTCGAGCCGGATCACGGCCACGGCGTCCCCCAGGCCGATCCCCGTTGGCGCGGGCTCTCCGGCCAGGCGACTCAGCGTGCCCGCTGTGAGGAGCCCGGTCCCGGCGCAACTGCACACCGGCAGCGCAAAGCCCAGGATGAAGGCCAGAAACACCCATAGGATTGTACGATCTTTCATCAGTTCCTCCTTCCGAAGCACACGCAACGGTTCGCGGGTTACGTGTTGCGTGTTTCGGCTCCCGGCACCAACTGCAGGAAGCGTCGTTTCCCCACCTGCAGCACGCCCCCGACTTTAATTTCTGCCTCAACGCTGGCGATCTGTTCGCCATCCAATTTGACCGCGCCCTGCTGCACCAACCGGCGGGCCTCGCTCTTGCTACGCGCGAATCCTGCGCCGTGGATGATGTCCACGACGTTGGTCGGGCCGGCCAGCGAGTGAGTCGGCATGTCCTTCGGCAGTTCACGCTGCTGGTGCACCCGCTCAAAGTGCGCGGCGGCCTCGTCGGCGGCCTCGTCCCCGTCAAAGATGGACACGATTTCCCAGGCCAGTTTCTTCTTTGCCTCCATCGGGTGCACCTCACCCCGCTCCACGGCTGCCAGCAGTTCGTCGATCCGCTCTGGCGTCCAGCGCGTGACCAGCTCGAACCAGTTGCGCATTGCCGAGTCGGGGATCGACATGGTCTTGCCGTATTTGTCCTCCGGGGCCTCGTCTATGCCGACGTAGTTGCCCGTGCTCTTGGACATGCGCAGGGTTCCATCAGTGCCGACGAGAATGCGGAAAGTGAGGCAGATCTGGGGCTTTTGCCCAAAGCTCTCCTGCACCTTGCGCCCGGCCAGAAGGTTAAAGAGCTGATCGGTGCCGCCTATCTGCACGTCAGTCTTTAGTGACACAGCGTCGTAACTTTGCATCAGAGAGTAGAAGAACTCGTGCAGCCAGATGGGGTCGCCTCGTTCGTACCGCAAGGAAAAGTTGTCCCGCGCCAGGAACTGCTGGACGGTAAAGTTGGCTGCCAGGCCGATGAGGTTTTCGAAAGAGAGCTTGGCCAGCCAATCGGCGTTGTAGCGCACCTCGGTCTTGTCTGGGTCGAGTATCCTGCACGCCTGCCGGACGTAGGTGCGGGCGTTCTCGGCCAGTTCCTCAGGCGTGCGGCGTGGCCGGGCCTTGTCCTTGTCGGAAGGGTCGCCGACCAGACCGGTAAAGTTACCGATGAGGAAGATGGCCTGGTGGCCCAGTTCCTGGAACTGGCGGAGCTTGCGCATGGTGACGGTGTGGCCCAGGTGGATGTCCGGCGCGGTGGGGTCGTAGCCACAGTAGACGCGCAATGGGCGCCCGCTCCTTCTCGCCTCGGCCAGCCGCTCGCGCAGTTCTGCCTGCATGTGTTCTTTGATCTGCTCGTCGCCAAATTCCGCACCACGCATCAAGATGGCGACCTGTCCGTCAATCGTGGTCTTGTTCATCAAATCAACCTCCCTTTCTGGTAGGTTTAGATGGGTAACAAAAAACCCACTCGGCGTGGGTCTTGGGGAGGCGGATTGCAGCGCAAAGCGGCGCATGCGCGTGGCCGCCGCGCTACAATCCGCTGGAATAGATGTACGTGTGGGCTCTCCAGGTCCTATGGTCCAACTCTGCGTACCCCAATCGATGGTGGCTCAATTATACCGGAAAAGGACAAAAAGGCAATTCAGCTTTGAGTCTCCGGTGTTGAGTCAGGCCCTGGCGTAGGCCGTGGCGTGGGTGGCACTGGCGTGGGTGGCACTGGCGTGGGTGGCACTGGCGTGGGCGGCACTGGGGTGGACAGCACTGGCGTGGGCGGCGACGTCGGTTGCTCCCACTTGGGCGTATTCGTCGGTACTGGCATCGGCGTAAGTTCGGGCGAAGGTACGACGACTCGCGTCGGCGCTGGCGTGGGCGTCGGCGTCGCCGTCACCGCCATGGTACGGAAGTCAGATTCCTCCTCAGGTGTCTCTGTGGGCTGCCGTGTGGCCGGTCTCGAGGTGGGGCTTGCGGTGGGGGAAGGTGTGGCTGTCGGAGTGTAGGTGGCCGTCATCGTGACGCGGGCTGTTGGCGTCGCCGTCGCCGTCGCCGTGGGCGCGGGAACACCGCCCCCACTGACTTGACTGGCCCGCAACGAGATGATCGTCACCAGAGACACGAGAGCAACGGCCAAAAGACCGGCCCCAAGTCGGCGGTCGATCCGCAGTCCCGTGATGCCCCTCCACGGCAGAAACACGTTCGACTTGGACGGCTCCGCCAGCAGGGTGGTGTCCATTGCAGAGGGGGCGATGCTCTCTGTCTTTACCTGGGTGGGTAGCGGCGAACCGAAGAGCGCCTGGTACATCTCCGCGATGCTTTGGAACCGGTAGGGGGGGCGCAGCGCCATGGCCTTCATGAGCACCTGGTCGGTCACCTCGCTCACATCGTCCCTGCTTTGCCGAACAGGTACCAGGGTCTCTGGGTCCACGACTCGCTCTGTCGCCGTGGGCGGCGGTGCTCCTGCCAGTGCATGATACAGCGTTGCGCCCAGGGAGTAGATGTCAGTGCGAGGGTCGGTGCCTCCCTTCCTGGTATCGTACTGCTCTGGCGGGGCATACTCTGGCGTGCCCAGACCTCGCATCACCGTCCGCGTGTGGGGGTCGTCGGGGTCCACCAACTTGGCCAATCCGAAGTCAACCAGGATCGCCTGTCCCTGCCAGGTGATGATCACATTCTGCGGCTTGACGTCACGGTGGATCACGCCTCGTTCGTGACAATGCGCGAGCGCTTCTATCAATTGTCGTGCCCAATCAAGGACCTCGTCTTCGGTCAGTCCTCCTTCCTGGGCGACGACCTCGTCCAGCCGCCTGCCGTAGATGAAATCCATCACCAGGTAGGCGTTGCCGTCCTCTTCAAAGTGGTCGCTGACGCGCGGCAGGTTGGGGTGGCGCAGGCTGGCCAACAATCGCGCTTCTTGCTGGAACTGCTCGCGAAGTTCAGGCAGTGCACTCCCCGAGGTGCCCGGATGGGGTAGCATCTCCTTGAGCGCGCAGCGGACGTTGAGCGTGTTGTCCATCACCTCGTAGACAGCACTCATCCCGCCCTGGCTGCTGAGCAGGGCGATGACCCGGTAGCGACCGTGGATCACCTGTCCTGGGACGAGAGGCATGACAACTCCTGCTTCCTTTCGAATCTGCCCTCAGAGAGAGACCATGTCGAGACTTGCGCGCCTAGCAACCTATGGTATAATATTCCTACGTTCAGCGGGCGTGGTTCAGTTGGTAGAACGTCTCCTTGCCAAGGAGAAGGTCACGGGTTCGAATCCCGTCGCCCGCTCTTCATTCGGTAACCACGTGAACAAGAGGCAGACGGAGATGCGTGATTTTCCCGGCCTCTTGTTTTTTGTTTTCTCTATCGCTTTCCCGATGCGCACTCAGTTCCTGCGGACGAAAAGTCGCCGCACCTCCACGTCCTGGCCCCCGAACTGGTACTTGTAGCGCTCGTCGCCCTGCATAAAGTCGAACACCTCGCGGCCCTGCTCGATGGCGTGGCGGATGCAGTAGGCGGTGAGGATGATACCCGCGCCGACCTTGGGGAACGCCTGCCAGTCGAGGCCCGAGTTGTAGACGAGCACGCGGTTGTCGTAGACAAAATTGAGGTACGCCGCTGCCTTCCGGCCGTCGATCTCGAGGAACACCAGTTGTAACCATCCCGCGTCGCAGGCCACGCGCGCCAGTTCGCGGAAAAAACGACGCATGCGGGGGGTAAGGAAGGCCGCCTTGTCTGGCGTACTGGCGGCCATCAGATCCAAAAAGCCCTCGACTTCGGCTTCCAGGTCGTGTTCTCGGCTGACGATGTACCATCTCAGCGCTGCCTGGCCGCCAGCGCGGCGCATTTTGCGGCGTATCTCGTGCCGCTGTTTGCCGTCCAGCATCTGCAGGTACTCCTCCCACGTCCCGGGCAGCGTCACGATCGGGCACACGTCATCCCTGGCCGTCGAGATGGTCCATCCGCGTGCTTGTGCCAGAGCAGGCAGTATCTTTAGCGTGGGCGAATCCTGGTGGATATTGCACAGGTCGAGTGCCTCCCACGCGGGTGCGCCTGGGCCCGCCAGGTGGTCCACCAGCGCGGCGTAAATCTCATCCTCCCGCCCCTTGGTCACGATGAAGTCAAGATAATCGGCGACCTCTACGCATCCGACGATCGATAGTATCCGTTGCCCCTGCGGATTGGTGGTTGCGAAGAGCGGGGCAACGCCGACCAACTCCCCTCCGTCGCGCACGGCCAAGATTGACACTTCCCCCTTGCCAAGGTGATGCCACCAGGTGCGCTGGTATTCCAGCGTCAGGAAGGGGATATCCGCAGCGGATCGGTGCAGCAGATCATTCCATTCCTCTGCCAGAACCTCAAAGCCGCTGGAGTCGTAGTAGGAATGCACGAGTAACGCCATCTTGGGACCTCCAGAGGATATGATAGCACAACAGCGCAGGCCTGACAAGTGGATTGGTACAGGAATGACATTGGGAGAGGAACACGATCGTTCCTCTCCCAATCCCGAACGCATACTGCGAATGCGGCTAGGTTCTTGCTAGTCGGGCTCCACGTAGTAGTAGTCGAACCGACCAATCGCCGGCTTGTATTCGTTGGCCGAGACGTAGACTCCGAAGTAGGGGTCGTTGATATATTTGGTATCGCTTGTCGAGCCGAACTTCTCACCGTCGAAGTATATGTCAATTCCGTCTGGTTTGACCTCGAACTTCCAGGTATGCCAATCGTCACCGCGGGAACTGCTGGCTACGTCCTTATATTTGATCAGTTCCTTGCCCTGGCCATGGCCCTTATCGGACTCGTGTTGATCGATGCGCTTGAACTGCGCCTTCAGCGCGCCGTACCAGAGCACCTCCAGGCGGTAGTAATGGGTCAGGCAACCGTTCTCGCGGTACGCCGGACAGGGCGAGCCCCCGTTGCCGCCAAAGATGATGCCGTAGGAGATCAGGTTGCCCGGATCGTGGACCTTGGCCTTCACTTTGATGACGTAGGGCGGGTCAGGGGCTTCCTCCCACGGACTGGCGATGGCAAAGTCAAACCTGTTGTTCATAAGGATATACATGGTGCCATCGTGTTCCTCGGTCCAGGTCCCACCCCATTGATCCCCCTGGTACAGAGAGGTGCGACGGATGGGCCAGGCAGGCTTTGCGAACGACCGTTCAAAGTCATAGCGGAAGGTGCGGGAACGGACCGTGGTCGATTTGACAGCGCTCCACGCACCCGGTCCCCACGAGTTCTGACCCCGCACGCGGTAGTAATACGTGCCATCCTCTTTGTCGGTGAACTGGCGCGATGTGCTGCTGCCACTGTACACATCGACAAAGCCCGTCGGCGTACCTTTTGCTTCTTGCAGTGTGTAGCTGGTCGGATCTGGGACGGCTGGGGCATTGTCGTCATACGACCAACTGACCGTGTAGTCGGGGGCCTGGTCGGCGTTTGCTATGTCGTTCAAGGTCGGCGCGTATGGGACGGGCGGCCAGCGCTTGAAAGTGAGTGGAAAGATCTGGATATAGTTCTTGTTGCGGAGCGTGACGGTGATGGTGTCCGTGGGGCCGAAAATGCCCTCCGCACTGCTCGCCCGGGTATGAATCGCGTGCTGGACGTCGTTCTCCTCGGGCAGGGGCCACTCGTACGACCATTCCCACCCCTCCCAAGCCGTCGCCGTGACGACGGCGGTGTGCCAGTTGGCAGGCTCCACGCACTCGTCGATGCACACCTGCACCGTCATCGGGCCGTTGGCAGCGCTGTCTGTGGACAGAGCCGACGCCGGGAGGCCGGTAGAAGCTGCCGTCCAGGGGACGACGACTGATTCCACGTTGCTCCAACGGCTGGGGCCGAGGTTATATCGGGACGCCTGTACCCGGTAATAGTACGTGTCGTCCTCGCTGGCATCTTTGCTGACGAGTTGGTTGGTACTGGACGCGGGCAACACTGAAGACGTCGCATCGCTGAAATCCGGTTGGGTTGCCTCTTGCAGGGTGTAGTGCTCTGCCGAAACGACGTCGGTCCAGGCTACGTAGTAAACCCTATCTGCCTGTCTTTGAACGCTGAGAACTGGATCGTCCATCAGGTATGGCGGCTCGATGCCTTCATCCCACGCGATACCGCTGATAGTCAACGAGCCCTTTTGAGTGATGACCGCATCCCTGTTCGGCGAGCGGATCTGTGAGTTGGGCGGCAGGCCCGACAATATGTTTGTCGTCTCGGAGGCTGTGGTCAAGTCACCGGTACCGGTGACCTCAGCGGTATTCACGATCTGGGCCGCGGTGGTCTCGGAGGAGATTTCGACGCTGAAGGTGATGACGGCAGTGTTGTTATAACCAAAGTTCGACGCAGTCCAGGTGATCGCACCATCTGCAAAACCGGCACTGCCTGGCCCGAACATATCCAGGCTGTCAGCAACATACGTCACTTCCTCTGGAAGCGTATCTGTCATCCAGAGGGTGACTTGGGGGCCATCTTCCCGGATTCTGATCGTGTAGGTCAACGTGCCACCCGGTACCGCAAATTGGGTATTCGCCTGCTTGTCGACCGTCAGGGCCGCTGTCTCCGCTGCTGGCTGGGCCAGGACCTGAAAGTGGGAGAACATGAGCCAGAGGCCCGCCACGAGCAGCAGCGCCGAGGTCGCTGCCAGCAGCGCCCCAGCCAGACGCCCCATCCGAGTCTTTTGATTGGTCTTCACATTAACACCTCTTTCGCCCAGTCACGACGCGCCCAAGGCTGTGTCTGACCCGGCTTTACAGGATGCGCTCCAGGCCGAAGGATGATGCCTGGAACAGATCGGGAATATACTGCAACCAGATTCTACTATGGGGAAAGGCTTTTGTCAACGCCACGCCTATTGCACAAGTATATCTCGTAGCAACAACCGCTCGCCGAGGACAACGCCCTCGCCGCCGACGACCTGCAGGCGCTCCAACGTCTGCGGGTCGTACAGGCCGACCTCGATCCAGTATCGCCCTGGCGGGGCTTCCGCAGCGATGGCAAAGGTGTGCAGTTGCACGATGACGTCGCCTGGGACCCAACCTTCCAATGGCACGTCCAGACCATCGTGCTGGCCCCAGACCCGGCTGTGGGCGTCCAGCACGTGGACGAATATCTGCAACGGGCGCTGGGGATGCCCCAGAACGCGCCAGTAGGTCAGCAGCGCCATCTCCTCGCCGGGGACGGCAGGCAGCGTGAGTGGTTCGTACCCCAGAAAGGCGACCTGCCCATCGAACGAGGCCGGGAGGGGCACAGGTGAGCGCACGCCTGGGGCGTCACCCGGGGCGAAATCGACTTCGGGGCTCGTAAAGACAGGGGAGGCGGCGGCAGTATCCAGGCGACCGTTCACGTCAGTGTCATCGGGGCACGGATAGAGACGTAAGCCTGGGGCCTGGGCCAGCGGCTGCAGCCCGGCCAGGAAGCGTGCCGCCAGCGGCTCGGCCAGGGGGCGGTCATCGGCGATCGCATAGCAGGCCCCCGGGCGATGGGACATCAAGACCAGGCTGGTGGCAGGATCGAACCAGCGCAGGCGCAAGTCGTTCGTGTTCAGTTGGCTGTCCAGGACGGAGGCCGGGACCTGATCCAGGCGGACCCCTCCCAGCGCCAGATCGGCCGGGGGGCCAGTCGCCGGCACCTCGTAGATCATGATAGAGTAGCCGATCTGAGCGACGGGGCGCTGACTGCGAAAGAATGCAAACGTGTCCGGGTCGTCCAGCAACACTCCCTGCAGGTGGGTGGCGCTGATGGCGTACACGCCTGGCAGGGGACGTGCCGGGTGATAGACCCGAAGCGCCGGATGCTCGAAAGGTGGCCAGCCAGGCAGATAGCGGTAGCGCACACCATAGTGCTCCGGTGGGGCGATGCCGAACCAACTCAGGTAGACCTGCTCGACGCCGTGCTCGTCCATCCAGGCCCGCAGTCCCGGCAAGTCCTGACCCCAGTCCAGGTTAGAATCCACCAGCACGTGGTAGCCGTTGCGCGGGCCGACCAACTCGTTGAAATAGGCCAGGTAGTGGGGGTAGATGAGGAGTGTGTTGAGCACCAGCCAGACGATGAGGGCGATCGGGAGGAGACGACGGATCAAGAGACGGGGAGACCAGGAGACAAGGAGACCAGGAGAGGGGGCCAGGCGGGCGGCGTGGACGGCGAGGAAGGGGAGGATGGGGAGGATGAAGCGGTAGCCGGTGTTCAGATTGCCGGCCACCGCAAAGGCAAAGTAGGCCGCCACGGGGAGAAGCAACGGCAGGTCGCACAGCAGGCAGCGGTGGCGGGCCGCCCGAATGGTCGCCCAGAGGATCAGGACAAGCGTGGGCAGCGGGGTCTTGACGGCGAACGTGACGAAGAAGTAGGGCCACCAGCCCCCCTCGTAGATACGCCCCAGCAGGAAGGCGCGGTCGGCACGGTTTAGCCGGTGGATCAGGGAGAGGAGCTCCCCCCAGTGATCGGGCGCCGGGAGTGAGGGGCCGGTTCCGTCGACCGGCCCCCAGGTGAAGCCATAGACCGCCCAGATCGTGCCCAGGCTGATCCCAACGAGGGCCAGAAGGATCAGGGCCGCCCGCGCCAACCTGCGCCATCGAGGGCCGCTTTTCCCCAGCCCTCCTGCGGCAATCTCGGGGCGATATGCCGCCACCCAGGCCTCCAGGCCAAAGATGGGAAACAGCAGCAGCGCGGTGAAGCGGGTGGTCTGCGCCAGCCCACAGGCGACCCCGGCCAGCACCAGTCGGGGCCAGCAGGGCCGGCGCTGATAGGCCCAGAATGCGTACGCAGCGATAAAGATGGCGGCGGTCGCGCCGATGTCGGTGTTGGCCAGCCGTCCGTGGGCGATGAGGTTGGGGTCGAAAGCGACCAACGCCAGCGCCAGCAACGCGCCTCCGTGGCCGTACAGCGCCCGTGCCCAGCGATGCACGAATGCCGCCAGTACGACGGTCAGGAGCATCATCGGCCAGCGGGACAGGTAGACGATTTGGTCGGCCCACTCCCGGTTGTAGTCCCAGAGGAACTGGGCGGAGAACTCGTGGAACTCGGCGTTGGCCCAGGAGCCGTGATCGGTGGGCACTCTGAGATCGGGCAGGAGCAACAGGGGGGCCGCGCTGATCAGGTTGGTCAGCAGGGGGTGGCGCAGCCGCAGTCGCATGTCCCCGGTCTTGAGAACGGCGTGGCCACGAGCATAGTAGGTCTGCTCGTCGTAGGTAGCCGACTTGACGCGCACGCTGCCCATCATCTGGGCATACAGCGCCAGGAGGAGCAAGACCGCGAGCAAAATGCGGATTGGAGATTGGAGACTTTGTGAGCGCTCAGTCGAACGATTGGAGATTGCAGGATGGCGGTTCACGGCACCTCTCTCGGGCGGATGGGGGCGAGCAGGATACGGTCGGTGATAGAGACCCCGTCTACCAGGACTGGCAACCGTTCCATCGTCGCCGGGTTGTAGGCGCCGGTCTGGAGCCAGTATTGGCCTGGCGGAAGATCTGGCGGTAGGTCAAACGAAGCCACTTGGAAAATGGTATCCCCCTCCCGCCAGCCCTCCACCGGCACGTCCAGCCCATCCCACTGCGCTGCGAGTTGCCCATCGGGCGTGAGCAGGTGGACAAAGATCGTGCGAGGGCCGTCGGGTGGGGCGGTCACGCGCCAGGCGGTCACGAACCTGCAGATTGCAGATTGCAGATTGCAGATTGTCGTACTGGGAGGATGGTGCTGCGGCTCGTAGCCCAGAAACTGCAGCCCATTGCCCAGGTTGATCGGAAAGGCGAGGGGAGAGATCTGCTCGTCCGACGAAGGGGCCAGGGCAGCGGCGTGCCAGGCACGTGGCCAGGCACGTGAGTCAGTGCTCAGACGCTCGATCCGGTTCATCGCAGCGGCGTGAGCGGCGGGGTCGGGTGGGTAGAGCTGGCAGGTCCGCCCGTCAATCGTGGTGCAGGGGCGCGTGCCATCCCAGCCCCACGCATCCCCGGCGCCCGCGTCGTCTGCGCCAAGTGTGGCATACCAGCCAGGTTGGGCCGGGACGACGAGACTGGTTCGGGCGTCGAACCAGCGCAGGCGCACGTCGTTGGTGCCGAAGGCGGCAAACGTCTCGGGCGCGAGTTTGTCAACCTGAAGGCCAGAGAGGGCGACGTCTACCGGCTGCCCGGTGGGCTCGATCCGATAGAGCAAGATCGAGTAGCCGGCTTTGGCGAAGGGATGTCTGTCGCGGAACCAGGCGTAGGTGTCCCACTCGTCCGGGTCCAATACCACGCCCTGCAGGTGGGTGGCACTGATGGCATAGATACCGGGCGCTGGGTCGTGCGGGTAGTAGGTGCGCGTGAATGGGTTACCTTGCTCCGGCGTTGGCTCCCACGTCGGAAGTGGCTCAAAGTCGAGGCCGTAATAGCTGGGGTGGGCGGTGCCAAAATAACTCAGCTTGATCTGGCCCAAGTTGTAGCGCTCGACGACGTCGTGCAGCGCTGGCAGATCCTGGCCCCAGTCAACGTTGGAATCGACCAGGTAGCGCCAACCGCCGTCGGGGCCACCGGCCAGGACGTTGAAATAAGCCAGGTAATGGGGGTGAATGCCCAGCGCGATCACGGTGCTCCAGGCCAGCGCGCCGGCCAGCAAGGTACGCTGAGCCTTCCTCGCCAGCGCCGCCAGTCGGCCAGCCAGCACGTAGAGGTAGGGAAGCACCGGGATGAAGAAACGGTAGCCGATGTTGAGTGAGACGACCAGCGTCGACAGAAGGTATACGGACGCTGGCAACAAGAGCGCCATCAGGCGAGCCCGTCCCTCCTTGCCTCCCTTTGGAGAAGGGAGACGTCGCCACAGGCCGGCCAACGTTGCGCCGAGCAACAATAGCGCGGGCAGCGGCGACTTGAGGGCGAAAGCGACGAGGAAGTAGTACCACCAGCCGGTGGCAGAGATTTGGCCGCCCAGGAAGACGTACCCCTCGCGTCTTAAGTACCTGCTCTCCCAGATCAAGTCCTCGAAATAGGCGGCCGCCGGGACCGGCAGCGGCCAGCCGGGGAGCAGGCGGAGTTCGAAGCGATAGGCGGCCCACAGCGTCAGTCCACCGATCGCAAACATGGCCAGCAGGCCAACGGCGTGGCTCAGCAGCCAGCGCCAGCGGCTGGTTACGCGTCGGCCTGGAGAGCCGGGACTGAGCGGGTGCAGGAATGGCCACAGACCCACGACGGCGACGAAAACAGGAATCAGCAACAGAGCCGAGAACTTGCACCCCTGTGCCAGGCCGAAGGCAACCCCGGCCAGCACCAGGTCGCGTGCCCGGTCCGTCTCCAGGTAGCGCCACAGGCCGTATGTGGCGGCGAAGTAGAAGAGGCTGACGGCCACGTCATCGGTGGTGAGCTGGCTGTGGGCCACGATCGTCGGGTCAAAGACAAAGAGAGCCAGTGCGATGAGCCCCCCCCATCCCCCCCAGAGCTGGCGTGCCCAGCGAAAAACCAGCGCCGCAAAGACCATCCCCAGGGCGACGGTCACCAGCCGGCTGAGGAAGAAAATGAGATCCACGTTGTTGCCCGGTTGCCAGATGAGGTGGTCGGCGAATGGCCCCCAGCGAGTTTCCAGCCACGCGGGGTCGTCGATAGGCACGCTCAGGTCGGTCAGCGCCCAGAGGGGGAAGGCGTTCAGCGCGTTGGCCAGGATAGGATGGCCGATCTTGAAGCGCAGGTCGCCCAGTTCCAGGTAGACGTAACCTCGCATGAGATGAGCTTGCTCGTCGACGGTCGGCGACTTGACGGCCATGCTGGTGGTCGTCTGGGCAAAGAAAGCCCACAGCAGCAACACGGCCAGGAGATATAACCAGCGGCGTGTTCTGGCACGCGTCTCGCTCATTGAGCGGCCACCTCCACCTGCGTCAGCAGTAACCGGTCGGACGCCTGGCCCGCCAGCGGCAGCCGAACCAGCGTCTCCGGATCGTAGAGGCCCACCTGCAACCAGTAGCGACCTGGCGGCGCGTCGGGCGCGACGGTGAGGCGGTGGACGTGCAGCAGCACGTCCCCGGGGCGCAGGCCGTCCGGATTGGCCCCCAGGCCGTCGGACTGGCCGGTGATGTGGCCCTGTGGGTCGAGCAGGTGGACGAAGATGGATAGCGGCGGCTCCGGTTTTCCCTCGGCCCGCCAGGCGGTGATGAGCGCGACCTCCGTGCCCGCGGCCACTTGCTCACTCAGCAGCTCATATCCCAGCAGGGCCAACTGGCCGCCGAAGCTGACCGGGAGCGGGACGGGCGTCAACGGATCGGAGTCCGATGGGGCGAGCATGGGGCTGGTCCACGCCGACGTCGCTATCTGCTCCCGGTAGGCGTCCCAGGCCGGTCGCAGGTCAGTGAAGCAGGTCAGGCTGCCACCGGAGGGCAGGCCACTCCGTCCGGCCAGTGGTGGGTCGAGCGGGGTGGTGGGGTCGACGAAGAGCCACGCCGGGCCGGGGGGGATGACCAGGCAGGAGCGGGCGTCGAACCAACGCTTGTCGACGCGACGGGTGCCGAAGGCCGCCAGGAGTCCTGGGTCTACCTCCTCGAAGGTGAGGCCGGAGAGGGCCACGTCCACCGGCTCTCGCTGCTCCGGCGGGGCGTGTTGCAGCCACAGCAGCGGGGTAGCCGTGCGCCACGGGTTGAGAGCGCCCCGGTAACTGTTGAAGAGCGAGATAGCGGCAAGTGCCAGGAAGGTAAGCCATCTGGCCTGCGTGCGCATCTCCCTCCATTCTGCAGCGGCGAATAGAAAGAGCAACGGGATGAACACGGTGTACCAGCGCGGGCCATAGACGGCTCCCCCGAAGCTATCGGTGAACAGGATAAAGTAGAGGGCGAACAGGCTGCTGGTCAGCCCGACCAGCGCCGCTGTCCCCCGCAGGTGGCTGCGGCGGTCACGCCAGACCCGCACCAGTGCGACGACGGCCCACAGCAGTACCGGATTGAAGGCGAACAGCCCGTGATCGCCGACGAGTAGCCGCAGACCATAGATCACCGGATTCTCCGGGCCGTGGACGCCGGCGATGGTCTGATAGAGCCGAGAGCCAGGGTAGTCGTAACCCGGCCTGTACAAGTAGGGCGGCCAGGGATTACCGACGATCTGATAATCCAGGAAAATCGTCAGGGCGATAGGAAGCAGCCCGCCCAGGAGGTAGGGCCAGGGCAGGCGTTCCACCAACCTGGCGAAGGCGGCGAATAGGCCTGTCAACGGGCTGTTGCCCGGTGAGCGGAGGTGTCTCTGGTCTGAGGTCTGGGGCCCAACCTGCGCAAGCGTCTCCCACGCTGCGTAGCCAAAGAAGGCGACGAAAAAGAGCCCAGTGCCCAGGTCGAAGGTGAACGCCAACGCAGCCAGCAGGCCGGCGATGAAAAGCCAGCGGCGTGGATTGTGGCCATCTCGCACCTTGAGTAGGTGCGCCCTGAGAAGGTGCGCCCTAAGAAGGGCGTAGAAGCTGGTCAGCAGGCAAGCGGTGGCAGGCAGTTGGTTGTTGAAAACGGTGCTGTAGGGGAAAACCTGCGTCGCCAGGCCCAGCGTTGCCGTCAGCAGAAGCGCCGCCGGGTTGCCGAGCCCAAAGAATCCCGTCACGTGGTAGAAGAGGGCCAGCATCAGCGCCGAGGGAAGCCCGACCAGCGTCAGCGTGAGCAGATAGTAGGCGCCGCTTCGCTTACCCTCGCCGCTTCGCTCACTGCAGAAGGCGCGACAGTGACAGGGGCTCTCGTCCAGGTCGCACTGACCGGCGTCCAGCGTGAGATGGAAGCCGTTGTGGAGGACCCTGTACACCCCTGAGCCGATGAACGTGAGGAGGGGGAGCTTGTCGGAGTAGAAATGGCCGTCCACGTCGATACGATCTATCGTGCTGAAGGGCGATTCGTCAATGGCCCAGGTCCCCCGGTGCACGAGCGACTCGACAGCCGCCATGCGGGAACGGTCGTTGGCAGAGCCAGCGTGGGAGTGGGTGAAGAGGGCCCACACCAGGAGAAAGAACAGGGCAACCCAGACCGCGAGGTTGCGCCGCGTCCTTGCGCCTCCAGTGCGTAGCCTACTCATCGGTTGGTTACCTCTACCTGGGCCAGCAGTAACCGGTCAGAGACCTGGCCCGCCAGCGGCAACCGAACCAGCGTCTCCGGATCGTAGAGACCCACCTGCAGCCAGTAGCGACCCGGCGGCGCGTCGGGCGCGACCGTGAAGCGGTGGATGTGCAGCAACACGTCGCCGGGGCGCAGGCCGTTCGGGTCGACGCCCAGGCCGTCGGACTGTCCGGCGATACGGCCCTGGGGGTCGAGCAGGTGGACGAAGATGGACAGCGGCGACTCCGGTTTTCCCTCGGCCCGCCAGGCGGTGATGAGCGCGACCTCTGTGCCCGCGGTCACCTGCTCACTCAGCATCTCATATCCCAGCAGGGCCAACTGATCGCCAAAGCTGGCCGGGAGCGGGACGGGCGTCAACGGACCGGAGTCCGATGGGGCGAGCACAGGACTGGTCCACGCCGACGTCGCCATTCGTTCCTGGTAGGCGTCCCAGGCGGGTCGCAGGTCAGTGAAGCAGGTCAGGCTGCCACCGGAGGGCAGGCCACTCCGTCCGGCCAGTGGTGGGTCGAGCGGGGTGCTGGGGTCGACGAAGAGCCACGCCGGGCCGGGGGGGATGACCAGGCAGGAGCGGGCGTCGAACCAGCGCTTGTCGACGCGACGGGTGCCGAAGGCCGCCAGGAGTTGTGGGTCTACCTCCTCGAAGGTGACCCCTGAGAGGGCCACGTCCACCGGCTCTCGCTGCTCCGGCGGGGCGTGTTGCAGCCATAGCAGCGGGGTGGCCGTGCGCCACGGGTTGAGAGCGCCCTGGTAACTGTTGAAGAGCGAGATAGCGGCCAGCGCCACGAACAGGAGCCTCTTGGTCCAGAAAATGGATTTTGCCGCTTCGCTGGAGGGAAAAATCCGGTCTCCCCATCTCGCGGCGACAAAGAAAAAGAGCAGGGGGATGAACACGGTGTACCAGCGCGGACCGTAGGCGGCCCCGCCAAAGTTGTCGGTGAACAGGATAAAGTAGAGGGCGAACAGGCTACTGGTCAGCCCGACCAGTGCCGCCACCCCCCGCATGTGGCTGCGGCGGTCACGCCAGACCCGCACCAGCGCGACGACGGCCCACAGCAGCACCGGACTGAGGGCGAACAGGCCGTGATCGCCAAAGAGCAGCCGCAGGCCGTAGACCAGTACATTCTCCGGGCCACGGTTGCCAGCGACGGTCTGGGGGAAGCGGGAGCCGGGGTAATCGTAGCCCGGCGTATACATATAAGGCGGCAGCGGGTTGCCGACGATCTGGTAATCCAGAAGGGCCATCAAGGCGATGGGAAGCAGCCCGCCCAGGAGGTAGGGCCAGGGTAATCGTTTCACCGCTCTTGCGAGGGTGGTGAACAGCCCTGGCACTCGGCCGGTCCCTGGTGGACGAAACCGCTCTTGGCCTGAAATCTGCCCGGCGACCGCTCCGGCCGTCCCAGGGTGCGCAAGCGTCTCCCACGCCGCGTAGCCAAAAAAGGCGCCGAAAAAGAGGCCAGTTCCCAGGTCGAAGGTGAGCGCCAGCGCAGCCAGCAGGCCGGCGACGAATAGCCAACGGCGTGCGTTGCGACCATCTCGTGCCTCAAGCAGGCGCACCTTCAGTAGAGCGTAAAAGCTGGCCAGCAGGCAAGCGGCGGCCGGGACGTGGCTGTTGAAAACGGTGCTGTAGGGAAAAACCTGCGTGGCCAGCCCCAGCGTGGCCGTCAGCAGAAGCGCCGCCGGGTTGTCGAGTCCGAAGATGCCCGTCACGTGGTAGAAGAGGGCCAGCATCAGCGCCGAGGGAAGCCCGACCAGCGCCAGCGTGAGCAGGTAATAGGCCCAGTCCGGGCTATCGTCGCTTCGCTCACTGCAGAAGGCGCGACAGTGACAGGGGCTTTCGTCCAGATCGCACCAACTGGCATCCAGCGTGAGGTGAAGGCCCTCGTGGAGGACCGTGTACACCCCGGAGGCGATGAACGTGAGGACCGGGGGCTTGTCGGAGTAAAAGTGGCCATCCACGTAGATGCGATCCACCGTGCGGGCAAAGGGTGACTCGTTGATGATCCAGGTCCCCCGGTGCACGAGTGACTCGACAGCCGCCATGCGGGAGCGGTCGTTAAATGAGCCGACGCGAGAATGGGTGAGGAGAGCCCACACGAGGAAGAAGAACAGCGCGACCCAGACCGTGAGGTTACGCCGCGCGTGCGTGCCATTCTGCCCCGTGTCCTTCATGGCGCCTATTCCACCAGGGTGATCTCAGTCATCGTCGCCGTATCGCCCGTCGCGTCGCTGCGGGGCAGCCGGGCCATCGTCTCCAAATCGTAGAAGCCGGTAGACAGCGTGTACTCTCCGGGCGGAGCATCGGCGGGAATCTGCAGGTCAAACGTATCCACGATCACTTCGCCAGGGAACCAGCGGTCGGTGCTGTACGTGGCCTGGCCTGGCTCGTGGTCGTCCTGCGCCCACAGGGGCGAACCGAGCGCCGGGTTCGGAGGACCGAGCAGGTGGACGAAGGCGGTGTAGCGCTGGTCCATCGACTCCAGCGCCTGCCAGGTCACCCGCACCGACAGGGTGTCGCCGGGGTGCACGTCGGTCGACGACAGGTCGAAGCCGATCAACCGTATCAGACCCACAAAGTCGGCCTGGATAGTGTTTTGGGGACGCGCGCGGTCGGGAGCGGGCGGGACGCGGTAAGCGGCAAAGGTCGCGTTCTGAATGTCCCATTGGCCGTTGGGAAAAGCCACTTCCAACAGGTCGGCGGTCGTCTCGTCCCCCTCGAGGATGAGATAAACCGTTTCGCGTTCGGGATCACCGACCGGCAACAGCCCTGCCGGGCCGTAAAAGTCGATCGGCCGGTCGCGCTTCCCTCCTTCGGCGAGCGGCTCAACTGCGCCAAGCTCGTTGAGCCGCTCAGGGCGCTGCATGGCCACCAAGAGGGTGGCATAGTATTTCTGAGAAGGTGTGACGTAGACGACTGCCGTGTCTGGCAGCCCGCCGATGTAGCGGCCTACAGTGGCCATCTCCTCGTGAAAGATGCGGGGCAGGTCGGGAAGCCGTGCCCAGACGGTAAAGTAGTCGCGTGCTGTCAGCCCTACGCTGAACACCAGCGCGCCAGCGAGCGCGAGCGTAGCCGACGAGCGAACGCGTGGCCAACGGCCAATGGGACATTGGGCGACGGCGGTCGCCCAGGTCGCCTCCATGCCCATGGCGACAATGATGGCCACAGGCAGCATGCCGCCGATGGAGCGCCCAAAGGTCGGTGCGATGCCGGAGATGATGGAGGGCAGGTGCATCGCGATCGCCCACAGCATGAGAAACGGACACGCAAGCCGCCGCGCCTGGCGCAGGCACGCGATCACGCCGATGACGAAGAACACCGTCTGCACACCATCGAGGGCCGGTCGCCCCGGCAGGTTGAGGATCGGGTTGGGGTCACCGCTCCCGATCATGCCCCGCAACACCCGTCCCACGTTGGCGACGATCATCGACAGGCCTTGTTCGGGTGCGCCGGCGGAGATCGCCTTGGCGCGCAAGGTCAGGTAAGCCGGGTAGCGGGCAAAGAAGGCGATGAGAGGCGCTGTCACGGCCAGCGCGACGAGCAGCCCCAGGAGCGTGCCTCGTACCAGTGTGGAACGCTGTTGCGGTCGACGCACGATCCAAACCAGTGCCGGGCACGCGACGATCAGGGGCAGCAGGTGGGATGGGACGTAGGTGTACTGCGCTAGTCCGAGCAGCAGCCCCGCCAGCGCCCACCAGCGCATGCGGCCGTCACGACCGGCGCGCCACCAGACCGCCACGGTCAGCCCTTCCAGCGTGACCAACGTGATGATGCGCAGCCCCAGGCGGCTAAAGGCGAGCAGGCTGTACATCCCCGTGGCGACGGCAGCCGCCAGGAGTGCCAGGCGCCTGGCCTGTTCCGGCTCGTCGGCGAAGAGTTCGCGAGTGACCAGGCAGGTGGCCAGCACGGCGAGGACGCCCGCTGTTGCAGCCACCAGGCGCAGCGCCCAGACGCTTGGGCCGACCAGCGCGACGGCGAGCGCGCCAAAGTAGTGAAACAGCGGCTCGCGGCCATAGTTACCCTCCAGGAAGACGGGGAAGCGGGTCGTGGCGGGTGGCCAGGTGGCATGGATGGTCTGAGCATAGATCTCCCAGCTATCGTAAAAGCGTGGATGGGGCAGGCCCTCGGCCAGGGCCTGTGCGTCCAGCGTGTTGTACGCTTCATCGTGGAAGAGGCCCGGCGGCAGGTCGGCCAGGCGGTAGAGACGCAAGCCGAGGGCCACCAGCAACACGGCGACCATGGCCAGCGTGTACCGACGGCGATTCACGGTTTCACCTCCACCGTGTCCAACCACAGCCTGTCGGCGGCCACCCGGCCCCCGATGAGCACCGGCAGCCGGTCCCGGTCTGCACGGGTGTACGCGCCCACCTGCAAGCGATAGGAGCCGGGGGGCACGTCGGCATCCAATGGCATGGCGCACAACTGGGCGACGATGTCACCCCGGCGCAGCGACGCGGCCCACACGTCAAAGCCGTCGTGCTGGGCGACCAGGTTGCCGTCCCCGTCCAGCAGGTGGACGAAGACGTTCAGTGGTTCCGGCCTGTCACGCTGGCTGCGCCAGGCGGTGATCATCCGCAGTTCGCTGCCCGGCGAACCTGCGTTGAGCACCTGGTAGCCCAGAAAGGCGACCTGCCCACCAAAGTCGGCGGACAGGGAGACAGGCTGCGCGCTTTCAGGCAACGTGACCGGCGGGATGGAGGCCTGTGCCAGGAAATTGGAAAGATTGGGTTCCGTCTCGACGGTGTAGAAGGTGACACCCGGGCGGCCGTCGGGCATGCGATAGGGACTCGCGGAGGCCACGGCCGGATCACCGGCGAAAGATCGCCAGACGTCAGGGTCGGCTGTGGAGAAAATTGGCATCGCCAGTGTGAATCGATCCGCACCGGCGGGCCAGATGAAGGAGCGACCGGCCTGTGCCCAGCGCGGTTGGCGCTCGTCGTGGACCAGATCGCGCCGCATGCCGTTGACGTCCACGGGGTCAACCCAGGCCTCGAAGACCACCGCGGGCTCGGGGGTTGGCTGGCCGTCGAGGAAACCGGCGATGTCGGCGAAGTGAGCTTTGTAGAGCCAGTAGACCTCGTGGTGGGAGGCCCACGTGCCGAAACCGTCCCGGCAGGTCCAGGCAAGATGGATCGTACCCACCAGCGCCAACCCGACGAGGAGGCCGGTTCGGGCCAGGCGACCGCGACGTGCTACCCATTCCCACAGCCACGCCGCTCCCACGCCGACCAGGCCATACGCCGCCGGGAGCGCGCCGATGGCGCGGATGCTGCTGGGGGCGTCGGGCGTGACCATGCTGGGCAGGAGGGTGACGGGAAGCCACAGCCCGATCAGACCGCAGGCGGGCCGGCGTGCTTGCACCGCGCACCTGGCCAATCCCAGGTAGAACAGCAGCCCGCTCACTGGACCCAGAATGGGACGGCCGGGAATGCCGTACGTCCAGCGACCTTCACCGCTGCGGCTGAACATCGCCAGCGTGGCCAGGACACCGTGCACCAGGGGGCCTGGGTCGCCCTGGCGCAACGCCACCAGCGGGTCTTCCAACTGGCGGACGCGCTCCTGGAGTTCCGGGTGCGCGTAGAGGTAGAGGACGAGAGGGACCACGGTGACGGCCGCGACCAGCCCGGCGCCAACCAGGGCTCTCCAGTGTCGCCGCAGCCCCGCGCGCTGAAAGATCGTCGCGTACGCTGCCCAGGCCAGCCCCAGCACGGGGAGAATGATAGCGGACGTATACGTGTAGAATGCCAGGCCGAACAGGAAGCCTGAGAGGAGGACCTGCGTCTGACGGCGAAGCGTCAGGCCCCGCCAGAGCGCGACCACGGCCAGCGTGAGGAGCAGCGGGAAGGTGATGGCCCGAATCCCGATGCGGCTAAAGACGATCGGCCACCAGGAGACGGCCAGGCCGGTCCCCGTTGCCAGCGCAGCCACCGGCCCAAAGAGCTGCCGCATCAGCGCGCAACTGGTGGCAACCAACACCATCCCGGCCATCACCGCCGGCATACGGATGCCGACCACGTTGTCTCCGAACAAGGAGAGTGTGACGGCTTGAAGATAGTGGAAAAGCGGCTCGTGGCCGAACCCCCCGGCGAGGAAGGGAGCGCCCTCGCCCGCAAGCACGCTCAGCGAAATACTTGCATTGCCCACCTCGTCCTGGGATAGCCCCCAGGGCATGTGTGGCATGCGATAGAGGCGCAGAAAGGCTGCCAGCAACAGGATGCCGGCGAGCAGGAACCAGGCCAGCAATCGCTGTCTACCCATCGGCCGACACCTCGTAGACAAACAGCGAGTAGCCGATCTTGGCGTCGGGCGGGCGGGCGCGGAACCAGGCGTATAGGTCGCGGTCGGGGAAATGGACGCCCAACAGGTTGGTGACGCTGATGACATAGATCCCTGGTTCAGGCTGGTCCCGGTCGAACGGCGGCCGTTCCCACATCGAGAAGCCGTGCGGCACGCCGGGCAGCAGGTCGTGGGGGATGTTGTAAGCCTCGGGATGGGCGCTGCCAAACCAGCTCAGCCGTACGTGATCCACCCCTTCTCGCGCGATCCACGCCTCGAGCCCTTTCAGATCCTGTCCCCAGTCGATGTTAGAGTCCGCCAGGATACGCCAGCCGTTCTGAGGCCCGCCACCCACGACGTTGAAGAAGGCCAGGAAATGCGGGTAGATCGAGAGCGTGCCGAGTGCCAGCCAGATGACGAGAGCGAGGGGCAGGAGGCACCGGGCGCGGAGGCGTGGGGACGCGGAGACAAGGGAACAGGGAGAGGAGGCCAGGCGGCCGACGTGGACGGCTACGAAGGGAAGCACAGGCAGGAGATGGCGGTAGCCGATGTTGAGGCTGCTGGCCATCGAGGCGAGGAAATAGGCGACCGGCGGGATCAGAAGCAACAGATCATCAGTTGGCGTGGCTGGCGTGGCTGGCGCGGCTGGCGCCTGGCGGGAGCGACGCAGGCCCTGGCGGGAGCAGCGCAGGCGCTGTCCCGTAGCCACAAGCAGCGCCACCAGCGTCGCCAGTGGCGTTTTCACGACGAGGGCGACCGGAAAGTAGTACCACCAGCCCGGGCCGTACTGCCCCAGGAGGTAGGCGGGCCGGCCACCGGCGCTAAAATCCAGGATTGCCTGGACTCCTTTGAGGTAAGGGGAGGCCGGGACAAGCGGGCCGGTTTCCTCCAGCCGGCCGATCTGAAATCCATAGGTGGCCCAGACGGTGAACAAACCCAAGAGGATGGTGAGCGCCAACAGGGTCAGGTTGCGCATCGCCCGGCGGAGACGCCCCCCCCCACGGCTATAGGGCGGGTTCCCGTGCCCGCCAACCAGCGCGTCGGCCAGGACGGCGGCCAGGATGGCGAGGGCAAAGATGGGACCAAAGAGCAGGTTGGAGAGCTTGGCGCTGAGCGCCAGCCCGAACGCCAGCCCGCTTCCCAAAATGCGCAGCCAGGACGGATGCCGCACTGCACGCCATAGGGCGTAGGCGGCCAGGAAAGCGAAGCACGCGCCTCCTACGTCCGTCGTGGACAACCGGGTGTGGGCCAGGACGTTGGGGTCCAGCGCACAAAAGGTGGCGGACAGCAGCCCACCCCACGGGCCCCATCTCGACTCGGCCCACCGGTAGACCAGTGACACCAGCACCAACCCCAGTCCAATGATCGGAAGGCGAGCCAGGAAGATAATTTGCTCTGCGTTCGGGTTGGCCTCCCAGAGGAACAGATCGGCGAACTGGTACCATGCCCCGTCTTTCCAGAAAACCGTGTCCAGCGGCAGGTGGAGGTCGAGCAACAGGTGAGCCGGCAGCGCGCTGAGCACGTTGACCAGTGGCGGATGCTCGACGCTGAGACGGGGATCGCCTGTGCCCAGGTAGGCCGCGCCCCGGGCGACGTGGTTCTGTTCGTCCATCGTCGGCGACTTGAGCACCGCGCTGGTCAGCGCGAGCGCAAAGGTCGCCACCAGCAGGCCGACGACGACGAGCCGGGATCGTAATGCCGTGCTCACTGGACCGTCACCACCGCCAGGGGAATCGCGTCGCCGATAGGCACGCCGTTTGCGTCCTGGACCGGCAAGCGCTCCCCATTGTCCAGGCGATACATACCAACCAGCAATGGGATTTCGCCCGCCGGCGTTGAGGGGTCAATCGGAATGATGTATTCGTCCCGCACGACCTGGCCTGGCTCCCAAAGGACGGTGGGCCGCAACGCGCATCCCGGTGTACCATCCCGCTGCCCCCACATCGTTCCGTCGTAGAGGTGGTTGAATACCTGGTAATTGGTTCCTATGGGGCGGAGCGCCTCCCAGTACAACACCAGGTGGATGCTCCCGCCGGGACGGGCGTCAGCGGTGTCCAGGCGGTAGCCTAACAGGCGCACGAACTCGCCCAACGTGTAACCTGCCGGCGTATAATCGGAGGGTAGTGGCGGTATGGCGCTCGCCGGGGTGGTGCGGGAATCGAAACGGGAGACATACTCTTCGACGTTCAAGATTTTTGGTGATGCCTCTGCCGGGCCCCGGTGGTAGATCCGCAGTTTCGACTCCCCGGCGACCTGAATCTCTCCCCAGAGAGGGACCGTCGCTTCGATCTCAGCCTGCTGGATCGACACCTCATCCTGAACGTTTCGGGCAATCAGGTACCAGTCGGGGTCGGGACAATACGTGCGCTCTGCCCCTGGGGCGTACCAGGCGGTGACCTCCTGCTCTTCGTTACTGGCAAAGAGGCCGCTCAAGATTCCCTCTTCGGCCAGGACGCCGATGACCTTCCAGCCAGCCCGGTAGGGGAAACCGAAATAGCCGAAGCGGGGCGTCTCGTCGACAGGCCGCCAATAGAGGGCTGGTTGATGGGCCGGCCACGTGCGCTTGATCTCGGGTTCGTGCTGGACGAACATCAGGTAGGGATGATACGCAAGAAACAGGAAAACTGCAAGCAGTGGCGCGGTAGTGACCAATGTCCAATGACCAATGTCCAATGACCAATGTCCAATGTCCAATGATCGACGACGGGGTGACGAGGGGGCAGGGTTAAGGATGACTGTCAGGATGTTGTCTAATGCACACGCGGCCAGCAGGACGGCTCCGGGAAAGGCGTTCAGGACGTGGGTGCGGGGGTCCCAGACCAGAAAGTAGTAGAAAAGAAACGGCGCGCCAAACCACAGCCACGCAGCTCGGGACGCTCCCGAGGAGCGGCGGGAGAGGAGGATCGCGATCAGCAGGCCGGCCAGCACGGGCCCCACCCAGGTTGGAGATTGGAGATTGGAGATTCCTTCGTGCGCGCCCAGTCGGCCGATTGTGGATTGGAGGATCAGGAGAAGAGAGCATCCAGCGAGGATCAGGATGCCCCAGCGGCGGAACGGCAGGAAGGAGGCCACGATGATCAGACAGGCCAGGCCGACGAGGTAGTAGGTGGAATTGTAGAACGTGGCCAGGGGCAGCGAGGAGAGCAGATTGTTGTACAGCGGTCCTCCGGTGCCGATGCGAGCACCCCCCAGGTAGCCGAGTGTCTTGGAAAAGTTCGGATGGAGGGCGAATGGGACGTAGAACAGCGCCAGCGTGCCGACAGCCAGCGCCCCCGCGCCAAGCACATCCCCCAGCCAGGCGCGCCACCGCAGCCGGGGCGAGGGGCCCTCGGCCCACAACTGCCGGCCGACGACGTATGCAACGGCCGGCAGGGCCATCCCTGCGTCATAGTGGGCCAGGAGGCCAAAGGCCAGCAGCGCCGCGCCGGCGAGGAGCCATCGTCGTCCTCCCCCTTCTGACCAGCGCCAGAGAGCCAGCAGCGCCAGCGTCGTCGTCGCCAGCACGAGGCTCTGGTACTGCACGATGCGGCCAAATCCAACGAAATACCCGTTGATCGCCAGAAGCAGCGCGGCGACGAGCGCGCTTCGTCCGTTGAACCACCTGCGGCCCAGCAGATAGAGGGCCACGATGCCCACGAGACCGGCGAACGCGAAGGGCAGCCGGGCCTGCCACTCGTTGATCGTGCCGGACAGCGTCCACGTGGCCATGGGCAGAAGCACCTCGGCAGGGCCTTTCTGGTGGTAGAAGAGCTGTGCGTCGTCTCCCAGGATGGCACGGGCGGCCCGCATCATCAAGAGCCCCTCGTCGCCCTGGAACTCGCTGTAGCCCAGGTGGACCAGGCGGAAGAAAGCAGGTGCCAGAATGACCAATGACCAATGTCCAATGTCCAATGACCAATGTCCAATGACCAATGACCAATGACCAATGTCCAATGACGAATGAGCAGATGACGGGTGGCTGATGACAGGTCTGAACTCCGGGGGTGAGTGACGGAGCGTGAGAAAGATCAGGGTGAATGTGAGCAGATTGACGGCGACCAGCAATGCAGGAAGGGTCAGGGGGCCAGGGATGTAATAGAGCAGAAGCGTCAGCACGGCGACGGTACCCATCCCCAGACCAAGACCGACCGCTATCTCCTCGGCAGTTGGGCGGCGATGCCGGTCGGCCAGCAATCCGGCCCAGGCCAGGCCAGGCAGAAGCCACAGGAGGCTGAACGTCGAGCCATATCGCGTCGCGGGTACGGCCAGCCCGACATCGGCCAGGATGGTGAGAAGGATCAGCCCCAGCAGCGGACTGTGTCGTTTCATGCGCCTCCACGTCCGGCGACCATCTGGCGTATCCCCTCGACGAGGTACACGCAACCGCCCACGAGTCCGCTGGCCAGCGTGACGAGCCCCACCGCCATTCCCAGCGCTGCCGCGACGTTGGCTCCCGCGCCCGTGGGCGCGAAGAGCGCCGTGCTCACTGCCTCCCGCACCCCCCAGCCACCGATCGAGGGGACGAGTCCCGATACGGCGAGGAGCGGCGTGACGGCGAAGAAATACCCCAGGCCCACACCCACTCCTACTGCCTGCCCACACAGCCAGTTGATGACGACGTTCACGAGATTGAACACCACCGAGACCCCAAACGCGCTCATCACGGCCCGCCAGCCGCAGCCGGTCACCGCCGCGTAGACCTTTGCCAGCGCGCCGTGGCCCGTCAGCGAGAGACCGGCGGGCAGCCACCCGGTGAGCCTGCGCAGGAACCGGCCCTCCAACACCAGCGCCCCCACGACCAGCCCTCCGCCAGCGACGCCGATCAGTAACCCCACCAGCCAGGGTTCCATCCAGGCGGCGTGGAAAGGCAGCGCTGCCAGTCCCATCACGAAAAGCACCAGCAGGCCCGTCATGCGGTCGAGCAGGACGGTGCCGATGGCCGCCGAGGTGTCCGTGTCCTGGGTCAACTCCAGCGCCCGCACCACGTCGCCGCCGAAAGCGGAGGGAAGGAACGTGTTGAAGAACTGCCCGACAAAGTAGAGGCGCAGCAAGCGGCCAAAGGGGACACGTGGGTCGAGGCCGCGGATGAGAACGAGCCACCGGTAGGACCGGATGACCAGGCTGAGGACAAAAAGCAGAAAAGCAGCCAGCAGATAACGCAAGTCGGCCCGGCGCAACGCGGCCAACGTCTCGCCCAGGCCGATCTTCCAGAACAGAAACCCAAGCGCGCCGACACTGACCAGCACGCGCAGGAGGTTCAACCATCGTCTTTTCATTCCGCGACCTCGAGGGGGTACAGCAATGAGCGGTCTGCCATCGATACAGCCATTTCTTTCATCACGCGTTACTCGCCAGGTGCGCCCGGCGCATCGACCCGCAGCGAGCCCACCACGATGCGATCCTCGGGCAGGCGATGCCCTGCCGCGTCGTAGGCGGCCAGCCGCTCCAGCGTCTCCGCGTCATACATGCCCACCGACAACTCGTATTCTCCGGGAGCCAAATCGCCATCCAGAAAAATCTCGTGACTGTCCTCGATGATCTCACCGGCACGCCAGCTCGGCGCAGGGCGGACGCCGTAGATAGGTGGGCCATCCTGCTGGGCGACCAGTTCCCCGCTGGCAGACAAAACGTGGCAGAACACCGTATAGTTCTCCTTGACCTCGCCGTCCGATTCCCAGATCAGGACGACGGTCAGGCTGTCACCCGGCGCTGGAGTCTGGTCGCTGAGACGAACCCGCTTCAACTGAATGTGCTCACCCAATTGATAGTTCCCCTCGTACTCCGGGCCTCCCGCGGCTGGCTCCTCCGGTGGCGCACCATAGACCCACACGTAGGTCACGCCGTCAAACGCCACCGACCAGAGGGGAGCCGCCTGCCGGTCGGCATTCCACGCCTGTTCCCACCCATCGCTATCGAGACGGCGCATCACCTGGTTGACGTAATAGACCCTGTAGTTGATCCAGGGGTCACGGGTTGTGTTGGTAAAGCCGATGAAAGTGCGGTCAAAAAGTTCACCACCAAGCGGGTGAATCAGGACTCTGGATTGCTGTGCGCGGGGCAGTGTGTTGAGATATTGCGCCGCCAGATCGAGTCCCTCGCCCTGGTCTTGCAGTGGCAAGATGTGCTGTGCTACCCTCGAACCCCCCAACAGCTTATTATGGTGTGTTCCGTAGTAGGGATGATGAGGGAGCACAACGCCGGCCTGTAGCGCCAACGCCAGGACGATCAGAGCCGTGGGTAACCCGCGCCACTTGAGCCACGGACGTATGCGGCCAAGCGCTTCGATGCTCTGCGCCAGGCCGAGCGCCGCCACCATGTCCAGTACAGGAAACACAGGTAACAGGTACCTCGGTTCCTTGCGCGCCGAAAGCCCCATCTGAAAGGTGAAGCATACGACATAGGCTGCGAGCAACCACACCATCCTGCTATACTTGCCCCGGCGAAACTGAAGCAGTGCAAACACCAGGGCCGCACAGGCCATCGGCAGCGTGACCAGCGTCGTTTTCCAGACCATCGTCGCCAGGTAGAACGGCAAGCCGGGATCCTCGAAGGTGATCTGGCCATTGAAGAAGACCGGGTTATAATGTAACGTCTCAACGTGAAAGGCGACCCGTTCGCTCATCCAGCGCAGCGCATCGAGTGGCTCGACCCACATCGCTGGCCAAAGCACGATGAAGGTCACAGCCGCCACCCCGCCCCAGATCAGCAACACACGGATGAAGGCCCACAACCGGCGCCCCCACTCTTGCCGCCTTGCCTCTGCCGCAGCACCCGATCCAAGCGCCGTCAGCTCATACGTCCCCACTACCAGGGCTACATATGGAACGAGGAAAAGCGAGGGGCTCTTGGTCAGAAACGCCAATCCCGCAAACGTGCCACTACAAATCAGGTCGAGCCACTTTTTTCGATAGAGGTAGTTGAACAAAAACAGGACACTCATGAACATGAACGTCGCCAGCAGGGCATCCACGTGAAGCACCTTGCTGTGGGTCATGTAGAATGGGTCCAGAGCCAGCAGGCCGCTGCCGACGAGTGCCGCTCTTTGGCCGGCGATCCGCCTGAGCAAGACGTAGGATAGTGCGATGCACAGCGCAATGACCAAAGCCAGCGGGACCACGCCAGCCACGACCGCATCGTCTATCGTCCCTGGCTTGGTAGGCTCTATGCGTAGCATTTGGTCAGGCGAGAGACCCTGCTGCCAGGCAAAGAGCCCGAGACCGACGGCGGAGAGCCACATCGTGGTCACGCCCGGGTGATAGCTTTGGTACGTCCCTGCCCAATCCCGTGCCAGCAGCGCATCGCTAAAATGAATGGCGCGATAGTACCACAGCATGGACCGGGAGACCGGATAGATGGCTCGTGGAAGGAAGGCTAACAGAAATATCAGTATAGGGATAGCCCAGCGTTGAAACCAGGCGCGATCACATACAATCCTTCTTTTCACGGGACATTCACCTCGATGGGGGGCAGGATCAGCCGATCGGCGCCAGCGACGGAGAGCCGTGGCCCAGCAGGCGCATTATATACGCCAAGATGTAGCCTGTAAAGCCCAAGCGGGAGGTCGACGGGGAGCGACAGCACGTGTTTTTGAACGACGAGGTCGCCCGCAGTCCACCCCTGCGGTGGGCTGCCCAACCCGTCGTCCTGAGCGATTGGCGTATCAGATTCCCCCAGGAGATGCACAAAGACTTTGAGTGGCGTGGGGCCAGGTGTCTGGACACGCCAGTACGTCAGCAGGGCAGGCGAGTCGCCAGGGGCGAAGGTTTGTCGTGTCCACTCGTACCCCAAAAAGGCCAGCCGCCCGCCGAAAGAGACAGGGAGCGCCACAGGCGAGCCGTCGGGCAAGGCGGCCGTCGTCTCCAGGCGCTGTAGATCACGTTCTACAACCGCGTCGTCGGACAGGCGGTAGCTGGCGAACGAAGACTCTGAGTCGGCCTCTGCCACCGCTCCCCACCTCGACAGCCGCTCCTCGAGATCACCGTCGAAGGGCACGACCTGGGGGACGAACAGCCAGGCGTCACGGCCGGCAGGGACGACGAGCGTCTCGCGGGTATCACACAGGCGGACCTCGTGGACGTCCCGCCGCGCAGCCAGGCGCAGGCTTGGGCCATCCATCGTGTGCACGGACAGGCCCGCGACGGTGACCGGCGTCCCCGGCGGCAGTTCATCCAGCCGATGCGCCACAGCGGTCAGGTCTGCCTGGTAATCGAAGCGCACCACGTCGTGGCGAGGCCAGGCGAAAAAGTAGTCACGCACGGTGAGGAAAAGGCAAGGGGCAAGAAGCAGGAAGCAGGAAGCAGGAAGCAGGAAACGGGAAGCAGGAAGCAGGAAACGACGAAAACGGCCTGCTTCGACGAGCGCGAGCGCGGGGAAGACGAACACGACGACCAGCCCGAGAATGTCCCGGATGGAACTGGGCGCGTCGGAAGTGACGATGCTGGGCACGAGCGCGCCGATGAGCCAGATGAGCAGGAACCCGTACCGGGGATCGCGCCAGCGCCAGAGCGCGACGAGCAGTCCTGCGTAAAAGAGCGCCGCGCTGATGGGATCGGCGAAAACCGGACGGCCGGGGAGGTTCTGGCGCGGCCAGGGGTCACCGGCGACGGTGAAGAATCCGAGATTGGCGGCCAGGTTTTGCCACGCCAGTGATGGATCTCCTGCCAGCAACCTGTCAAGCGGGGCCCGCACCTCCGCGATGCGATATTCGGCACCGGGGTGAGTCATCAGCCAGATCACGAGCGGTGCGGATACGACAGCCGCGACGAGGAAGAACAGGAAAAGACGGGACCAGGGAATGGGAGTAGAGGAGGTAATGAGAAAAAGGTAGATGAGGAAGGCGGCGACGATGAAGGGAAGGATACGGGCAGCCATGTAGGTGTAGAGACTCACGCCGAGGAAGAGCCCTGCAAGCAGCCAGTTGGTCACTCCCGGGGCGGTAGATTGGAAAGTTGGTGAGTGAGTGGCACGGTGGAGGATGTAGGCAGCCAGGGCGGCGGTGAAGGGCAGTGTGATGGCGCGCAGGGCGACGCGGGCGTAAAAGAGCGGCCAGAAACTCGTAGCCAGCCAGGCAACGGTCAGCAGCGCGACAGGACCGCCAAAAAGACGCCGGGTCAGGGTATAGGTCGCCGCGATCCCCAGCAGCCCGAAGGCGACCGAGGGCCATCGCAGCCCCAGCCAGTGGTCACCGAACAGCGCCACGCTGGCCGCCTGCACGTACTGGTACAGCGGTTCGTGGCCATAGGCGGCCGTAAAGTAGATAGCGTGGCGACCGGCGAGGATGTCCTGGGCGATGAGCCAGTTGGCCACCTCGTCGTGGGCCAGCCCAGGTGGCACCTGGCCCAGCCCCCACAGGCGCAGCGCAGCCCCCAGCAGCAGTATCAGCGTGATCGCCGCCCACTCCTGCCGCCGGCTCACAGCCCTGGTCCCTCCACCTGGATCATCTCCCCGGGCAACACGAGCCGGCCGTCGGGCTGAGGCCGACCGGCCCCATCTACCACCGGCAACTGCTCCATCGTCGCCGGATCGTAGACCCCCACGGCTATGCCGTAGGCACCCGCTGGCACTCCCTGCAAGGAAATCAATATGACGTCCTCCACGACCTCACCGGGGCCCCAGAACGTGGTAGGGTAGGCCCACCGGTGGGGCATGGCGTCGTCCTGCGCCACAGGGACCCCGGTCGCCGGATCAAAAACGTGGACAAAGACCTTATAGTCCGTCTCCATCCGCCGCTCTGATCGCCAGTCGAGTGTCAGGCTCAATCGATCCCCGTTGTGGAAAAGTTGGTAGCCCAGCAGGCGCAGGTCATCCCCGAAGAGTCCGTTCACGCCGACGGTGCCCGCGTCGAAGCCGACGGTGCCCGGCGGGGCGTCGAACGCGCAAGGGGATGAGCCCACAATAACCCGCCCCACGACGGCCGGCTGGCCCTGGATCGTCCCTGTCTCCGGATCTACCAGCGCCAGCGTGACGGTGTAGGCCCCAGCAGGAAGCGACGGACGGGCACGCAGTGCGTAGTATCCCCAGGCCACAGCGTTGGCCGGCCACTCGCCGGTTGGCCAGGTGGGGGAGAGGGGGAAGACTTCCGCTTGCGAGATCCCGTTCTTGCTCGATACCAACCCCAGTTCGACGTGCAAGTCCCGTTCGAGGGTCGCTGTGGTGCCCCAGCCAACGTCTACCTCCAGCACACGACCCGGGTTCACACAACCGGTCGACGTGATGACACGGATGACACCGATGCCCGGGGCCAACTCCTCTGCCAGCGTAAAGTCACGCCCGGCCAGCGGGGACGTGGCGTAGGCGGCGATCTCTTCATCCTCAAAGCGAGGGTCGATCAAGAGGTAGCGCCGCCAGTGAGCCACCCGGTCAGCGCCAACCTGGTTCTTGTGCAGGATGATGTACCTTACGTCGTCCGCTGCCAGAGATGCCAGTTGGCGGCTCACGTCGGCAAGCCCAGGGTCCATCTCGCTGTACTGGCGCAGAACCCGTAACCAGGGGTGGTCGTCCAGATAGGCGTATGTCCCCTGGGGGAGGCGAGACGCGTGGCCTTGCAGGATGGGGTGATGGTGGGTGACCTGGGCGAACATGTACAGTTTGGATTTGTTAGGGCCAATGGGGAGATTGAGCACGGCAAAGTCGTCCGGTTCGGCAGCCAACTGGACATAGAACGACGATACCCAGGGCCGCTCCAGAGGGATGGGTGCGCTCCAATACTCGAATAGGATTGCTGCCCCCAGCAGGCACGAGAGGAAGACGGCGGTCCGCCTGCCTCGCCGGCGGGCCAGGGCCAGCACTTGGGTGGCCCCATGGGCCGCCAGCACGGCCACCGGCAACGCCAGGAACATGTTGTAGCGGGCAGGGAAGCGCAGCAGGCGCACCACGAACAGTCGGGCCGCCAGGCGGTAAGGCATCGGTACAGCCGGGTAGAGCTGGCCGCCCAGGCGGAGAACCGGCCCCAGAGCCAGCAGAAGCAACACGAACGCCATGACCCCCCAGGGAAGCGCGTCCCTGCGGGCCTTCCACACCCCCAGCAGCGCCAGAGCCAGGGCAATCACGCCGATGTAGGCAGCGAAGGAACCCCCACTGTAATCGGCGTAATAGCGTTCGTAAGCTGGACGGGCCAAGGATCCCAGCACTGGATGGGAGGCGCTGGGGGTCAGATAGGCCAGCAGGTCGGTCTGCTTAATGGTCTCCTCTTCCTCCACCAACAAGTCGACCGGCGTGGTGCGCTGCGCGTTCAACAGGAGCAGGGCTGGCGGGGCCAGCGCGATGGCTGCAACACCACCGGCGAGCAGCAGGGCTTGCACCGAACGGCGTCGTGAGGTCCACCTGTCCGGCAAGGTGCAGACCAGGTAGATGCTTCCTACGATGGCGGCCGGGACGAGCTGTTGCCAGCGGGCGTACCCGGTCAGGGCCAGGAATACGCCCGCCAGCGCGCCATCCCGCCGCCGGCCCCCGCGCAAAGCACGGATCAAGAACAGCAGCGACATGGGGATCCACTGCGTGCTGACCAGGTTGGGGTGGCCCAGTTGGGACAGGCGGAAGGGCCAGCACTGGTAGATCAGGCCCGCCAGGAAAGCGGCGAGTCCGTCGCCGGTCACGTCGCGGGTCAGCAGAAAAGCCGCAAAGCCACACAGCGCCAGATTGACCAGCAGGGATAGGTTATGGGCGGCCAGTCCCCCTACCCACGGCTTCAACGCCAGCCAGGCGACGATGTTGAGCCAGGCAAAGTTGCTGTAGACCAGGCTGAGGCCTGTGGGATGGAAAAGGTACGGGGTGTAAAAGGGAGATTGGCCGGTGGTCAACGCCTGCTGTACCCACCACTCGTTCCAATAGTGAAACTGGTTATCCCATGAGCCGGCAAGGAGGTGGGTGGTGAGTCGGGCCGCCAGCGGCCAGGTCGTTCCCACCGCCACACCGGCGTAGGCCAGCAAGACGGCCAGGTTGATCCCGATCCTGCAGAGTGCTGGACGCTCACCCATCGCTCACCACCCGGATTTTGCTCAGAAGCACCCGTTTGCCCAGCCAGTGGCCGTCCTCCGCGACGACGGGCAGCCGCCCCTCACCGTCGGCGTGCAGGCCCACCTCGATGTCGTAAAAGTCCGGCGGGGTCGTCAATCCCACCGTTAGCTCGCGCACGTCCGCGACGACCTGGCCGGATTGCCACCGGCTGGTGGGCATGGCCCCGCCGACCGGCGGGCCGTCGTTGTTGGCCCAGACCTGGTTTTCGACGCCGAGGACGTGGGCGAAGATACTATAGTCCGTCTCCATCGGGGCCAATGCCCGCCAGTAGAGCGTCAGGCGGATCGTCTCGCCGGGTTGCACCACCCGCCGGTCCAGCGTGTAGCCGACGAGTGCAGCCCGATCGCCAAAGTTGGCGTCCAACGGATTGGGGAACTCGCCTGCCCGGGGCCGGACCTCGACCGTTCCCAGGCGCAGCGCGTCGCGCTCATCGGGCGTGATGAGACGCGGGCCAGCGGGCGAATAGAGACCGACCTGTACGTAACCCGCGTCCGGCGCGTAGGCCGTCTCCGGGACGTGCAGGCGAACCGTGTCGGCAAAGACGACGCCAGGCTCCCAGGCGGTGGTGGGATAGCGCCCCAGGCCGGGGTAGGTGTCGCGCTGGGCCACCATCGTGCCTACTTCGCTCAACAGGTGGACGAAGACGGCATAGTTCTGGTCGGCCCGGGCCAGCGCTTGCCAGTAGAGGGTGACCTCCACCACGCCGCCTGGCTCGACGACGTCCGGTGTGACCTGGTAGCCCCGCAGCCGCGCCAGGCCGCTACGCCCTGAGCCTGTCGAAGGAGCCTGCCCTGAGGCGGACGGAACGTCCGTAGCCGAAGGGCCGAACTCGACGTCCGTGGGGTTGGGCAGGGCCTCGATTTCGGACGCGGCCAGCGGGCGGGGACGGGCGAAGGCTGGAGCGAGTGCACCGAACAGGGCGTAACAGGCCAGCGCCGCCATCCCGACTGTCACGATCACGCCCGCTGCCCAGGCGAGACGGCGGGGAAAGAACTGGCTCAGCCCCAGGCATAGCAAAACGGCCAAAGCCGCCAGGCCGGGGAAGAAGAAACGGCCCATCGCGCCGGCTGGCTGGATCAACATGTAGTAAAAGACCACACCGGCGAAGGTGAGCACGGTCGTCCCCAGGAGCAGCAGGGGGGCAACGGGGAGTGACCTCCGCCAGGAGAGGAGGTAGCCGCCGAGGGCCACCAGGCAAAAGATCAACAGCCCCTGGTAGACCGGTTGAGGCAGGGGAACCTGCCCGTAGCCAAAGCGTCCCCACAGGCTGCTCCACAGGTAGGGCAGGCTCTGCCGGATGACCCACCAGTTGCCGCCGGCCGGCCGGCCGGCCCACAGATCGTTCAGCTTGCTCAGGCCCGTGGGGTCGCCGTAGAGCTGCCAGTTGCGCAGAAACCACCAGCCGGAGACGAGCGCGGCCAGGCCCAGGACGAGGAGATTGCCCCGCAGAAAAGCACGCCAGGCGCCGCTTCGCTTGCGCGCCAGCCACGCGGCGATCAGGTAGGCCAGTTCGATGGGCGCCAACAGGGCCAGGAGATTGAACTTGGTGAGCAGCGCCAGGCCGAACAGGAGGCCCAGTTTCACGTCGCTGTGCACGCTGGGACCCTCCCGCACCAACTGGACGCACACCAGCAGCACCGCCGCGCCGCACAGCGCCGCCGGCACGTCGTTGTTGACCGCGCCGCTCAGGTAGAGGAACTGCGGGTTGAAGGCGACGAGGGCGGCTCCGCCGAGGGCCAACGCGGGCTGGTCCGGGAGGACCTCACGCCCAACGCAGTAGGTCAGCCAGACGACGCCCGCCCCGATCAGGACTGTCAACCAGCGGACCAGGTAGACGGCCAGCGCGACGCCGTGGAAGGGAAAGCGCTCCTCGTCGCCGTGCGGGTACTGGTTCTTGTTGTCGTCGCTCACCTCCCAATACCGATAGGCCCAGAAGGGGTTCTCGGGCGGCGTGTAATAGACTTCCTGCTCGACCGGCACCCACCAGCTTGCCAGCGCGCCGAGGGCATAGTAGAGCGGGGGGTGGTGGCTCTGGGCGCGCGGCGCGTCGATCCGCTGCTCGGGCAGGCTGCGATAGGCGATGAGGTGTCGCACGTAGCGGAAGTGGCGCAGTTCATCCGTGGATTCGTACAGCGGGTCGGCCAGGCTGTAGCCCACGGCCAATATCAGGTAGATGCCGAGCAGGACGGCGATCGCGCCCCGGTGGTACCTGTTCACGGCTCCCCCTCGACGCGGATGGTGAAGCGGTCAGGGCCAGGCTGACCACCGGCCTGCAGCGTCGGCCACCGGTCACCCGTCATCGGATCGTACATCCCCAGCTCCAGCAGGTATGGTCCGGCGGGCACGTCGGGCGAAAGGACGAAGCGATGGACCTGGATGAACCGGTCGCCAGTGCGGAGCGTGAGCGGGTCCACCCACAGGCCGTCGTCGCCGACGAAGGACGTCTCATCGGGGGCGAGCAGGTGGGCAAAGACGGCCAGCCGTGGCCCCGAGTAGACGCCCGGCGGGGGCGGGTTGGCGATGACGGGGAGCGGCGGCAGGTCGAGCGGCGCGGCGACGAGCCAGGTGGTGAGCAAGGTCGCCTCCCGGCCGGGGACCACAGGTTCCCCGTTCATCCAGCGGGCTTGGATCAACTCCAGGCCATTCGCAAAGCGCGCCAGCGGTGTGTCCTCGTTGGAAACAGGGCTACTCTCGATCGCGTAGAGCTTGAGGTAGGGGGAATCTGCCTCCGGTAGATCGGCGTCTGTCAGAAAACCGTCAATCGGGGGTGCCGGCTGGGGAGCGGAGGCGAGCAGCATGACCGCCGGATCATCTTTTTCCGCCCAGACCAACGCGCGCTCGGGGTTGAAAAACCGCACGGCGACGGAATCGCGATGGATATCCACCTCCAGCGCCAGGCGATCCCAGGGCCCCATGAGAGCGCTGGATATAGCGATGTCGGTGATCTCGGCGTGATCGTTCAAGTACCGGGCGGCCTCGCGATAATCGGCGCGATAGAGGAAGCGCACCATACCACGCGCCGGCCAGGTGATGAAATAATCCCGCACGTCGCGCACGGCGTTGGTCGTCAGGAACGCTGCGGCCAAAGCGACGAACGACCACTGTATGATGGCCGATGAGAAGCGGCGGACCTTGGGATTCGAGAATAGAGAATGGAGAATGGAGAATGGAGATTTGATCCAGCGGTAGGCTTCCGCGAGGGTCAGGGCGGGGAGGATGTAGGCGACGGGCTGGACCAGGATGGTGTGGCTCAGGCTGGCAGGGGGGGTGCTGAAGAAGGCGGGGAGCAACCCCAACCCCAGCCAGAGGAGCAGGAAGAAATAGCGCGGCCGTCGCCAGCGGTACAGGCACAGCGCGGCGCCAGCCCACATCAGTGCTCCGCCGAGGAGGTTGAACACCGGGCGATTGGGGATGTTGTACAGCCATTCGGGATCGCCGGTGGCGTGGAACATCCCCAGCGTCGTCAGGATGCTCTCGATCATTGGGCGGGTGTTGCCGGCCCGCAGTTCCCGCAGCGGGACGGCCAGCTCGGCCAGGCGGGCATCGGCGCCGGTGCCCTGCGCCAGGACGACCCCCAGCGGGATCGCCAGGATGGCCGTGACCAGGAGCGCCAGGAGCACACCGCGCCAGTGGCGTCTGAACTGGTCGCGGTGAAATAGCGCCAGGTAGACGGCAAAGATGGCAAGCAGCACCGGTAACAGGCGGGCGGCGGGGTAGGTGTAGAGGGCTAGGCCCATGGTGAGGCCCAAAGGGATGGAATGACCAATGACCAATGACCGATTGGAGAATGGAGAATGGAGAATGGAGAATGGAGAATGGCCTGTGAGAGAGCGCCACAAGATGTAGAAAGCGGCCAGGGCGAGGGGGGGGAGGTTGACGTGGCGGATCGCCGTCCGGCTGTACATCAGCGACCAGAAGGAGGTCGCCAGCGCCAGCGATGCGATGACGGCGGTCCTGCGCCCAAATAGACGGTGTGCCAGGGCATAGGTCAAGGCGACGGTGAGCGTGCCAAAGACGACGGAGAGCAGGTGCCCGCTCAGCACGTTGAATCCCAGCAGGGCGTGCACGCCCGCGTGCAGATAGTGGTACAGCGGCTCGTGCCCGGAGGCCCCGGTAAAGTAGAGCGGGAAGCGGCCCGCCAGCAGTTCACCAGAGAGCGCGTGGATGTTGATCAATTCGTCGTCGCGCCATCCCGGAGGGACCGTCTCGAGACAGCAGAGACGCAACCCCCACGCAAGCAGGAGCAGGACAATGACCAATGACCAATGTCCAATGACCAATCCGGATTTGGGATTTGGGATTTGGGATTTGGTCATTTTCCCACGACCTCCACCGGCGACAGGAGTGCGCGGTCGTCCACGGCGGTCCCGTTCACCAGGACGGGCAGGCGGGCCAGGTCCTCGCGGGTGTAGATGCCCACCTCCAGGTGATAGAGGCCGGGCGTCGCTGCGGCATCTATCGGGAAGCGGTGCACCTGCACGAAAGCATCGCCCGGCTGCCAATGCCACGAGGGCACGTCCAGCCGGTCCACCTGTCCCACGACGTGGCCGCCGTCGTCGAGCAGGTGTGTGAACACGACCGCTTCGAGGGCAAAGGGGGCGCGGACCCGCCACACGCTCAGCAGTTCCACCTCCTCACCCGGCCCGACGACCGGCGTGCGCAGATCGTAGCCTATCAGCTCGACGACGTCAAAGTCAACCGGGAGAGAGAGCGGTTCGTAGGCGCTCGGTGGCTCGTCGGCGGGGAATACGTCGGACGGGTACCAGTAGGCCGGGTTGTCCTTCACCCGCAGGAGGAGCGTCGCCATCGCGCCGGCGGCGTCGAAGCGATAGACGTCAAAGCGAGGGATGACGTCATCGGAGCGCAGGTTTTCGGCGTACACGTGGGAGGCGTGTTCCCTGAAGAGCGGCTCCAGCACCTTGTCAAGCGGAGCGATGGCGGGGATGATCACGCGGGTCTCCTCTCCCGCCGGAAAGATGAGCGCGAACCGCCCATCGAACCAGCGCACGGCCAGGTCATCGCGGCGCAGCGCAATCTCCACCGTGTAGGGATCGTGGAAGCGGCCGGGGTAAATGGAGGAGAACGCGACCGTTCCCCCCTCCGGCTGCGCATCCAGGTAACGCGCCTCCTGGACGAGCGTGTGATGGTAGGCCACGCGCACGTCCCGATGTTCTCCCCAGACGTAAAAGTAGTCATGGGCGGTGCGAAGGCCCACGCCAGCCACGAGCACGACCACACTCGCGATCCCCACGACCTGCCCCCATCTCCCGGCTCGCCTGTACAGAAAACGGACGATGGTCGCCAGTGCCAGGGCGGCGACGATAAAGATGACCGGTTGGGCCGCGATGGAGCGCAGGACGGTGGCGTCGGGGCCGGTGAGGAGTGCAGGACCGGCGCCGACGATCAGCCAGAGCAGCAGGAACGCGTAGCGCGGGTCGCGCCAGCGCCACAGGCACACGAGTGTGCCGGCGTAGAAAAGCGCCCCGCTCACAGCGTCGAGCAGTGGGCGACCGGGGATGTTGTAGAGCCACAGCAGGTCACCCTGGAAGGTGAACATCGGCAGGGTGCGCGATATTCTGCGCCAGAGGCCGCCGAAATCGCCCTGCGCCGCCTGTTGGAATGGCGCGCTGAGCTGCCCGATCCGTTGTTCCGCCCCTGGGTGCGTGACCAGGAAGTGGACCAGGGGAGCAGCGACGAGGGCTGCGACCAGCAGCAGGACGGCGATCCCACCGGCGTTTGTCATCCGCGCCCACTGTTGATGCGAGTAAGAGGGGCGCGTGCCAGACAGGCGAAGCACGAGGATATAGGCCAGGAACAGGAGATAGACGGCCGGCATGGCACGGCTTGCCATGTACGTGTAGATGGACGCGCCGAGAAGTGCGCCGGAAAGCGCCCACCACGCCCAACGGCGCCGGGATGCAGGTACCTCCCCCACAGGCAGCGGGCAGGCCATCCAGAAGCAGAATGCCGAGGCGGTGAAGGTAACCGCCAACGTGATGGCCCGCAGTCCCACCCGGCTGGTCATCACGCACCAGAACGACGTAGCCATCCCCGCAGCGGTGAGCAGGGCAGGCAGCGGGCCGAACAACCGCCGGGCGAAACCGTAGCTCAGCAGGATGAGCGCCAGGCCCCAGCCCACGGTCGTCAGGCGCAACGTCGTATCGGTCGCACCCAGGAGCGCCATCGCCGAGGCGACGGAATAGGGATAGAGCGGCTCGTGCCCGTACCCGACGGTAAAGTAGATCGGGCGGACGCCTCGCAGCACGGCCGCCGCGTCGTGACCGTTGCTGGCTTCGTCGTGCGTCAGCCCGGGCGGCACGCTGTCCAACCGCCACAGCCGCAACGCCAATGCCAGGCAGATGATCAGCACGAGCAGCGCCCACTCCCATGCGGGCCAACGGTCAATGGTGGATTGGGGACTTGAACGGGATTGGGGCATTGCGATCCGACCTCCCAGAGGAGCGGGCCAATCATACCTTAACCTGGGGGAGTTGACAAGTGGGGTTCAGAGGCAGCTAACTCAAATCGTGCCGCTTCGCTCCTGTCTCCAGTCTAACGCCCTGCGCAACGCTCCACGAAACGCTTTAGAAACGCTGCTCATGGTATATTACTGTCGCGTATGTTGAAAGGCCATTAGACCGTTGCTCAGTCCAAGATGGCTCAAGTCCAGCCAAGGGGCAGATTCGAGAATTGCGCCGTCACCAGACCGTCGTTTTTGTATAGAAACAGAGTGAAAGTGTGTAAGAAACAGTGAAAGGCTATTCCCGTATCGCACGAAGAATCACAGTTACGCTTTTCGCCACTCAAAGCCTGGTCAGTGCAGCGTTCGTCGCGAGCGGCACAGTCGGCGTGATTGTCGCCGCACAGTTGAGTGGCAACCTGGCCTGGGCAGGCGTTCCGTCGTCTGTAACGCAACTGGGGACGGCCTGCGCTGCGCTGGCTGTAGCCGCGACCACGGATCGCATTGGGCGGCGTTGGGGATTAGCCCTGGGTTTGGCAGTAGGAGTGCTGGGGACAGGGTTGGCCGTGGGAGCAATCGTAGCAGGTGCTTTTTCCCTTTTCCTGGGTGGATCGGTGCTCTTGGGAGTAGCTTCGGCTGCCATACGGTTGGCGCGTTTTGCTGCCGCAGAAGTCCACCCCCCGGAAAGCCGCGGCCGGGCGATCTCTAACGTCGTCATCGGGGGTTCGGTGGGCTCTGTGGTGGGACCGCTGCTGATCGGGCCGTCAGGGCGATGGGCGCAGCAGGCAGGCCTGAACGAACTGGCAGGCCCTTACCTGGCCGCGCTGGTCATTTTGGCCCTGGCTTCGCTCGTGATCTTTATCTGGCTGCGACCAGATCCTCGCGATGTGGGGCGGAGAATCGCCGAGTACCACCCCGAAACCGTTGTACGCCAGGGGCCTACGCGGTCGGTCTCCCAGATACTGCGCACCCCGGCAGCGGTCGTGGCGGTGTCGGCGATGGTGTTTAGCCAAGTGGTGATGGCCATGCTGACGGGGGTCGTCAGCCTGTACATGAAAAATCACCAGCACGCCCTGACCGACATCTCGGTGGTTGTCTCTGCGCACGTATTCGGGATGTTCGCTTTCTCAATGGTTGCAGGTCGTCTGACCGATCGGTGGGGGCGCGGGCCGGTGATCTTGAGTGGGACGGCGACGCTCGTGCTGGCCTGTGCGCTCGCTCCCCTTTCACCCGACGTCTTGCCTCTCTCGATCGCTTTGTTCCTGCTAGGGGTGGGCTGGAATTTCTGTTACGTGGGCGGCTCCACCCTGCTATCCGACCAGCTCTCCTCCAAAGAACGGGCCAAAACCCAGGGGGCAAACGACTTCCTGATTGGCCTGGCCACCGCTGCTGCTAGTTTCGGGAGCGGCCTGATGTTCGCCGGCACGGGCTATGCGGCGATGGGGATCATGGGTACAGTGGCTTCCCTGGTGCCCATGGGATTGACCGGATGGTGGATGGCCAGGGAGCGGAGGCTGGCAGTCGCTTGGCCTCAATTGGACACAGGGAAATGCACCCAAAAAGCTGGACCAGTGGTACTGGGATGCAGTTGACCTCTACCTCATATAATCACCGACTCTCCACGAGCCAGTTCCTCATCGGCCTGGCGTTCCCACTGTTGCCACTGCTTTGACCTATACCACTCCTGGCCTTTGGGGACATTCTTTGGCTTGCGCTGCACCAAGCTACCAAACCGATACGCCTGCAGATCATCAGCCAGGCTCACCAGCAAACGCCACATCGCTGCAATACGATGCACGAATGAGGCAGGGACAGGAATAGTGGGGGGCGGATGAGACAGGCGGGGAGGGTGAGGGGGTAAAACTTACACAAAGCAAAGTAGAACTTGGCGGAGTACCTTATGTCACCAATTGCGCGAAAGTCACTACAGGCATTTGACATTTTGTCTTGATTGGAGTATTATGGTGGTGCAAATCAGAGTCTTACATCACCGCAGCCCTCGTCGTAATCGTGGTTTATCGAGGAGGATAGCGTGAACGATTAGCAGCCGACCTCTATTTGGGAATCGGTCCCGAAAGGAGGTTGGCTGTTTTGTCTTTCGGGAAGAAAGCCCAGATCAAATAGGAGGAGCGAACATGGACAGGAGAAGGCTGTGGAATCTGGTAGTGGCGCCTGGGCTGGCCGCGATGAGCTTGCTGTTTGTGTTTCTCCTGTTGGGTTGGCATAAGGCTGGTGCAACGCTAGATGGGGATAGCACGTTCTCCGAGATTGGAGCTCCAAGTGCCGCCTTCACGGTCTCGGGAACCGTCACTTGCGAGGCAACTGGGCCGATAGCAGACGTTGAGGTCTCCGCCTGGGACCAGTTGAGGAGCAGCGTCGTCGCGAGTGACAGCACCGACAGCAGTGGCGTCTACAGCGTGACGCTGGATGAGGGCATCTACTACCTGGAGCTTGTTCCACCGGCGACAACAGGACTCGACGCCAGAGCGTTCACTACCACGGGGATCGTTACCGACACCGTGTTGGACGTCAACTTCTGCGTGTGCAGCGGCGTCTGGGTCTCTGAGACAGTAGACAGCGCTGGGGATGTGGGTCGTAGTACTTCACTGGCGCTGGCACCAACCCATCCGTATACTCCTCAGATTAGTTACTATGATGTCACCAGCGATAGCCTGAAGTATGCTTGGTTGAGTGGTAACACCTGGCTCAGCGAGAGGGTAGACTCTGGGGGTGGTTGGACCTCGGTGGCGCTGATACCAACCTATCCCTATACCCCTTGCATCACTTACTATGACGGGGCTAGCCCGAGTTTTTGGGAATGGTTCCTCAGATATGCCTGTCGAGACGGCACAACTTGGACCATTATGACATTAAGCAGCAATCAGCGAGCTGGACAAGGCGGCGTTTCGTTATCACTGGAACCGATCTATCCCTTCACGCCGCACATCAGTTACTATAATCCGTTTGGTACCATTGCCACTCTGCATCACGCCTACCTCACTGGCACAATCTGGATGAGCGGCACATGGGTGCACGAGCAGGTAGAACCCTCTGGCTCAAGTATGGGAACATGGAGTTCGTTGGCGCTGGAGCCAACTTATCCCTACACTCCCCATATCAGTTATTACGACAGGTCTAACGATGACTTGAAATACGCCCGGTTGAGCGGCACTACATGGTTCACCGAGACGGTAGATAGTCCGGGAGATGTGGGCTGGTACACCTCGCTAGCGCTGAACAGTAGTGGCAATCCCCACATCAGCTACTACGATCATACCAACGGTGTATTGAAGTATGCCTGGTTGAGCGGCACCGCCTGGCTCAGCGAGACGGTGGACAGCGCAGGAGGACCGTGGTATGGATGGGGTACCTCCCTGGCATTGGATCGGGCCAATGGGCCCTACATTAGCTACTACGATTATGGAGACCTGAAGTTTGCGCGCTTTGATGGTAAGGTTTGGATCACCCAGACAGTGGATAGCAAGAGGGATGTTGGCCCGTTTAGTTCTCTGGCGCTAGATCCGATGGGTTGCCCTCACATCAGCTACTACGATGCTACCAATGAGGACCTCAAGTATGCCTACATCCCGCCGCACTACGTGTGCCTGCCGCTAATAATGCGTAACTATCCCTAGATCCGGCAAGCCAGGAAGTGCGCGGTGTGTTGGCGATTCGGGGGGATCGAATTCCCTCCGATCCAACTCCCATTGCAGTAAGCGTTCGACGACCCACGAAAGGCCGTTCCCATGCAGGCGAGTAACTCATTTCTCTTTCCCCCAATCATCGGACGGAGACCTGCCAACCAGATCAAGAGGAGGATGCCTTACACAACCATCCCTAAACAGCCACTACCTCGTATGGTGGCACCATCCGATCAGTTGATGGCTCCTGGTTGTCTGGCGCTTGCGTTTCCCGCACATCCCGCTCGGTTCCTGCATACGAGATGCCATACCGGGCTAGGCTCTCGCGGCGGATCCCCTCCGCCTGCTCGTCGGTGGCAGTATAAGGCGGAATAGTCATCGTTCTCAACGACACCACCCGGCCATCCTGGCTGGCCACCGTCGCCTGGCGAGCCTGTTGGAAACGCAGGCGGTCCACCCATTGCTCCCACTGCTCCGGGAGGGAAGAGAAATAGCGCGTGCTGGGTATCGGTCTTCGGGTCTCGCTTGACCGCCTCGGCGTCCACGCAGCCGATGAGCGGCCTATCGGCGGCCTATCGGCTGGGCAAAGTACTCCGCATCACGGCGGCCAACCCCAAAGGTGACCTTGGTCTGCACGTTGGAAAGCGCCCCCAGCATCCGAGGGGTAAGCTGGGACAGGCCCTGATGGGCCACGGTCACGCTCATCCTGAACTTGCGCCCTCGGAAAAGACGTGGGCCTGTCCTGAGCGGAATCGAAGGGCCAGCGTCTTGACCGACCCCTCGTTGGCCACGTACCCGGCAAACTCGTCGATGGTCAGGTTCCACAGCCTGCGGTTCCGCCGCCGTCGCATCGCCAGCTCCAACCCGGTGACCCCCAGGCTGCCGATCAACCGGTTGGTCTCCCCGTCCGAGCGCCCCAGGTTGAGCAGCAGGACCTTGCCTTCGTCCATCATCGCCCGGAAGTCCAGGTGGTTGGCCTTCTGGCCCAGCATCAGGCGCCGATCTTGTTCAGCGTGCTCTCCCGCATCACTGGCGCTTCCCTGCCCCATCGGTCGTAGCGGTCGTGGAGGGACTCCGCGGAGGGGCTCCGCTGAAGAACTACACGATGCTGGCGCCGGTCACCCGTTCAAGACACTGCCCCCGAAACTCGGTGTTGGTGAGCAAGCGCGGCATATGCATCAGCGTCAGGCCATGTTTGCTCGACAAAAACATCGATCAGCACGATCAGGGCTGCGGTCACCACGTTGGAGAAGTGGGGTGTTTCCTTCAGGCACTCCGGCCAGGTCCGGCGGAAGGCCTCCAGCACCGCGGCTGCGATGTCGTGGGGGTTTTCAGCCTGAGTTGCCAGCACGTTGAAGGGAATGACGTAATCCGCACGTGCCGGATTGACATAGATCAGCCGGTGGCGGATGTCAGGGTTGGCAAGGGCACCTTGGGTGAGGAGCAACCGGAGCGGATCATCCACCAGGAGGGAGTGGGGGTCAATCAAGCCGCAGCCTCGTCCGGCGGCAATGTCCTGATATAAGCACCACTCCAGGAGCTTGGACTTGCCTTTGCCCGACATACCGATGACATACAAGTGGGCGGCGCGGGCTGAGGCAGTCACCTACCACAGCAAAAATCGGGAGGCGGCTCGAGCGAAATACTGAGGTAATGATGCCAGGAAGGGGGAGCGGGGCTAAAATGGACAAAACTGTAATAGCGATCGGACTTTCGACTCACGTACCCCTGGCAAATGACCACTACTGTGTCTTGATAGCCTCATCCGCAACACGGCGGACATCAGCCAGACATCAACGGCCCTGAGGGTGCAAAGTAGCGCACTGGCAGTTCCCAGATTTCTTTTCTGCCGTGATTCTCTCCAGGATAAGAGAGCGGCCATTGTTCGCTATCACATCCTCCTGGATATCCGAAGCAGAGAATCCAAAGCAGTAACACACGAGGTCAGCCATATTGAGTTGCCTCCTTGGAGTGTCAAGTGCAACAGTAAAACGGTATGTTCAAAGGCGACCACTTTTCGCGTTAGCCACGAGCTTGATCACGCCCCGCGTATCGTGTGCTGCCAGCGCCCTGGGTACGTAGCTCAGTGGGAGCGTTGCCACTCGTGCCTCTGTTGCGTATGACAATACCATGCAAGACGGAGACTGTCAATAAGCAAAAACAAACGGATTTGACAGGATCCTCCACGTCCTGTATAATGCCCCTAGAATGAATGGTCATTCATAATATGAATGACCATTCACTATGATGGATCTTTTGGGGGGACAAGATGCCAAACAGAGAAAGCCGTCGCCAGCGACGGTTCGCAAAGCGCCGAGAAGAGATTCTGGACGTTGCCGCGCGTGTCTTTGCCGAAAAGGGATATTCTGACACAAAGATCACCGAGATCGCGGAGGCGTTGGACATCGCGGACGGCACGCTGTACAACTATTTCGATAGCAAGCGCGATATCTTGCTGGCCATCATAAGCAAGGCCGAGACCGACATCGAACCAATGCTACAAGAGACAGGCGAACTGAGAACACGTGACGACATTGTTGCTATTCTCGCAAAGACTTATGACATCTTTATGGCCCACCTGCCCTTCACGCGGACGCTGCTGATGGAAGCATGGGCGGACGACGCAATCCTGCAAGAGTATGCAGCCGATCACCTGGAGCACATCGGACAACGGATGCACGAGTTTATCGTCTCGCGCGTCAACGCCGGCGATTTTCGTCCCCTAGACCCGGCACTGGCAACGCAGATGGTGCTGGGCTTATTTTTCGCCCCCGTCTTGCCCGTCCTGAGGGGCATCACGCCGCCTCCCTCACCAGAGCAATGTCGTATCCTGGCCGAGGCAGCGGTTGACCTGCTGTTGGATGGCATCCGCGTCCGGCCAGAACGAGGGGATGAAAAATGACGAGTTTGAAAGACTCTGTTGAAAAACTCGTCAGCGTAGGATAGGGTCCTGACCCCGTTGATGCGCTTCGTACTGGGCCTCCCATCGAGACTTGATCTGATCAGGCAGAAGAGGCATAATAGGAGCATCTCGCCAT
>Ga0307378_10000653_pt1 | contig 60208 bp, 45 predicted proteins | sample UN1MG_FD_202238 | JGI IMG/M metagenome (GOLD analysis project Ga0307378, IMG submission 202238) | Soil microbial communities from Risofladan, Vaasa, Finland - UN-1 | ecosystem: Environmental > Terrestrial > Soil > Coastal area > Acid sulfate soil | place: Finland: Risofladan, Vaasa | collected... | reverse complement strand
GCGGGCAGTGAGCTTCCTACTCACGTCACGCCACGATTATTCGCACCTGCCCCCGACATCTCAAGTTTCGCAGGCAAATGACCGGTTCCGGCTCGGCAAAGGGCGCAGCGACAACCGACTCGATACCCCGATCCAACCCTGCCGGCCCAGCCATCCACCCAAAGTCACTCGACGCTCTGGTCACGGCCTCTATATTTCCCATCTGTCCGAAGATTCCCACAGCACCCACATCGCTCAGAATCCTCGGATTGACATCAGGCTTCCTCACCCGGCTTGGCTACACGGAACAGCTCGTCCAGCGTAGTTACGCCAGACATCGCCTTGCTAAGGCCATCCTGATAGATCGTCTTCATTCCCTCGCTTTGGGCTGTTCTGCGGATATCTCCCGTCGGCGCCTCGGCGAATGTGAGTTCGCGGAGCTTGGAGGACATCAGCATGAGTTCAAAGATCCCCTGCCGGCCACGGTAGCCCGACCCCGCACAAGCATTACATCCTGCACCCCTCATGAATGTGGCCCGTTCTGCCATCTCAGGGGTAATACCGGCGGCCTCGACCAATACATCTGCGGGGGTGTATGGCTCTTTACACTTCTGGCAGACGAGCCGCACAAGCCGTTGCCCCATGATGGCGACCACGCTGCTGGAGACCAGATAAGCGGGCACACCCATGTCGACCAGGCGCGTAATAGCGCCGGGCGCATCGTTCGTATGCAGCGTACTGAAAACCAAGTGTCCAGTCAGAGAAGCTTGAATTCCCATCTGGGCAGTTTCCAGGTCTCGCATCTCTCCCACGAGAATGATGTTCGGCGCCTGACGCAGCATCGCCCGAATCACCCGCGCAAAGTCCAGCCCAATCTCATGCCGAATCTCCACCTGGTTGATCCCCGAAAGGTAGTACTCCACGGGGTCCTCGGCCGTAATGATCTTTTTGTCGGGCGTGTTCAACTCGTTCAGCGCCGCGTACAGCGAAGTGGTCTTGCCGGAACCGGTTGGCCCCGTAACCAGAATGATCCCGTTCGGTCGGCGGATCAGGTTCTCGAACCTCTGGTAGTCCTCCTCGGCGAAACCAAGCTGCCGAAGCCCCACCCGGATGCTGTCCTTGTCCAAGATCCGCATCACTATGGACTGCCCATGATTGGTGGGGATGACACTCACCCGAAGGTCGTAATCCTTGTCCCCCACGATGGCCTTGATACGCCCGTCCTGCGTCCGCCGCCGCTCGGCGATATCGAGCCTGGCCAGGATCTTGAGGCGGGACAAGAGGGCCCCCAATAGCCGCCGTGGGGGGCTGTCGCGCTCCACCAACATGCCATCGATCCGGTAGCGGATCCGGATCCGGTCCTCGAACGGCTCGACGTGGATGTCCGAGGCCCGAAGCTGCACGGCCTCATTCAGCATCAGTTGGACCAGGCGAACGATCGGGGCGCTGCTCTCGTCGACTATATCGTCACGGGATATGCTCTCGTCGTCGGCCTCGGTGAAGTCGATGGCCGTGTCGGTGAATTCCGTGAGCATCGAGTCGGCGCTCTCGGCGAACCTCTGGCCGTAGTGCCGGTTGATCGCCTCGAGGATCGCGTCCCGGGGTGCCAGCACCGGCTCGATCCGGCGATTCAGGATGAAACGGAGCTTCTCGAAGGTGTCGATGTCGTTGGGATCACAAATGATCACCCTCAAGGCCCCGTCTTCTTCCGCAAGCGGTAGGATGACGTTTTCCCGTGCGACCGATTCGGGGACCAGTTCCAGCACGGACGGTGGAACGACCACATCGCTGACCTTCACGAAATCCAGCCCGTGCTCCTCCGCCATTGCCCGCATCACTTCCTCGCCCGTCGCGTAGCCCAGGCGTGCCAGCGCGTCCGGCAGTCTCATGCCGGAGTGTCGCGCCATCTCTTCGGCCTCGGCAAGCTGTTCCGAGCTAATGATCCCCCGGCTGATGAGGATCTCGAGATAGTCGCTTTTCTTCTTGGCGGCCATGGCTGGCTCCCCCAAAACTCCCTTACCGACAATTGCTCGGAAGGGTCGGACAAGGCAAGGCGTCGGCAACGCCGTAACCGAAAGCGCGCGCAGTACTTAACTACCGGTCCACAGACCCAATCTCCAGCCTAGCCCATCGGGCTACCGGATTCAATCCAGCCTTCGGCGTGGGTACGGACTCCCCGAAAGACCGGGCGTATAAAACCTGCCCAAATCGACGTTCCATCGGGGGGTTTCAGACACACCGCTGGGGAAAACCACGGGCAGGCAGCCGGAGTCATACGTGACCAGTGGCGAAGTGGCCGCACGCAATTTCCGTACCCCCGGTTGCCGGGGATACCAAGAGCTACAAATCCCTTCCAACACGAGCAACCGTTGACCCCACACTGACAGATAGCATAAGCGAAATCCACCGCTTATGGGGTAACCGTCTTGCATTGACAGCCAGTCCCCAGTTCGGGATAATCCCCGCCTTCCACTCCAGAAGGCCGCCCTGACGCCCCAGCTCTCCCTCATCCTCGTGCTTACGTTGAGCTGGGCGGCCCGGCTTTTCCCAACCTCACCTCTCGCGACCACGTGCCGAAGAAACGGCCACTGCCATGGCGGGCGATAGGACGTCTTCCGACGCAAAGCACGGCGAACCGGACGGGCTCGGTCTGGCAACGCACGGAATGCTTGCCCTGAGAGTGCTCTGGGTCGGCGTATGGGCCCTTGCGTGCTGGGCACCCACGGTCTGGGGCCAATCGGCCGAAGGGCTCAATGCCCCGGGCGCCGATCTCGGATGGTCGGCCACGCAGGATTCCCTCTCCACGCCCGTGCCCTCTGGGGAGCGCGTCGACTCGTCGCCTCTTACGGATTCCCACCCGACGCTTCCGGCAACCGGATGGGCTACACCGTACGAGCCCTACGGCGCCGCGGTCGACGCGAATGCCTCTGGCACTGCCCCAAGCTGCCGGCTCTTCGGCCCATTTCGGTGTGCGAACCTATGGGCGCGAGGACTCGTTCCCGCTTGCCTGGCCCCGCCCACAGGCCGGAATCGTGGGATCGGTGGGCCGCTTGATTGCGAGAGCTGGCGCTATCGGCCGTTCAGCGCGAGTTGGTTCATGGGGATGGTCGAAGGGAGCACACTCGTCGACGACTGGGTCGGAGGAAAGCGAGGGTTCTTCGGCGGGTACCGCTTGGGCTGGGATTACGATCACTACTGGGGCTATGAAATGCGGTTAGGCTTTGGCAACATCGGGCTGTGTGACAGCCATCGGGCAAAGCAGGCCCAGCAGGCCGCCGACGATGCCCAAGAGCTTGACCTCGACGACCCCTTTCGCCGGCGATTCGACCGGCGTCGCGACCTCACCACGACGGTATGGGACGTGAGCTTGCTGTACTATCCGTGGGGCGATGCCACATGGCGGCCCTACCTGATGGCGGGCCTCGGGGTCTCCAGCATCGAGTTCATCGATCGGCTGTCGACCCGTTACGGGGACACTGTGTTCGGCATGCCGCTGGCCGTCGGGGTGAAATATCGCTGCAACGAGTGGTTGGCCCTGCGCCTGGAATTGGCCGACAATATCGGCTTCGGCGGCAGTTTCAACGGGGTGCATCACATGTCGCTCACCGGGGGCGCGGAACTGCGGTTCGGCGGAAGCCGCGTGGCCTACTGGCCCTGGAACCCCGGACGCCACTATTGGTGAGCGGGCGCTCGCCTCACGGCCGGCGATCCGAGGAAGGGCCCAAGTCCCGGAAAACCCGAGGCATTTCGCCACGGGGTGACACCTGGTTGTCACCCCGATTCGGTATCCTGCCGAGCATGAACCGGCAGCATCCGGGTTCCTGTCCCCTGACGACCCGGCCCCGCGTCCTCATTATCGACGGCCACACGCTGTTCTGTGCGGGGATGGTGCGATTGTTGGAAAGCGCCTCGGGGATCGCTGAGGCGACGGCCGCCACCGGTCTCGCCGAGGGGATACGATTGGCGGGGCGATTCTGCCCCGACGTCGTGTCGGTCGACCCCTGTCTGCCGGAGGCCGGTCCGTTCGAGATCGCCCGGCGGATCCGCTTCTACTGCCGGGGTTCACGGTTTCTGTTTCTGGACGCCTCGATCCGGGAGGTCCACATCCGCGCGGCATTGCAGGCCGGCGCCTCCGGCTACTGGACCAAGCACGCCTCGGTCGACCAGATCCTGGAGGCGATCCGCCAGGTCGCAGCCGGCAAGCCGTCGTTCTGTCACGTCGCCCGGCAATACGTGGTCGCCACGAGAAGGGGGCTGCGATTCAGGCCCTCTGAGAAGAGCAAGGCCCTCGGGCTGTTGACCGCCCGGGAGTGGGAGGTGTTGCTGAACCTGGCACGGGGGTTGTCGGTCAAGCAGTGCGCGGCGCGGATGGAGCTGACACCCAATACGGTGGACAACCACAAGTCGCGGCTGATGAAGAAGCTCGACGTTCACAAATCGGTCGATTTGGCGACGCTGGCCCTTCGAGAAGGCCTGGTGGACTGACGGCGCGTGGATCGGCCGGAGTCGTCTCGCGGGCGTCAGAGGGCTTGCCGGTGCCCTCGCTCCCTCGCAGTCGCGGTGCCAGCTCAGTTGCCCGGCCTGCGTCGTTTGATCGGTGGTCTGGAGTTGCCCGTCATGCACCCGAGAGAGGGCAGGCACATTTATACGAGGCAATGCTTCGGATCGGCCAGGTAGAACACGGCATCGAGGTTGCCCATCTCCCTGGCCACCAACGGGCTCGGGCAGATGATCTCCAGCGGCAAGTTGTCGGCCTTCTCGCGATTGCGGACGACGAATTGGCCGATGACGAGCGACCATCCGTGGATCATGCAGGCCGGATTGACCACCGTGGCCGCCAGCTTGCCGTCGCGGACGGCGTTGAGGCCCGCCTGCTGGCCGTCCACGGCGGTGACCACCATGCCCGCGTGACGGGTCCCCTCGAGGGCAGGGACACAGGCCAGGGCCAGGTCGTCGCTGTGGAAGAACGCCCCGGCGATCGGTTCCTCACTCTGCTTGAGCAGGGCCTCGAACGTTTCCCGGGCGCGCTCGGGGCCCCCGTCACACCACTGCACCCCGCCACCGATCACCTCCACGTCGGGATACTCCGCGACGATGTTCGCGAACCCTTTCTCGCGGTCCTGGGCGACGCTGTGGGCGCTCCGTCCCCCGATGTGGATCAGCTTGCCCTGCTCGTTGATCTTGTTCACCAGATACTGGGTGCTGCTTTCCGCCATGTAGACGTGATCTGCGCCGATTTGGGTCCACACGCCGACGTCGCGGAGCCGGTCCCGTTCCACCAACAGGGTGTCCATGGAGATCACCGGGATGCCACGCTTCTTGAGTCGTTTGACCGGCTCCTCCAGGATGCCCGTCTGATGGGCTTGGAAGGCGCAGAAGTCCCAATCCTGGTCGACGATCGACTCGATCTTCTCCCGCTGGGTTTGCGCGTCGAGATCCCCGTCGAACCACTCGACGTCGACGTCGAGGAACTCGCCCCACAGTTCGGCCGCCTGCCGGCCAAGCTGGTTCCAGGTTGCCTCGAGGCCCGCGCTGGAGAAAGCCGCTCGGAGCCGGCGGAGCCGGCGACGCCTGCCCTCCCGCGGGGAGCCTCCCCCGTCGTCGTCCGGCCGGCAGCCGGCCAGCAGGGCCCCCACGCCGAGCCCGGCCCCGGAGGCGACGTGCTTCAGCAGAGTGCGTCGGGACGTCTGCCGGGGACCTTGTCCAGCCACGGGTGCTCCTCCAACGGATTGTCTCTGGTCGAACCGACCGCAACCGTCACACGATCGTCCCCCCTTTGATACTAGCCGCCCGGAAGTCCCGCCACAAGCAACTTCGCCTCTGCGCAGCACTTAAGTCCAATCTCAGAAACAAGTAAGCCAATTGGATCGCGCGTCCTGAGAAACAAACGTATTACGGCAGGGGAAACGGGGGCGGGCACGGTTGGCAGCGTGAAAGACCGCGGCGGGATCCTATTTCGACGGAGCCAGTCCCCGTTTCCGGGCTCCCACACTTGCAGTTTGACTTTTCAAGATCACTCAGGATCGCCTTTGATTCCCAGGCGCGCGGGTACTGGCCGATCTTGAGCACGGCGTACATGAGAAGGATCCGCCCGACCGTGAACCCGATGAACGCATGAGGAGTTCAGGTCGTTGGTCTTCCATCTGAAAGAGAGGCCGAGTTCATCCCCTCGCCACGGGAAAAGCGCGAGGGCCTGATCGGCGACCATGTCCTCGATCTGGTCGGCCTGCTGCACGAGCGGCCGTGCATCATCGGGCAATCTTGTGGTCTTCCGCCGGAGGAAGCCGCTCGATGCCGCAGATTGCTGGACCGCATCCGCGCCGAAGAGTGCCAGACCCGCGACCTCAACCGCTGGCTTGGCGAGGAAGACGGCCAGCACGGAACGCCGGCAATCGCCTGAAAATCACGAGATCTCGATTGGTCAGACAGCGACGGGATTGCGCGGGGGGGAAAGGCGAATCCCCCTGTCAGATCGTTTCCATCATCGTCACAAGTGGATAGAACGTGCCGGCAACGAGAAAGACCATCCAGGCACAGCCAAGAGCGACGGTGATGATCGCATAGTATTTGCGCAGGCGAGCCCTGCAAAGGCTGGAATAGACGACCCCAAGAAAGAGCGTGAACAACGCCGCGATTCCCGCCCCCAGGAAGATGGCTCCATCGTTGAGTTGACACCAATTCCGATACTCCGATCCGCCGTCAATGGCCCTGCCTGGCAACGTCTGCTGGAACTCGCGGGACCAGACCTCGATCCCCATGTCCGAGTAGATCGACTCGAGTCCCGGCAGAATCAGAAACGAATAGAGCAGCGGAAGGACAACGAACAGAGAAGCCACGGCGACGACGAACAGGCGTGGGTGTCCGCTCATGAGAAAGGCCTTCGCCCTCTCAGCCTCGTCCCACGGGATGAAGGCGCACAGGGCAAAATACAGGAGGGGTATGAGTGCGAGCCCCACTCCGCTCAGCGCGGACAGGAGAACGCAAGCGACAATCAGGACAATTCGAACGACCAGCGGATCGACGCCGAAGTACTCGGCGCAACCGGCGCAGAGCCCCCCGATCACGCCATGCTCCCAACTCTTGCGGAATGGGCCGCGCTCGGTGCCCGACGGTTGGTCGGCGGCGAGTTGTTCTGAAGGACCTGCCATCACCTGCGAGAGCCGCTGGTAGTCCTCCTCCGTAATGCTCCCATTGTGGAGCATTTGATCGAGCTTTTCTTGGGACGAGACGTCGGCTGATTGCATGATCACAACCTTTCGATGGCCTCGGCTGCCGCCTCGGCCGAGATTTCGCCGTTTTCCAGCCTTTCGAGAATGGCGCGCTTGGCTTCCTCGCCTTCGTGGAGGCGGCGATACGACTCGATGATCCGGTCCAGTCGATTCCGAATCGCGACGTATCCCAGCCCGCTTCTCTCGGCCAAGGCCTTGATGCTGAATCCGGCCAGAAGGTAGCGCTGGAGAAACTCCAGGTCCTCACTGGACAGGCGGGAGAACTGCGTCACCCGAAACCGTCCCCGAATTTCCACTTCGCACCGGTCGCAGACCATGACCACCGGACGCATCGACGCACTGCAGTAAGGGCACTCACGGTTCTTTCTCTTCGCTTCCATGCAGGCAGTATATTGAAAGCCGTGAGTGAAGTCAAATAAAATATCGATCAACCGTGCTATAGCAAAATATAATTTCGATTGGCTGCGCCATTTCGCATTCAAAATGAGCCCGGGCCCCCACTTCTCCGGCGCCTGCGGCAATATGGACGTAAGTCATTGGAAAGAAATGGTTTAGATGTCACCTCTTCGTGTTCTTCGACTTGACTTCGTGCCCGGAGCCAAGCGCGTATGGGTACCGATAGGCGAACACAAACGGCTGAAAACGAAGGGCTTGGAAAAACGGCGACAGCCGCATGGAACCGCCGACGCGAGCCTTACACCCCCATCCGAAGGGTGCTCGTCTTCAAAGCGCAGCGAGTCCTTGCCCGCGTCGCTCCGACAGACCGCCGCATTTCTGAGGGGGTGGCGGATCAATGGGGCGTGCGGGAGACGCGACCAGCGGACGGCCCACGGCAATCACCCACTACAGAAGTCGAGAATCTGCCTTTCGGCCGATTTCAGGGGCGGAGAGGGCCGGGCAGACGGGTGACGGCCGGACGTGGGCCGGCGATTGCGCCGGGGTGGATTGGCTGGATGGTGACGTCGTCGATCCGGGCCTCGCCAAAGCCGGACAAGGCGAACGTGACGGCGACCTCCCCCCGTTCGGGCGCGACTCGGTACAAGGTGAACTCCTGCCACCCGGCGGTTTGCTGCACCCGCTCGGCCAACGGTTCGCCGGACGCCGAGTCGACGATCATCAGCCCGTCCACGCTCCCGGTGATCGGCTCGGGGACCTGCACCCATCCGTGGATGCGGACCAACTGTCCGGCGTCTACCGGCACGGCCGGACTCGTCATGGACGAAGGGGGCCTTTCGGCCAACACGTCGGAATCGTCGGGCAGGGGGGGCCGTGCTGCCAGACGCAAGCCGTACCGCCCCGAGTGGGCGGCCGTCGAGACCAGCTCGGCCTCCGCGGAACCTTCCGGCGGCGCGTGCCGGAAATGCTGCCACCCCGCCCCAAGCAGCGTGTCGAGATCCTCGAAATCGCCGCCTGGGAGGACATTCGGACCGGTCTCGGCCGAGGCAGTCTGCTCGGTCAGAGTCCAGTACGCGGGAAGCGTGGCGAACGATACGGCCGCCGGATGGGAGACGGCCGACGGAAGCCTCGCGACCGCCGCCTCCCAATGGGCCCGCTCCAGGAGCCTTAGCGGACGCATCGCCCGCTGAGCCTCACGATAGGCGGTCGGATAGTCTCCCGCTCCCAGGGAGGCGTCGCTGGATTGAATCCGCTGTCGGGCCTCGCCCAGCCACGCGACCGATTGCGGCCCGCCCGCGTGCGAGGATAGCTGGGCGTGGGCGTGCTCGACCGCCTGCAACTTCGCCGCAGCCAGGTCGCGCTGCAACTGGGCCGCACGGCGCGCGATCCGTTCCGCTTGCCGGCTCATCGTGGCGACCACGATGGGCTTCTCCGTCATCAAGACGAGCGAAGTCAGGCCGAACTCGTCGAGCGTGATCCGCGTGCCCCCGGCGACTCGCTTGGGGCGAAGCGGCTCAATCGCCCCGGGGATCATCAGGTACGCGCGGTTCGACTCGGGCACCCCTTTGACGACAAAGGAGACGCCGCTTGCGGCCGACTGTCCCGGGACGAATTGGGCGCCCGGGCCTGACCAAATCGCCACCAGCAGCCGCGCCCTCTCGGTGCGCAGCACGCCGCCAAGCACCTCGGGCTCGCTGCCCTGGACGGTCGCGACGAAGTCGCCCGCCGCCCAGCGCTCGATCAGCGTGAGCTCCAGATTCAATAGCTCCAGTGCCAGAGCCCGAGTTCGCGTGTCGGCGTCCGGTGCGTCGAGCGATGACTGGGACTCGAACAACAGGCCACGGACCCCCGCAGCGACCGCCGTGTAGGTCAGAAGACGGATTTGCTCGCAAGAAGCGGCCGCAGGCTCCACCCCCATCAAGCCAAGACCGCTCCATTGCCGGCGGATGCTCGGGGCAAGCTGGGTCTGCACCGTGGTCCAGAGGCAACTGCCGGCCCGGGGCAGCCGGGGCCGCTCACGGAGCCAAGTCCCGTACGCGCTCAGCTCGAGGCTCGTGCCCAACGGAGATCGCCCGACGATCAAGACGTCGACGCACCGGCTGTACTCCCGCAAGTTGCTCTTGGGCCGGCAGACGAGCGGTCGGCCGGTTTGGCGGTCGGCCGCCCGCACCTGGGACGCCCATTGCTTGACCGTGTCGAGCTCGTCGGCGGATAGGTCCCGGCCCAGGTCCCACGCGAGCACGCGCTCGTACCCTGGTCCGATGGGGGCCAAAGCCACCGAAGCGCCGTGTGGCGTGCTTGGTGGGGGCGCACCGGGCGGCGGACAGACCAGCCAAATCCCCAGCCGGCTCGCCTCGTCGAGCATCTCAGCAGTCGCGAGCTGCTCGAGCCATACGACGTTGAACCCCAGTCGCTGGAGCAGCGCAAGCGACTCGCCCTGGTATTGAACCATGCGGGGGAAGAACGGTTGACTGTCGACCAGCAACAACGAGCCGTCCAGCTCGATTCGACCAGCACGCACCGTCGCGGCCGGTTCGGAACGGCTGCCCGTCCATCCCGCCATGTCCAACGACGTGGCGGGAGCGGACCGACTCGGGCCGGCATCGGCAGGCGGGCCGGGCACGCCGGGCTTCGGCCCCACGTAGCCGCCCACGTCCAGGTCGTCGATCCACACGTTGGTCGCGCCCGGGCCGCCGTACACATTGAGCAGGACGCGGTCGACGTAGGCTTCTCGCGGGTCGATGGCCGTCCCCAGCTCGGCTCGAAGGACGCGAGTCCGCCGGGCGAGCTGTTGCGGGACGTCGTCGAGGCGGAGTTGTTGCCAGCGGCCGACGGTCGTGTAACTGGAACCGTGAACGAGCGTGGCTACCGGCCGCCCGCTGCGCGGGTCCGTCGTACGGGGCAACACGACCTCCGCCAGGACTTGGATCCCCGCACGGTCCGACTTGACCTGGACGGTGGGCAACAGCTCGTCGATCACCCGCGGCCGGCCGACGTCGTGGCTGAAGTAGACGTGCGTCCCGCCCGCGGCGGAGATGGCCACGTGCTCACACCCCTCGCCCGTCGCCGCCTCGTCTCGCACCCGGCGATGCGCCAAGAGCTGGACCTGGGCGTCCCCGCCGGCAGATCGCCAACTGGGCTGAGGCCCCTCGAACCCCTCGTACCAAGGGGTCTCTCCGCGCGCAGGCCCTGCGGCGACGGCCAGCGTCGCAAGCATCGTGGTCGCGCAAATCAGCCCTAGCGAGAAACGTGGCACAAACACAACACCGTGGGGCCCGGGCAACTTGAACGTAACGTGTGCTTGTAACACGATTTGCGAGACAGCTCCAGATCATTTGTCACCCCGGCGCCAACGCCCGGGTGGCGTTTGCGCAACGGCCCCCGGGGGGGCGCACCTCGGCGGCAATGCACAACCTCTTTTACGGCAATACGTTAGGCGAAGTTCGCCCGGTCGCCGCGTCTCTGGCACGCGGGATGCTTTCCTCTCAACTCGTTCGACAACCTTGAGGAGACACGCATGAGCCAAGAGCCCCAATCCGCCCGTCCCGAAACGAACGAAGTCCCCAAAGAAATCGCCCAATTGGTGGCGGCGGTCAATGTACTGCCGGTCGAGCACCGCATGGGAATCGAGCCCGCGTTGAACCAAGTCGTGGAGAGCACGAAGCGTCGGCGTCGCATCCTCAACCTGGTGCAGGACGCCCTCGGCCAGCTCCGCCTGGACATGAAATACCTCGTCTTCGACCTGGAAGCCACACGCCGCGAACGCGACGACTATCGCCGCCAGCTCGAAGAGGCCTGATCGCGCCGCGCCGGCGACTACCCCACAATGGGCGGCGAACCTCGCCCACACCGAATCTCGGCTCCCAGAAGGGAACTCCGCACCCCCCCGAAATGCGGAGCTCCTTTTGCTTTCTCGTGCCCCTGACGGCGTGCGAGGGCGCTCCGCATTGCGGCTCGCCCGGACGAACCCCGCCGCTGATCCCAAGAATAGCGCGCCCCGGTTTGCGGGTCCCCGAATTCGGCCGATTGGCTCTCCCCCGCCAAATCGAGGGGTATGGGTGGATTGCGGGACCGGCCACGCTGCACTACCATAGAATGCGTCTGGACAGGGGGGCGTGTTTCGCGACCGCTCGGACCATTCTTGCGAGGGAGAAGATCCCCATCATGCCCGATCCAACCGCTTCGGAGATCGCCGACCGCGCACTCGACTTGGGCCTGATAACCGAACGGCAGTTGCAGGAGGTCTGGGCCGAGTTCGGCAGTCGCAACGTGAGTTGTCAGGACTTCCTTCACAAGCTGATCAGCAGAGAGTATCTGACGAACTATCAGGTCGAACGCTTGATGAAGGGAGACCGAACCGGCTTCTACTTCGGCGATTACAAGGTCCTCTACCTCGTGGGAACCGGCACCTTCGCCCGAGTGTACCGAGCCACCCACCGGGAGACCGGGCAGGTCGTGGCGGTCAAGGTCCTGCGACGTCGGTTCAGCGACAACCCCAAGCAGGCCGATCTGTTCATCCGCGAGGGCAACTTGGGCCGCTCGCTGAGGCACCCGAACATCGTCCCCATCCACGACGTCTGCTCCGAAGGCTCGACGCGATTCCTCGTGCTCGATTTCGTCGAGGGCTGGAGTCTCCGGGAGCTGATGAAGATACGCAAGAAAATCGAGCCCGACCAGGCAACCCAACTGACGATCGGCATTGCAAGCGGGCTGCGGCATGCCTTCGAACAGGGGCTGACCCACCGTGATCTGAAGATGAGCAACGTGCTGGTCTCCAGCCGCGGCGAGCCTAAACTGGTGGATTTCGGTCTGGCGGCAATCGACGACAAATCGGCGGATGATTTTATCGGCGCGAACACCAGCGCCCGGACCATCGACTACGCGGCCCTGGAGCGGGCGACGGGCGTCCGGCGGGACGACACCCGCAGCGACATCTACTTCCTCGGCTGCATCTACTACCACATGCTCGTCGGAAGCCCGCCGCTGCCGGAGACGAGCGATCAACTGCAACGGCTCAGCCGCAGCCGCTTCGCCGAGGTGATCCCGATCCAGGATCTCGACCCGAACATCCCCCATGCAGTGACGATCGTCGTGAACAAGTGCATGGCGCTCGACCCGACTCGCCGCTATCAGACGCCCGCCGAGGTGGTCAAAGACCTGGGTATCGCCGCCCGCCAAATGTCGCTCGATGCCAAGCAGAAGGAGCAACAAACCGATCGCCAGCGCCAGCGCGAGCGACTGGCCGCCAAAATGAAGGAGCAACGAAAGGACGCGCTCTCGGTGATGGTCGTCGAGTCGAACCTGAAGATGCAGGATCTCTTCCGCCGCGGATTGAAGCGGGCCGGGTACCGGGTGCTGCTGACGAGCGACCCGCAACGGGCCGTGGAACGCTTCCGACAAGACGCTCAGACCGCCGACTGCTTGGTGTTGAATGCCCAAGAGATCGGACGCTCCGCCCTCACCGCCTTCAACGACTTCGCCGAGGACAAGAAGACCGACACCGTCCCGGTCGTGCTCCTGCTCGACGAAACCCAGCAGCATCTGACCGAAGAGGCCAAGACGGCGGAACACCGCCTCGTGCTCTCGATGCCCATCACCATGAAACAGCTCCGTGCGGCCCTGAAAAAGCTCATCCCGTCGCCACGCAGCTAACGTCGGGCAGAGTGGTCTTGGCCGGTGCCGGGGGCCTCTTGCCCCTGCTCCCACTCCAGCACGGGCGAGACACCAGCGGCACCGAACCGGCCATGTCTGACGGACCGCTGGGCCGCGCCACGCAGTCCCCCGTCGCTCCGTTGTCCCAAGCCAACCTGGCGCCGAGCAGGATTGTGCGATCCACCTCGGCCCGTCGTGACGCCCCCGGTCCGCACGGCGCCGCCCCGAACCGCCAAGGAATCCGACGTGCGCACGCGCGGCGTCGGCCCGGCGACTTCGTTGACCGTTGCGTCCCGGGCATTATAATCTTTCGACGAGCGTCGATCCTCGTCGCACAAGCTGCCCTGCCGGGATGGCCCGCCATGGTCCTTCGACTTGCGGATGGCGTGCGGCTTGGGAGAACCACAACAGAAAGGAGTTCCCTCCAATGGCCAATGTCGTTGAAGTGTCTGACAATGATTTCGACTCCCAGGTCCTCCAAGCGACGGAGCCGGTGTTGGTGGATTTCTGGGGGCCCGGCTGTCCCCCGTGCCGCACGATTGGTCCCATGATCGAGGAACTCGCTGCGGAGAACGCGGGCTCGGTCAGAGTGGCCAAAGTGAATGTCTACGACAGCCCGGGGGTCGCCGCCAAGTACGGCATCACCGGCATCCCCACGCTGATCCTCTTCAAGCAGGGCGAGGTGGTCGACCGCTTCATGGGCGTTCAGCCAAAGAACCGACTGCAAGACGCCATCGACCAGGCCGTAGGTTCGTAGCTTCCATCACCCCCTAACAAGGGGCCTGGGTACACTCTGTCAATCCCTTCAGGTTGGATTGCCCGCCCGGAAACTCCGTGAGACCGTCCGGCGGCTGGCAAGCGGGCTGGCGAGTCGCCACGCGGGACGCTTTTCCTGTGTTCTCCAGAGCACCCATCCTTCCCCGGCGAACGGACTCCAGTCTCTCCGCCATCGGCTTTCGCGGCGCAGCCCATGGGTTGGAATCAACTTGCCCGCCCGACGTGCCGATTAAGGAGACTGGGGAAACCTTAGCGATTGCGCGGAAGGTGTCGCGCCGGCGGGTTTCCGCGGCTTGTGGGGAGTCCAGGCAAGATGTCCGATCCAGATTCTGACCGCGGCGACGCCCCCTCAGACGAGGGGCAAGCGACCGAAACGCGAATTGACGCGGCCCACCCGCTCGGCGAGGTCCGGGCGGAGGAGGCCGAGGGTGACCATTCGGCCCAGCCGGCGCCAACCGCCGTGGCCGAGCCCGGCATATCGGCAGAGTCGCAGGATGCGGGGTCGCCCGCTCAAGAGCTCCGAACCCAGGCCGCCCAGTTGGCGGACTACCTGCGCCGCCGACAGACGCATCTCGATCATCGGCAGTCGCAGATGCACGCCCAAATCGCCCAGTTGGAGAACGAGGCCCGTGCTGCCCGCATGTCGCTCAACGAGCGAGCCGCGGAGTTGGAGGAGAAGCAGCGGGAGCTGGACCAGCGTGAGGCCAAGCTGAAGGCCGCGCAAAGCGAACAGGGGCAAAGTTGCCAACGGATCGAAGACGGTCTCTCGCACCGCGAGGAAGCGCTCGCCAATCGCGAACGGGAACTGGACGCGAAAGAGCAGCGCCTGCGCAAGTCGCTCGACGACGCGGCGCGCCGCCGGCAGGCCCTCGAAGAGCGCGACAAGGAGCTGGCGGCCTCAGCCGCCTCGCACAGAAAGGCCGAAGAGGCCTTCCAGAGACAGGCGGAGCGGGCCGAGGAGGCCCTGCGATACGAGAAGCAGAAAATCGACGCCCATCGCGAGGCCTCCCGACAACTGGCTCGGCAAATGTTGGACGGTCTGGAGCGGCGACGCCAGGCGGTCGAAGTCCGGGCAGCCCAACTCTTGGAGAAAGCACGCAAGCCGAGTGCGGAATTGCTCGATCGAGAAGAGCAGGTCCGGAAGGCGAGCCAGCTCCTGGAAGCCGGGCAGCAACGGCTCGAGGAGGGCGAAAGCCATTTGGCATCTGCCCGAGCGGAAGTCGACGCGCTCCGCAAGCAGCTCGCCGAGGACCGCCGGAAGGTGTGGGAGCAGACCCGCGCCGAGCGCCAGCGCATGGCAGCGGAGCACCGCCGCGCGCTGGTCGAGTTGGACCGCAAGCGCCAGGCGCTTGCGCGTCGCAGCGAGCACGTCGACGAAAGCCGGGCGGCGCTGGAGCAGTTGCGGACAGAGTTGGAGCGAATGCACCGGGAGACGCTGGAGATTCGGCTGGCCACCGAAGAGCTTTGGGTCCGGTTGTCCGGCTCCGCCCCCCCGGCGGCGCTTACCCATTCGCTGGGCCAGGCCCGCGCCAAGCTGGCCGAGCACTACCGGATGGCCAACGCCGAGCTTGGCGAGAGAAAAGAGGAACTGGAACGGCTCCGCAGCCAGCTTGCCGAAGAGCACCAGAAGCTGGTCCGGAAAAAGAGAGAGCTGGACGAGTGGGCCGCCCGGCACCGGCAAGAGGTCGAAGAGCAAGCCCAACGCCTTCTCGCCCGCGAGCAGGAGCTCCAGCGCCAGGAGACGGTGTTCAACGACTTGGCCAGGCAGTGGCAAGCCGGGCAAATCGGCTACGAGCAGGAAATCCGCCGGCTGAAGACCCGCCTCAGCGAGCCGGACGCGGCCCTGGCCGTCGCCTGAGCACCGCCCGCCGCGCCGCCCGCTCCACCCGACGCCGCATAACGGAGCCGCCGGCGCAAGCGGTAGCAACGCCTCGCGGGCCCACTCCCGGCGGGCCTTCTCTTCGACGACGACCTCGCCGCGGTCGGGGAACCTGATCGCGCTCAAACGCCGCTCGGCCGTCGCAGCGCGGCCGACGGCGCGTCGGTCGCCGGCCTATCGCATGCTCAGCGAGTCGGAATCCGCCTTCGCGGCTTGCGGGCGGTTCTCGGCCATCTCGACCGCCGCTTCGGCAGCCTTCTTCCCTTCGGCCAGCTCTCGTGACGTGAAAAACGGTTCCGTGATCCGGCCCATCGCGAACTTGCGTCGCAGTCGGGCCAGCCGGTCCCAGCTCATGTCGTTGGCCAAATGCCATGCGGCCGCTTGAGCTGCGTGCTGGCTCACTTGCCCGCGGCCGAGCATCCGGCAAAGCGCTTCAACTTCCGCCTTCTCGGTCACGCTCTGGATGGGCTGGATCGCGTACGCCATCTTCGGCCTCGGGTTGGGCTTGCCGTACTCGAGGCACACGCTCGTCAACCGCAACTGGGCCACGTTCTCCGGGGCGACGTTGAACGGGGCAAAATTCGGCTGCATGGGACCACCGCCCGGCATCAAGTTGTTGCCCGGCCCCCGCATGTTGAGGAACTGATTGCCCTGATTGCCCATCCCCTGGTTGTTGCCAAACTGGTTGCCGATCCCGAGCTGCTGAGGAGCGTTGTTGGCGTTGTTGGGGTTGGGCATGCCCGGCTGGAAATTGCCCGGCGGGAAATTGCCCGGCTGGAACTGCATTTGCGCCAGGACCGGCACGCCGGCGAACGCTCCGGGCAGACTCACGTTCAGCGGCTTGTCGGTCTTGTTGGAAATGAGCACCCGGCACTGCGTGGAGTCCCTGGGGATCAGCTTGACCTCCAGTTTGCCCTGCTCGATCCCCGCGAACAGCTCCACCGTTTCGTCTTGCGGATTGAACTCCCTCACGCCCTTGATCTGGTCCGACGCCGTCAAGGGGGGAACCACAAGCACCACGGCCGCCAGCGTGGCAAGCCGCGTCAGCCAACCAACCGAACAGACCTCTCTCATGACACGCACCTCCTCTCTGGTTCCGGAAACTACAGAAGGTCTCGTCCCTGCTTGCACCCTAATGAGTATGCGCAAAAATGCCAAGCAGATGGGTTGAGACGGGGACCGGATACCTTCACAGAGGCAGCCCCAATGGGGGCGTGTCGCTCCCTCAGTAGGCCGCGGAGCCCATCCGGCGGTGGCCCGGGATCGCTGAGCCGGACGCGTCCCTGGCCGGCGGCGATCGGGGCGCCCGGGCGCGCTTCGTCAATCGCCGGGGAGGGCTTCGCCGGCAGGCGGCGTATCAGACGGCGCTTCAGACGGCGGAGCGTACATGCCCTCGTCGGGGTTGGCGCTGCTGTCGGGGGCTCCGTTTCCGCCGCCGCATCCGACCAGGGCAGGACCGAGCAGGAGAGTCAACACGAGTAGGCAAGTAGCTACGGATCGCATGATGGGCAAGTCCTTTCGTGAAACTTGGGAACGGGGACATCGGGCGATCGGGGCGCGCCCGGGCCCGGGTCGTCAAAACTGGCCGACGGTCTCGCCGCCGGCTTTGGAGCCAAGCGCGCCCCAGACGCCGTACCTGCTCTGGCCGGCGTCCGGCTGGGCGACCATCAAGTTGCCGGTCTCGATCGTCTCGCTGATGAAGCGAACTGAGCCGTCGGCGAGTAAAGCGTTCACGCCGCCGGGATGGCGGCTGGTGGGCGGCTGCACCATGTCGCGCCCATCGTTGTACGTCTGGCCACCGTCGCGGCACGCGGGGGCATTCGGCGGGAGGACGGTGTTCAACCCGGTGTTCTCGGGCAGACCCTCGACCCACTGACCGCCGAAGTATGCCCTGATGGTTTGGCCAGCGAGGAAGTACTTGCCGTCGGTGACCGTTTGGCACGTCCCGGGCGAGCCGGCGAGGCCGCTGACGCCGAGGGCCATTCCCAGGACGTGCTCGGTCTCACCCTGGATAGCGGTCCGGTTGCCGAAGTAGGATTTCAGACGTTCGCTCATCATGATCGTGTTGCTGGTGCCGTCCGTGATGTCCCTGATGCCCGTGCACGTGTAGGCCGAGAAAATTCCACGGACCGAGGAATCGTAGGGAACGCTGGCGACTTGATCGCCGATGGAGAAGCCGTAATTGTGGAGGCCCAGTGTGTTGGTGCTGAATGCAGCCAGGGCGCCGTCGGAGGGGCAACGGACCATCTCGGGCGGGTAGTCCCAAGGGCCCCATCGTGACCAACCGCACGGGCCTTCGGACGCGGCAGTAGCATCGCCGGCCTTGATCTTGTCCCACATGGGGGTCTGCTCCATGTACGGGAGGAGCGAGATGAAACCGCTGCGACGGTTGTTGTTGTGGTTGCCAGCGCAGCTTACAGCGGTGTTGTGCGTACCTGCCATCCGGGAGACGAAGGTTCTGTAGGTGTCGTGGTAGTTGTGGTGGGCGAGGCCGAGCTGCTTGAGGTTGTTGACGCACTGGGAGCGACGGGCGGCCTCGCGGGCGGCTTGTACGGCCGGCAGCAAGAGGGCGATCAATATCCCGATGATGGCGATGACGACCAGAAGCTCGACAAGTGTGAAACCTTCACTCGGAGCCCGCGACCGCGCTTTGGTCACTTTAACACTCATACGTAACACCCAATTAAAAAGAGAACGAAGAACCGAAAAAGGGCAAACGCCACTCGGGGAAGCCCCGTGCGACCCTGCGCCATCGGACTTCCCCGGACTTCCCCGAACGGAAACCAATCTAGCCGGAACGAATCGATTCGTCAACGAAGTAAGGCCCTGTGGCGTAAATCCGCCAGATTGAATTGATTCGCCAGCAAGTGAGCGACGGTTGCGTACAATTGCCATACTGAATCAAAAGGCCCTATGGCGTAAATCCGCCAGATTGAATTGATTCGTCAGCAAGTGAGCGACGGTGGCGTACAATTGCCATGCCTGCGGATTCCGCCACCCCGAGTTCCTTAAACGGGCTCTTCCGTTTCTGGGTGCGGGAGTCGTCATTTTCACACTAACCCGAAGCGCCAGCGAGGCAGGAGAGCCTACGTCGTGCAACGTCCTCGCTCGCGCTTCGGGTTAGTGTGCACCCAGAAACGGAAGAGCCCTTAAACTCAAAATCCTCGGCATCCATGAAACCAAGTACGCTTTAGTCGGATGAGCCTAAAACCCGTATGAGGCGTGGAGCGACGTCGGAGTGGTAGTCCCGGACTGCTCGTTCCGCGGAACCGGGGCAGCAGCAAGAAAAAGAGCAAGCCCGCCGGGCCAGACTGATGAGGACCCGCGGGCTTGGATTTCTTGACCGAATCGATCCGGCGTCGGCAGCCGATCTGCCGAGCCCGGGTTGCGCGTCGGCGGCCTACTTCTGGCTGAGCGAGTCCATGCTGGACCCAGGCGACTCCTGTTGGCGGCGCTCGGCCAACTGGGTGGCCATGGTTGCCGCTTGCATCGCCGCCCGGATCTCCTGGCCGCTGAAGTAAGGAGCTCGTGTCCCGTTGGCGAATCGGAGCTGTTTGGCCGCCAACTCTTGCCAGCTCATGTCGTTGGACAGGTGCCAAGCGGCCGCCTGCGCGACCCGCTGGTTCATGCCGCTGCCCACCATGCGGCAAAGCTCGTGGACTTGGACCCGGTCGGTGAATTCCCCGATGGGCTTGATTTCGTACTTCATGGCGGCTCGGGGCTCGTCTTTGCCGTGTTCCAGGCAGACGGTGGCGACCTTGAACTTTCCGACCTTCTCAGGCGGGACATTGAACATTCCCCCGCCGCCCATTCCGCCCATCATTCCCCCGCCACCCATGCCGCCTCCCATGCCTCCCATGCCTCCGCCCATGGTCTGCATGCCGCCGCCGCCCATGCCGCCGCCCCCCATGCCACCCATGCCGCCGCCGCCCATGCCGCCCATGCCGCCGCCGCCCATGCCCATCTGGGCGAGGACCGGCACGCCGGCGAACGCGTTGGGGAGCTTCACGCTCAGAGGCTTCTTCGTCTTGTTCTCGATCAAGACGCGGCACTCCGTCGAATCCTTGGGGATCAGTTGGACGCCGATCTGGCCGGCTTCGATCGCCGCAAACATCTCCACCGCCTCGAGGGCCGGTTCAGGGGCCTTGGCGGTTCGGTCCGCGGCCAAAGCCAGCGGACAGACTACGGCCGCGGCAACCGCCAGAATCAGCCACCGCCACCACCCGGTTCGATAACCAGACGTCATGATCGATCTCCTCGCAAGACGTGACTTTGCTCGTCGCGCGGAGGAAGCCCAGCCTCCACTCTCCCTATAGCGTAATCGTTCGCGCATCGGAATCCAAGCAGAAATCGCCAAATCGGGCTTGCCGCTGGGCCCGCCAGGCTCGTGCGCGAAAGATCCGCGAAGCCGACACCGCGTGGGAGGACTCGCCTCCCCCCCGTCCGGCACCTCCACACACCCCCCTCGAAGTGTATGGCCGTAATGTACACAGGCGTCCCAGGTGAAGTCCCCAGGGGCGTCAGACCGCTCGAAGATGCCACAGCCTCGAAGCCGGGAAACCGCACGCATGCTATGGTTGACAGTCAGCGAATCGCTCCCCTAAAATCGGCGGATTCGAGGCACTGCACGCATTGTTCCTGGGAGTTCGCATGTTCCGACAGAAGGGTTCAGCAAGAATGAGTTGCTCGCAAAACATCGTGCCCCGCCGCGCTTGGATGGTCCTCGTGGCCGCGGTGGTGGCGTTCTTCAGTTCCACGAATCAGGCGTGGGCGGCCGAAGGCGGCTCGGGGACTTGGCTGATCTACCCGGCATGGCTGTTCGCCTTCGGAGCCGCGATCGCGGCCTTGGTGTTCGCCTGGCGGTTCTTCAAGTCGATGATGGAGGCCGACGAAGGCACCGAGGAAATGCGCGATATCGCGGCCGCCGTGCGCAAGGGGGCAAACGCCTACCTGAAGCAGCAGTACATCGTCGTGTTCTGTTTCTTCCTGGTGATCTGCGTACTGCTCTCGATCATGGCGTACATGGGCACGCAGAGTGCGTTCGTGCCGATCGCGTTTTTCACGGGAGGGTTCTTTTCCGGCCTGGCCGGGTGGTGCGGGATGAAGACGGCCACCTGGGCGTCGAACCGGACCGCGGCCGGGGCGCAGAAGTCGCTCAACCAAGGGCTTCAGGTTGCCTTCCGCAGCGGAGCCGTCATGGGGCTCACGGTCGTGGGCCTGGGACTTCTCGACATCATGGCCTGGTTCTGCTTCCTCTACTGGATCTGGCCCATGATCGCTCCCATGGTCGGCTCGGAGCCTTTGACGATCGTGGAGATCACGGTCACCATGCTCTGCTTCGGCATGGGGGCCAGCAGCCAGGCGCTCTTTGCCCGCGTCGGCGGAGGCATCTTCACCAAGGCGGCCGACGTGGGGGCCGACCTGGTCGGGAAGGTCGAGGCCGGGATTCCCGAGGACGACAAGCGGAACCCCGCGACGATCGCCGACAACGTCGGCGACAACGTCGGCGACGTGGCCGGCATGGGCGCCGACCTGTACGAGTCCTACTGCGGCTCGATCCTGGCCACCGCCGCCTTGGGCGTGGCCGCCTTCGCCACCGGCGCCATCTTGCCCGAGGGCAAAGACCCGTTCGCGTTCCAGCTCTGTGCCCTGTTCCTGCCCATGGTGCTGGCCGGCGTGGGGATTCTCATTTCCATCTGGGGCGTCTACCTCGTCCGCACCGACGACGACCAGGCGTCGCAGGCGACGCTGCTCCGGGCGCTCCGCAAGGGCGTCTATGCGGCGACCGTGGCGACCGCCGTGGCCGCGTTCTTCTTCGTGTGGATCTTGCTGGGAACCGGCTTCCTGTCGGTTTGGGTGAGCGTGGTCGTGGGGCTGCTGGCCGGGGTGCTGATCGGATTCTGGACGGAAGTCTGCACGAGTGACGAGTATAGCCCGACCCGAGAACTGGCCGACCAGTCGCTGACCGGCCCGGCCACGCTCATCATCGGCGGCATCGCCGACGGGATGAAGAGCGTCTGGGTGCCGGTGCTCACCGTGTGCGTGGGAACGATCCTGGCCTTCGGGTTCGCCTGCCAAGGGCACGTCGGTGACCCGGCGTGGTTTGCCATGGGCCTCTACGGCGTGGGCATCGCCGCCGTCGGCATGCTCAGCACCCTGGGCATTACGCTGGCCACCGACGCCTACGGCCCGATCGCCGACAACGCCGGGGGAAACGCCGAGATGGCGGGCCTGGATCCCGAAGTCCGCAAGCGGACCGACGCGCTGGACTCGCTCGGCAACACGACGGCCGCCACGGGCAAGGGCTTCGCCATCGGCTCGGCCGCGCTGACGGCCCTGGCCCTCCTGGCCGCGTACGTCGAAGAAGTGCGGATCGGGTTTGAGCGATGGGCCGACACCAAGCTGGAATCGTTCGACGCGGGCTACTACAAGATGAACGACCAACTCGTGGCCCTCGTCGATCCGACGGCCGCAGAGAAACAAGGTCGAGTCCAGGCCTACCTGGCGTTCCCGGAGGGCATGGACAAGCTGACCTTCTCGGACGAGATCGCCAAGGAAGTGTTCGTCGGCCCCCTTACCCGGCCTAGCGGGAAGACGCCCGCCTGGACCGACGTCGACACGCGCGTCGGACCGGTCAGGATCCCCGACGCCTTCTTTGAAGGAGGGCAGGCGGGACACGCGCTGCGGTTCAAACCGAGCGATCCCGAAGCCGCCGCCCCGCTCGTGGCCGTCCATGCCGCCACGATGCCCGATTTCATGCGCTACTATCGAGCACACTTGATGAATCCCGCCGTGCTGGTCGGCGTGTTCGTGGGCGCCATGGTCACCTTCGTCTTCTGCTCGATGACGATGAAGGCCGTGGGCCGCGCCGCGTTCGGCATGGTCGAGGAGGTCCGCCGGCAGTTCAAGGAAAAGCCGGGCATCATGGAAGGGACCGACAAGCCCGACTACGAGCGACCCGTGCAGATCAGTACGCAGGCGGCCCAGAGGGAGATGGTCATTCCGTCGCTGCTCGGGCTCGGCACCCCGTTCGTCACCGGCCTGATCCTGGGCGTGCCCGGCGTGATCGGGCTCCTGGTCGGCGCCTTGACCTGTGGGTTCTGCTTGGCCGTGTTCATGGCCAACGCCGGCGGCTCTTGGGACAACGCCAAGAAGTACATCGAGGGCGGGGCCCACGGCGGCAAGGGGACCGACGCCCACAAGGCGGCCGTCGTCGGCGACACGGTCGGCGACCCGTTCAAGGACACCAGCGGCCCGAGCCTCAACATCCTCATCAAGCTGATGAGCATGGTCAGCGTCGTGATCGCCGGATTCATCGTCCGGTACGGGATGACGCGAGCCGGCGTGTCGATCGGCCTCCTGATCCTCCTGGTCGTGATCGCCGCCACGTTCCTCGTGCCGATGCTCGGCAAGAAGTGTGAGGCCCCGGCGGAGCAGCCGGCCAAGACCGAGTGAATCGGCCCGGCAACCGGCAAGAAACCCTGTATTCACGGCAGGTGCGGCAGCCGGACTGCCGCGCCTGCTTCTGCGCCGGCACGCGTCCGCGCCGGTAAACCAAGCTCGTAGTGCCCCGATCGATCGGGTCCAATCGCGTCGAAGCCCCACCCGACCGCATCCATGCAGTCGCTCCGAACGGCCCGAAAGCGCTGGAGGCTACAGCTCCGCGAGTGCCGCCAGGACCTGCTCGTCGTGGCCGTCGACCTTGACGCTCTTCCACACTTCGCGCACGACGCCGTCGGCGTCGATCAGGAAGGTCGACCGCTGCACGCCCATCGATGTCTTGCCGAACCGCGTCTTCTCGCGCCAGACGCCGTATTTCTCGGCCACCTTGTGCTCGGCGTCGGCCAGGAGGGGAAAATTCAACCCGTGCTTGTCGCGGAACTTCTCGTGGCTCTCGACCGTGTCGGTGCTCACGCCCAGCACGGTGGCCCCCAGCTCGACCAGCTCCGCCTTCCGGTCGCGAAACGCGCAGGCCTCGCGCGTGCAGCCGGGGGTGTCGTCGCGGGGGTAGAAGTAGAGCACCACGGGCTTTCCCCGCAGCCCGCTCAGCTTCACCTTGCTGCCGCCGTCCGCCGGGAGCGTGAAATCCGGGGCTTTCTTGCCGGCTTCGACCCAATCGCCCATGGGGAGATCTCCCTCACTATTGGGGGTGTCGTCACCTAGTGGAGGTGCTAGTTCGGCCCGGTGCTGGTTCGGCCCGTGAAGGGCCGGGGAATCATAGCGCGGGGGAGGCCGCCCGGCGAGCATTCGCGCCCCCGGACCGGACGACTCATACGCTTGCGTCGTTGCCGGCATCTTGCCTGGGTTCCCATCTGCACGGGCTGGGGGCCTGGGCAACATGGCGGCCGAACCTCTTCCCCTGGGGAGTTGTCCCAGACTACAATGAAGGGTGCTCAAGCCCGATGGGCTTCCCGTCGTAGAGCGTGCTTCTTCCATAGGGAAAGGATGATAGTGGATCAGAGTTCCGCCGGCTCTCAGGCGGCGTCGGCATCGCGGTCCGACCGGGCCCTGGAGCGTGCCCTGACCGCGGCGCGAACCGCCGACGACAACCGCGGCCGCGACGTCGTCATTCTCGATCTCCGCGAGCTGACGACCTTCTTCGACTACTTCGTGATCGTCACCGGCTCCAGCCGCCGGCAACTGCACGCCATCAGCGAAGAAATCGACGACGCCCTGGAAAAAGGGATGGGCGACCGGCGGATGGGCATCGAAGGCTACGTCGAAAGCCGCTGGATCCTCCTCGACTACGGCGACGTGGTCGTCCACATGTTCGAGCCCGAAACCCGCGCGTACTACGCCTTGGAGCAACTCTGGGCCCAGGCCAAGCGCGTGCCGTTCGAGCCCCGCTGTGCCCCCTCGTCCCCCGACGTGCACGCAGCGCAGTCTGGCCAGCCGTGAGTATCCTCTTCGAGCTGACGAACCGTTTTCGCCGGGCGCTGGCCGGTCTGGTCGACGACCCCGAGCCGCTATTGGACCTGATCCGCCGCAGCCAGGACCCGCGATTCGGCGACTACCAGGCGAACCTGGCCATGCCGCTGGGCAAGCAGCTCGGGCGCCAGCCGCAGGAGGTGGCCGCCCAGATCGTCGACCGCCTGCGGGTGGACGATCTGTGTCACGCGCCCGAGGTGGCCGGCCCCGGCTTCATCAACCTCACCGTCCGCGACGACTGGATCGCCCGGCGCCTCGCCCACGCGGGGAGCGACCCCCGGCTGGCGATCCCGGAAGTGGACACCCCGCGGACCTACGTGATCGACTTCTCCTCCCCCAACGTGGCCAAGCCGATGCACGTCGGCCACATCCGCTCCACGGTCATCGGCAATAGCCTCGCCCTAACGCTCCGCTTCCTCGGCCACCGCGTCGTCACCGACAACCACCTGGGCGACTGGGGCACGCAGTTCGGGATGATCATCTACGGGCACAAGCACTTCCTCGACCGCGAGGCGTACCGAGAAAACGCGGTCCAGGAATTGGCCCGCTTGTACCGGCTGGTCAGCCAACTGGTGCAGTATCACGAAGGCCGGTCGCAAAGGGAAACGCTCGCAGCGCGAGTTGCCGAGCAGGAAGCCTGCCTATCCGCCGAGCGAGAAGCGGCCGGCATCGGTGGGGGGAAAAAGCCCGACAAGAAGACGGCCAAAGCGCTGCGACGCCTGGAAGCCAACGTGCAAGCGGCTCGCGACGACCTCGACGCACTGAAGCACAAGCTGGAAACGGTCGACGCCAGCCCCACGCTCTCGAAGCTCGCCGCCGAGCATTGCGAGATCGGCTCCGCCGTTCTCGCGGAGACCGCCAAGCTGCACGCGGGCGACGAGGAGAATCTCCGGCTCTGGCACGAGTTCATGCCGGTCTGCACCCGCGAAATCGACCGGATGTATCGGCGGATCGACGTCACCTTCGACCACACCTTGGGCGAAAGCTTCTACCACGATCGTCTCCAGCCGATCGTCGACGAGCTGACCGCGAGCGGCGTCGCCCGGGAAAGCGAGGGCGCGATCTGCGTCTTCCTCGAAGGCCACGACGTGCCGATGATCATCCGCAAGAAGGACGGCGCCTTCCTCTACGCCACCACCGACCTGGCCACGCTCCGCTACCGGATGCAGGACTTCCAGCCCGACGCGATCCTCTACGTGGTCGACCATCGCCAGGGCCTGCACTTCGAGCAGCTTTTCGCCACGGTCCGGCGCATGGGCTACGACGTCCGGCTCGATCACGTCAGCTTCGGCACCGTGCTGGGGGAGGACGGGCGCCCGTTCCGAACGCGTTCCGGCGACACGGTCGGCCTCGAAGGGCTCCTGGACGAAGCGGTCCGCCGCGCCGGCGAGATCGTCGCCGCCAACGACGACGCCAAGAAGGACGGCCCCGAGCTTTCGCCCGACGAGCGCGCCCGGGTGGCCGAGATCGTAGGCATCGGGGCGATCGTCTACGCCGACCTATCCCACAACCGCACCAGCGACTACGTGTTCAGCTACGACAAGATGCTGGCCATGAACGGCAACACGGGCACGTACATGCAGTACGCCTACGCCCGGGTGAGGAGCATTTTTGCCAAAGGAAACGTCGACGTGGACGCACTCCGGGCGTCCGGCGCGCCGATCCTCTTAGACACGCCCGCCGAACGGGCCCTCGGCCTCGAGCTGCTCCGCTTCAGCGAAGCCCTCGAAACGACCGCGGCCGACTACCGCCCGAATCAGCTCACCGCCTACCTCTTCGACCTGGCCAACCACTTCTCCACCTTCTACGAGCAATGCCCCGTGCTCAAGGCCCAGCCCGACGAGGTCCGAGCCAGCCGCCTCTTGCTTTGCGACCTGACCGCCCGAACCATCCGCAAGGGGTTGGAGCTGCTGGGGATCAAGGTGGTCGATAAGATGTAGTGGGGGAAGCCGCAAGCGGCGTTCAGGAAGTACAAGTAGGGTGCGTGAAACGCACCATCTCTGCTACCATCCCAACTGTACGCCGACCAGCTCACGCACCTGCGCCTCGCTTGAGCAGAGTATGGTGCGTGTCACCCGCCCTACCGTGCCAGTCTACCCACCTTTTCTGGCTGACCCATATTTGGTGCCTGCCACCTTTTCTGTCACCTCGCTGTCTACGCCTCGTGGTGCCGGTTACCCGTACCCCACGCAAGACTCGCTCCCGGCTGCTGGTCAGGCTTTGCCGGACGGGACTTCCACCCGCAAAGGCTCCGCTGAAAGGTTTCCGTCTCAACTTCCCATAGACATCCCCCTTTCCCGAGCTTCTTGGCGCAATGAACGGTTACCAGCTTCGCGAATCAGGAAATCCTCCTGGACGCGGTGGCGATGACCGACGCCGCCAGTCATGACTAGCAAAGCCTCCCGGAGCATATCGCCCGGGTTTTCAAGCTTCATCCCGACTTGAAGCCGGTGATCGAGCGAGTCTTGGACGATGGTGCGGCCGATGACCAAACCTTGAAGGACTTCTTCCAGACGGAGTGGGAGATCGAGTTCTTGGCGCCGATCAATCCGCGTCGGCGCGGGCCGATCACCAAGGATCTTCCTCGCGGGATCGACCACCTCAAGCCGATCGGGATCCCGATTGGTCGTCATCGCTATCCGCTAGAGTGTCGCACCTACCGCCATGACACCGAAGGTTTGTCTTCCAGGCGCCTTCGGGCGAAGACGGGATTCCTGTTTGTTGGCTGTGCCCGGCACGCTCGCAATGTTACCGCGAAAACACGGGAGCGCGTCGCGTGACGATCGGCTTCGACCGGCTGCCGTGGCTGGATCGGGAGTTTCCTCAGGTCTCCAAGCGGTTCGCCAAGGTCATGGCTCGACGAACGGTGATTGAACGGCTTCCCAAGTTGATGAAGTACGATTTCGGCGACGACCGTTTGAGTAAGCGCGGCACGAAGGCATTCCAAGCTCGGCTGGACAAAACGCTGCTGGCGATGCACTTGGCGCTGGCCCACGGCTGAGGGCCGCGCGATCGCTCTCCATCCGACCGGCCAAACGCGCCCCGCGACCTCCGGCAGCGTGAAGGGTGCGCCACTTGGGCCGCCGCGGACGGCCCGAACCGCGCTTTCACACCACGAACCCGGTCCAACTTCCCCCCTTCCGGCTTCCCAGCTCCCGCGAGACCCCCTTCACTCCCACTCCAAGCAATTCATGCGTCGGCTCTCAACTTATTGTGACGCGGCTCCTTACTGAACGCCGAGAGCAGCAGGTCGACGCTCGCGTACCCGATGATCACATCCACCTCACACGTTCTTGTTCGGCTTCGCCCAGTGAATCCGGGCGACGAACACGCTGCCGTCGCTGCCGTGCCTTTCGACGCCCCTTGGCTGCATCCACTCGGCCACGGTCACCCAGGTCTCCTCTTCGCTGATGTCCGTGACCCCGAAGTTGCCGAGCCGAGCGCCGCGCTGGGGCACGAGAATCCGTTCGGTCTCGCGGATCACTTGGAGCCGTTCGGTGTCCACCTGGGCCATGAACAGAGGCGCCCGGTGGCGGAACACGTGGTCGTTGTTCGCCCCGCGGCGAGTGTAGACCAGGAACAGGGCCTCGCTGTGCGTCACCCAGTGCTGCTGCGTGTTGTAGTTGCCCAGGTCCGAACCGTCGTCGAACTGCCAGGGCCGCATGGGCTCGAAGTGAAGGCCGTCGCGGCTGTGGGTGACGAAGCCGAGCTTGTCGTTGCGGATGGTCAGGAAATACTGCCCGCCGAACCGCGTCAGCGACGGCTCGTGCAGTCCGCGCGTTTCGTCGTCGATTCCCAGCTCGTTGCCGTGCTCGCGATAGCGAAGCGTCCGGCCGTCGAACGTGCAGCGGGCAATGGCGACGTGCGAGCTCTTCCCGGGCGGATGGAAGTAGATGGGGAGCAGGATCGTTCCGTCTGCCGGATCGTACCGCTGGGTGCAACCGGCCCCGGCGTCGTGGAACTTCTTGTCATCGGGCATCGCCAGCTTCCGCCAAGCGCTCCATCGGTCGTTGTCGGCGTCGTAGATCGAGTAGGACGTGTGCCGTGGTCGCGGCCGCGTCACCTTCCAATCCGGCGTGTAGACGACCGTGTGGCCGGTGCCCAACAGGGTCTTCGTGGCAGCGTGCCAGCTCGGCCAGAAGTCGCTCACGGCCACCGGGCGCTCTTGTCCATCCAGCGTCTCGCAGCGTGGGGCAAGCGCGTCGATCTCGCGCGGCTCGGTCCACGTCTCGCCGAGGTCATCCGTTCGCAGGCCGTACATCCCCTTGAACACGTCGCTCCCTTCGAGGTGCATCGTGTTCATCGTCATCACGACGCGCGGCTGACCTTCGTGGCCGGCTCCGGGGACGATGCCGGCTCGGGGATGGCACCAGCAGCGCTCGCCATCGAACAGTCGGGTCGGCACGTCGCGCGAGAGACGGAAGAGGAGGGAGCCGGAGGGACCGGCCACTGCCGCCCGTTCCTGTTCGCGACCGTACGCAAGCCGGCCGGCTGTGAGGAGCGAGAAGCTCGTGGCGGCAGAAGACTTCAAGAAGTCGCGGCGATGGATCATGTCAGCGCTCCTGCGGGGTATAAGAATCCGGGTGCTGAGCTTGATTCTATCATGGCGCCGCGGTCGATGCGGCCAGCGCACAAGAAAAGCCGGGAGAGTCATGCAAACGCCGAGTTCCATCGCCCGGGTGGAGTCCTTCAACGCTCCGGCCGCAGCGACAATGCCTGCGTTCTGCCGGCCATCTCGGTGGGGGTCGAGTAGCCCACCTCCAGGCAGCGGCCGTATCGCGGGTGGTCGATCCACCGCACGTAATCCAGCGTCACCCCGGCTGCGACTTCGACCGCCACGCACAGGCCCGGCAAGTCCCAGCGGCCCGGTGTGGCGGCCGCCTCGTCCAGGTCCGGCGCCCGAAGGAGGAACTGGATCGGCTCGTCGGATTTCGACTGCCGCCGAAGTTGGAGGCAGCGGTCGGCGACCACCGGAGCGACCCCGTCGTTGAGTCCGGTGAGGAGAATCCAGCCGAGAGGCTCCTCGGGGGCGGGACGCCAATAGATCGTCGCGGGGTGCTGCTGGTCCCAGCGCCGCTTCAAAGTGGCCGCACCCATCATCAGATCCCTCTCGATCAGGACGGTCGCCTGCGTTTCGCCGAACGTCCGCTCGAAGGTGCGCGGCCCGGTGAAACGTCGCAGGTGGGGCAGCGCGTCCTCGGGCACCTCGGGACGGAGAAGCGCGAAGACCGGACCGTAGACCCGCTCGCCCTGATGGTGCCCGCCGGACGCGGGCCACGGCGCCGGGGCCGGGTCGCCGATCGCCAGGGCGATCCACAATCCGACCAGGGCGCAGTACCCGGTCATGTCCATCCCGTAGGCTCGGACGAAGGGGCCGCACGGGTTCCGCAGGTCGGCGTGGTAGAACGCCCCGACGTCGCGCCACAGCTCGGCATCCACCGAACGCCCCAGTTGGCCCATCCGCTCGGAGGAGGCGTGCTCACGCCACAGTGCCGGCGCCATCAGATCCGCGCCGTAGTAGGGATCGGACGAAAAGCAAGTTCCCGATTTCCGTAGCAGGCACACGCCGTGTGCCGTCCGCCGGTTACGGCACACGGAGTGTGCCTGCTACTTCGGAAATGCGGGAGTTATTCTTCGGCCGATCCTTAGCCGGAAGTTCCGTTGGCAGCGACGGCGGAACTGCTTGGGGTCATGGGGTTTAGGTGCTATCGCTGTGGTTGGGTTCCGGCTACAGCTCCAGGAGTCTGAACGCTTCGGCTTGCAGAGGATTCATTTCGGTGACTTGTTGAAAGCTGTGCGAAGCGTCGGACGCCAGCACGTGGGTGTTGCGGCAACGCGTGCCTAACTCCTTGAGCAGGGTGTCCAAGCTGTGCACGGGCAGGTGGTGGATCGTTTGGCGAGTCGCTTTCTTCCGCTTGGCTTCCGGTCGCCGCGTACAACGCATCGACGCCGGCGTCCTCCATGCCCAACTCCTCGGCCAGCGTGGTCGTGTGCCAATCACGGGTGGCGGCCAGCTTGGAACGGGGAAAGATAATCCGCTCTCTCGATCATCGCCATCACCAAGTCGCGCTGGGGGCATCGCTTGGCGCCAATCAGCTTGTCCAGCCCCAGCTTGCGGACCATCTTCAGCACCGCCTCGACGTGGCCGTGGGGCAAGCTGCGGGTGGTGCGAAATGCCTCCTCGGCGGAAACGAACTCCTCTCCCCGCAGGCTGCGTCGGATGATATCGATGAGACCCTCAGGCAGGTGCGAGATACTGCCCAGCGTTTCGTGGAGTACGTTCTTGCCGTCCCGGCAGCTTCGGCGGAGCAGATAGGTGAGGTACTGCTTGTCGCGGTACCGCCGCACTATCTTGGCTACGTGCACGGATCCGTTTCTCGCTGCCATGCCGCATTGGTACGGACATATCCGGAGCGGTCAACCCTTTCGTGAACACTTTACTGGCCACCCTTTCCGCCCCGAAACTCACCCAACCCCTTGCGGCGCTTGCACATCCGTCAAAAGAAGGCCAGAACTTCAGCTTAGAACGGACGCCGGTTGCTCGCGGATCCCAAGTTGGTGGAGTTTGAGGGCGGTCGTGTCCGGTTTGCGAGTCAAAGTCTCGCTGAGAAGTTGGGAAGCTCGCCGATTGACGTGAGCAAGTCATGCGGCCTTGTTGACCGATCCTTCCTTCGAAGAGAGTATTTGACAGGATGAACAGGATGTTCAGAATAGGGACCAGGGCGAGCGACGGTCGTTCGTTGAATCCAGGCGACGTCCCGTCGGTCGCTTTGCCAACAGCAACTTTCCTGAACCGGCAGCGGAAACGCAACGACGATTTGAGCAACTACCGAAGAAGGTGTTTGTCAGCCTCCAACACTTCGTCGGAGAACCCCAGAAGCCCGCCCCAAGAACCCCGGGAGTGTGCCCAAGGGAGAATCTAAAACTGGCAGGCGATGACAAGGGAAACGGTGAGCACCAACAGAAGCAGGAGTACCATCGTCAATCGCTTTGCGGCCTTGGGTTTTCGAACCTCCGTTTCCGTGATGCCTCGATTTCAATACGTTTCTGCCCAGTCAACGGTTTGGGTAGCGACCAGATGTTCATCGGATGAACGGGATATCGCAAAATCATCCCGTGAATCTTGTCCATCCTGTTTGATTTGAACCCATTTATCCCAGTTGTTCGACAAGGCCAAGTCAGGTTGTCAGCATTAGGGCATGTTTCGACCAGGAGCCTGAAAGACCGTCAGCGCGGTAGCACCGCGACCCCTGCGAACCTTGGAGTTACGGATATGATCTCGCGTCACTTCTTCATCGGGATGCTTCACGCCGCCATCGTGCTGGCCGGCGTGGGAAGCCCTGCGGCCGGCGCCGAGCGCGCGTTGACGCTTTGGTACGAGCAGCCTGCCGAGAATTGGGTTGAAGCCTTGCCGGTCGGCAACGGCCGGCTGGGAGCCGTGGTGTTTGGCCGTGTCGACGAGGAGCGGGTTCAGCTCAACGAGGAGACGGTCTGGGCCGGCCCACCGGTGCCCGAGCCGAACGAGGGTATTCGTAAGGCGATGTCCGTCGCCCGCGAGGCCTGGTTCGCCGGCGATTTCGCCAAGGCGCACGAGGTGCTCCAGGCGGCCCTGCCCCCGCGGATCACGCCCCGCAGCCACCAGACGCTGGGCGATCTGCGCCTGAAGCTCAACGTGACCGGCGACAGGGGCGACTACTACCGTGAGCTCAACCTGGACACCGCCGTGGCGACGACGCGATTCACGGTCGACGGCGCTAGATACGTTCGTCAGGTCTTCGCCAGTGCCGTCGATCAAGTGATTGTCGTACGGCAGACCGCCGACAAGCCCGGCGCGGTGGCTTTGGAGGTCCGGCTCGACCGGCCGGCCGACTTTCGGACGGAAGCGATCGGCGATGACACGTTGGTGATGACCGGTCAGGCCCAGCACGAAGGCAAGCACCTTGGCGTCCGGTGGCAAGCGCGTCTGATGGCCGAGGCTGAGGGCGGCACGCTGAGAGCCGAGGAAGATCGCCTCCTGGTCGAGGGTGCCGATGCCGTGACGATCTACCTGGCCGCGGCGACCGACTACCACATAAGTGATCCCGCCAAGCCGCTGGAGCGCGACCGCGGCGAAGCGTGTCGGCAACAGCTCAGCGCGGCCATGGCGAAACCCTTTGACCGACTGCTCGCCGATCACGTGAAGGAGCACAAGCGGCTGTTCCATCGCTGCCAGGTGGACCTCGGCGGCTGGGAGACCGCCGCAAGGCCAACCGACCAGCGCCTCGCCGGCGTCCGCGACGGCGCAGAGGACCCCGCGCTGGCCGTCTTGTACTTCCAGTTCGGCCGCTATCTGCTGATGAGTTCCTCCCGTCCGGGCAACTTGCCGGCGAACCTGCAAGGTCTCTGGAACGAGCAGATCAACGCGCCGTGGCACGCCGACTACCACATCAACATCAACATCCAGATGAACTACTGGCCCGCCGAGGTGACCAACCTGAGCGAGTGCCACGAGCCCTTCTTCGATTTCGTCGAAGGACTGGTTCCCAACGGGCGAAAGACGGCGAAGGTCGCGTACGGCTGCGAAGGCTTTGTGGCTCATCACACCACCGACGTATGGCGTTGGAACACGCCGTTCGGCGCGCTTCAATGGGGTATGTGGCCGCACGGCGGCGGATGGTGTACGCAGCACTTCATGGAACACTATCGCTTCACCGGCGATGAAGAGTTCCTCAAAGAGCGGGCGTATCCGATCCTCAAGGAAGCGTCCCGCTTCTACCTTGGTTACCTCGTCCCGCACCCGGAAACCGGCCGGCTTGTCGCCGGCTTGGACAACTCGCCCGAGAATGATTACCGCGGGCCGGACGGCAAGGACTACACGGTCTCGATGGGCGCCAGCATGAGCCAACAGATCATCTGGGAAGTGCTGACCGGCACGCTGGAAGCCGCCGAGATACTCCAGATCGAAGACGAGTTCGTCCGGCAGGTCCGCGAGGCCCGCTCGAAGCTCTATTTGCCCGGGATCGGGCCGGACGGTCGACTGATGGAGTGGGCCGAGCCGTTTGAGGAACGGGATCCCCAGCACCGGCACATTTCCCACCTGTTCGCGCTCTACCCGGGCCGGCAATACACGCACCAGCAGACCCCCGAGATGCTTGACGCCTGCCGCAAGGTGCTCCGGCGGCGCGGCTTCGGCGGCGACGTCGGCTGGAGCAACGCCTGGAAGACCTGTTTCTTCGCCCGACTGCACGACGGCGAGCAGGCCCACTGGTACCTCGACCGGCTAATCGGCCGAAACGCCTTTCCCAACCTGATGAACGCGTGTTTTCCGGGGCGGGTTTTCCAGATCGACGGCAACTTCGGCGGCACGGCCGCAGTCGCCGAGATGCTGCTCCAGTCTCATACCGGTCGGCTTGAACTGCTGCCGGCGCTGCCCAAGGCTTGGGCAAACGGAAAAGTCACCGGCCTCCGCGCCCGGGGCGGGTTCGAGGTCGATCTCGCGTGGGCAGACGGAAGCCTCAGCGACGTGAGGATCGAGTCTCTCCGGGGCGGCCCCTGTACCGTCCGCTACAAGGACAGAAGCGTCGATCAACCCACGCGACCCGGGCAGGTCCTCCGTCTGGACGGAGAACTCCAAGTGATCGATTCGGGGCCATCAGACGCACGTAGGTAGCGGAACGATCGGGCGGGGAAGACGGGCTGCATGCCGGTCCGGGCGACGCACGACGTGGAATGTCTCGGCTCGCCGATCGAGCAGCGCGGATGCCCCCTGCACCAGGCCCCGATGCGGTCCGTGAGGGGCGCCCGGCCGGCCAATTCCGCGTACCCCGGGGTCTTTTCCGAGATTTCCCCGCGTTTGCGAGGAATAAATCCTCGAGCAGCGGCATCTCTCTACTGCCCCCTGGGATTGCGGAAAGAACCCGCGAACTTTCTGACCGTTTCGAGCGTCTATTGGCGATAGAGAGGGCAAGCGGTGCCCCGGGACGGTTTTCGTCCGGGACGACCCCAGCCCCAAGCAGAGGACGAGGCACGATGATTTCGTTGTGGTCAAGTTCCCAAGGCGAACCGGGATGCCAAGGGCGTATAGCCGATTATTCGGCCAGTACGCTGCCCGGGCATCGTTTGCGCTTGTGACACCTGGCCACCACCCCCTGCACGATTGCCAAGAGCCCGGTGTCACAAGCGACATCGGGCTTCTTTCGTGGTACGCACAACCAGTTGGACCGGTAGCTGAGACGGCATAGCGTCTGGGGAGAAAACCAGGAGACGCACGATTCGACTCCCACAGGGCACTCCTTACGGATCGGGGATCGGCTAATGGTAGGCGGCCTGCCTTCGAAGCAGGAAGTGAAGGTTCAAATCCTTCTCCCCGAGCCTTTTCGGGGCCAGCGTGTCTCGAATAGACGATGCGGTGGGGCCTGTGCTGGTACGGGCGGGCGGCTCTGAACCGTCGTGACGCAGGTTCGATTCCTGCCGCCGCAGCTTGCAGATGGAAGGCATCCGGCCGGATGAGGAACCTGTCTTGAAAACAGGCGGCGGCGCGAGCCGCTTGGGGGTTCGAGTCCCTCGCCTTCCGCCTTCGGTGACGGGATGATCGGGTGAAAGGGTGACAAGGTGAAGCGGTTCACGGCAGGAACGTCACCCCGTCACCCCCTCACCTTGTCACCCCGCCAAGATGGTCCTGTGGCCCAGCGGCGAGGGCAGCCCGTCACGAGGAGACGATCGGTGGTTCGAGTCCACCCAGGACTACTTTGGGGGAATAATGATGAATAGCGCGGCTTGGGTCGGACACCGCAATTCATCATTCATTCCGCATTCATCATTGCTTGACGTCCTCGTGGAGCAGTCGGGAGTGCTCGCCACCCTGTCAAGGTGGAGGCCATGGGTTCAAATCCCATCGGGGACGCTTGCCGGCACGGTACGCCAACCGGCAGGGCGGCCACGACCACCGCTTCGCGGCGGTGCCCGAACCTTGGTGATTGCGGGTTCGACTCCCGCCTGTGCCACGGACGGGTTGTTTTTTGACAACGGCTTTACAGGCCGCCGGACTGCCCCGGGCCCGCACCACGAGCTGGCAGGTCCCGCGCAGCGATGCGCACGGGTTGACCGACGCTGCCACCCGTCCACAGGTTCCAGCGGCCGCCCGGCATCGGTCCGCCCTCGGTCCGCGTGGCTGCCCGCTCGGCCTGGATCACGACCTCCGCCGTGGCCGGCACCGGCCAGTACATCATCGCAACAGTCAATGCACAGAAGGCGGCCGGTCTGCTCATGTTGCGATTCAGGATGGTCATCCTACGCATGTCTTGGTCCTCAGGATTCCTGGTGGTTCAAGGCCGGCCGCGGCTGGTTCAATCATGCGCGGATCTTCGCCCGTCCTTATGCCAAGAGGCCCTTCCACGTCTCGCGTTCCAGGAAGCTCCCCTCGACGTTTCGCTCCATCCGCTGGAACATCGCGCGCCTCTACCGGGCCGGCCGGTAACCCGCCTCGACGTGGCGCTTGTACGCCCCGTCATAAGGTCCCATGCCGATCTGCTCCGGCACCAGGTCGGTGTGCTCCTTCGGGGCATCCGAGAAGACCTCCCGCACGGCGTCCAGGTAGCCGAATCCATATTCCCGGTGCGGTGCAATGTAGTGGCCCTCGCTCCACTCATTCCAATTGTCCAGGAGCAGCATTTTGCCGCCCAGCTCCGAAGCCGGGAAGCTCTGGACCACGTCTTTCGCCTTGCGCAGCAACTCCTGGTAGTCTTCCGGCGGGATCTTCCAGATGCTCCCCTCGTCGTGCCAGCCGCTCCATCCCTGGGAAACGGTGACCACCTCGGGCAGAATGCCCATTTCGCGAGTCTTGGCGATGGAGTCGAGTTGGGTGGCAATGGCACGCTGAGGCGTCGGGTTGTCTCGGACGTGCCAGCAGTAGGCGAAGGTGTAGTCCAGCCCCAGGCTCTTCATCAGCCGCAGGTGATTCCCGTCCAGGCCGCGGTATTCGCCCAACAGATACAGCCCGGCGAAACCAGCCTCGCGGCACGCCTGCCGCATCTTCTCGAACGCCGCGTTCACGTTCTCGACGCTCCCCAAGTCCTGGACGAGGAACTCGGGGCGATAGACGAACAGCAGCGGCTTGTCGTCGATCTTCAGATAGCTCGGATGGCGGAAGTAGTTCTCAACCCAGAACGGCAGGAGGTTTTCGAGCAGGTCGGCTTCGTCGGCCACGCCGGCTCTGCCCCTTGCCTGGTTTTCCCACATCAGGGTGAACTTCATCTTCGAGACATAGCGGGACTTGAAGAGCGCGTCGTGGATCGCGCTGCCGAACCGCATCTTGACCGGCCCGCCCTGACCGTCCCTATACCAGCAATAGACGAAGAAAGAAACGCCGTGCTCGACCGCCCACTTGGTCTCCCAGTCGGCCACCTCGGGGTTTTCTTGAGAGTAGAACCCGAGCGCCGGCGTCCGCTCCGGGTGCTTGACGACCTGGTCCCACATGGCGGGCTTGTCGGCTTCCCAGAGCGGGCAGTGATGCGCCCCGACGAGGATCTGCGTCTGAACGGGCTGAGGCTCGGGGATGTACGTCGGCCGATCCGGCCCGGCCGGCCTTGTCGGCGGCTCGGCTGCGGCTGCGGCCGAGAGAATCAGCATCCAGAACACGGCTGCGGCATTGGTTCGCATGGCTGCTCCTATCGCGAGTCGTTCACGTGATGGCTGGCTCCGGCACGATGAGAATTCTCCCTTACTTTCGATTTGTCACGGCAAGGACTCGGGTATCGCCGCGCTTCATCGGCAAGGTGACACGCGGCCCCTGCCCCAGTTGCTTCCCCGAGAGCAGATCGACGACGACCCCGGATTGTCCGGTGTCGACGTCCACGGGCCCGTCCTGCGAGGCGTGGAGTGCGAGGTAAGGCCCGTTGGCGTAGACGTTGCAGTCGTTCTCGGTGAAGAGATGGACCTCGGCCCGTCGGGCTGCTGCCCGCAACAGTTCGCTCGTCAGGCCGGGGGGACCGACGAACAGCGACAGGCCATCCTCGCTCCGCCGAAGAGCCACCGCAGCCGAGCCGTCCGGATAGCTGGCCAGCGTTTCCTCGGCGCTCGCATCGGCCGCGGCAAACAGCGGCTCGATCGGCTTCTTGACGCCGAAAGCCTCCCGCAGGCCAAGCGCCCTGCCGACGCTCGTCGGCTCAGCCCAGGCGGAAACGTCGGCGAGCTTCCTCATCCTGAAGCCGGTCAACTCGGACATCGCCTCCAGAGAGGCCCGATCGCCGTCGTAGTATCCGGGCGCATAACACCAGATTCGCAGATTGCCGCGCGTGGCGGTCAGAAGCCGCTCGCGCTGGTCGGCCGTCAGGCACCAAGCGGTCAGGAAGACGACCATCTTCGCCCGGGCACGGCCTGCCGCGACGTCGTCCAAAAGGTATTGACCGTAAGGCGCGCCCATCCGTCCCAGCGGCCGACGCACTTCATAGACACCGGGCCGGGTGAGGACGTCTCCGCCGGCAGCCACGCGGATCATGCTCTCCTCGTCGATCACGGCGGCGACCTCGGGCGTGAACGGCAGAGGGTTTTCGAGCAGCGGCTCGTCGAGGGCCTTCAATCGGGCCATTTCGGCCCACATCCGCGGATCGTTGAACCAGCCGGTCGCTCCCAGGTCCATCCACCAGGTGCCGAAGTTCCGCAAGGCGCATTGGGCCGTGTTGCGCAGCAGTTGCACGTTCGTTTCTTCGATCGTATCGACGCCGTCCTGCCAACCGGGGAACTGTCCCGTGCCCAGGCAGGTCCGCGTGTCGTCCTCGTAGAGCCACATCTTGCCAGCCAGGGCGACGCTCTCCGCGGCGGTCATCGCCGGAGCACTCTGCCCCAAGCCGCGGTCGAAGTAGGAGATTGGCGAGCAAAGCACGTCGATGTCAGGGCAGTCGAGCACTCGGCGGAGGCCATAATGGCCGGATGTTGCCGGACCGTTCCGGATTGGCCCAAACTCGAAGACGTACCCGTAGAAGAATACAACCAGCTTGTGTCCCCGCGTGGCTTCGCGCACGGCCCGGGCCAAACCGCAAACGCAGTCGGCCATCATCTCCTGCTGGAACCGGGCAAAGTCGATCAGCGGGCGTTCGGAAGCCGGATCGCGCAGCACGCCGGCGGGGGCTCTGCGGCGAGCGGCCGGTGGGGGGACCACCGCCGTCTCCAGCGTGACCTGTGTGTCGTGCCAGGCCGCTCGAAGGGCCGTGTCATTGGCGTATCGCTGCTTCAACCACGATCGCCATGCGCGGAGGCTCCCCTCCGAATAGCCGTTGAGTGCCTGGCCCCACGTTTCCTGGTAGAACCACTCGCCCGTGTTCTGGCCGCAAGGATGATAGCCGGCCATCGAGCCGCCGAACGTTTCCTCCAAGTGGCTCACCAGGGCTGCCAATCGCTGGGCAGCGTCACGCCGATACTCGGGCGAGGCAACGACGAAGCCGACGTGCTTCTGCGGCCCCATGTCCCAGACCATCACGTCGTCGGGATGTGCGCGGCGCCACCAGGCCGGCGGGGTCATCCCAATGCGAGGCAGCAACAGGGCATTTGGGTTGGCGTCGAGGACCCTCCGGCACTGGGCGTCCACGCCGGACCAGTCCACCGATTGCCCGGGCTGCGGCCAAGGGAGACTCACCGGGAAGCTCACGAAATCGACGCCCACGTCGGCCGCCAGCTTGATCTGCCCGTCAAACGGACTCGGAGGTCCCCCGAGATGCACGAACTGCTGCCCGGGGCGGTAGAAGGCAACGGTCAGCCCCCGATCCGGTTCTGCGCGCACCCACAGGCTGACGCGATAGCGCCGCCCCTTGCGCAGAGTCAAGTTGGGGTGGTGATAGACGTGGAAATCGGGCCACCCGCCGTCTGGCGGGGCCTTCAGGCCGACGTGCAATCCGCCCGACTTCTCGTGACCGCAGCCTGCTTCGACCTGGACCGTGCCCACGGTGTTTTGCGGGCCGGTTGGCCAGAACGTCCAACGGCTCGTGAAGTCGGCAGCTCCCCCGTCAAACGTTTGGCGCGGGATCACGTCGCGGCCGGTGTCGATCTCCACCACGCGGACGTCGTCCAGGTAGACGTCGCCCGGCGTCTGCCCGAACCGCAAGTGCACGGTCGCTTTGGCCGGCTCGTCCTCGGACGACGCGAACTCGAAACTCAGCTCCTCGCCGGCCGATCCAATCGGCAGCGGCCGGCTTCCCGGGGCCCCCCAGAACATCCGCGCCCTCACCGGCTTGCCATCGACCAACAGCCGCGGGGCTGCGTTGGAGGAATCGACACGCACAGTCTCCACGGCAGCCGCCACCGTCACGGAGCATCCGAGGAGGAATATTGCCAGAGGCAGATTTCTGTTCGTCATCGTATTCGCGCTGACCCTTCTCTCCAAGCACTTCTCGAACACCATCATATCAACCACCAATTACCTGGACTCACTGCCTTCAGGTTGAAGGATCGCCGGTCCTCCGGCAGCGAGGCCAGCAGCTCCTGGGCTTTCCGGCCGATGGCCTCGGCCGCCAGCTCCACGTTCCGCCGACCCACCTCAGCCGAGGCGTGCTTGCGAGGGTCCAAACCGCCGATCCCGGAGGGGGGCTTCATGTCGAGGTTGAGGGGGCCGTCGCCCAGCTCGGACATGTCCACCAGGTCGGGGTAGAGGAACAGCATGTTCGACGTCTCCCACTTGGCCGCATGATCCGTGGCCGATTCAGGGCCCCGGCTGAGCGTGATCTCCCACAGCCCGATCCCCGCCACGGTGCCATCGGCCGTCACGGGCTCGAGCGCCTGGTTGATCATGTCGATCTGTCCGGGGACGTTGTGCCCCGAGACTCCGATGATGACGCGATACCCGGTCCGTTTGAGGCGATTGAACAGGTCCGTGAGCACGGGCACGAGGTGTTCCTGCTGGAACCCATTGTGGAAGTAGACCGGCGGGTAGACCACGCCGCCGAACTTCTCGGCGCACTTGACCAGAATCCCGTGGGCCTTGATCGCGTCGTTGCCCAGCGGCAGATGAAGACCGTGCCACTCGATCAGGCCGAACGGCACATAAACCGCCGGAAACTTGCGCCCGGCGGCCTCCAACTGGGCGGGCCGCATGAACTGCATCTGAACGCCGGGAGAGAGCTGCCTTTGAATGGTGGCGTTCTCGTCAGGTTGACTGTCGGCCGCCTCCGCACTGCCCGCCGCCAAGGCCCCGCCCGCCAGGGCGAGCACGTTCGTCCCGAGGAAGTCGCGTCGTTTCATATTGGATTCCTTCTTGCTAGGTGCTGAGTCTTCCAGGTAAGGATCGACCGGTCACCTCAATGCCAAGAGATGCCCATCGGGTCCTCGGCGACGTAGTTCAACGCGTCGTCCAGCGACATTACCGTGGGGCCGAAGTCGCCAATCTGGTCCCACTTGTCGGGATGCCTCCACCACATGACCTCCACCAGGTCGCCCTTGCCGGTCGGGCGAAGTCGAGCAACCGGTCGGCCGTTGTCCTCCCGGAACAGGGAATATCCTCCCGACCGCTTCTGAATGAGAACGCCGCCGCCTTTGGCCTCGCTGAAGGCCCTGATTCGCTTCAACATTGGGTCCGGCTTCGACGAGGACTTCTTCTTGGCCGCCTTACGGGGACACATTCCACACCTCCATCAGTCGCCAGCCCTTGGGTGTCTTCACCGCGGCCCCGCTGATGTCCCAGCCTTCTTTGCACATCCGGCTGACTTCCCGCGGCACCGGGATGGGGCCGATGGTCGAATCCCCGGACGTCAAGGGTCCCAGCCAGAGCTTGCCCGGCTCGATCCGCGTGATGGTGAAGTGGTCCTCGATCTCCTGCGAGTACCGCTCCGGGGCGTGCTCGTCGAGGTAGGCTTCCAACAGGTCGACCACGTCCCGTGCGGCGGGAAGCTCGCGGGCGGCGTCGCCGGCGCGCTCTTCGGCCATCTCGAGAGCCTCGGCGTCCTCCACATAGCCCTTTTCGGTCAGCCATTTCATCAGCTTCTTGGTCACCGTCCCGGCGGCCTTCATCGTCTCCTTCCCGGCGATCACCTTGTGCGGCATGAAGTAGCCGAGGAACTCGTCGACGCCGCCGGGCAGCTCTTCCGGCCCGAACGTGCCGCAGAACGTGCCGCCCGTCGCGGTGATCCGGTTGTACTCCTCCTGGTCGTGGCCCGGCCAGTAGCCTTCCAGGCAGGAGCGAAACAGGTCCAGAATGTCGTCGTACTTGCGGAGCGTCCTCGGGCTGAGCCGGGCCTTCTGCTCATCCAGGAACTCCTCGAAAACGTGGTCGATGGTCTTCTTGGGCGATCCCTTGCTCATTCCTCTTCCTCCTCGTCCATGTACTGCGGCGGGCTCTTCCCTACCCGCTTGGTCACCTTCGGATACTTCCCCTTCGGCGCCTTCTCCTCGATGGCAACGACGTCGATCTGGTGCCACCAGTCGTCGCCGTAGTCGAACCAGTAGCCAAAGGGTTGGTCGACTTTCAGCCCAAGCGAGGCGATGGCGGTCCGGGTCGCGTCCCCGGCGATCGTCGGCTCCGGCCCCGCCTGCGCGAGCATCCCGGGCAACACGTATCGTTTGGCCATCATTACGGTTATCGATCCTTTGTACCCGACTTCAAAGCGGCCGGCGTGTTCTTCCGGCTTCACCGTCGCTTCCGGTTTCGCTTACGCCACCGTTCTTTCCCTGACGGTCGCTGCCGAGGTTACGCGATCTCCGGCACGACGAACGGCTCGCGGTATTCACGCCGGGAAAGCGCGTTGGCCCGGTCGGCAAACTCGCCGACGAAGCGCTCTCGGCGGGAATCGAAGGTCACCCAGGGGCCAACGACCGCCTTCGTGCTGTCGAGATCGACGCCGTTCTCACGCAGGTATTCACGGCATCGCTCGAAAGCGTCCGATAGCTCTCGGTTTCCCCGGATCGTCTCCAGGATCGCCTCGGGAGGAGACTGTCTGCCGAGCCGGTGCGAGAGGTTCGCCATGTGCGAGCCGGCGGCGGAGACGTGCCCCTCCCAAGCCTCGGCCGCAAGATCGTCGGCGCTGCGGCTGCGAACGGCCTCCACGAAGTTGGCCAGGTGAGAGACTTCGATTTCCCGGGGCTTGCCGTCGTCCTGGAATTCCTTGATCCGCCGGTCCTCGCCGTCGAACGCCGCCGCGCCGGAGGAGTCGCCGGCGAGGTAGCCGCCTTCGCACTCGACCACGATGCCCCGGGCCGCGCCGCGGAGCTTGCCGATGGAGTCGACGCCCTTGGTCGCGCGGAAGTTGCGGACCTCGCAGATGAGCGGGGCGGGCTGATAGTCGAGGATGGCGACTTGGGTGTTGGGAGTCTCGCCGCCGTCGTTGAAACCGAGCCGGCCCCCGATGCTCATCGCCCGCGGGGCCGGCTTGTCCTGTCCCAACGCCCAACGGCCCACGTCGATCATGTGCGCTCCGTTGTTGCCGATCTCGCCGTTGCCGGTCGCCCAGAACCAGTGCCATTCGTAGTGCAACTGCTTGCGCATCAACGGAGTCTTGGGGGCCGGGCCGCACCAGAGGTCATAGTCGACCGTGGAGGGGACGGGCGTCGGCGCGCTCTGCTTGCCGATGCCTTCCCGTGCCCGGTAGACGATGGCGTGGGCACAGCGGATGGGACCGAGTTGGCCGCTTCGCAGGTACTGCAGGGCTTCCTGGAGCACCTTGCTGGAACGACGCTGCGTGCCCACCTGGACCATTCGGCCGTATTTCCGGGCGGCGGCGACCATTTGGCGGCCCTCCCAGACGTCGTACGAGAATGGCTTCTCGACGTACACGTCCTTGCCCGCCTGGCACGCCCAGACCGTCGAGAGCGCGTGCCAGTGGTTGGGGGTGGCGATAGCCACGGCGTCGACGGCTTTGTCGTCGAGCACCTTGCGGACGTCCGCGTAAGCGGCCACGTCTTCGCCGCGATCCTTGAATTGCTGGACTTCGCGGTCCAAGATCGCCTGGTCCACGTCGCACAGGGCGACGATCCTTACCCCCGGGACCTCTCGAAGCCGGCTGATGAGTTGGCGTCCTCGCCCGCCCACGCCCCCAACCGTATCGATCCCGCCGAGCCCCACCACGGCCATTCGGACTTCGGCGTTGGGCCCGGCCACTCCGGCCAGGCGCTCGCCGCCGATAGCCAGGCTCGGCAGGCCAAACACCAATCCTCCCGCCATCGAACTCTTCAAGAATTCCCTGCGTGTTGCTCCTTCCATCTTTTTGCTCCGGGATAGGGGGCGGTTAGAAAGCGTAGCGGCGGATGGGCGAAAACTGGATCGCCTGGGATCTACGCTATCCTCCAGCCGAGGGGCCGTCCAGTCTCGGCTGCCCCGCCACGGCTTCTCCGGCTTCATCGGGGGACTTCGTCGGTCTCCCGGCCATCCTGAGGCAGCCGTCAGCAGCCGCCTCCGCGTCGCACCCATGCCTCGCGAGCCCGGCCCGGCTCCCTCGGCCGTCCGGTCCGCGTCGGGTGATCATTGGCAACGCGAACATCAATAAGATACGCTGTCCGCATCTCACGGTCCTCCGACGTGCCGACGCTTCCATCAGACATTCACCTGTTCCCCTCCCCCGGAATCACCGGCAGGATCAGGCACGAAGCACGCCGGGCGTCGTGGTAGACCGTTTGCTGGGCCTTCTCCACCAGGGCGCTCGTGCCCAGCGGGAGCCCCGTGTTCTGGTTTCTCGCGTAGCGGGGGAAGTTGCTGCTGGAGACTTCCAGGCGGATGCGGTGCCCGGCCTTGAACACCATGCTCGTCTCCCACAGGTTGATCGTGAGTCGGTAGATCTTTCCCGGCTCGATCGGCGTCGGCTCTTCGAGCGACTCACGGAACGTCACCCCGCGGATGCCCTCGCAAATGTGGATCGCCGTGCCGTCCGGATGGACGTCGGAGAGCGTCGCCGTGAAATCCGTGTCCACGGCACTGGAGGCGAAATGGAGCTCGAGCTCGACCGGGCCGGTCACCTCCAAATCCTCGGCCAGCGGCTCGGTCGAGTAGACGAGCACGTCGTCCCGCTCTTGCACCGAGCGGCGGTCCTTCGCGCCGCGGACGTCGCCATGGGTCGAGATCTGCCCGCCGAGAGTGTACACGGGGTTCTCCGGGTCGTAGACGAAGCGATCGGGAGGCGAGTCTTCCGGGCAGGGCGTGGCCGCAAGCGTGCCGTCGCCACGCACGGAGTTGGCGTGTCCTTCGCCGTGAAGGTAGAACCTGGTGAACTGCGTGCGGGCGAGCGGCCACTCGTTTTCGTCGCGCCACTCGTCCCGCCCCATCACGTAGATCTTAATCGGCGGCTCCCGGTCGATCCCGTTCTCGATGCCTTTGAGCCAGTGGTCGTACCACCGGAGCTGCAGGTCGAGCAGGCCCGGATAGCCCGACGACCCGCCGTGGGCCCAGTTGCCCACCAGGATCTTGCTCCCGTTTCGGGCCGCCTCGGAGCCGCCCTGCTCGCGGAAGCCCGAGAAGTTGCGCCAGTTCTCGCGCAGCAGGTTGTCGTACCATCCGGTGATGAAGTAGGCCGGAGCGGTGATGCGGGGATACTTCTCCTTGATGCCGTACGCCTTCCAATAGTCGTCGTACCGCGCATGCCGGAACCAGTCCTTCACGTGCTGGACGCCGGCGAAGTCGTCCACCGCGTCGATCAGGGGAAGGCGGCGATAGTGCGGGTGGTCGACGGGAAAGATCCGCTGCGTCTGCGAGCCCTGCTTGGTGTGCAGGCCGAACTCGAAGATCACGTTCAGTTGCATCACGCCGTCGTTGTAGAGGTGCCCGAAGTTGGTCTGCTGGCCCGATCGGGCGAAGATGCACTTGAGGTGCGGGCTTCCCAGCGGAGCCGCCATGTACGAGGTGAATGCGTTGTACGACAGCCCGAACGTGCCGAGCTTGCCGTCACACCAGGGCTGCGAGCCGAGCCACTGCTGGGCGTCGTAGCCGTCCTGCGGGTCGTTGACGTAGGGCGTCCACGTGCCTTCCGAGTCGTAGCGCCCCCGGCAATCGACCAGGGCCACGGCGTAGCCCCGCTGGGCGAAGAACTCGCCCCGCGCGTTCTGGTGACCGCCCCGGAAATAGCGAAGCAGCATCAGGGCCGGGAACTCGCCCGGGGCGTCCGGCCGATAGATCTCCGCGGCCAGCTTGACCCCGTCGCGCATCGGCACGGGGACCTTCACTTCGTGCTTGACCGAGTAGACCGCCTCGGACCCTTGCTCCGCGGCGCGAGAGCCGTCCGAAAGGACGATCGATGCAGTCGCGAGCATCCCGAGGATGAGAACTGTCAGTCGCCTTGGCATCAGCTTCTCCTCATTGCGTGGAAGTCACGGACGTTCCGTCGGACGAAACGAGATCTGCAAGGTCAAGCCCCTCCAAGTAGCAGGCACACGCCGTGTGCCGTCCGCTGGCTACGGCACACGGCGTGTGCCTGCTACTGAAGTCAGGAAGTTGTTTCTCCGCCGATCCTAATCCGGGCCAACCACCGGCCCCGCGATCAGCTCCTTCGGAAACGAGAAATCGCCCACCCCGCCGAACGGGAAGTCTTTGGTGTTGATCTTGGCGTAGTGGACCATCGTCTCCGGATCGCCCGCGAAGGCGTGAATCCCCACGCCGTACTGGAGGTTGGGAAGGAACTCGGGGCTGACCAGCCGCTTGCCTTTCCAGACGCCTCGGGTTGCGATGAGCAGCCCAAAGCGGGCGAGGTCTTCCGGACTCATCACGATCCACCCGGGGCCGCCGCGGACCACGTGCCCGTTCACCTCGTACGGCGGCCCCACGTACTCGCCGTAGTTGGGAATGTCGGGATAGAAGTCGGGCGTGTCGTGGACCACCTTGCCGGGGAGCCAGTCCCAGCGATCCGCCGGAATCCCGATGTGCCGGAACACCCGCTCGTCGATCACCTCCTTCAGGTCGCGATCCCACAAGGCGGTCAGCGCCTGGCTCAGCCGCCAGAAGGCCCCGCTGGAGTAGCGCCGCACGCTTCCCGGCGGGTTGTGGGCGTAGTTGTCGAACAGCGGGTCGCCGGTCCACTTCACGCCGGGCGGAATCGTCTTGTGAAACACGGTCTTCGTGCGCCAGTGATAGCCGCTCTCCAGCACGAAGCCGCTCTGGTGCTCCAGGACGTGTCGCCAGGTGAGCGTCCGGTGGTTGCCCGCGGTGAGATACTTGTGCGGATGCGAGAGTTGCCCCTCGCCGGTCCAGGTCTTCCAGATCGGATCGTTCCCGTCGATCAGGCCGTCGTCCGCCGCCAGACCGACCAGCACCCACGTGACGTTCTTCCCCAGCGAGGCCGACTGGCACTTGTACTTGGGATTACCCCAGGCGTGAACGAGGTAGCCCCCGCGACAGAGCACGGCGCCCCACTCGTCCGGGCCCACTTCGACGCCGCCCCAGCCGCCGCCGTGAACCTTCGATTGGGCCAGGACCTCGTTGAGCTTGCTCACGTCCAGCCCCGCCTGTTGGGGCGTGATTCGGATCCAGTCCTTCTCCGGGTAGACGACCCAGGCCGGCAGGTCCCTTGCCGGCGGTTCCCCCGCAGTCGCTCCGCACCGGCTCAGCATGACAATTAGCAAGCCCACAAGGACGATCGCAGTTTGACGGTGCGCGGTCATGGTTCGATCCTAAGAGCGCGACGGTGGCCGAAACGACACGCAGTCTACCACGCTCGCCGGCGAGCCGAAAGCATGAGGCACCCTTGACCTCCTCCCCGCGATGAGCAATATTTGACACGGGCCTCTGGTCCTTTCCTGCGCAGAACTGGGACGGGCGTCATGCATGGGGACTCGAAACCGGATCGTCTTCATCAAGACGGCTCGCCGCCCGACCTCTCCGTCGACCCGCCCCGGGGGCTGCCGTTCGGCCATCTCAATCTCCGTCGCAATCCGTTCGGCGAATGGGAGCTCTCCTCGTGGGCCGGACTGGCCGTGGTGGACGTGGACCGCTTCGTGTCCCGTCTGGAGCAGCCGGGCTATGCCGTGCAGCTCATGGGCGACAAGGGGCGAGGCAAGACGACGCACATGCTGGCCATCCAGCGACGCTTCCCCGACGCTCCCTACGTCCACGTCGGCGAGGACTTCTTCGTGAGGAGGCCCCGGATCCCGCACGGCCACCCGCTCCTGGTCGACGAGATCCAGCGACTGTCGCCCCGGAGGCGGCGGCGTCTCTTTCGCCGGCGCGTGTCGCTGGTCGTCGGGACGCACGAGGATCTTCATTCGGAGCTCGCCGAATCGGGCTTCGACGTGGAGACCGTGCACGTGGGCGGCGCGCTCGATGCACCCCGCTTGCGTGAAATCCTCAACCGACGCATCGAGGCCGCCCGGCGTGGCCCAGGGCGGCTGCCCCAAGTCACGATCCGGACCTCGCGCACGATGATCGGTCGCTTCGGCGACGACGTGCGCGCAATCCAATGGCACATGTACGACCTCTTCCAGACCCTGCGGGGAATCCAAGATGTCTAAATGCGATTTAGGGATCGTCTTCGACCGGACCGAGCGGCAGTACCGCGGTGGCGAGGAAGTGACCGGCACCGTCCACGTGCAAGTGAACCAGGACGTCGAGTGCAACGGCATCATCGTGGAGCACTTCTGGCAGACGCACGGCCGGGGGAACACGGCGACCGGGCCCAAGCAGACAAGCGTCCTCTATCGAGGTCGCCTGCAAGCCGGCCAGTCGCTGAGCTACCCGTTCCGCTTCACCGCTCCGACCGGCCCGCCCACCTACCACGGCCGATACCTGAATGTCGACCACTACGTGCACCTCCGCGTCGACGTCCCTTGGGCGATCGATCCGAAGCTCAAGGAGGAATACCTCCTCTTGTCCGGCGGCGGCCGGTACGGCAACCTCCCCGGACTCGCCGGCGGGCCCGCCGGCGCCAAGCAGACAGTCCTCAGCCTCGGCGCGCCAGTCGGGGCGGGAATGATCCTCTTCGGCTTGTTCCTGTTTTTTCCCTGCGGGCTAGTTCTGATTCCCCTCGGGTTGGTGGTCCTGTTCTTCGCCCTGCGGAAGTTCATCGCCGAGAAGAAAATCGGGAAGGTCAAGCTCTCGTATGGCTCGTCAACCGTCACGCCGGGCAGCCGATTGCCGGTCCGGCTGGCGTTCACGCCCAACCAGTCGTCGCGGCTGAATCGCATCACCGCCGAGTTGGTGGGTATGGAACGATGCGTGTCGGGAAGCGGCACGAATCGAAGCACCCATACGCACAAGTTCCACGAGCGGACCTTCATGCTGGTTTCCGAATGCGAGGTGACCGCCGGTCGCCCGATCCAAGTCGAGGGGGCCGTCCCTATCCCTGAGACCGGCGCGTACAGTTTCCATGCCCGTGATAACGAAGTGATCTGGGAGCTGGAGGTCCGCGTCGACATCCCGTTCTGGCCCGACTGGACCGAGAAGCGGCCGGTTATCGTCCGACCGCCGATCGAGGACGAAGTGGTGGAGGTGACCGTCGTCGAAGAGCCTTCGGCGAGTGCTCCGATCCCCGTCCCGGTGTTTCCCGGCGTCGACGAGCCACCTCCCGTGTTCCAACCGCCGCAAGCCGAGCTGGCGCCGTCGGCCTGGGGCGAGGACCAGCCCCCGCCTATTCTTGCCGAACAGGCCGAGCCGTTCGCCGCCGAAGCGCCGGAACCGGTCGGCGAGGCGGCACCGCCCGACGCGGCGGAACCCTTCGAGGAGCAGCCCGCCACGGAGCCGACGCCGGAAGAGGCGCCCGAGCCGGAAGCTCCGGTGGAGGAACAGCCGGCGGTAAGCGAGAGACCCACGGACCCCGCGCTGGTGGGGCTCGTCGGGCGGATCGCTTCGGCCGACCGATACAGCCGCGACCGGGAGCAGATCATCGAGGAGAACGCGGAGCGGCCGTTCGATTGCGAGATCGATATTACCAGGGCTGAACGTACCTACAGCTATACTCCCGACAAGCGGTTCCGCCAGGGACGAACCGTGACCGGGAAGCTCCGCGGCACCGACTGCGAGGTCGCCGTGCAGTTGATCGCGTCGCGGAACGAGGACGTCGACGCGCTCCAACCCGGCAGCCTGCTGCACGCCACGTGCAAGCCCTTGAAGTGGAATACCATCTACGATCGCCTCGAGATGCGGGAAGCCTGACGGCACGGACGCCGGGGCAGGCCTCGATACTCGGGCAACAGGTTCCCGCTACCTCTGCGGGCTCTCCTGCCACGTCTCGACCGTCGGCTGATACTGGAGCGTGTCGAGCAGGGTGAGACCGAGGAACAGGGCGAGAATCACCAGGCCCGTCAGGAAGATCAACGCGTTCAGCGGATGGTCGTAGCGGAGGTGCATGAAGTAGAGGGCGACCAGGGCCGCCTTCAGCGTGGCGATCCCCATCGCGATCCCCAGGTTCCAGACGCCGAGGTCGATCCACGTGGCGCCAACCGTCACCCCGGTCAAGAAGATCAGCGAGGCGAACACCGCCAAGAGCACCGGGACCGGCACCAGGTTCGCCCGAAACACGGCGTACGCGCAGAACATGCCGCCGAAAAGGAGGATTTCGGTCAACAGGAAGATCCACATGCCGAGCTTGCCGGCGGCGAACTGCTGCTGGGGCGTGTCGAAATGGTGGGCCAGATGGGCCGCGTCGCGCCCGGCCTGATCGAGATCGTGTTTGCCGTGGCCTGGATCGCTCATGGTGATCTGTCAACTCAACCCCGGACGTACCCGCCGATCTCGGCGTCGTAGTGGAGGTCGCGGAAATCGTAGGGATCGCCGACCGGCGGGGGCGAGGCGAAGTTGTCGTGCGGGGGCGGCGAGCTGCACTGCCACTCCAAGGTGGCCGCGCCCCAGGGATTGGCCGGGGCCCGGCGTCCCTTGACCAGGGAATAGAGCAGGTAGAACAAGATCGTGAAGAACCCGGCCGCCAGCAGGAACGACCCGATCGACGAGAGGAGGTGGCCCGTGTGGAACTTCTCCGCGTAAGTGAAGTAGCGGCGGGGCATGCCGTGCGTCCCGATGAGGAACTGGGGAAAGAACGTGAGGTTGAAGCCGACGAAGACCACCAGGGCGGCAACGCGTCCCCACAGCTCGCTGTACATCCGGCCGGTCATCTTGGGCCACCAGTAGTGCAAGCCCCCGAGAAAGGACACCAGCACGCCGCCCATCATCGTGTAGTGGAAGTGGGCGACCACGAAGTAGGTATCGTGCAGGATCACGTCGGTCGACAGCGCGCCGAGGAACAGGCCCGTCAGCCCCCCGATCCCGAACAGAAAGAGGAACATCAGCGCGTAGCACATCGGCGTGGCCAGCGAGATCGAGCCCTTGTACATCGTGGCCAGCCAGTTGAACACCTTGACCGCCGACGGGATCGCCACGCTGAACGTCAGGGCGCTGAAGATCATGCTCACCAGCCGCGACTGGCTGCTAAGGAACATGTGGTGTCCCCAGACCAGGAAGCTCAGGAAGGCGATCGCGATGCTGCTGTACGCGATGAACCGGTAGCCGAAGATGTGCTTGCGGCTGAAGACCGAGATCAGCTCGCTCATGATTCCCATCCCGGGCAGGATCATGATGTACACGGCCGGGTGGGAGTAGAACCAGAAGAAGTGCTGGAACAGAATCGGATCGCCGCCCAAAAACCCAAAGACAGCTTCCGGCGCTTGGCTTCGCGCGGAAGCAGTCCGAAAAACGGGATCAACAGGTGCCCAAACAACAATACCAGCGATACCCATTTCCAGGAGCCCTGCTGGCGGGCCAAGTACCAGACGGACTCCTCGGGGATATTGGCGTACCAGATCAGCATATACTGAGAGAAGGCGATATAGCCCCAAAAGACGACGAACCCGAAGAGCAGCTTTCCCAGGTCGTGATAGTGCTCGACCGTCACCGAGGAAGTCAGCCGCCCGGTCGCCTGCAAGAGCATCACGAGCAAGATGATCGCCGCCAGGAAGCCCACCGCCGCGCCGGAGAAGTAGTACACCCCGAAGATCGTGCTGAACCATTTCGGCTCCAGCGACATCAGCCAGTCGAACGAGGCGAACGTGACCGTGAGGGCGAAGAGCAACAGGGCCGCCGGGCTGCCCCGTTCCATTCGCTGCGTGAGCGCGGGATCGCCCGACTCGTCTTGCGTAATCGACCGCCGGAGGAAGAACCGCGCCAGCCCGATCCAGACGACGAAATAGAGCACCGCCCGCACGGCGAAAAACCCCGGGTTGAGGTAGTAGGCGACTTTCTGGTGGAGCGCCTCGTCGTCGGCGACCACGGACGGATCGGCCCAGACGTACAGGCTCGACTTCTCCAACAGCAAGGGAACGAAGATCGGCAGGAACAGGACCGCCAGGCACGGCATATTGGCGGCCACAAGCTCGGCCGGCCGCCGGCACGGCGATGGTCCGCAGCGAGACCGCTCCCAGCGCGGTCGCTTCGCCCGGCGAATTGGAGGGGCCGTTGGCTTGCATGGTCTTGTCGATGGCACTCGCGGGTGTTGACGGTGGCTTAGGACCGGCGAATCAATTACTGTCGCGTTTTCCGATGTACTCCTCACGCTCCGCGTGAGGGTGTGCCGCTTGGCCTCACGCGGAGCGTGAGGAGTACGACACTTATTGATTCGCCGGTGGCTTGCTGAGTGTTGTTTGGACGCCTCACCGCAACTGCGGACGGACGTCCTTCGGCACGTCCTCGATACTCGCGTTCTGGCTTCGCTGGAGCGCCCTCACGTAGAGGACGATCGCCCAGCGATCTTCCACCGGGATCTGGGCCGCGTAGGCGGGCATCTTGCCGGCCCCGTGGGTGATCGTGTTGAACAGCCGGCCGACCGGCTGCCGGCGAATGGCCGCCGCATGGATCGACGTCGGCGTCACCCAGTCGGGATTTCGCTCGATTTGCTCGCGTGCCCGAACCGACGTCATCCCGTTCCCGTCCCCGACCAGCCCGTGACACGTGGCACAATAAACGTTGAATCGCCCCTGGCCGCGATCCATCAGCTCCTTGCTTCTTTCCAGCACTTGCGGGGGAAACGTCGTGCAATACTCGGGCTCGTTTTTCTCGTTACCTCCTTTGGGTTCCCGTTCCGGAGTTTGCCGGACACGGTAGCCGAGGTAGAAATGCTCGTCGGCATTCAGGTTCCCCACGGCCACCGTTCCGGCCACAGGCGGCCGCATCGTGCGACGGTCGGAGAAGAAGGCGCTCGCCGATTGCGGCTTGTACTTCGGCTGGAAGTCCATGTCCAGGATCGGGTGAAGCCGCGGCTTGTCCGATTTCCCCTGCCGCCCGAGCGCGATCAACAGCGGCGGCAACACCGCCAGGACCGCCGCGATGATCAGTCCGCGGCGCAACGCCCTCGGCAGGTCCCGCCCCGTGGTCTCCTCGCGGCAGACCTCCACCGCGGTCGCCCCGAACGACTCGATCAGCTTCGGCGTGGCCGACTCGTCAAACTTCGGGTCGTCGGCCGCAATGGAGAGGAAGAACCCGTCGGTCGTCACGCGGCGGAACGCGGAAGCCCGAAACACGAAATGCGAAAACTGATGAACAGCTCGATCCCGTAGGCGTATCCGACCATGCAACTGGTGGCAAGGAGGATCTTGTTCATGTTCTCCAGGTGCCGCATGGTGACCAGGTCCTTGAGCCCGAAGAACGCCCGGGCGGGGACCATCAACGTGATCACCATGGCGAACCCGCTGAAGATCGCCCCGGCCACGAAGTAGGGGGGGAAGATCGTCGTGTGCCAGCCGGGGAGCTGCGCGACGGCGAAGTCGAAGCTGACCACCGAGTGAACGCTCAACACGAGCGGCGTGGCCAAGGCGGCCAGGAACAAGTACGCCCGCCCGTACACGTGCCACTGCCGGGCCGACCCCCGCCAACCCAGGGCGAACGCGCCGAAGGCGAACTGCCGCAGCTGCGTCCCGGCCCGGTCCCGAAGCGTGGCCAGGTCGGGGATCATCCCCAGGTACCACAACATGATCGAAACCAGGGCGTACGTGCTCACGGCGAACACGTCCCACAGGAGCGGGCTGCGGAAGCTCGGCCACACCTGCGTCGGGCTCGGATACGGCGCAAGCCAATAGACGAACCAGACGCGACCGACATGGATCGCCGGAAAGATCCCCGCACAGGCCACGGCGAACACGGTCATCGCCTCGGCGAAGCGGTTGATGCTCGTCCGCCACTTCTGCCGGAACAGGAACAGGATGGCCGAGATCAGCGTGCCCGCGTGTCCGATCCCGATCCAGAACACGAAGTTGACGATCGGGAACCCCCAGGCGACCGGCATGTTGTTCCCCCACACGCCCACGCCGGTGACGAACAAGTAGCCGATCGAAAGGAAGAAGGCCCCGGTCAGCCCCGCCGAGACGAGAAACGCCGCGTACCACGCCGGCGACGCCCCGGGGCGCTCGGCCACCCGGCACACCGTCTCCGTCACCGACGCGCAGTCGTGGCGCCCGATCATCAGCGGCGCCCGCCGCGTCGGATCGCTCGTCGTGTTGTCGTCAGCCGGTAGGGCGATGGTGCTCATGTCGTCCAGGGGGCTGTTGAGTCCGAGCCGAGCGACTCACGAACCCGCCCCGTGCTCCTCCGTCACTCCGTGGCGATCGGCTGCTCCCAGCCTCGGGTTCGGGTTTCTGATTCGCGCCAAGTACACGGTCCGCGGCTTGACGTTCAACTCGCCCAGCATGGCGTAGCTTCGATCGCGGGCGGCCGCTCGGGCGACCTGGCTCTTCGGATCGGCGAGATCGCCGAAGGCGATCGCCCCCGTGGGGCAAACCTGCTGACAGGCCGTCTTCACGTCGCCGTCTTCGACGCGTCGATTGCCGTTTCTCGCCTCGATCGCGGCCGCCTTGATCCGCTGCACGCAATACGTACACTTCTCCATCACCCCGCGGCTGCGGACCGTCACCTCGGGGTTGTAGGCCATCTTCGTGACTTCGCTTGCCGGCTCGGTCAGCTTCTTGTGGTAGTTGAAGAAGTTGAACCGGCGGACGTTGTACGGGCAGTTGTTCGCGCAGTACCGCGTGCCCACGCAGCGGTTGTAGACCATCACGTTGAGCCCTTCGGCGTCGTGCACGGTCGCCGCAACGGGGCAAACCTGCTCGCACGGCGCCAGCTCGCAGTGATGGCAGGCGACCGGCTGCATCACCACCCGGGGACTGCCGGGATCGCCCCGGAAGTAGCGGTCCACGCGGATCCAGTGCATCTCCCGGCCTTGAAGGACGCGCTGGCGGCCCACGATCGGGACGTCGTTCTCCGCCTGGCAGGCGACCACGCACGCCCCGCAGCCGATGCACTTCGACAGATCGATCGCCATCCCCCAGCGATAGCCCCGGTACTCGTGCTCCTTCCAGAGCGACTCGAGCGGCGGGTGATGGACCGCGTGCTTGGCGAAGTCGGGATGCTCCCGGTAGTGATCGAGCGTCGTCTCCCGGATCAACGTGCCGACGCGCTGGTCTCGGGCGCGTCTGCCCACGGCGTCGATGGCATAATGGTCCTGAACGGTCGCCAACCGGACTTTGCGACCCGTCGGCTCGACCGTGAGCCCGGTGGCGAAATGCATCGCGTCGCTGGTTCGCAGCCGGTAGACGTCGACGCCGACCGGCTCGACCTCGCCCTCCAGCCCGCCCACGTGCCCCGCCGCCGTCCGCCCGTAGCCGAGCTCGACGGCCACCGAGCCGTCGGCCTGGCCGGGCATCACGTACGCCGGGATCTCCACGGCGCGGCCGCGGAAGTCCAGCCTCACGAGCGACCCGTCCTCCACGCCCAGTTCGCTCGCGGTCGCCGGGCTCACCAGCGCCGCGTTGCCCCAGGTGAGACGCGTCATCGGGTCGGGCATCTCCTGCAACCAGCCGTTGTTGGCGAACCGGCCGTCCAGTAGCCTGGCGTCGGGGCAGAAGACGATCTCGAGCTTCTCGGTTTCCGGCTTCGACGGCGGCGACTCGGGATTCGCCTGCTCGGGTGGCGCGAGATCATCGGCTTCCAGAACCCGCCACTCGCTCTGGGCCAGCAGGCCGTCGTGCAGAGTCTGCCGCCAATGGGTCTCTGTGTCCCGCTCGGTGCGGTCCGCAGTTGCTTGCGGATCTCCCGTACTCGCCTGCGGTTCCGAGCGAGCCCGTCGCTCCGCCAAGACCATCGGGAAATGCTTCCGAACCAGGTCCGACCCTTCGGACGGCTCCTCGCCGAGCAGCGTCGCCAGCACCTCGATGGCCGACTTGCCTCCGTAGAGCGGCTCGATCATCGGCTGGACGACACTGTAGGTGCCGTCGTACGCCCGGGCGTCGCCCCACGATTCGAGAAAATGGGCTTAGAGAGCAGGCCAGCCCAGCCCCCTTGTATTCGACAAATGCCAATTCTAGCAGGCGAAATCGCCCGGAAAAGTGCCCGGGGGCGACCGGATGACCCGCTCGCCGAGAGATGGATGAGGCATCAGCATCTTCCGGCCCACCTGGATTGTCAATCGGGATGCGACCGAGGCGGACCGAGATCGACACCTCCTATGGGGGGTGATTGCTGGGCAGCACGGAAGCACTCCTCCTGCCCGGCAGCACCGTCGCGCGAACCCTGGCGAGGCTTTCCAGCCGCTGTTCCGACGATCAGGCGATCCAGCACGCCAGCCCGCTCCTAGCAGAAGTCCCTCGACCGCGATCCCAGTTCCTTCATCCGGTTGGACAGGTTCTCCAGCTTGGTGCAGAGCACATGAATCACCCCCCCCTGACGTTGCAGCCGGCCGTGGGCCAGGAGGATCGTGGCCCCCAGGGCGGCCGAACGCCACCGCTTCCAGACGTCGGGGCGGATGATCAGGTTGGCCACGCCCGTCTCGTCTTCCAGGGTGACAAACGTGATCCCCTTGGCCGTGCCGGGGCGCTGGCGGACCAGGACGATTCCGGCCACGCGGACCGGCCCGCCGTTGGGCACGCTCGCCAATCCCGACGCCGGCGATACGCCCCATTGGCCCAAGCCCCGCCGCAAGAACTGCATCGGGTGGGCCCCCAGCGACAAGCCCTGGGCCCGGTAATCGGCCAGGACCTCCTCGGCCGCCGACATCTTGGGCAGATCCACCGTAGGGTGCGTGGAACGCACCATTTCCTCGTTCATGCCTTCTTCGGTGTCTCTGTCTGCTCTGCTACCTCTTTCGTCTTCGGCTCTTTCGTGTTCGGTTTGGTGCGTTTCACGCACCCTACGCGAATCGAGCCCCCCACCAAAATCGAGCCCGTCGAAAAGCGGCAACGCCTTCTGATCTTGCCCCATGGCATGCCAGAGGGCCTCCCGGCGGTTCAGCCCCAGGGAACCGAACGCCCCGGCCTTGGCCAATCGCGTGGCCACCGAGCGGCCCAGCCCGGTCCGCCGGGTGAAATCGTCCAGCGACTGAAACGGCCCTTCGCCCCGGGCCTCCTCAATCCGCCGCCCGTGTGCTTCCGACGTCCCCTGAAGCATGTGGAAACCGAGCCGAAGAGAAGGATGAAGGCTGAAGGATGAAGGATGAATAGAACTCCCGCCTCCAGCCCCCCCACTCGCCACTCGCCACTCGCCATTCCCCACTCCCGACTCCCCACTCCCGACTCCCGACTCCTCGGGCCCCTGGCCCCTGAGCCCTGAACCCTGAACCCCGAACCCTGAACCCTCCGGTGGCTCCAACGTGCTCTCCCAATCACTAGAATTCACGTCCACCGGCCGGACTTCCACGCCGTGCTCCCGGGCGTTGCGGACCAGTTGGGCGGGGGCGTAAAACCCCATCGGCTGGCTGTTCAACAAGGCGGCGGTGAACGCCGCCTGGTAGTGGTGCTTCAGCCAGGCCGACACGTAGACCAAAAGCGCGAAGCTGGCCGCGTGCGACTCGGGAAACCCGTACTCGCCGAAGCCGCGAATCTGGCGGAACACGGCCTCGGCGTACTCCGGCGAGAGGCCCGTCGAGCGCATCCCCTCAACGAGCTTCCGACGGAACTTGTCGATCAAGCCGGGCCGCCGCCACGCCCCCATCGCCCGGCGAAGCTCGTCGGCCTCGCCCGGCGTGAACCCGGCCGCCACCACGGCCAGACGCATCGCCTGCTCCTGAAAGAGCGGCACGCCGAGCGTCTTCTGGAGCACCTCGCGGATCGCCTCGTTGGGATACGTGACCGGCTCCTCGCCGTTGCGGCGGCGCAGGTACGGATGCACCATGTTGCCCTGGATCGGACCCGGCCGGACGATCGCCACCTCGATCACCAGGTCGTAGAAGCACCGGGGCCTGAGCCGCGGCAGCATGCTCATCTGGGCGCGGCTCTCGATCTGGAACACGCCCATCGTGTCCGCCCGGCGGATCATCGCATAGACGTCCTCGTCGCCCTCCGGCACGTTCGAAAGCGTCAGCTCCCGCCCATAGTGCTTCCGTACCATCTCAAAACACTTGCGCACGGCGGTGAGCATGCCCAGGGCGAGGCAGTCGACCTTGAGGATGCCCAGCTCGTCCAGGTCGTCCTTGTTCCATTGGATCACGGTCCGCCCGTCCATGGCCGCGTTCTCGATCGGCACCAGCTCGCACAACCGGCCTTGGGTCATCACCATCCCGCCGGTGTGCTGCGAGAGATGGCGAGGGAAGCCGACCAACCGGCCGACCAGCTCGACCAACTGCCGGCCCACGCGCGTCGCCGGGTCGATGCCCGCCTCGCGGCATCGCTCGGCCAGGTCGGTGGAAAAGGGGACTGGCACCTTTTGCCTGAAAGGCCCGAAGGGTGCTTCGCACAAAAGGTGCCTGTCCCCTTTTCCGCTCTCGCCGTGAGAATGCTCGATCCGCTTGGCCAGCCGGTCGACGCGATCCAATGAAAGCCCCAGCGCCTTGCCCACGTCGCGCACGGCCGAGCGGGGCCGGTACGTGATCACCTCGGCCGTCATCCCGGCCCGGTCGCGCCCGTACTTCTCGTAGAGATACTGCAACACCTCCTCGCGCCGCTCGTGCTCGAAGTCGACGTCGATGTCCGGCGCTTCGTTCCGCTCGCGGCTGACGAACCGCTCGAACAACAGGTCGATCCGCTCCGGGTCGACCGCCGTGATGCCCAGCGAGTAGCACACCGCCGAGTTCGCCGCCGAGCCGCGTCCCTGGCAGAGGATCCCCCTTCGCCGGGCGAACCGCACCAGGTCCCAGACCGTCAAGAAATACGCCTCGTAACGCAGCTCCTCGATCAGGCGCAGCTCGTGCTCCAACAGCCGCCGCACCTTCTCGGGAATGCCCTGGGGATAGCGTTTTCTTGCCCCGGCCCAGGTAAGCCGCGTGAGATACGCAATAGGCTTTTCACCCCGCGGGGCCAGCTCCTCGGGATACTCGTACCGCAGCTCATCGAGCGAAAACGTGCACCGGTCGGCGATCTCGACGGTGCGACGGATCGCGTCCGGCGCCCGGGCGAACGCCGCGGCCATCTCTTCCGGCGTCTTCAAGTGCCGCTCGGCGTTGGCGAAGAGATGCCCCCGGGCCTCGCTCACCGTCGTGTTGTGCCGGATGGCCACCAGCACGTCGTGCAGCGTCTTCCGCTCCGCCACGTGGTAGTGCACGTCGCCCGCCGCCACCAAAGGCACGCCCGAGCGCCGCGCCAGCTCCACGAGCCGCTCCAGCTCGCCCCGATCGTCCGGCCCTCGGTGCAGCTCGGCCAGCAGGTAGCAGCGATCGCCAAAAACCTCGCGATAAGCGGAGAGAGGGGCAGCGGTCAGGGATAGGGGTTGAGGGCTGAGGGATAGGGGTTGAGGGTTGAGGAATAGGGGTTGAGGGTTGAGGGATGAGGGTTGAGGGTTGGGAGATGAGGGTTGAGGGATGGGAGATGAGGGTTGAGGGATGGGAGATGAGGGATGAGGGATGGGAGATGAGGGATGAGGGATGAGGGATGAGGGATGAGAGTTGGTGAGGGATGGGGCATGAGGCACAATCCTCAATCCGCAATCTCTTCCTCCTGACTCCCGACTCCCAACTCCTGACTCCCCACACCCCACTCCCCACTCCCCACTCCCGACTCCTGACTTCGCAACGACGCCCGCGATCAGGCCTTCCGCGTATTCGGCCACGTCCTCCAGCGCAAGCCGGCACTCGCCCTTCTCCGCCCGGCGGCGTCCCCGGGTGATCAGGCTCGCCAGCCGTCCATACGCCGCCCGATCGGTGGCCCAGAGCACGACCGGCGGCGCATCGGCCGGCGCAATCTCCGCCCCGATCACCAGCTTCAGCCCCACCTCCTTGGCCGCCCCATGCGCCCGAACCACCCCCGCCAGGCTACTGCGATCCGTAACCGCCAGCGCCCCATACCCCAGCTCCGCCGCCCGACGGACCAGCTCGTCCGGATGCGAAGCCCCTTCGAGGAAGGAGAAGTTCGTCTTGGTGTGCAGCTCGGCGTAGGACATGGCAACGCATACTCGGCCCTAGTGCAAAAGTACGGACACGCCTGGCAGCGTCTCGAGCCAGGAAGTCGCGAACGGCTCGGTTGAGCGGCGCGAGCTTTGCGAGCGTCCGACTCGAACCGATTGTTAGGCGTTTCTGTTTCCGTAAGTGCGAAGCCATTC
>Ga0307378_10000650_pt1 | contig 60252 bp, 49 predicted proteins | sample UN1MG_FD_202238 | JGI IMG/M metagenome (GOLD analysis project Ga0307378, IMG submission 202238) | Soil microbial communities from Risofladan, Vaasa, Finland - UN-1 | ecosystem: Environmental > Terrestrial > Soil > Coastal area > Acid sulfate soil | place: Finland: Risofladan, Vaasa | collected... | reverse complement strand
AGACCAGTTCAACCGCTACCTTGGAGAATCCAACCGCCAGCCGCTGATGGCCCATGGGTGGCGCTCCGCATCCCAGATGCTCCGTCATTACCAGGAGGTGGTGTAACACATGTTTGACAAACCTACATGGTCACATATATCATGGTGGCATGAGGCACTTATCCAGCCTCTGCTCCTCTCTTCTGCACCCGGACGGATTCGTAGGCGTCGAGCGTGCGGAGCGCCATTTCATACGGCGAAAAACGGCTGGAGCTCTCCACTGCCCGTGCAGAGAAACGCTCCATAAGTTCCCGGTCGGTGAGCAGCCTGTCAATCTTCTCTGTGAAGTCGTCGGCATCGTCTTCGGTCAGCAAGCTGTCCTCGCCGTCCGCCAGCATCTCGGGGCTGCCGCCCGCATTGACTGCGACGCAGGGGATTCCGGCTCCCAGAGCCTCCGCGAGCACCAGCCCCTGGGTTTCGGTCGTGGACGGGAAAGCGAACAGGTCGCCGGCCGAGTAGTACTTCGCCACGAGTTCCCTGGGCAGGTGTCCGGTGAATGCGATGCGTTCCCCGGATTGAAGCTTCGACGCCGCGCTTCTACATGCAGCCTCGTAGGGGCCGCCTCCTACGACGAGGAGATAGACATCGCCGTGTTTGCGGGCGAGACGCTCGAATGCCTCAAAGAGCAGTTCGAGATTCTTCTCCCGCGCGAGCCGGCCTACGTACAGGAGCACCCTCGCGTCGGCTGGGATGCTGCATTCGGCCCGAATCCTGGAGCGCGCTTCCGAATCCCTGCCGGTATCGAGCGAATTCCCTGTTGGGATCACGTGCATAGGCGTATGCACGCCGTAACCCCGGAGCAATTCCGCAATCGGACTCGAAGGCACGACCACCCCGTCGCACTGGTTGTAATAGCGTCGCAGCATCCTTACGATGAACGATCGAGTCACCGCTGTGGGTGAGAGAGGGAAGTAATGCGCGTACTCAGTGTACCAGGTGTGGTTGGTCGAGATAATGGGGATGTTCAGCCGCTTTGCCAGCCGGAGACCGAGCCAGCCGAGCATAAAGGGCGTATGAGTGTGGATGATGTCCAGGTCGAGATCCTTCACCCGCTCAGGAAGGCGAGGGAGGTACGGTATCGCAAGCGGGTAATCGCGGGCTTTGTACGTGCGTAACGATGGGAACCTGAATACCCTGTTCTCGATATCCTTATGGCCGCGATAGCCGGGTGCGAAGACCCAGATCTGGTGGCCGAGGCGCTTCAGCTCCTTTGTCAGCGTCAGGATCGAGACTGTGACGCCGTTCAGCACCGGCTCGTAGCTCTCGCTGAATATGCCGATTCTCATTCGACCGCATCCTCAATCGGGACAACGCCGGCGATCCTCGCTCGCATGCCGTTTCACGCCGTGAGCGCTTTAGCTTCGATCCGAAGTCCTCTCACCAGACGTCTGCGATTCCAGAAAGGCCAGCACGTCCGACAATCGAAATCTGCGCTGATTGCCGGCAGTGCGGAAGTGCTTCAGCAGTCCCCGGTTGGTGTAACGTCGAACTGTGGTCGGGCACACGTTCAGAATCCGAGCCGTATCCTCCAGGGTCAGCGAGGGATCGAGCAGCCTCTCCAGCAGTTGCTCGCGGGTCTCCTTGAAGTTCTTGTAGGATCCTTGGGCCGTTTCGCCTTGGGCGACGTCCGCAACGAGCTTCTTCCGCAGTCGGACGGCCGCATGAAGTTCGCTGCGCTCGACGGTGTTCGCCGATCCGCGAGGCGCTTGCTGCCCTTCCTGCCTGGAAGCGCGCTGAGCGCCGTCCGGTCGCGGAGGCTGGCTGGAAGTTGCTCTGGCGGGTTCCCGAATGGGCGGAGATGCGGCCTCTGCCGGCTGCTCGCGGCCCTGTCCTGCCTTATCCGGCGTTGTCTCGCCGCTCAACGTACGTTGCAGATCCTGCTCCTGCTGCTCCAGGTACTTAGTCCACTCTTCAAGGCTGCGCATGGAACTTGTGCCTCCTAAACCGTGCTGTCTCAACGCCCAAGATTAGCTCAGACTGCCGACTCTTGAAACCCATTACTCCGATACTCCACTACTCCATTACTCCCTCACATACTAGGTTCCCCGTCACACGATCAGCATCGCGTCTCCGAAGCTGAGAAACCTGTAATTCTCCTTCTTCGCTTCCTCATATGCCTGCATGACCAAGTCGCGCCCTGCAAACGCCGCTACGAGGATCAGCAGGGTTGACCTCGGCATATGGAAATTGGTCACCAGCGCGTCGAGAACCTTGAACTCGTAGCCGGGCGTAATGAACAAACTCGTCTCGCCGTCAACTGCGGCGATACGGCGCTTGCCGATGGCCGCGCTCTCTAGCGCGCGGGCGGTGGTCGTGCCCACGGCGATTATCCGCGCTTGCGCCGAGTTGACGGCCTCAGCCGCTTCCTGCGGGATTGAGATAACCTCCCTGTGCATCACGTGTTCGCTGATGATCTCCGCACGAACGGGCCTGAAGGTTGCGAGCCCTATGTGCAGGGTGATGGACGCCGTCCCGACGCCCATCGCCCGCAGGTCCGCGAGCAATTCAGGCGTGAAATGCAGTCCCGCCGTCGGCGCTGCCGCGGACCCGGGTTCCAAGGCGTAGACCGTCTGATAGCGGCTCACGTCCCTGAGCGCAGCGTGTATATACGGTGGCAGGGGCACCTCGCCGAGCCGCCTGATCGCCTCCGCGGTTCCGGGCGCATCTCCGAAGTCGAGAATCCTTCCGCCGCCCTCTGTGCGTTCCGTCACACTCGCAGATAGCTCGTTTTGCCCGAACAATATGGTCGCGCCGACGTTGACTCGCCTGCCGGGCCTGACCAGAGCGTCCCACCGGTTTCCTCCGAGCTCGCGGAGGAGCAGGACATCCACCTTCCCGCCGGTGGGTTTCGCTCCCCTCAATCGCAGCGCGGTAACCTCCGTGTCATTCATCACGAGCAGATCGCTGGGACGCAGATATTCGGGAATGTCGTAAAAGCGCCTGTGCTCGATCTTTCCCGAATCGCGGTGCAGGACCAACAGCTTCGACTTGTCCCGTTCCGCCAGAGGTTCCTGGGCGATAAACTCGGGCGGCAGGCTGTAGTCGAACTCGCTAAGGCGCATATGCCGGGAGCCTCATCTTCGGAATGTCACAACGATCCAGGCCAGAAGCGTCAGGATGATGCTCACAACGAGCATGGTGACGATAGGGAAATATATCGTGACGTTGTCCCGGCGAATGACTATGTCGCCCGGCAGCAGCGTGCCTTTTCCTCCCGTCAGCCGCGCCAGCAGCAGGACGATCGCGCCAAGTATCACCACCGCCAGGCCGACGAAGATTATGATCTTCCCCAGTGAGGCGATCTCGTTCATACTCCAGCCTTGCCAAAAGCTGCGCATCCACGTCATGGCTGAGCCTACGCAAATGTCTGCAGGCCTTTCGAACCTCGCAACTCGGTCAGCCGCCCGTTCTGTCGCCCTAGGTCTTGGGCATCGCGGCGGTGAACAGGTTCAGCTCGGTCCTCGCCTCTGCACGGAGCAGACCCGCTTGTTCCGCGTAATACCGCTTCTCTGTTTCCAGGTACGACGCCATGTATCCAGCCGCCTGTGCCAGCAAGCTCACCGCCAACACGCCGTGAGGATACGCTTCCTTGTAATCTTTCGGCACAGTCTGGGTTGACAAGAAGCTCGCCAGTGAGTCTATCCGATTGGTGGCATCCTTGCATTCCTTGTAATAGTCTTCCCTGCCGATCTTATCGTTGGCGTAATCATCGCCGGCCCTTTCCAATCTACCCACGACAGTGCCGAACTCATCCTGGATTATCTGCCCAATGACTTCATACCGCTTCGAGCCGGCTGACTCGGTACCTGCGGCGAGCATCCTTGCCTGCAGCAAGTGTTCCAGCGCCTGTGTGTACATCTTGCGCGCGGCGCAAAGCCTCTGGAGACGCTCGTGTGGGACGGGATTTGCTGGGGCCAGCTTGGATGCCTCTTCGTATGCGCCCGCTGCATCCTCCACCTTGCCCTGATTCCAATAGAGATCTCCTAGGGTCAGGCGGGCCTCCGCGTTGTTCGGTTCCAGTCGAACGATTTCCTGGGTCAGCTCAACTGCCTCTGCCAACGCGCCGCTTGCCGCATAGAACTTGGCCAGCATGTCGCGCACGGCCGCGCTGTCCTTGCTGAAAAGCAGCGCCCGCTTGCATTCATCCGCGGCCTCCGCCGTCATTCCCATCTGCGAGTAAATCTGAGCCAACTGCACTCTTGATGCGGGTTCCTCGGGCTTGAGATTGATCGCTCTCCTCAAGTCCATGACGGCGTTGGGCAGGTCGCTCGCGGCCACGTCTGCCTCAGCCTGCTTCATGAGACTTGCATACTCGGCGGCGGTATCTCTGGTCTGCTCGGTCCTCTTCGGGGCAGGGGCGACATCCGTTGGCCTTGCGGTCGCAGCATTGGTGGCCGCAGCAGCCGCGTCCAGCGCAGCTTTTTCGCCGAAAGCGGCGATTATGAGCTGCGACACCGCCGAACTAGCCGCGGTCATGATCGCGTTGCTGCGGTTCACTTCATATCCAGACCCGCCGGGCGCAATCTCGCCCTCCGAGATGGATGCCCAGCGCTCTCCGCCGGGCGTCTTCACAAGTTGCAGAGAGATGGTGATCTTCGAGCCAAGCACCGATCCTTGGATGCACAGCGCGTATCGGGCGCCTACGGCAGCCGCTATCTGAATCGCTTTCCATGGGTCCGAGCTCTGGTTGAGAGTTTGCTGGCTCAAGCGCCGCTCGATCACGGCGCGGGTGACGATCGGCAAATCGCGGTTAAAGGGAAGGACATCCAGTTGGCCCGCGGCCCTCAAATGCTCGATAACCGCTACGACCACTTCCGGGTCACTCGGAGCTTGGCTGTCGCCGACCGGATTTGCGAACGCGAGCGCGAGCGCGAGCGGTAATACCTCGGCCGGAGGTTTGGCTGCTGACACGGCGGCAGCCGGTGCTAGAACGATGACCGCCGCCAATATGAGGGGCAAGAACCTTTTCATGCACTTTCCCTTCAACGCGCCTGTTTGCGGCTGACCTGGATGCCAGCCTCGCACGATCTGATGTTCCTCTGCACCTCCGCCGGATCCCGCCCGGCCGCTAGTTGATCGCGATATGAGCTGATTGCGCGGTTGTAGTTGTCAACCGCCATGTCATGCTGTCCGGTTCGCTGGTAGCACAGGGCGATCTGCTGATACAACCGGCCGGGATCGCTCGTCCGGTTCAGCGACTCTCGGTATGCGCTAATGGCCTGCTGGTATCTGCCCTCCCGCTGCAGTCTGAGCGCCCTCTCTTCCGGGTCGCCCGCAGACTCCGTCGGAGTGCCTGTCACTGCGGGCGTCTTGGACGCAGAGGGCTTCTCGTTTCCTTCGATTACGGGCACGATTACCGGAGGCTGCTTCCGGGTCGGCATACGCTGTCCACCTGCTGGTGGGCTTGTGACGGGGCGCCGGGTCTCAGGCACCGGTGTCTCCGCGCGCCTTGGCGAAACTGGGCTGCTCGGTTGTCTCGGCGTCCAGCCCCGCTCGCCGGGTTTCACGCCTCCTGGGTAGGGCTGCTGGTAGCCGGGGAATGCCTGCCCCTGCGGATACCGGGGCTGCGCATAAGGCTGGGCGGGTGTCGCCTGCGGGGTACCTGCGCGGGGCGACGTACTCGTCGGTTGCTTTGTGCCTTTTTCTAATGTCTCGGCGGGAGTCCATATCATCGCCAGGCCGAACGCCAGCACGATGCAAAGACCCGCCACCGCAGCCGCATAGGGCAAGTACGGCCTCAGTTCTTTGGCCAGCTTCGCGGAGCCGGAGAGCGGCGGCGCAGCCCGCCCGCCTCTCAACTCTTCGAGCTTCTGGTGATCGGTGTCGCTCCGAGGATTCAGCTCGACGGCCCGCTCGTATTCCCGGATCGCGGCCGGGATGTCGCCCTTCAACTGATATAGCGAGCCGAGAAGCGCGTGGGCCGAGGCACTCCCATCGTTCAGCGCCAGTGCTCCCTGGCACGCGAGAATGGCTTCCTGGATTCTCCCTGCTTCCCTGTGCTTGTATGCGTTGTAGATCAGCTCGCCGATTCTGACGTGTGCGTCAGGGGTCAGCGCCTGCCGCGGCGCAGGCGACTCGAGCTTTCGGCCGCATTCTTTGCAGAACTTGCTATTCGCGTCGTTTACGGTGCCACAATTCTTGCACTGCATCTCAGAGACCCTCAATCAGGTACGCGGCATGACCGCGAACCCTAGTAGACTACCTTGTTCAGCGGGTATTCGACCAACCCTTCGGCCCCCGCGCGTCGCAGCTTAGGGATCAAATCTCTGGACACCTTTTCGTCCACGACTATTTCAACAGCCACCCAGCCTTCGTCGCTCAGGGGCGACAAAGTTGGCTTCTTCAAAGCGGGTAGAGTGGCTATCACGTCCTGCAGCCTCTCCCGAGGTACGTTCATCTTCAATCCAACGAGCTGCTCGGCGTTGAGAGCCCCCTGCAGGAGCATGGCGAGGTTCTCGATCTTGTTGTGCTTCCACTGGTCTTGCCAGGACTTCTTGTTGGCGATAAGCCTGGCGGTGGATTCGAGGATCGTCTCGATCACCCGCAGGTCATGCATTCGGAGCGAGCTGCCCGTCTCGGTGTTTACCACTATGGCATCCGCCAGCTCAGGAACCTTCACCTCGCATGCGCCCCAGGAGAACTCGACCTGCGCGGATACTCCCTTGCTTTCGAGCCACCTTTTCGCAAGGTTGACGTATTCCGTGGATATGCGCTTGCCCTGAAGGTCCTTCGCCTCGCGTATGTCCGAATCTTCCTTGACGGCCACCACCACGCGAAGCGGCCTCAGAGTCGCCTTGTTGTACAACAGGTCGGCCACCTCGATGACGTCTGCGCCGGAATCTACTATCCAATCCTTACCGGTCAGTCCGACATCCAGGATGCCGTCGCCCACATAGCGTGGGATCTCCTGCGGCCTGACCAGCAGGGCATCAATCTCGTCGTCGTCACACGAGGGCATGTATGAACGGCTGTTCACACGGAAATCCCAGCCTGCTTTCTTCAGTATCGCGAATGTCGCATCCTGAAGGCTGCCCTTCGGAAGTCCGATCTTCAGCTTCAATTCGTTCACCTCGGCGGCCAGTTTGCGGGATAGGTGAATGGCCCTGAATGAGTATACAGAAATGGCCGCCTGAAGTCAAGGTTTTTAGCGCAAAACCTACACAGGTCGGCCCAGGGGCCGAATATTTCCATGCCCGTGCATGCTGGTGCCCCGGCGCTAGTGCCCCCGTGGTGCCTACTAATTGGACGGCTCTGGCAAGGGCTTAAGTTCCCGTAGGATTCACGCTGGACAGACTGCTGAACGGAGGGCCGCTGACCGATAATCTAGTTGGTTCACCAGACAAGTTAAGGGAGTGGGTGGCTTAATGGGGCATGAGGATACCGTTGACGTAGCCGTAGAGTGTCTCTTGATAGCGGCAAGCGATCACAACCACGAGGAACAACAGCACTGCCGCCGCGTGGAGATGCTCTGCGCAATGACGGCGAAGGCTATGGGCTGGGAGACAGGCGACGTAGAGGCGCTGAGGCTCGCGGCGCTGCTCCATCACACGGACAGATCGCGGATCCCGGAATCGGCGTTAGCGCTGAACGTGGCGGAGTTCCTCCGTGAGTTCAATCAGCGCGTCGCGGATCCTACCACCAGGGATCAGATGTCCGGCGGCAGACCGGCAGAAGCCGCAAGCATAATCGCGCTCGTAGATGCCTTTGACCGCCTAGTCTCGAACCAGCGGTATAGGCCCTCGCTCTCTGACAGCGCAGCGATCGAAATCCTGCAGCATGATGCCGAAACGCCTGTGGATATCGCGGTACTGGAGGCCTTCCGCCGCGCGTACGCGGGCAAGCACCAAGTCCGGCAGGCCAAGGCTGCCTGACCCCGTCATCCAGTGTACGTATCGCTGTCCGGCAAGACCTTCGGAAGCGCAATGGTGAATGTGCTGCCTGCGCCAACCTGGCTGTCTACCGTGATCCGTCCCCCATGCGCGTCTACGATGTCTCTCACGATGGATAGACCAAGGCCCGTGCCTCCGAGTTGCCTGGACCTGGCTTTATCCACGCGGTAGAAGCGCTCGAAAATGCGGTCGAGGTCTGAAGGCGGGATGCCGACTCCGGTGTCCCTGACGCTCAGCATGACCTCCCCGTCGCTTTCAGCGCCCGTGATGTCCACGGAGCCGCCTTCCCCCGTATACTTGACCGCATTGTCTATCAGATTCTGTAAGACCTGCAGCATCTGCCGTTTGTCCACGTATGCGGTCATATCAGGCGGAATATCCACCGATACGCGCACGGCGTACTGCTTTGCCTTTTCCGACAGACCGGCTGCCGCTTCCTCGGCGATCCGCTTGAGAGGCACGATGGCCCGCTTCGGCTGCGTCTTGCCGGACTCAAGCTCGGAGAGGTTGAGTAGGTCGTTTAGGAGAAGGGATAGTCTTTCGGCCTCCGCATCCAGGCTGTTCAGGAACCGTTCGGCTACGGCGGAGTCTTCCCAGGCGCCGGACTGCAGTGCCTCCACAAGTGCCCTAATGGAAGCGACGGGCGTCCGGAGCTCGTGGCTCACGTTGGCGACGAAGTCCTTTCTGATCCCAGCCTGGCGTCGGACCTCGGTGACATCCGCCAGGATGCACACGCTGCCGGCTATGTCGCCTTTCCGATCGTGGACGGCCGCTGCATGCACGTCGAGAATGCGGTCAGCCGGCACTGCTGTCCTGAGCTCCTTGCGAAGCGGCTTTCCGCCCGAGAGCATGCGGCGAGCCATATCAGCAATCTCCGGCAGGGCTGTCAGCGCCTCTATCTGCTTCCCGATTACCTGGTCCGAACTGAATCCGAAAAGCCTCTCAGCAGCTCGGTTGAAGAGGATAATCGCCCCAGACCTGTCGGTGACGACGATGCCGTCCGCCATTGAGGTCAGGATGGTTTCCATCTTGTCCCTCTCCTGGTCGAGCTGATCCAGGTTGGCTTGCAGATGGTCGGCCATGAGGTTCAGGCTCTCGGCGAGCTGCCCCACCTCGTCTCGCGAGCCGGCCTGCACTCGCTGGCTCAAGTCGCCGGACGCCATGCACCGGGCCATCTCGTTCATATGGCTGACAGGCTCCGCGATGCTGGCTGCGAGCCGCATCGTCACCCCGGCGACAATGAGGCTGGTGACCACGAGGCTGGCGAGGATTATCCGTCGGGTCCTGGCTGCCGCCTGCTTTGCTTCGTAGAGGGAGGCGGAGAGCTTCACGGCGCCCACAGTCTTGCCGCCGCGAATCACTGGAACGGCAACCGTGATCGTCCTGGGGTCTCGCACCTCGCTGTGGCAAATCCGGCAGCCGAATCCTTCTCGAGGCTCCCTTATTGATTCCGGAGTTTCGCTGCCTCCGGCCTCGATCAGGCCGTTCTCGCTGTCGCCGAGCACCGCGCCATCCTTGTCAAGGACTGTGATGCGCGCGCGGATCTTGCTGCTCAGAAGCCGGCATATGCCGTTCAGATCGCCTGGCTTAACGCCCTTTTGAAAGCTCTCCTCAATCCGGCTCCGAAAAATCTGTGCGTGGGCGTTCAAAGCAACGCGAACTTCGTGGACGAATTGGCGCTCAACCAGGTAGGAGAGTATCCAGCCGAGGATGGACATCGCGATGAATATCACGATCAGGTATGTGAATGTCAGTCTCCACCTAATCTGGCCCGTCATCGCTGTGTCCTACTAACGTGTAGCCGACGCCGCGGATAGTCATGATTCGCTTCGGGGAGCTGGGGTCATCCTCGATTTTCTCCCTGAGCCACCGGATGTGAACATCCAGAGTCCGTGTATTGTCGTAGGCGTCTTCCGCCCAGACGCTCTCCAGGAGCACTTCTCTGGTCAGCACCCTGTCTTTGTTCTTAGCCAGAACGCGGAGCAGCTCGAATTCCTTCAGGGGCAGATGCAAAGTCTTGTCGCGCACTCGTACCACGCGGCGTCTGCAATCCACGACGAGGTCGCCGGCCTTTATCACGTCGCGCTTCCCGCCGTCGCGTGCCATCTGCGACCGTCGAAGCACCGCCTTTGTCCGGGCGATCAGCTCCCGCATGCTGAACGGCTTTATCACGTAGTCATCTGCGCCCAGTTCGAGCCCGAGGACGCGGTCAACCTCTTCGGTCTTTGCGGTGAGCATGATGATGGGCATGCTGCTCTCGCTCCGGATCGCCCGGCAGACATCGAGTCCGCTCATCACGGGCAGCATGATGTCCAGAATCACCACGTCGGGCTGCTGCTCTCTGGCCATCGCAAGCGCCTGGGCGCCGTCTCGCGCCGTGATTACCTGGAAGCCTTCCTTCCGCAGGGCGTAGTCAACCGAATCGGCTATCAACGCCTCATCGTCTACTATCAAGACCTTCTCATTCATGCGCATGACTCCGCAGTCTGCAGGCACTCCGAATATACCGCCCATGTGCCTGTGTTGTCAAGCTCTGCCCCATGCGGAGCCCGCTGATTTGCCATCGCACGAAGGTGTGCGTCCAAGCTTGGTTGAATTTAGCCATGAGCTGGTGTGGTGGCACCCCGATTTCGCGGTTTTGGATTGACGGCATCTCAGCATGAACGATTCAGTTGACTGCGGTGTTTCCAACAATGGGAGACGTTGACGGTATGGCCTCCGTGATGGCCTGACTCCTGAGGAAATGTACGCGCGCGTTCTCGTGGCGCGGGAGTTGCTCCACCGGACGGCGATTGAGTGCGCACAGGAGGGATACGGCGTGCGCGGGTACAGCCAGCCGAGGATTTAGCCATTCTGGAATCGAGCCTGGCGGGCCTTACGCCCCTGGATGCACGGCCTCCACGGGTTCGCCCTGGACTCTCGCGCATATCGCCGGAGCCAGCCAGCCCGGGCCGCAGTATACGTGGTCGAACCAGGCGTAGTCGCCGCTCTCGAGCCATGCCGGCTCGGCGTAACGTTCCCTGTACTCCGTGGACCACTTCTCGAGGAACGGGAATATCTTCGGGCCGAGCAGCTCCTCTCCGCCCTCCTCGCTTGCCCTAGCGCCCGCGATTTCCACCGCACGCTTGCCATCAGATGGGTTGTCCATGAACTGGCACGGCGTGAGCGGGTTCGACTGGCGCTCCTGCGCCTTTCTAATCTCGGCGAACAGCGGAGAGCGCAGTGCGTCTATCAGCTTCGAGCTGTGGATATTGTGCGTGGTGAACTTGAAGAAGACGCACGGCTCGATGTCGCCCCTGTTGTTGATGTGCAGATACCTGCCGGCGGCGATGCACCCCTTGGACATCGGGCCTGAGTTCCAGAAGTCGGCGATGAACAGCCCCTTATGCCGGAGCATATCCCAGGTGAACTGCCGTATTCTGTCGCGCTGCCAGGGCGTCACCAGCATGTCCAAATCCGGCTCCCTGTCGACGGGTACGTACATGAAATACCAGCCGTAAACACAGCCCTTTTCCATCAAGTGGTTCATGAAGCGCGGGCTGGTTGCCACCTCGAAGTTCTTGCTCGTATAGGTCAGAGAAAAGCCGAAGAGAACGCCCGCCTCGCGCAGGCGGTCCATCGCATCCATGACTTTGTCGTAGACGCCCTTCCCGCGCCGCTCGTCAGTCTCTCTTTCCCAACCTTCTATGCTGATGGCGGGCGACAGATTCCCCAGCTCGATTAGGTCCTGTACTTTGTCGTCATCGAGCAGTGTGCCATTCGTGTACATCATGAACGCGCTGTCGCCGTGCTTGGCGCAAATCTTCTTGACCGTGGGCCATATCAGCGGATGGGTCGGCTCGCCGCCTGTAAACACTATCAGCGACGTGCCGAACGACTTAAGCTCCGTCACTATGCGATCCATCGTCTCGAAATCCAGCCGCTCCTCCTGGCCGCTGGTGACAGCGTTGGCGTAGCAGCCCGTGCACTGGAGATTGCACTGCTTCAGCGGCGAGATTACGGCGAGCTGCGGCGGCTCGAAACCCTCGCGCTTCAGGAACTCCTGGTGCTTCCTACTGTTCTCCCACCACGGCAACCAAAGGTTTCGGAAGAAAGCCTGGAGATACCTGGGATGAGACCGCAGTACGATGCGCCTTGCGACTTCGAGTGCGGGATGGCCTGCCATGAGGGCCTCCCTGAACTGCTCCACTTGAATGCGGTGCTTCTGTTCGGAAGGGATGGCCCGGGCAACAGAGGCGAGCATCACGAGTCCCCGTTCGAGCTTCCCTGATTCCGCCAAGCGAGGCAGGCCCTTCACAATAAGAATGCTTACATACTTTGCCAGCCAGCGACCAACTGATCGTCGGTACGTTGACACCGCCCATCCCTCCTTCACTGGCTTGATCTACCAACGAGTGGAAGTGCGACGGCTATGCCTGGGCATAGTCATACCAAGGCATCGAAGATTATAGTATCACCAGACTAGCTTGTCAAGACTTGCATCTAGTTTCACGTCGCTAGCCAAAAGACTTCTGTGCTAACTCGCTTCCCACAGGGGAGATTTCCAGTTGCTGCGAATAGCTAAACCTCTCGCCAGCACTGAGGCTAAGACGACGAGCCTTGTGCTAACCAGAGCCCGCCTTTCTTTCATTACTTCGACATTGGCTTTGTTTTGCCCTTCCGGTTCTTGCTTGACGGTTGCTAGTTTGATACAGCGGGTAGGCTCCCACAGCGTTCTCCCGTCAGGCCGTTTGCGTGTTTGCAAAGTCGTCGGCTTCCGTGCTATTCTGAAGACCCGGTACAGGGCAGCGAGAGGTCCGGGTACTAGACGAAAGCAGACGGAGGTGGTTTATGGATAAGCGTGCGCGTGTCGTTGGCATGGCCGTCTTCGCGCTGGGTGTGGTTGTGCTGCTATTCGTCTTCGGGGTAGCTTATACCATGTTCACGTCGCCGGCCGATGAGCTTCTCTCCCCGAGAGGAGGACAGAGCCCATCGCTTACCGGTGCGGGATTGGGGAATGCGTTGGCCGCGGCTTTGGTGAGACTAGTCCTGCTGTTCGTGATGACGCTGGCCGGCTCTCTGATAGCGAGCAAGGGCATCCAGCTTTACCTCGGAAGTGGCGAACGTCCGGAGAAGCCTGGGGCCCCGCGGGAAGCCGCACCCGGGGGTTCGAAAACGCGCAGGACTAAGTCCTCGCAAAGGCAGCCGGATGAATCTGCTTAGCGGACATGTTAGCGGACATGGCATAAGACTGTTTTCGAGAGGCGGTCACCTGTTCCGTTGCGCCAAACCGGCCTTTGTGCTAAAATCCAGGAACTATGATGCTGGCGCGGCTAATACCGCGAGGTGAGGACACATGCAAGAGATGCTTTCTATGGGTTTCAAGCTCCTTCTGGCAGGGATACTTGGCGGCTTTGTCGGGTACGAGCGTGAGGTGCATGAGCATCCTGCCGGCCTGCGCACACACATCCTGGTGTGTCTTGGGTCGGCCCTGATTACCCTCGTGTCGCTGTCGTTCTCTTCTACGCGCAGCGATCCGGGCCGCATCGCCGCGCAGATAGTGAGCGGAATCGGGTTCCTCGGCGCCGGCACTATACTGCGCCAGGGCAGCATCGTACGCGGGCTGACAACCGCTGCAAGCCTATGGACTGTGGCTGGGATCGGCATGGCGGTTGCCATCGGCGGAGTTTATTACTGGGTGGCGGTGATTGCCACCGCCATAGTGTTCATAACGCTGTCTATCATGCGGAGTCTCGAGCCCTCGATGGTGAAAAGGACAGGGGGCTCCTTGTATGTCGAGGTGTCGGAGCGTCAATTGCAGACCCTGGCGACTTTGATAAACAAACTTGCGGATATGGGGGTTTCAATTCAATCGGTCAAGAGCCTGGAAGCACCCGCTGAGGGCAAGCGCGCTTTCAAGCTGGAAGTCGCAATCCCGCGGGGAGCGAAGCTCGAAGCCGTCACGCAATTGCTGGTCGGCGAAGCGGGCGTAGATCGGTTCGAATGGGCGTAGCGCATTGCGTGCGCCCAAAAAATGCTTGCATCTGTCTCAGGGTTTGTGCTATACTTATTTCGGGTTAAGCCTAGTGCCTGGTGAAAGAGTGGGTCGCACGCCCACTCTTTTATGTTGTTGTAGCACCGGCCGGGCCGGAAGGTGTGTCATGGACGGAGATTTCATAGAAGCGCTGCGTGCGATCGAAAAAGAGAAAGAGATACCGCTCGAGGTGCTCTTGGAGACCGTGGAGTCGGCGCTTGTTACTGCTTACAAGAAGAACTTCGCAGCCGCGGGCGATGTCAAGTTCCGCGTCGAGACATCGAAGGTGGGCTTCAGGGTCTACTGTGAGAAAACCGTGGTTGACGAAGTAGTGAACGAGCATTCCGAGATTGCGCTTGACGAGGCGTTGAAGGTAGATCCGGGAGCCTCCGTGGAGGGCGTGATCGAGGTCGAGGTCACCCCCGAGGACTTTGGCCGGATTGCCGCCCAAACAGCCAAGCAGGTTGTCATGCAGCGCATACGTGAAGCTGAACGCGAGCACGTTTTCGAAGAGTTCAGCGACAGAATAGGCGAAGTGATCACAGGCACCGTCCAACGCCAGGAGCAGCGTCATGTGTTCGTTAACGTCGGGAAGGTGGAAGCGCTTCTTCCGATCAGCGAGCAAGTGCCTGCGGAGCCCTATAGGTTCAACGACCGCATAAAAGTATATGTCCTGGAGGTCAGGCGCACGCCGAAAGGCCCGCAGGTCATAGTCTCACGCAGCCATCCGAGCTTGATCAGGCGACTTTTCGAGCTGGAAGTGCCGGAGATACACGATGGCATAGTGACCATAAAGTCCGTGGCTCGCGAGGCCGGCGCGCGCTCGAAGATGGCTGTTGTGTCCAGCGACGAGAAGGTTGACCCGGTAGGCGCGTGTGTCGGCCATCGGGGCAGCCGCGTGCAGGCAGTCGTCAATGAACTGTATGACGAGAAGATAGACATCGTCCGCTGGCACGAGGAGGCGAACCGGTTCATCGCGGAAGCTCTGAGTCCTGCCAAAGTGGTCTCGGTGACCACAAATGAAGAGACGAAGAGCGCGTTCGTAATCGTTCCTGACAATCAGCTCTCTCTGGCTATAGGGAAGGCCGGACAGAACGTTCGTCTTGCGGCGCGCTTGACGGGCTGGCGCATTGACATCAGAAGTGAGGCACAGGTGGCAAGAGCCGCGCTCACCGCCGAGGCTGCCGAGGAGATCAGTGCTGCGCAGGAAGAGCCCAAGGCGGAGGCGGCCAAGGATGCGGTAAAGCCGGAGGCCGAGGGTTCTGATGCTGGCTCGGAGAAGAAACCAGCTCGCAAGCGGGCTAAGCGTGTAACTGCGGCGGCCAAGGGCGCGGTAAAACCGGAGGCCGAGGGTTCTGGTGCTGGCTCGGAGAAGAAACCAGCTCGCAAGCGGGCTAAGCGTGTAACTGCGGCGGCCAAGGATGCGGTAAAGCCGGAGGCCGAGGGTTCTAATGCTGGCTCGGAGAAGAGTAAACCAGCTCGCAAGCGGGCTAAGCGCGTAACTGCGGCGGCTAAGGACGCGGTAAAGCCGGAGGCCGAGGGTTCTAATGCTGGCTCGGAGAAGAGTAAACCAGCTCGCAAGCGGGCTAAGCGCGTAACTGCGGCGGCCAAGGACGCGGCAAAGGATGATGAGACACCGAAAAGTGCCGATTAGAACCTGCGTTGCGTGCAGGACAAAGGGGGACAAGAAGAGCCTGGTGCGGGTCGTCAGGACGCCATCAGGAGAGATAGTTGTTGACCCTACGGGGAGGATGCCCGGCAGGGGCGCGTATCTGTGCCCGTCGCCGGAGTGTTTGCGCCGTGCGGTGAGAGAAAAGCGGCTGTCCCGGGGGCTTCGGGCGGAGATCGCCGACGAAGCTGTCCGGCAGCTTGAAAGAGCTATGGGACAAGGGTCGGAAGAGATGTAGGACATAGGGTGTTGGTTCGGCCAGAGTGCGATCGTCGCACGGGGGCATAGTCGCCTCAGAGCATTTGTGGCCCAGATGCCGGATTGAGGCGTACCGACCCGCTTCGAAATATGTGTCTTGCGGATTGGCGCGGCCCTGTGTTCTTGAGTGAGGTGACAGTACGATGGCTAACGTGCGAGTTTACGAATTGGCGAGAGAACTTGATATCAGCAGTCGTGACTTGATGATTGCCCTGGCCGATTTGGGCGTCGAGATCAAGAATCATGCGAGCAGTCTGGACGAGAAGACGGTCGGCATGGTCAAGGAGGCCCTCAGCAAGGACGGCGGACGCGCCGAGGAGAAGAAGCCGGAAGTTGCGCTGCCGGATCAGGTCACGGTGCGGCAGTTGGCGGAACTCCTGGGCGTCGCTACTGTGGACGTCCAGAAGGCCCTTGTGAAGCAGAGGGCGCTCGTCGCCGTCAACCAAGCGGTTGCCCCTGAGCTGGCAAGGAAAGTCACCGAAACCTTCGGGTATTCGGTGGCGGTCCCGGAGCCGGTCAAGGTGGAAAAGCCCGAACCCGAGCCTGAGCCGAAGCAGAAGGCAGCCCCGGCGAAGCCGGAGGTCCCCCTGCCGAAACCCAAGCCTGCTCGCAAGCCGAAGCCCGCTCGTGAGACAGCCCTCGTGCCTCGGCCTCCCATCGTTACCATCCTCGGACACGTTGACCACGGGAAGACCACCTTGCTGGATGCGATCCGAAAGACCAATGTTATTGATCAGGAGTTCGGCGGCATCACGCAGCACATCGGTGCCTATCAGGTGGACGTCAAGGGCAAGAAGATCACGTTTGTGGATACCCCCGGCCATGAGGCGTTCACGGCAATGCGCGCGAGGGGAGCGCAGGTAACGGACGTCGCCGTCCTCGTCGTGGCAGCGGATGACGGTGTAATGCCGCAGACGATAGAAGCGCTGGATCACGCGCGCGCCGCTGCCGTCCAGATTGTTGTGGCTATCAACAAGATAGACAAACCCGAAGCAAACGTGGAGCGCACGAAGCAGCAGCTTGCCGACCTCGGCCTTGTTGTCGAGGAATGGGGCGGCGATACGGTTTCTGTGGACGTCTCGGCCAAGACTCAGCAGAACGTGGATGAGCTGCTCGACATGATTCTCCTCGTCGCCGAGCTGGCTGAGCTCAAAGCAGATCCTACAGGCCACGTGGAGGCGACTGTTGTTGAGGCGCAGCTCGACAAGGGCAAGGGTCCCATTGCCACGGTTCTGGTGCAGTCGGGGACGCTCAAGCAGGGCGAGGCGGTCGTGGTAGGCCAGTCCTACGGGCGTATCAAAGCGATGCTGGACGACCGTGGACATAGAATCCAGAAGGTGGGACCGTCTACGCCGGCGGAGATAGTGGGCTTGTCGAGCGTGCCGCTCGCCGGCGACAAGCTCGAGGTCGCGAAGAGCGAGAAAGAGGCCAGGCAGATCGCCGAGGCCCGCGCGCAGGAGACGCGTTCGGAAAGGCTGGCGTCTGTGCAGCGCGTGACCCTCGCCGATCTGTACAGGCAGCTTCGGGAGGGCACTGTTAAGGAACTCAACGTTATCCTGAAGGGCGACGTGCAGGGATCCGTGGAGGCTATTCGCCAATCCTTGGAGCGGCTCTCTACCGACGAGGTCAGGGTGAACCTCATCCACAGCGGCGTGGGGAACATAGGCGAGTCGGATGTTCTGCTGGCATCTGCATCGAATGCAGTTGTGATAGGCTTCAACGTCAAGGTGGATCCCCAGGCCAAACGCACTGCTGAGGCCGAGCATATTGATGTGCGGACCTACCAGGTAATCTATGGACTTCTCGACGAGATGAAGGCTGCCATGGAGGGCCTCCTCGAGCCGGTACTCGAGGAGTCTGTGATCGGTCATGTCGAGGTGAGGCAGGTCTTCAGACTGCCGCGCAGCGGAGTTGTCGCCGGCAGCTACGTCACCGACGGTAAGGTCCAGAGGAGCGCGGAAGCTCGTGTCATCCGCGATGGCGAGGTTGTCCGCACGGGCAAAGTATCCTCGCTGCGGCATTTGAAGGAAGATGTTCGTGAGATGGCCTCCGGTTTCGAGTGCGGCGTAATGCTGGAGGGATTCAATGACTTCCAGGAGGGCGATACGATCGAGTTCTTCACCGTCGAGGAGATCGCCCGAAGGATCTAACTCGTGTCCCGGCGAGGATGGACAGAGGGAGTGGTGGAGTAATGAGGTACTGGGGGCCGGTCCCATCACTCCAATACTCCATTTGATCCCGTCTCCACGGAGGCATCGGGATGATTGTCGGTGTGCTGACCGTGGACCTTCTGGTCTCGGACAGCAATTCTCTGAAAGACAAGCGGCAGGTGGTCAAGGGCCTGCTCGACAGAATAAAGAACAGATATAACGTATCGGCCGCCGAACTTGACGGCCTCGATACCTGGCGCAGAGCCGTGATCGGTGTGGCCTGTATCAGCAATGACAAGGGCGTGGCGAACGCGGTTCTGAATAAGGTGCTGGCGGGCATCGAGGCGAATCCCCGTGTGACGGTAGACGGCTGCCGGGTTGAATTCCTATAGTGTCAGCGCGATGACTACCAGACAAGAACGCGTGAAAGAGCTTTTGAAAACGGAGATCAGCGACATCCTGATGAGGGAGATCAAAGATCCGCGCCTGGGCTTCGTGACTATCACCGATGCCGAGGTGTCGAAGGACTTGCGGCACGCTAAGGTGTACGTCAGCGTTTTGGGGGACGAACAGGCGAAAAAGGAAAGTCTGGCGGTTCTCCAAAGCGCGGCCGGCTACGTCCGTGGCGAGTTTGGACGGCGGGCACGGATGAAGGTAATCCCCGAAATATCTTTCAAGCTGGATCCCGCCATAGAGCATGGAGCGCGTATCTTCGAACTGTTGCAGCAGGTGAAGCACGATGACGAAAAGTGATCTACAGGATGCTGTCTCCATACTGCGCGAGTGCAGCGATTTCCTGATCGCCGGTCACGTCAGCCCGGACGGCGACTGCCTTGGATGCATGTGCGCTCTTGCCTTGGCCCTGCAAGGCCCGGGCAAATCAGTCGTGCTCGTCAACCCTGATGGCGTGCCCGACCTCTACCGATACCTGCCGGGAAGCGATCGTGTGGTCAGGGAAGTGCCGGCCGGCCGCAGGTTTGATGCAGCGATAGTGGTTGACTGCGAGGGCCTGGACAGGCTGGGCGTCGTCGCGGAGGCTCTGCCCTTATGCCGGAGGGTGCTGGAGATTGACCATCACCCCGGAGGCCGGCCCAGCTCGGACGTGCAGCTTGTTGACCCGTCCGCTGCCTCCTGCGGCGAGATCGTCGTGCAGCTCTTGAACGAGGCCGGGATCAAGATTGAGCACAACGTCGCCGAGTGTCTCCTGACAGCGGTCGTTACGGATACGGGCTCATTCAGATTCAGTAGCGTAAAGCCGTCCACGCTCAGGGCTGCTGCGACTCTGATTGAAGCGGGCGCTTCGATCAGCAAGGTTGCCCGTAGAGTTTACGAGACTCGCTCTCTTTCCAGCGTCAAGCTGCTGGGAATAGCGCTATCCACCCTGCGCACGACGGCAGACGGCCAGATCGTCTATACCTCGATCACACGGGATCAAATGGCCTTATCGAGCGCCGCAGACGCCGAGACCGAGGGCATCGTAAACTATGTCCGGTCGGTGCGAGGCGCGCAGGTAGGAATCCTCTTCCGCGAATGCCAGGACGGAAACACAAAGGTCAGCCTGCGGTCGAGAGACGGGCTTGACATCAGCCAGGTTGCGCGGTTGTTCGGCGGAGGCGGCCACAGGGCAGCCGCCGGGTGTACTGTGGAGCGCCCGCTGTCCGATGCGGTCGGCCTCGTTGTAGATGCTGTCCAAAAATGGATGGGGTCCTGAACGTAAACAAACCTGCCGGGCCGACTTCTCACGACGTGGTTGCCCGGATCCGGCGAACTGTCCGCCCCAGTCGGGTCGGCCATGCAGGCGCGCTCGACCCGATTGCCACTGGTGTCCTTCTGATCTGTCTCAACAACGCTACAAGGATCGTCGAATACCTCATGGATTGGCCGAAGTCCTACCGCGCGATGGCCGTGCTGGGGGTCGAGACGGATACCGAGGACGCAGCCGGCTCCATTTTGCGGGAATCCGACTGCTCGCATATCAGCAGAGAGGATGTAGAAGCCGTCCTGCCTCCATTCATTGGCGAGATCATGCAAATTCCCCCAATGGTCTCGGCGGTGCACCATAAGGGGCGTCGTTTGTACGAGCTCGCTCGCGCCGGCGAAGTGGTCGAAAGGGCCCCGCGGCCCGTCGAGATATTCTCGCTCCGTCTGAGCGACTTCGAGCCGGGTCCTAGGGCGAAGGCGCTACTCGAAGTGGACTGCTCCCGCGGCACATATGTCCGGACGCTCTGCGCAGATATCGGAAGGGCATTGGATTGCGGCGCGCATATGTCGTCGCTCGTCCGTACTGCGGTAGGCCGGTTCCGGCTGGAGGACGCGGTCTCCATCGAGGCCGTCGAGGAGAAGGCCGCCTCAGAGCGGTTGAGCGACATCCTGCACCCGATTGACGAGGTCCTTGCCGACTTTATATCAGTTGGCGTTTCTGATGCGGACACCAGGCTTGTCGCAAACGGGGCGCCGCTCGCGTCGGGCAGGATTAGCTTGCCCGATGGCGAACCCCCGGCACTCGGCGCTCTACTCAGAATCCACGGACCGGATGACCGGCTGCTCGCAATCGGCAGGTTGTGTAGCCTGGCGACCGGTGAAGTCGTCCTGAAACCCGACAAGGTTTTTGCGGAGTGCGCCTAGGTAGGGGTCGGAGAATTGGAAACCTTTCGCAGACTGGAAGATCTGAAGCTCGGCGGCCCATCCGTGGTCGCAGTGGGCGTCTTTGATGGCGTGCATGTGGGGCATCAAGCGATAATGCGCATTGTGAAGGCCGACGCCGCTGAGCTCGGCGCCCGATCGGCTGTTGTCACCTTCGATCGCGACCCGGAGGAGTTGGTGAGTCCGCGAAGGCCCGTTGCATATCTCACGACACTGCGCCAGAAGGTGGATTTGATCGCGGAGCAGGGCATGGACCTGGCTGTCGTGCTGCCACTGGGGAGATGGCTCATAGACATGCCTGCGCAGCAGTTTGTTTCGAGCATCCTCCATGAGAGACTTGGCGCCGTTCAGATAGTGGTCGGAGCCAACTTTGCCTTCGGTAAGGGGCGTGCCGGGAGCGTGGGTCTTCTCCGGGAGATGGGCCCCGACCTCGGCTTCGAAGTCGTTGAGGTCTCGCCGATTAAGGTTGACGGACTCCTGGTGAGCAGCACGTCTATTCGCACGTTGCTGGCAGACGGCAACGTCGAGAAAGCGAACGTGCTGCTGGGACACCCCTTCGCTCTGGAGGGTAGGGTTGTCGCCGGTGAGGGAATCGGACGGTCTATAGGCTACCCGACGGCGAATATCGAGCCGGTTGCGGAGGAAGTAGTCCCGGGCAGGGGCGTCTATGCAGTGTCGGTAAACGTCGGCGGCGCGACATGGACTGGCGTTGCGAATATCGGCATCCGGCCCACGATAGGAACCCGTGGGACCAGCATCGAGGCCTACATCATCGGCTTCTCGGGTGACCTATACGGCCAGGAGTTAGCGATGGTGTTTCACCACCGTCTCAGGGATGAGGTGCAGTTTCCTGACGTAGAAGCGTTGAAACTTCAAGTAGCTCATGATATCGAGCGAGCGTCGCGCCTGGTCGTATGAACGCCCGGCGACCAGCATTTGACACCTGTTTGCCATTGTGGTATACTGCAGCGAGTCAAACCCGGGCCATGCCGGCTGCGCTCGCGGCGGGCGGGTTGCGGTAGACCAAAGCCTGTAGACCGATTGCCGAGTTCCAGGTTTCAAGTTCCGAGTTTCAAGTTAGGCCGAGCGGATCAACCTGGAACTTGAAACCTGGAACCTGGAACCTTTACAGTCTACAGCCTTCAGTCTATTGCCTCCCTTCCGTCTCCACGAGCCGACAGCCTGCATGATGCCTGTTGCGACTAGGAGGATTCACTTCCAAATGACTTTGCAGAAAGGCGATAAGACCTCCATCATCGGCGAGTACAAGATGCACGAGGGTGACACCGGATCGGCTGACGTGCAGATCGCGCTGTTGACTGCCAGAATCAACCAGCTAACAGAGCATCTGAAGCAGCACAAGAAGGATCACCACTCGAGGCGCGGCCTCCTTATGATGGTCGGCCAGCGGCGCAGGCTGCTGAACTACCTCACTACGAAGGATATCGAGAGGTACCGCTCTCTCGTTAACCGTCTTGGCTTGAGGAGATAGGAGAAAACTGAAAAACACATGATACAACAGGTTGAGTTGGACCTAGATGGCCGTACTCTGCGCATAGAAACAGGCAGAGTGGGCAGGCAGGCCGATGGAGCAGTGTTAGTCTCAATGGGTGATACCGTGGTTCTGGCCGCGGCTACCATGAGCCATGAGCGGAGGGAGGGAATAGACTTCTTCCCGCTGGTCTGCGATTACGAAGAACGCAAGTATGCTGTTGGCAAAATCCCCGGCGGTTTTGTGAAACGCGGAGGCAGACCCTCCGAGAGAGCGATACTCGTCTCCAGGCTGATTGACAGACCTCTCCGCCCGCTGTTTCCCCAAGGAATGCGGAATGAAGTCCAAGTCATCGCCATCCCTCTATCACTCGAGCTCGCTAATCCATCCGACGTGCTCGCGATGATCGCCGCTTCAGCCGCACTGAGCATCTCACGCATTCCTTTCGACGGCCCAATCGGGGCCGTGCGAGTCGCCAGAGTTGACGGCAGATTCGTCATAAACCCGTCTTGGGAGGAAGCGGAGTCTTCAGAGCTCAATCTCGTGATGGCCGGCGCTGACGACCGCATTATGATGGTGGATATAGAGTCTCGAGAGGTGGATGAGTCCATTGTCCTTGAGGCGGTCAGCTATGGCCATCAGTACGTGAAGCGGCTGATAGAGATTCAGAACGAGCTGGTTCGCAAAGCCGGCCAACCAAAGACCCAAGTGGAGTTCCATTCTGTGTCCGAGGAGTTTGTGCAGACGATTCGCGCGCGGGCCGGCGAGGACATACTGAACGCCGTTCAGCAGGTCGAAAAGGCGGAGCGTAAGACCGGCATCGCGGAGATCGTTGACAGCCTGGCTGCCGACTTCCCGGAGCAGGAAGTTGAGGTCGCTGAGGCCGTAGAACAGATTTGCAAGCAAGAGGTCAGGAAGCTGATCCTCGAAAAGGGGGTTCGAGCCGACGGCAGAATGCCGGACGAGATTCGCGAGCTTTCCAGCGCGGTCGGGATGCTCCCCAGGGTGCACGGCTCCGGCCTCTTCACCAGGGGACAGACCCAGGTTCTCACGGCGGTAACACTGGGTTCTATCGAGGACGCGCAGATCGTGGACAATCTGGAACAAGATGGCGTCAAGCGGTATATGCATTTCTACAACTTCACGCCGTTCAGCGTGGGCGAGACACGTCCGCTCCGAGGTCCCGGAAGGCGTGAGGTCGGCCACGGCGTTCTTGCCGAGAAGGCTCTGGCGCAGGTCATCCCTTCTCAGGATGAATTCCCTTATGCTATCCTGCTGACCTCCGAGGTTCTGGAATCGAATGGTTCGACCTCGATGGCCAGCGTTTGCTCAAGCAGTCTTGCCCTCATGGACGCCGGTGTCGGTATCAAGGCTCCGGTCGCCGGCGTTGCGATGGGCCTGATGTCCGACGGCGACAAGCATATCGTGCTGAGCGACATCCGGGATATGGAGGACTTCTACGGCGACATGGACTTCAAGATCGCGGGCACGTCGGACGGGATCACTGCAGGCCAATTGGATACCAAGATAAAGGGGATTCCGGTGGCGGTCTTGGGGGACGCCCTGGCGAAGGCGAAATCGGCGCGCCTGCATATCCTCAGCAATATGCTCGAGGCCATTTCCGAGCCGCGGCCCGAGCTGTCGCCTTACGCTCCGAGGGTGCTCATCATCGTGATTCATCCCGATAAGATCGGCGATGTCATCGGCCCCGGCGGCAAGGTGATTAAGAAGCTCGAGGCCGAAACCGGAGCGAACATAAGCATCGAGCAGGATGGCCGCGTCTTCATCACCGCCGTTGATAAAGAGGCTGGCGAGCGCGCGCTCAAGATGGTGGACGACATAACCCGCGACATCGGGGTTGGTGAAACCTATGTGGGCCGTGTCACAAAGACGACGGCCTTCGGAGCGTTTGTGGAGATCCTGCCCGGAAGAGAGGGCCTGGTCCATATATCTCAGCTTGCTCCCAGGCGAGTGGAACGGGTCGAGGACGTGGTCCGCGTAGGCGACGAGATCGTCGTTAAGGTGAACGAGATCACCCCGCAGGGCAAGATCGGTCTGACCCGGAAGGGAGTCACGCAGCCCGGCGAGGAGGCGGCCGCTGGTCCGGAACGCGAGCGAGAGCGGCATGCGCCTACGGAAACGGGTGTTGTGCAAGCAAGGTTCAGACCCAAGCACTAATTCCTAGTACAGACCTTGGATCGCGGCCGGCCGGAGCGACGGTGCTCATCAGCGCTTGTTTCGGCCGGCGCGTGCATCTTGGCGTGCTTATTCTGGATAGGTGATGGTGAGAAAAGACGTTCTTCCTAATGGTGTACGCGTATTAACGGAAACCGTGCCGCACATCGAGTCAGTATCGGTCGGTATCTGGGTGACGTCCGGCGCCCGCGCTGAGAGCGCTTCCCGAAGGGGCATCTCCCACTTCATTGAGCATATGCTCTTCAAAGGCACCGAAACCCGAACCGCCAAGCAGATCGCGGACGAGTTTGACTTCATCGGTGGCCAGCTCAATGCCTTCAGCGAAAAGGAGTATACTTGTTACTTTGCCAGAGTTCTTGCGGAGCATCTGCCCTGTGCCGTGGACGTGCTGACAGATATGTTGTTGAACTCGACTCTCGCGCCTCACGAAATCGAATTGGAGAAGAACGTTGTGTTGGAGGAGATCAAGAGGCACGAGGATACGCCGGATGAACTCGTCCACGATCTGTTCGCCGAGACTGCTTGGGGCGGTCATCCGCTGGGGCATGCGGTTCTTGGAAATCGTGAGTCTGTCGAAAAGCTCACCAGGGACGGCCTGGTAGAGTTCATGCTCACCAAGTATACGCCGGATGGCGTCGTTGTCGCGGCGGCGGGCAATCTTGTCCACGAGGAGCTTGTGGACAAGATATCCTCGCTTTTCGGCGGCATGAAGGGCAAGAAGGCGGATCCGTCGCGCACCGCCCCATCGTTTTCCGGTAAGTCGGTGCTGGCTGACAAGGACACCGAGCAGGTGCACTTTTGCATCGGCGCACCGGGTTTTTCGCAGCTCGATCCCGAGAAGTATACGCTGGTTGTTATTGACGCCACTCTCGGCGGTGGCATGAGCTCCAGGCTGTTCCAGAAGATCCGGGAAGAGCGCGGCCTGGTCTACGCAATAGGCTCCTATTCGCCCGCGTATCGCGAAGGCGGGCTGTTCGCAGTTTACGGTGGCACAAGCCTCAAGAATGTCGAGGAAGTCCTCCGTCTGATCAGGTCTGAGTTTAGTAACGTCCTGACTGGTAATATTACTGCCGAAGAGTTAACCAGGGCAAAAAACCAAATCCGCGGCGCGCTCGTTCTGGCCCAGGAAAGCATGAGCAGCCGCATGATTCGCATGGCCAAGTCGGAACTCTACTTTGGCAGGCCTGTTCCGCTGGAGGAAGTAATTGACGCTGTATTGAAAGTTACACATGACGATATCGCGCAGGTAGCGTCGCAGATTTTCGGCGAGTCAGCCTTTGCAGTCGCCGCCGTTGGTCCGTTCAAGGATCAGGAGGTTGTGATAAGCTGATGGATGAGGCCATACGCGTTGTGGTTTCAGGTGCCGGTGGGCGCATGGGCCGAGAAGTGGTGAACGCCGTTCTGGAGGCCGGACCGGAGCTTGCCCTCGTAGGTGCAGCCGATCCGGCGTTTGCAGGTAACTCCATCTCCGAGGCGTTGGGCGCGGATAGCCCTGTTATCATCGAGAGAAGCCTCGAGTGCGTGCTCGAAAGCACGCCGGCGGATGTCGTGGTGGTATTCAGCGTCCCAGCTGCGGCTATGGGCGATATACGAGCGGCCATGAAAGCGAAGGCAGTGCCCGTCGTCGGCACGACCGGTATCACCGCGGAGAATCTCCAAGAGGTCGGGGCCCTGGCCGCTGGGCACGGCGTGGGAGCGATCATCGCGCCCAACTTTGCCATGGGCGCCGTCCTGATGATGAAGCTCGCCGGGGAGGTCGCGAAGTACCTGCCCGCCGTGGAGATCATTGAGCTGCACCACGACAAGAAGCTCGATGCACCCTCCGGCACGGCCGTCAAGACCGCCGAGATGATCGCGTCAGCGCGACAGGGTATCTGCGGGGCCGCACCTGGCGATGCGTCTGCAGCCAGGGGAGGCGATTTTCACGGCGTGCGGATACACAGCGTTCGGCTTCCAGGGCTGGTGGCCCACCAGGAGGTCATTTTCGGCGGGCTGGGACAGACGCTCACCATCAGGCACGATTCATACGACCGGAAGTCTTTCATGCCCGGTGTCCTTCTCGCGATCAGAAAGGCCCGTGGCCTCACGGACGTGATCTACGGGCTGGAGAATATCATCTAGTTGTCTTCAATCCCGTTAGCCTGACGCTTCAACGTCAGGTGGTCTGAGGTGGCCGCCATGGAGCGCTGCAACGTTGCGGTAGTGGGAGCAGGCGCGGTAGGCGAGGAAATGCTGAATGTTCTTGCCCAACGCGACTTCCCGATCCGCGAATTGAAGGTTCTGGCGAGATCTGCCAGAGAAATAGTCGTCGGCGGCAGAAGCTACGATGTGCGCCAGACCGTCCCTGAGGAATTCGATGGCGTGGACATCATGCTCTTCGCCGGGACGGAAGGCGCAAGCAAGCTGTTCGCATGGGAAGCGGCCGGTCGTGGCGCTGTGGTCATTGACAACTCTTCCACCTATCGCATGGACCCGCGTGTTCCCCTGGTCGTTCCGGAGTGCAATCCGGACGATGTGAGCTGGCACCAGGGAGTGATAGCGAACCCGAACTGCTCTACGATCCAGATGGTCGTTGCGCTGAAGCCGCTTTACGACCGGTCCAGAATCAGCCGAATAGTCGTGAGCACCTACCAGGCGGTCTCCGGAACCGGCCGTGACGCCATCAAGGAGCTGGAAGACCAGTCAGATTTGATCATGCGCGGCGAAGACGTGAAGGCCGGGCCGGTTTACCCTTATCAGATCGGGTTTAACCTTTTTCCGCACATCGGCACCTTCAGGGAGGACGGTTACACGGCCGAAGAATGGAAGATGGTCGAGGAGACCCACAAGATTCTCGGCGACGAAGGGATCAAAATAGTGCCGACGACGGTGCGCGTGCCGGTTTTCATCTCTCACTCCGAGTCTGTCTACATCGAGACGGAGAAGAAGATCAGCGCGGACGAGGCTAGGGAGCTTCTCGCGAAGGCCCCCGGAGTAGTTGTCGTGGACGATCCCGATCCTAGGGAAGGCGACGGATGCCGCCGGACTTATCCGATGCCCATAGATGCGTCCGGGCGCGACGAGGTCTTCGTGGGGCGAATCCGCGGGGATCCGTTTGTCCCCACGGGCTTGAGTATGTGGATCGTCTCGGACAACCTGCGGAAGGGCGCTGCGCTCAACGCCGTGCAGATCGCCGAGCTGCTCGTCTCGAGAGGCATGCTTAAGGGCCGGAAGTCCTAGCGCCCCAGGCGACGGGGAGTAATGCAGAACGTCGAACTTCTCCCGCCTCTGGCGGGATCCCGTCCGTAGGCGGGACAACGCCCGGCATCCAGAATCCAGAATCACGCATCATGGACGACCTTAGAAGTGCAAAAGTAATCCCCCTTGGCGGCGTATGTCAGATCGGCAAGAACATGACCGCGATCGAATACGCCGGGCAGATACTCGTGATTGACTGCGGGCTGATGTTTCCCGATGACGAAATGCTCGGCGTGGATATCGTCATTCCCGATGTCACCTACCTTCTCGAACATGCCGATCAGGTGCAGGGGGTAATACTGACTCACGGCCACGAGGATCACATCGGCGCGCTGCCGTATCTGATCCGCCAACTGAACGTCCCTATCTGGGGCACCAAACTTACATTGGGGCTGGTGAAGGCGAAGCTGGACGAGCACGGCCTCTCACATGACGCAGAACTGCACACGATAGAGCCCGGCGACCGGTTCCACATCGGCCAGTTCGATGTGGAGACGATCCAGATAACCCACAGCATCCCGGACGGCGTGGGCCTCGCAATCAGACTCCCCATCGGTACTATCGTCCACACCGGCGACTTCAAGTTCGACCTCACGCCAATAGACGGCAGGCTTCTGGACGTTTCCCGGTTTGCAGAGCTCGGCGACGAGGGCGTGCTGCTCCTTCTCTGCGATTCCACAAACGTCGAAAAGCCTGGGTATGTTCAGTCCGAGCGAGCGGTCGGCAGCATGTTCGAGGAGGTGTTCGCTCGGGCCGGGGGCAAGATCATTGTTGCCACGTTCGCTTCGAATATCCACCGCATACAGCAGGTCTTCGATACTGCATTGCGGTTCGACCGGAAGGTTGCCGTCGCGGGAAGAAGCATGGCCCAGAACGTCGAGATAGCTCGAGAACTGGGCTATCTGAAGATCCCCGAGGGGACAGGAATCAGGCTTGAGGACATACCCGACTTCCATCCGGTCGAAGTCGTGGTCATGACCACAGGCAGCCAGGGAGAGCCGCTCTCGGCGTTGACCCGAATAGCCATGGACGACCACAAGAAGGTGAAGGTGGAGAAGGGCGACACGGTCATCATATCCGCCACTCCGATCCCTGGGAACGAGGACCTAGTCGCGCGGACTATCAACCACCTGTTCAAGAGGGGCGCCAATGTCATATATGACCCGATAGCGCCGGTGCATGTGTCCGGTCACGGCAATCGGGAAGAGCTGAAGCTGATGCTGAACCTCACCCGCCCGACCTATACAGTTCCTGTTCATGGCGAATACAGGCACGTGGCGAAGTACACCGAGTTGGCGGAGGAGATGGGCATCCCCCGAGAAAATGTGTTCGTCATGGAAGTCGGCGACGTACTGGAGATCGGCGCTTCAGGCGCGAGGCTGGGCGATAAGGTTCCCGCGGGCGATGTATTGGTGGATGGCATCGGTGTGGGTGATGTGGGCGACATCGTCCTGCGCGACAGGCGGCATCTGGCGAGCGACGGCATCTTCATGGTCGTAATCGGCATTGACAGGACGACGGGCAGCGTCGTCGCAGGCCCGGACATTATTTCTCGCGGCTTTGTGTATATGGACGAGGCGGAGGAGCTTGTAGAGGAAGCGAAGAAGCTCGCGCTCGAAACCATAGAAGGCCTGACGATGGACGCCGCGACGGAGTGGTCCACCGTGAAGTCCGATGTTCGCAGTGCCCTGGGAAAGCTGCTGTACTCGCGGACGCGCCGCCGTCCAATGGTGGTTCCGGTGATCATGGAAATTTAGCCGAGGAGGTACTCGCCGCTTGGAGCATGTGCTGCAGATCGTGGCTGGGTGGATAAAGGCGCAGATATGTGCGCTGGGGTATCCGGGCGTCGTGGCAATGATGGCCATCGAAAGCGCGTGCATACCTCTGCCCAGCGAGATCATCATGCCGTTCTCCGGCTTTCTGGTGTACGAGAAGATATTCAATCTCCACCTCGCGTCCCTCTCCGGCGCGCTCGGATGCGCTGTAGGCTCCGCGGTCGCCTATTATGCCGGCCTCCGGGGCGGCAGGCCGTTCCTGGAGCGATATGGCCGCTATGTGCTGATTCGAACGCGCGACATTGACAGGGCGGATCGCTGGTTCGGCAGGTACGGCGAGCCGATCGTGTTCGCCAGCCGCCTGCTTCCGGTAGTTAGGACCTTCATCTCTTTTCCCGCCGGGGTCTCGCGCATGCACTTCGGACGGTTTATGGCCTACTCGTTCCTCGGGTCTGTGCCCTGGTGCTATTTCCTTGCCTATGTCGGCAAAGTCCTGGGCGAGAACTGGGCCTCGGTCCGGTCGTACTTCCACGGCGCCGACGTGGTGATATGCGCCCTGCTGGGGGCGGCTTTTATCTTCTGGCTCTATCATCATCTGAAACCGGAAAGGGAGACGCCGCAGGTTTGAGCTCCGGAGCCAATGGTGGTCGGCTTTGCGCCGGGGAGGTTTGCGCAAATTTCCTTTCTGGGTAGGAAGTCGAGTGCCAGGCTGAGGAAGTCTTGGCACAAAAACCCGTATTTTTCACAGTTCACTAGACTGCCATTTTCAGGTAAACTTATTGGGGAGATGGCGCTTCCGAGAGTACTACCCCGATTCAAAGAGCGCCGTGTAAGTTCTAATGGGTACTGAGAAGCGTTTAGGGCCAAGTCCGGCCTCATCTGCCATTCATCCGCGTGTTATCAGATTTGCGCTGCCGGCTGAGCCGTGCGCCTCCAGCATTCTGCGCAGGTTCATCAGGCACTTGGCTCGCGGCACGAACTTGAGCGCGGACGAGATCACCAGCCTGCAAGTCTTGGTGACAAGTGCATTCAACGATGCCGTGACCCGGCGGAACTCCGCCGGTCGAGGGTATGTGACGCTGAGGATCCTCGCCCATTCGGATGACATCGAAGTCGGCATCGCGTATCGGGAGTTCCCCCTGCGTCCTCAGGAGTTCTTCTCGCGATCCTGATCTTGCGGTTCATCTCAGGTAAGCTGCGTCCCCTCACTCTCCAATCGGAACCCCGACGTTGACTTTTCGTATGCCATAGGGTAGTATTCTTTACAGGCGCCATTATTAGCCTGGAGTCGCTCAGCCAAATGGGTAAGGTTGCTAATCGCTTAGTTCCAACACTCCTGCTCCTGCATCTCTTCGCAAGCCCGCAGTGCACGGCCGGTTACCTGGCGACTGTCAGAGAAGCCGTCTCCAGCATCGAGTCGGGCGCCTACGATAAGGCTGCAGCAACTCTGGAAGGTGTCTCCGCCCTCGACGATATGGATTTGCTCGGACGCAAGGCCCTCGGCGTTATCTACTTGCACACCGAGAGGCTGGATCAGGCGGAGAGCGAGTTCCGAAGAGTGGCAGCCGTCGAGCCCCAGGATTGGCAGGCACACTACGCTCTCGGGTTGATAGACACGGTTCGCAAGCGCGCGGCACAGGCGAAGAAGCAATTCGAACTTGCACGACAACTGGGCGGCCCGGAGGACGAACTCGCCGCGCTGGAACTCTACCTCGAGTTTATCTCCGGCAAGCGTTCGTACCAGGAACTATCAGGAGCGCAGACGCATCCGGTCACACGGCAGACTGCCGCTGTGGCGGCGCTCAAGGCCGGGAAGCGAGACGACGCCCTTGCTTTGATGTCTGACATACTGCGCAGTCCTGCACGTCCGGGCTTCGAGGAGGCTCGCGCTCCGCTCGTGACCTTCGACCCCAAGCAGCCCATCGCGCTCCCCAAGGGCAAGCTGACCTGGAAACCAACCAGCCGGAAGAAGTCCCCGGTTGTCTCGGGCGTTGTGACGCTCAGTGCGGATGCAAGTCGGGCGGTCGGCGTCGAGTTCGTGATGTTCCACATTGATAACGACTTGGTCGGGATCACGAACTGTGAGCCGTTCCAGTTCTCTTGGGATACCACAAGGTGGGAGAATGGCTTGCACCAGGTGACGATCGAGGGCAAGGATCAGTTTGCGGTTCCTGTCAGCAAGAAGTCTGTGTGGGTCCGCGTATCGAACAGTGGGTCGGAGAAAGCCGCGCTGGCGAGCGGCTCGGATGCCGCGGACGTTGACAGGCGGCTCTGGGCCTGCATCAGGCTCACTGAGTCCAGAAAGCTTGCCCACTACCACCTTGCCAAACTGTATCTTGAGTCGGGCGACGCTGAGGGCGCGACCAACCAGCTCGAGTGCGTTGTCGCGTACCAGCCTGGTTTCCTCGACGCACGCAAGCAGCTGAACAAGCTGCGCGGCCGGCAGCCGAAGTACGTCGAAGTCTACCAGGGGCGCGCGGGCTTGAAGAGGATTGCGCTTACGTTCGATGACGGGCCGAATGAGCGCACCGCAGAGACGCTGGAAATGCTGGCAAAGCTTGGCGTGCGGGCGACTTTTTTCGTAGTCGGCTTCCGCGCTGAGGCGCAGCCCGGCCTCGTTAAGGCTATCCAGGCCGCCGGCCACCAAGTCGAGAGCCACACGTACACACATACCAATCTGACCGACTTGACTGCTGACCAGGTCGAGGCCGAGCTGAGCAAGGCATCCGCGGTGGTACGCGCTATCACGGGAAGGCCGTCTTCCTACTTCAGGGCGCCGGGCGGCCATGTAGGGAAAGCTGCAGGTCGCGCGGCAGCCAGACAGGGCTTCACAGGCGTGTTTTGGACTGTCAACTGCAGCCCATACGAGGGAGAAAGCAGTGGCGCCCTCGCCAGCCACGTTATCAGCAGCGCCTCTGACGGCGGAATCGTTCTCATGCATAACGGGGAGCCTGCGGGTACGGCGGCGCTCCCCAGAATCGTCAAAGAGCTGCGCAGACAGGGCTACCAGTTCGTCACGATCTCCGAGCTCCTTGCTTCCGCCTGAGGCCGGGTCGGCCTCACCCGTTGCATCTTCGCATGATTACCACAGAACGGTGGGAGAGCTACCAGGTTGCAGGTGACAGCTGACTCCTCCCTGTGTGCTAGCTTTCCATGCCTCCGTATGCCGTTCCCCTTGCCAGCTTCTTGACGCAGCGCGGCTTGAAGCGCTAGAATGTGCATGGACCCGCGTGTACGCCCGACCCCTGGGAGCATGCCCTTTTCCATCGCCGCTGCTCGGACATGTCGTGGCCTGCGCGACACCGAATCTCACTTGTAGCACCGAGAACCGAATATTGGAGCGATGTACAGCATGGGGTGCTGAAAACCAGGGATACCAAGAAGAGATACTATGCTCGATAGAATACGGAACCTGGGCAGGGGACTCATACGTCCACTTATGGAATCGCATACCACCGGACCGATACTGCTCGCGATTGTGACGGGCATAGGGGCCGGCTTCGGGGCAGTAGTCTTTCGCTGGCTTATTGCCACCGCCCACAATCTTCTCTTTGGAGGCCTAGCGGGCCCGCTTGCCTTCATGGGCAAGTACTATGTGATTCTCGTGCCGGCGGCAGGCGGATTGTTTGTTGGGCCTTTGATCTACCTGTTCGCCAGAGAGGCTAGGGGACATGGGGTTCCGGAAGTCATGCAGGCGGTAGCGTTGCGGGGCGGACGCATCCGCCCGCGCGTGGCCGTTGTGAAATCCTTGGCTTCCGCGGTCAGCATAGGCTCGGGCGGCTCCGTAGGCCGGGAAGGGCCGATTGTGCAGATCGGCAGTACCATCGGCTCTGCGTTGGGGCAACTCTTGCGGCTGCCGGATCAGCGTGTGCGTGTGCTCGTTGCGAGCGGCGCCGCCGGAGGGATAGCCGCCACGTTCAATGCACCTATCGCAGGCGTACTCTTTGCCCTTGAGGTAATCCTCAGCGAGTTCTCTGCAAGAGCATTCGGGCTCGTGGTGCTGGCCTCCGTCAGTGCAAGCATCATCTCGCGTACACTCCTTGGCAATCAACCCGCTTTTGCGATTCCTGCTTACTCATTGAAGAGCCCCTGGGAGATGCCGCTGTATTTCCTCCTGGGAATACTTGCCGCGTTCGTGGCGCTGGGATTCGTGCGAACGCTCTATAAGATGGAGGACGTCTGGGATGGCTGGGGCGCATCGGAGCTCTGGAAACCTGCGATAGGCGGTCTCGCCATCGGGACGATAGGCGTCTGGTTTCCACAGATCTTCGGAGTCGGTTACGAGTCCATAGAATCGGCATTAGGCGGGCGAATGCTTCTCACGGCGATGCTCGCAATCCTGGTTGTGAAGATACTGGCAACCTCCATCACAATCGGTTCCGGGGGGTCGGGAGGCGTCTTTGCTCCGTCGCTGTTCATCGGTGCTATGCTTGGCGGAGCGTTCGGAATCCTTGCCCACGGGCTGTGGCCAGGCATCACGGCGGTGAGCGGAGCTTACGCGCTGGTGGGCATGGCGGCCGTCTTTGCGGGAGCAGCCCACGCTCCGATAACGGCCATCCTGATAGTCTTCGAGATGACCAACGACTACCGTATCATCCTGCCCCTCATGACGGCCGTAGTCACTGCTACGCTCATATCGCAACGGTTGAGCCGGGAGACTATCTATACCCTGAAACTGCGCCGCCGGGGCATAGATATCCACGCCAGGAGGCGAGTCAACCTTATGGAGACAATTCCCGTTTCCGAGGCGATGACCACGGATTTTGAAGCTGTGACAGATCGGACGCCGGTTTCGGAGCTCGTTGAGAAGTTCACCCAAACCGGTCATCATGGTTTCCCCGTTGTTGCCGACAATGGCGACTTGATCGGCATAGTCACGCTCTCCGATTTGGAGGAGACAGTCGTTGATGAGGAAACCGACCTGCTCGTGGAGGATATTATGACCAGATCCCTGCTCCTGGCGTACCCTGATGAGACACTGGAAGAGGCTCTTCGCCGATTCGGCGCGCGTGATGTCGGCAGGCTGCCGGTGGTGGACCGGGCGAATCCGCGCAAGATCGTTGGTATACTCCGGCGCAGTGACATCATTTCTGCTTACAGCAGAGCCTCTCTGCAGCATGCGGAGCTTCTCGCCAGGATAGAGCGTATGAAGGTTGAAACGGGACCAGAGGTCAAGTTCGTGGAGGTCGAAGTCTCTGCCGCGTCGGAATCTGTCAACAAGAAGGTGGCCGAGTTGATCCTGCCTAGAGAGTCTGTACTCGTCTCGATTCGACGAAAGGGGATGACTATCATCCCGCACGGTGATACTGTGATTCGGCCCGGCGACCGCATCATTGCGCTGGTGAAGCGGTCTGACGAGCGGCGTGTCGTACAAGCGTTGCACCGCTAGGATTCTTCTCGAAAGCAGGAGCCATCTGTGCGTTTCCAAGCCGCGGATTCGTATGCCCCCACTGGTTGTTCTCGTGTTCAGCGGCTGCAATGCTATGCTCTTCGTTGACGTCGCTAGTCCCTCTCATGTATTATGCTTCATGTGCCGGCGTGCTTGCGCCGGGTGGAAGCTGTTTAGGGGGAGTGGAAATCGAATGAGTGAGCGACAGGTGTTCGACCAGCCCAAGGAACCTCGTGTGATGGTCGTTGGCTCGAGCAACACAGACATGGTCATAAAGATGGAGCGCCTCCCAGCGCCGGGAGAGACGGTTCTCGGCGGGGAATTCCTGATGGTTCCCGGCGGCAAAGGGGCGAACCAGGCCGTGGCCGCCGCCAGGTTGGGAGCGCGAGTGTCATTCATCGCCAGGCTCGGGATGGACGTGTTTGGGGATACCTCGCTCCGCAACTTCGAGAGGGAAGGCATAGATACCGAGTTCATAGCCCGAGACGCCGAGCATCCGTCGGGCGTCGCCCTGATCTTCGTGGATCGTCACGGGGAGAACGAAATAGCGGTAGCGCCGGGGTCGAACTCCAGGCTCTCCCCGGCGGACGTCGAGCGCGCGTCCGACCGGATGTCTGCCTGCTCGGTATTGGTTCTTCAACTGGAGATACCACTGGCCACCGTCGAGGTCGCAGCGCGCCTGGCTCGGGAAAGGGGACTTAAAGTTATACTGAATCCGGCGCCTGCTTGCGAGAGCGGGCTGCCCAGGAGCCTGCTGGAGCTGGTGGACGTGCTCGTGCCGAATGAATCCGAGGCAAGGTCGCTGCTCGGCCTGGCGACGGGCGCCGATATTGATTCTGCTGCTCACAGGCTGCTTGATCTGGGCATCGGCGCCGCGGTGTTGACGCTCGGCGCGAGAGGGTCTCTCGTCGTCACGCGGGATGGGATAGAAAGTGTGCCTGCTCCGAAAGTCACCGCGGTTGATACCACCGCGGCCGGCGATGCCTTCACGGGCGCAACTGCCGTCGCATTGGCATCCGGCAGGAGCCTGTCCGATGCGGCCCGCTTTGCAAGCCATGCAGCCGCCCTATCGGTGACCCGAATGGGCGCCCAATCTTCGCTGCCAACGGCTGAGGAGCTCGCCCAGTTCCTCAAAGCGTCGTAGACCCAAGACTTCCCACCTCAAACGCAAATCCCTGTTGACCGGGGTATGCTTTTATAGTAACATAGCGGGGTGATTGCACTTTGAAAGGAGTGACCGTACAGTGGCAAAGAAGATTCTAGTGGTCGTGGCCGCTCTGGTATTGCTCTCGGTCGTCCCGGCGCCGGCTGGGACAGCCCTTCCAGACGTGGTCGCGGTTGTCAATGGTGAGAAGATCACAAAGGAGCAGTTGACCTCCACCCTCATAGACTGGCAGGCCCCAGTGGTACTCCAGCAGTTGATAACTATGCGCATGTTCGGCCAGGAAGCCAGGAAGGCCGGCATCAACATCACGGAGGCGCAGATCAAGGCAAAGCTGGAAGAACGAGTGCAAGAGCTGTCGCCGGGACAGGACTTCAACGAGGCGTTGAGGGGCAGGGGGCTGACTCCGGGCTATGCCTTCGCCCTCACTAAGATGCAGATGCAGGCGGAAGGTGTGCTCCGCAAGTCCTTCAAGCTTACGGATGAGGATCTCGACGAATACCGTAGGGCGAGTCACATCCTCATAAAGGTTCCCTATTCGCCGCCGGAAGAGGGCAAGGAGAATCCTCAGGACAAACAGGCCAAGGAGAAAATTGAGAAGATAGCGCAGGAGATCAAAGATGGCCTTCCCTTCGCGGAGGCGGCTAGGAAGTACTCCGAGGACGTAGCGACCAAGGGCAAGGGCGGCGATCTCAACTTCTTCACAAGAGCGGATATGCAGCTCGAGTTTTCCAAGGCAGCCTTCGAGCTCAAGCCGGGCGAAATGAGCGTCCCCGTAAAGACCTTCCACGGTTATCACTTGATCAAGCTGACGGCGATCGGTAAGGAGACAAAAGGCGAGGACAGGAAGCAGCTTGAAGAGTTGATCTTCCAAAAGCAGTTTGCGCAAAGGTCCCAGGATTGGCACTACAGCATCATGAACAAGGCCAAAATAGATAATGCCCTGGAGCCTAAGAAACCTGAGCGCAAGCCGACTGAACGACCTAAGCCCGTCAGGCAGCCGAGTCCGAGGCCAGGGACGACTCCTGCGCCGACGGATGGCGCATCTGAGCCGCAGCCTGATGAGATGCCGCCGCCTCCACCACCTGAGCCGGCGGCTCCAGAGTCCGGCACCTCTACGCCAGCGCCGGCTGAGTAGACACGCATTGCTTATGAAGGCAAATGGACAGATCGGCGGGCTGCGGCCCATCTCGCGGCCTGCAGCCCACGGTCTGCTCTTACATGCGCACGTCTTGCTTGTCCGCCCCGGCGGACCCTGAAATCATAAAAGGAGGAGTTGGCATGGCTGGGAAAAAGGTCAACGTTGGACTTGTCGGCTACATGTTCATGGGCAAGGCTCACAGCGTCGGCTATCGCGATGTGGCGTTCGCCTTCCCCGACGTGAAAGCCGAGCCGGTGATGAAGGAGATCAGCGGGCTGGTCAAGGCGGAGGCCGAGCAGTACGCGAAGCAATACGGCTGGCAGCGTGCGAGCCAGGGCTACAAGCATGTCGTCGAAGCCAAAGATATTGACCTGGTGGACATCGCGACCGGGAACGACACGCACAAGGAGATCGCACTCGCCGCCGCTACGAACGGGAAGCACATCTTCTGCGAAAAGCCGATGGCCATGAATGTGGCCGAGTGCAAGGAGATGATCAAGGCCGTCGAGAAGGCGGGCGTGCTGCACATGGTTGACTTCAACTACCGTGCTGTCCCGGCTGTGGCGCTCGCCAGGCAGATGGTCGAGAAGGGCATGATCGGCACTCCCTACCATTTCCGAGCGGTTTACCTGCAGGACTGGATCGTGGATCCTGAGTTCCCGCTGGTCTGGCGGCTTCAGAAAGACAAGGCCGGTTCAGGCGCGCACGGCGACCTTAACGCCCACATAATTGATCTCGCAAGGTTCCTGTGCGGTGAGTTCGAGTCGGTCTGCGGATTGATGAAGACGTTCATCACGAAGCGCCCGCTTCTCTCGGCGCAGACCGGCGGCCTGACCGCCAAGGGGTCCAAGCAAATGGGCGAGGTCACGGTTGACGACGCGACGCTCTTCCTCGCCAGATTTGACAACGGAGCGGTCGGCACGTTCGAAGCTACCCGATTCGCCGTCGGAAACCGCAACGGAAACCGATTCGAACTGAACGGCAGCGACGGCAGCATCCGGTTCAACCTCGAGAGAATGAACGAGCTGGAGTACTTCAGCCGCAAGGATAAGGATGCGCATCAGGGCTGGAAGACGATCCTGGTCACCGATCCGCCGCACCCATATCTGAAGGGCTGGTGGCCCGCCGGACATATCATCGGCTGGCAGCACACGTTCGTTCACCAAATCTACAATCTCATGAACGGCATCGCAGCCGGCAAGAACCCGACTCCCAATTTCTACGACGGGCTGAAGTGCCAGATGGTGCTCGAGGCCGTGGAAAAATCGGCGGAAACCGGCCAGTGGGTCAAGATAGCATCTATTGGTTAGCCTGATACCGGGCGAATAAACCCGCGTATCCGCCGCGGTGGATCCCATAGCATCAGAGTAGTGGCCGCGGCTCTGTCCCGGCCAGCGGGTATGTCTTGCTGTCGGCGCCCCGATGGCGACTGGGCATGAGTGCCACGGATCTCGCCAATCCGAAGGATGCATCCGTGTGTTTGCTCTTGTGGAGGATGCCCAGGCACCTGCGGCACCATCCTGGAAAAAGCCTTCACTCTAGCTATCCTCAGGGTCCTCCACATACGTTCTACCTCCGGCTTCTGCGCCAGCTGGCAATGTGAAGTCGGTGAGGAGGATGTGATATGTCTAGACTGTGCGGTAGTATAGGGCGGCGTTGTCTACTACCTGGTCTGCTTTACGTGTTTGCTTTGTGTTGCCCAGCCCATGTTGGTGCAGGTACCTACTCTTACTTGAGCCTGCTGGGTCGGCAGGATCCGGTTCAGTACTTCACTTGTCCTGCGGGTGTGTGCGTAGATTCCTCCGGATCCATTTTCGCCGTAGACGCAGCCCGACCCCAATTGCTCAAATTCCATGCGTCGGGCTCTCTGCAATGGCGCCGCAGCTTGGTGGCTGTAGCCAGGAGTGACCTCTGGCTCAACTATCCTTATGACGTGCGCCTTTTACCAAATGGCAACATCGCTATACTCAACGGCCTGCCAGCATTAATAGCTGAGCTGGACAGCGCTGGCCGTTTACTATGGCTGTCAACGTGGCCCGATTCGAACCAGTATGGGAGCCCGGGCGGCATCGGCGTTGACACTGACGGGAACATCTTCGTTTCAGAAGCCAGGAACGTGAAAATCCACAAGTTCGGCCCCAGCGGCGTGTGGCTATCTGCGTTTGGTGTAGCGGGAAGAGACCCTGGGGAATTGATGGCACCCTGCGGTATAGCCTTTGATCCCCAGGGGAATCTGGCAGTGGCAGACAACAACCTCAACAAGGTACAGAAGTACGATGCTTCTGGAGCCTACACCGGGTGGTCGTGTGGCAGCAGCAGCCCCCCTCACGAGGGCGATCCCGATCCGGGTAAGTTCTATGGGCTGACAGCAGTAGCGATTGCTTCAAACGGGATGGTATACGCCCTCGACTCGATGGGCTGTTTCGTCAACAAGTTTGACGCCAACGGAACATACATCGGGAGATTCGGCGGCTATGGGAAGTCAGATCAGCAATTCCTCGACCCAAACCGTATGGCCCTACAATCCCTCTCTTTGCTCTGGATAGCCGACTCGGATAGCTGCATGCTAAAGAAAATGGACACGGATACCGGAAACTGCCTTTTGAAGATAGGTTCACCGGGAATATTGGAAGACCTAGCTCAGGTCGCCTGCGGGTGTCACATTGGACTCAGCCGGGAACTGCTATGTGGTTGACTACGAAAACCAGAAGGTAGTTAAGTTCAACTCTACGGGAGCCTTTGTGCTGAAGTTTGGCACAGGCGGCTCAGGTAACGGCCAGTTCGGCAACCCATGGGGTATCGCACTGGATGAGACAGGGCAGCACGTGTACGTAATCGATTCGCTCAACTGCCGTGTGCAGAAGTTCACACTATCGGGTGAATACGTGTCACAGTTTGGCCAGCGGGGCGATGGCGACGGACAGTTTCAAGCTCCGTGTGGCATTGCGGTAGACTGCCTGGGAAATATCTATGTGACTGATACGCTCAAGGGAAAGGTACAGAAGTTCGATTCAACGGGAGCATTCCGGTCTAAATACGGGGATGGAACTTTAAGTTCTACACAAGGCTGCATAGTCCGCAATGTTGATGGTGTGCCCACGGAGCTATACGTAGCAGACTCAGGAAACTCTTTAGTCAGAAAGTACAATTTGGCGACGGGCGAGCTTGCTCTAAGCTTTGGTGGTAGGGGTGACTATGCCAACGGCAAATTTCGGTACCCGACCGATGTGAAGATTGGACCTAACGGTAACCTATTCGTGCTAGAGTATTTCGCGAACTGCCGAATCCAGGAGTTCGACCTATCCGGCAACTTCATTCGCAAGATCAGAGGCATCAACTGCGGCACTGACGACCTCTACCTGGCAGGCGGAATCGCCTTCGACAATGAGGGTCGGCTATACGTGTCGGATGTTGGCGGGCACCGGGTCGCTAGGTTTGCCCCGTCTACAGGTCCAGCGCTTGATGCAATTGCGGTTACTGATATATCCCCGTCATCGGCCACGGTAAGCTGGATCACAGATGTGCCTTCTACCTCCGCCATTGACTACTGGAAGCCAGGCCAAGCGCCGACGCACATCGGGGATACGAATCCTCTTACGATCCACATGATGGCCTTGTCCGGGCTACAGCCGAATACGCTTTACCGCTTCAAGGTAACGTCGAGGGCTGGAACCGACAGCTCTATCAGCGGCATCTCAGAGTTCTGGACGCTTCCAACGACCAGTACGATCGAGGCTGAGAATTCCGTCGATACGAGACAGTGGGGCACATGGTCCAAGATTGTAGACGCCAATGCCTCATGCCGGGCCTACCTCAAGAGCGATGACACCGCAACCCCGGCCCATTTCTTTGTCAACTTTGTGGGCACAGGTGTGAATATCAGGTACATCGCGCTTCCCGAGGGAGGAAAGGCGAACTACTATCTGGACAAATCTGGGAGTCCGGCGGGAACGATTGACTTTTACGCCCCGACCGCCAGCTATGACCAGTCTCTGGAGATCTCTGGTCTCCCGTTCAAATCGCATGAGCTATTAATCGAGTGGGCTGGAGGCTCGAGTGGCGGCGGTAACACGCTCGCGTTGGATAGATTCGAGATTATGCGATAGACTTATCGTCGGCTCGTATCTCCTCGGCGGCAAGCGTGTAGATTACGGGGCACAAGCACCTTCCCATGTCCGGGCAGTACAGTGGTACACTGTGCCACGTCGGGCTGGCCCTCCAGCGGCCAAGCGTACGCGCGACCCTCTTCAGACGTCCGGCTTGCTGCCGGGAACAGCCCGGCCTGCGTCAAAGTCAAACTACTGGCGGAGGCGAATCCTGTTGACTTTTGCCTCCGCCGTGTGCTACGATTCTACTGGAGAGATTGCCCCCGAAGGGCTTGTTCGCAGCTTGGATTGGACTGGGCAGCGAGTTCCGGGGGCCGGGAGGATATCGCCCATGTCGAGAGGCAGGTTGGTAGTCGCGGCTGTAGTTGCCAGCTTGGTCGCCCCAGCTTTGCTGGCCTCCATCGTCTCCGCTGAGACCGAAATCCGGATAACCAGGCCGCTTGACGGGTCAACTGTCCGCGAAACCGTGAACGTTCTTGTCCCGGTTTCGAGCGTTCCTGGGAACGGCTTTATCTCGTGCATGGTAGATGACAAGTTCAGGTGTGCGGCGGCCAGCAAGTCGGCTAATGGAGTGTCCTTCGTATTCCGGTGGGATACTAAGGCCATGAATCCGGATACGAGTATCCCGTTGGCGGAACGAATGCCTCGGGATGGCAAGCATACCATCACTGTCCAGGCCTACGACGCGGACGGCATGAAGTACGGGAAGCCGAAGCAGATTACCGTCTACGTCAGCAACAGTGCCACCAAGTTCATGCCGGCCGGAGGGCTGAAGCTCCGATACACCCATAAGGTCGGCCGCGCGAGTACGTACGAGTTTAAGTACACACTCGATCTGAAGAGGATCGAGAGCGGAGCGAACGTATCTGCAGCGGTCGGCGAGGCGGTCGAGGGTGCCGGCGGCGTAGTCAAGAGAAGCGTCGAAGATGTCATGCCGGACAACACGGTGCTTATTCGGCAGAAGCTTGTCGGCGCACTGGAATACTACCAGAAGGGGCAGCCGGTCCCGGCGCTCGGCCTTGCGACCAGAGCAGTCTATCATACAGAGGATGCGATGGGCCGGATCACCTACACGCTGAAATCTTCATCCCGCGCCGCGAGAGTAGCTGTGGACTTGCCGAATCTGCCCGCGCATCGAGTAAGGATCGGTGACACCTGGACGCAGCCCGATAGAATATTCCGAGACGCCATTACGGGGAATTCTGCGGCGGTAGTCTCGACTAGCACGCTGGAAGGAATGGAGTGGGAAGGCGGGCAGCCATGCGCCAAGATAAAGTCGTCCTTTTCCGCAACGATGACTATACCGTTTTCTAGGGCTTTCATGGGGCCGCTGAGCGTTAATGGCGAGACCATAATGTATTTCGGCTGTGAGGTAGGGGAAGTCGTCTCCTCTGTGACTACGGCTGCCGCGAGAGGGCGGGTTGATCGCAACGCACTGAACGTCTTGGCCCAATCTCTAGGGGCACAGGGCGCAGGCGTGCCTTCGCCGGCATTCGCACCGGCCATACCTATGGGTCCAGGCGGCCCGCCGGGCATGGAGGAGGGTGAAGCGTATCCTCCGCCCGCGTACATGCCTGCGCCGTCCGGATATGGGCCTGTGCCCGGCAGCCTTGAGGCCGCCCAGGGCGCCGTGGACCTCGTTGATGTGGAGTTGGTCGTTCACCAAACCCTGAGCCTGGTGCGCTGAGGGAGATGGTTCAGGCTTGTCGAAGCAGACTACTGCGAAGGCGGGAAAAAGATTTCCCGCCTATCGTTTCTTCTAGGGGATGGTTGCTGCCGTTTGCCGGCCAGCTCCGGGAATCTGCGAATGGTTGATGTGGTGAGTAGAGAAGTTGACAAGGAGAGCTCGGAGAAGCAGCTCGAGCTGGTAGACCATCTGGCGGAGCTCCGCAACAGGATCATACGCTGCATAGTCTATGTCGGCCTGGGCATGGTTGTCGGCTGGGTGTTCTACGGTTCGTTCTTCAAGCTGTTGAGCGCCCCCGTAATGCGGTTCCTCGAGCGGAGCGGGAGCTCATTTCTACTCACCGGAGTCGCCGAGGGGTTCACGATCAAGGTTCAGATATCCCTGCTCGTCGGCATAATAATCGCCCTGCCGCTGATTACGATGGAAGGATGGGGGTTTATCGCTCCCGGACTCACGAAGTCGGAGAGGCGCGCGGTCAAATTGGTTATGCCTCTCTCGATCCTCCTTTTTGTCTCCGGCGTCGTTCTCGGCTATTTCGTCATGCCTGCGGGCATCAAGTGGCTCATCAGCCAGAACCCGCCGAGCGCAAAGTTTATGCCCCAAGTTGCCTCGACGCTCCTGTTCATCCTGAAGATGTATCTGGCCTTCGGTCTGGTGTTCCAGATGCCCGTGGTTCTGATGTTCCTGGCGAAGGCGGGCCTCATAAGCTCCAGAACGCTGAAGTCGTACTGGCGGCAGGCAGTCGTGGCCCTATTCATAATAGCCGCGGCGGTGACCCCCTCCGGGGACGCCTTCACGATGATGATGCTGTGCGTTCCCATGGTCGTCCTCTATGTTCTCAGCATTGGATTGGTGAAGCTCGTCGAGAGATCGCGCTGAGGCCGGTGAGGCATCACACGACGAACGTAGGTTTGGTTCTTCTCCTGTGGACTTGGAAGGGTTCCTGCAAGAGCTGCGGAGTGCAGAGGATTACCGCGGCCAGATTGAGCACATCGCGAAGATCCCAGCGCGCGAGGCCAGGTATAGCGAGCTGACGGTGCCGCTCCATCCTCGGCTCCGGGAACGGCTTGAGGCGCTAGGCATCAAACGGCTCTATTCGCATCAGGCCGAGGCGGTCAACAAGGCGCTTGATGGCAGCCATATCGCTGTCGTGACCTCTACAGCAAGTGGGAAGACCCTCTGCTACAACCTGCCGGTTCTGCACACGCAGCTTACCTTGCCCGGCAAGACGGCCCTCTACATGTTTCCGACCAAAGCCCTCGCTCAGGATCAGTTGAGAAAGCTGCGGGAGTTCGGCCTTTCCGACGGGCCGCGATTCGGCGTCTACGACGGAGACACGCCCGCTGCGGATAAGCGAGCCATCCGCAGAAACTGCCATACCATTCTCACAAATCCCGATATGCTCCACACAGGTATACTCCCGAACCACATGAACTGGGCCGAGTTCTTCCGGAACCTCGCCTTCGTCGTGATAGATGAGATGCATGTCTACCGGGGGATATTCGGCGCGCACATGGCGAACATCGTCAGGCGTCTCAGGCGCGTATGCCGCCACTACGGGTCGGTGCCACAATTCATAGCCTGCTCGGCCACGATCGGGAGCCCCGAGGAGCTGATGCGCGTCCTTACCGGCGTCAAGGCCGAGGTCGTTGACGATGATGGCTCCCCGGCCGGAGAGAAGCGGCTGGTCTTCTGGAATCCACCGTACATAGGTGAGGGCGAGCGAAAGAGCGCGAACTCAGAAGCCGCCTCTCTCTTCGTCTGGCTGGTGCGAAATGGCATTCGGAACATAACTTTTACCAAAGCCCGCGTTGTTGCGGAGTTGATCTATCGCTATGCGAGAGAAAGCCTGAGTGACAGTCCCGACCTGGCGTGTCGGATCATGTCGTATCGCGGCGGATACACGCCGGAGCAGAGGCGCGAGATCGAGCGCGGCTTGTTCGACGGGTCTCTCGTAGGGGTGACAGCCACGACCGCCCTGGAACTCGGAGTGGACATTGGCGATCTGGAAGCCTGCGTATTGACCGGGTACCCGGGGACTATTGCCAGTACGTGGCAGCAGATAGGCCGAGCCGGGAGAGGACGCCGCTCCTCATTGGCCATTCTGGTGGCGCTGGACAATCCGCTGGACCAGTTCCTGGTGAACAACCCCGGATATGTCCTGGACGCCGCCAACGAGCGAGTGATCGTGGATCCGCACAATCCCTACATTCTCTCGGAGCACCTGCTATGCGCGGCATACGAGATTCCGATTACGGAGTTGGACTTCTCGCTCTTCGGAGGCGATGTCGAGCGGATCGTTCGCGAGGCTGAGGAGTCCGGCCGGGTCAGCGCGGGCGAGCGAATGTGGTTCTGGTCGGGATGGGGCTATCCGGCCTCAGGTGTGAATATACGCTCCGCCGGAGGGACCGGCTTCGCGGTGTATGACCTTGCCAACCCTGACGAAGTGCTGGGTACAGTGGAGGAAGCCAGCGCGTTTTCGATGCTGCATGAGGGCGCGGTGTATCTGCACCAGGGAGAGTCATACGTGGTGCAGCGGCTCGATATCGCAGAACGCCGGGCATTCGTGTCGCAGCGCGAAGTCGGCTACTACACCACTCCTCGGACTTTCACACAGATCGAGATCAAGTCAGAGTCGGCGAGTCGTCCGCAGGGCTCGGGGAGCGTCCATTTCGGGGAGATCAGCGTCACCACTCAGGTGACCGGCTTCTGGAAGAAGCGAATTCTCACCGAGGCGTGCCTTGAAGTGGTTGATCTGGACTTGCCGTGCCAATCATTCCATACCAAGGGACTGTGGTTTACCCTCGACGCGCCTGTAGGCGTGGACGTGCTAAGCCGTCCGCTGGGCCTTGAAGGCGGCACCCATGCTCTGGAGCACGCGTTCATAGGCATTATGCCCCTCTGCGCGATGTGCGACACCCTCGACATAGGCGGCGCTTCGCATCCTCTACATCCGCAGTCGGGTCTTCCAACCATTTTCATCTACGACTCCCATCCCGGAGGGGTCGGTATCAGCGAGGCTGCATATGCCAGGGCTGACGAGCTCCTGCAGTACACACTCCAAGTCGTCTCACAATGCCCGTGTGCGGACGGGTGCCCCGCTTGCATCCAATCCGCCAAATGCGGCGACAACAACTTCCCTCTCGACAAACAGTCGGCGCTCTCTACCCTCAGGTACTTGATGGGATGAGTGCGAAGCAGGCCCTCGTCTATCCGTTGCGATACCTCGGCGGGGGCTGCGTTCAGTTTCGGCCGCGTTCCGCATCGGGTAAAACGCGATTGGAATCCGCACGCGAATTCACTCGCGCGGATTGCACGCGGTCCACCGGCGTCATGGGCGTTGGGTGCCCCAAGGGAGGTGACACCGGATGACGATTGGCGGCTTTCTCATCCTGCTCATAGTTGCGGCTGTCCTCGGCGCGCTTTCTGAAGCCCTTGCTGGCTGGCGGGCCGGCTATGGATGGATTGGCACCATGATTGTGGCGTTAATCGGCGCATGGATCGGAAGCGCCCTGTTCAAGATAGGGCCGCCCATCATGGGAACCTACCTGATCTCCGCGATTCTCGGGGCGGTTGTCCTGATCGTGCTGCTGAAGCTCGTAACTGGCCGCAGGACGGCCTAGTGGTCGTAGGTGCTGGGGATGATTCTCTGCAGTGCAGCCTGCCTCATGTTGTGTAGGGGCGGCCTAAGCATAGACACGAATGGGGGTAAAGCTTGTATTGCGTTGGTAGAAAGGAGGATTTATCCTGATGTCCGGAGAACAAGACGAGCGATTGGCAGCAGGCGCGGAAGACGGTGAAGCGGGGAGCCGCATCTCTGCGGGCGAAAGGCAGTGTCCGGAGGGCGGCGAGCCGGCGGAAGAGGCGAGAAAAGTTGCGGCCAGCAGTACGTTCGGCTTTTACCTCCTGTTCGGCCTCCTGATCGCCCTGCTGGTCGTCGGCGTGGCCTGGCTTGTCGTTTCGCTTAGGCGGGAGAGCATCACGATAATCAGGCCGGGGATGCTTGTCCTGGCTTGTTCGAGTCTCCGTGCGAAGTTGCTGGAGCGCAGCGACGCCAACACTAACACTTGTACCAGGGGGTGAGAGCCTGCACATCAACTCTTAAAGGCATGCTGCGGCTGAACTGGGCGCAGCGCGGTTCGCTTCACATTCATCATGCTCTGAGAAAGGAGTTAGAACTAGTGAAAAAGCAGATTCATTTCCTAATCGTAGCCGCAGCGGTGACTTGTTTATTTTCGAGTATGGCCGCTGCTGGCCCTTCGTTCCTGGGCACGACGGGAAACATCCTCACGCCGGACGACCGGCTCCTGGGGCCGGGTGATTTCAGCGCAAGTTTCCACAACCTCGAACTTACCGACAGCATGAGCATTATCGGCGCGTCTATCGGGGTCACGGATAGCCTTGAGCTGGGTATTGCTCGCTTCGATCCAGATCGGGCCGGCGCTGATAGGAAAACTGTGATCAGCGGTAAGTATTCCCTGCTGGCGGAGACGGCAGCGGTTCCGTCGTTAGTGGTTGGTCTGGTTGATACTAATGGTGACCTCGATCCCAACGACGACCCCAGCTTCTACGTCGTGCTGGGAAAGAACCTAACCCCGGCGGCCACGGGTCTGACTGGCGAGCCGGTGCCGCCCATTAGAGGCTTCGTGGGTATTGGAGGAGGCATCTACAACGGCATATTCGCCGGGCTGGACTGGACGATCAGCCCCAGGGCCAAGGTGATGGCGGAGTTCATCAACGAGCTGGACATCAAGGACGCTATCTCGGAAGATTCCGTCTTCAACGTGGGTATCAGACTTGCGCTGACGGAAACCCTCCGCGTGGATTTCGCGATGATCAACACCGAGGACTTCGCTTTCGGTATCAGCTACACGAAGTTTGTTCCGTAGCCATATCCGAACTCCTAATGAAGCGGCCCATCGGGGCCGCTTTTTCCATTTATGCACAGGCTGTCACCACGCCGGCGTGTGTCGCAGCAGGCAGGTTGCGAACCAATCTGCCGCGTGCTATAATTCCTCCTGCGTGTCAACCTGTGGGACTGGCAGTTGCTTGTGAGGGCGACCATCGTGAAGCTTACCAAAGAGGAAGTCGAGCACGTAGCGTGGCTGGCCAGGCTGGAGCTGACGGATGAGGAGAAGGAGCGGCTCACCGGCCACCTGAACCAGATCATGGCTCATTTCGAGAAGCTGCAGGAGCTGGACACTGCAGACGTCGAGCCGACTTCGCATTCCATACCTGTGCAGAATGTGTTCAGAGAGGACGTCGTAGGCCCGTGTCTGCCGATCGAGGATGTGCTCTCCGCTGCGCCTGAGACAGCGGATGATTGCTTTGTCGTCCCGCAAGTCGTGGAGATGTGAGTCCGAGATGCTTGGGGAGAAGAAGTGGCTCTCGTTGCACTGACAGCACATGAACTTTGCAGCATGTTGAAGGCCCGGCAGGTGAGTTGCCTGGAGGTCACGCAGGCTGTTCTGGAGCGCATTTCGGCGGTTGACGGCGAGGTGCGCGCATACGTCACTGTCACGGCGGACCAGGCCCTCGAAACAGCGCGGGCCGTGGATGAGCAGATCGCTCGGGGCGATGAGCCGGGACCGCTGACGGGCATCCCCGTGGCCGTCAAGGACAACATGTGCACGCAGGGCATCCTGACCACATGCTCGTCGAGAATCCTTTACAACTTCGTGCCTCCCTACGATGCCACCGTCGTGGAGCGGCTGGCAAAGGCCGGCTCTGTTATGGTCGGGAAGACGAACCTCGACGAGTTCGCGATGGGCTCATCTACCGAAAACTCCGGGCTCTTCACAACGCATAATCCGTGGAACTTGACTCGCGTTCCGGGCGGGTCGAGCGGAGGCTCGGCGGCTGCGGTGGCGGCGGATGAAGCAATTGTTGCCCTGGGATCGGATACCGGCGGCTCGATTCGCCAGCCGGCGTCGTTCTGCGGAGTCGTCGGGCTGAAGCCCACCTATGGACGTGTGTCGCGCTATGGTCTGGTGGCGTTCGCCTCTTCCTTGGACCAGATCGGGCCGATAACGAAGGATGTCACGGATGCGGCGCTGCTGCTTCAGGCCATCGCTGGTAAAGACCCGCTGGATTCCACTTCGGTTGACGTACCCGTTCCGGATTACCTTTCGAGCCTGCAGAACGATGTCAAGGGCCTGAGAATCGGCGTGCCGAAGGAGTTCTTCGCCCAGGGCGTTCAGCCGGAGATCGCTGACGCAGTGTGGAAGTCCATCGAGCTTCTGGGATCGCTGGGGGCGGATTACAGGGAAATCCCCATGCCGATCATGGAGTACACGCTTCCCACGTATTACATCCTGGCCCCCGCAGAGGCGAGCTCGAACCTTGCCCGGTATGACGGTGTCCGGTACGGGCTTCGCAGCAAGCATTCGCCGGATGTTGTCACGATGCTCGTAAAGACGAGAGGCGAAGGTTTTGGCGCCGAAGTAAAGCAGAGGATCATGATCGGCACCTACGCTCTCAGCGCCGGGTACTACGATGCCTATTACCTGAAGGCGCAGAAGGTGCGGACCCTGGTTCGCCAGGCATACGATGAGGCGTTCAAGGAGTTCGACGTCCTGATAAGCCCGACCTCGCCGACTGTAGCGTTCGGGATCGGAGAGAGGGTGGACGATCCATTCCAGATGAAGCTGGCGGACGTGTGCACGATCCCGGTCAACCTGGCGGGCATCCCTGCGATTTCTCTCACCTGTGGGTTCCACGATGGCCTCCCCATCGGAATGCAGATAATGGGCAAGCCGTTCGACGAGGAGGCCCTCCTGCGGGTTGCGTACACATTCGAGCAGAATACCGATTATCGCAAGAGGAAACCAGCCCTCTGACACGTGCTGGTAATGCGTATAGGAGATTCTTCACTCGTCACTCATCACTCATCACGGCGGGTGAAGGTTCGACATGGCAGAGTACGAACCGGTAATAGGAATAGAGGTCCATGCGGAATTGCTCACAGAGAGCAAGATGTTCTGCGATTGCAGCGCGGATTTCGGCGGGGCTCCGAACAGCCGCACGTGCCCGGTCTGCCTCGGCCTGCCCGGATCCCTGCCCGTCGCCAACAAGAAAGCGGTGGAATACGTGGTACGAACCGCGCTTGCCCTGAATTGTGAGATCTCCGAACAAAGCATCTTCCATAGGAAGAATTACTTCTATCCTGACCTCCCCAAGAACTATCAGATTTCCCAGTACGATAACCCGATCGGAAGGAACGGCTGGATAGACATCACGGTTAATGGCGAAACGAAGAGAATCGGAATCCGCCGTGTGCACCTAGAGGAAGATACGGCGAAGCTGATTCATGTGGGCGGTGACCAGAGCTTCATTGATTACAACAGGAGTGGAGTTCCGCTCATGGAAATAGTCAGCGAGGCCGATATTCGCTCTGCCGATGAATCGAGAGAGTACCTGATCCGCCTGCGCGCCATCCTTACCTACCTTGCGGTCAACGACGGCAAGATGGAGGAGGGGAGCCTTCGCGCCGAGCCGAACATCTCGCTCCGCCCGAAGGGAACTGAGAAGTTCGGTACGAAGACCGAGCTGAAGAACCTGAACTCCTTCCGCGCCGTCTATCGCGGCCTGGATTATGAGATCGAGCGCCAGAAGCATGTGCTCGAGGAAGGCGGCAAGATCGTTCAGGAGACCCGGCGCTGGGACGACACCCATGGAGTGACCGCTTCGATGAGGAGCAAGGAGTTCGAGCAGGAGTACCGCTACTTCCCGGATCCCGACCTGGTGCCGATGCATTTCACCAGAGAGTTCGTCGAGGAGCAGCACCGCGCCTTGCCTGAGCTGCCCGAAGCGAAGAAGGAGCGCCTCATCCGCGACTACGGGCTGCCTCCGTACGACGCCGAAATCCTGACGAATACCCGCGCCTTCGCGGACTTCTATGAGGAAGCCGTGAAAGCTTTCAACGAGCCGAAAACCGTCAGCAACTGGATGATGGGTGACTTTACTCGTTTGCTGAACGCCGCGGGAATGGACATTGCCGAGTCGAAAGTGAAGCCGGCGGACCTGGCGAGTATGCTGAAGATGATATCCGAGGGCACGATCAGCGGCAAGATCGCGAAGTCGGTCTTCGAGGAAATGTTCGAGACCGGTAAACCGCCTGAGGAGATCGTCAAGGCCAAGGGCCTGACCCAGATAACCTCCGAGGCCGAGTTGCATCCGATAGTTGACCGGGTGATAGCGGAGAACCCGAGGATTGTCGAGGACTTCCTGGGCGGCAAGGAGAAGTCATTCGGCTTCCTGGTCGGGCAGGTCATGAAATACACTCAGGGACGGGCTAGCCCGGAGGTCGTGAACCGCCTGCTCCGCGAACGCCTCGCATCATCGGCGAAATAGAGCGACCCCGAAGCAACTTTCCCATCGTGCAAATCCCACTCGTACTCGTAGATCGTGATGCGTGATGAGTGATGAGTGAAAAGAGTTGAGTGTTGTCCCGCCGCTGGCGGGATCCCGTCCGAAGGCGGGAAGTGATGAGTGTTGAGTGAGGCTGGATGCTGGATATTGGATGGCGGGTTAGGCGCTCTCCCATCCCCCGTTCTCCCTTTCTCCCATACCCCCACACACCCATACCCCCACACTCCCATACTGTTACCGTCCCCGCGACTCAGTCCGCGAACTCGAACAACTTCCCCGCCACCAGATCGCCGCTTGTTTCGTCCCGCTTGAGCGGCGTGCCTCCGTCATCATCCTGGTCAGGCCCGAAGCTGTAGAGCAGATACCCGTCCGGCGCGAGCTTGTACGCCAGCGGCTTGCCGGTATGGGGATCCATGAGCGTTTTCGGCAGGAACTCGGGCACTACGTCCTCAAGCTTCTTCGGGAGATGGCCGTACTTCGATCGGAACGCCTGGATCGCGAGCATGCCCTTCACAACCTCACGCTGCGCATCGGTCCGGTCGAACGCTCTGAAGGTGCGTGCGTATACCGCGGCAAGCATCCGTACTGCGATATGCTTGGGCTCCGGCAGAGCAGTCCGTTTGTAATACGGCAGGCTTGCCTGCCGCGCCTGCTCTGCCACATAGCTGTCGAACTGGGCCATAAACTCCCGCTTGGACGTGAAGAGCGCTCTGGCCCAATCGCCGACGCTGTAAGCGCCGAACCTGGGGAAGTGCGTCGGCGTCGGGGACCACGGTTGCTTTGAAATCAGGTAAGTAGCATTTCTACGCTCATTGTTCAGTATCTGTCCGTTGGATGACGCCCGCCGCTCGATCTCGCGCAGTCGCAACAAGGCTAGCTTGCAGTCACCGGAGCTCAGGTGAGGAACGATGCCCTCAAGGGGTCTCAACCCTATAGACCCGATAGCGCATGCCACCAGGCCGTGTATGGTCAGGCCGTCTCGAGAGGTTTCCGCTCCAAGCCTCATGGCATCCAGGTAGCTGTCCGCCGCTGAGGCGTAATCCCCCCTGTGTTCGGCGGCTCGCCCTTCGATCCAGAATGCCTGTGCCAGGTGACGCAATGACGCGACCTCCGGAAATGGAGCCTGGACGCCCGGCTTCCACGGGACCGCGCAGTCCTTCTTAAAAGCCTGTCGTGCGGCGGCCAGAGCTTCGGAATTCTCCCGTGCGGCGGCCTCCGCCGTAGCCGGATCATCCAGTTCGTCGCGAGAGTAGTCGTAGGCGCGTGCCAACTTGGCCGCCTTGACATAGTCATTGTACGCATTATCCGCAGGCAGGCGCCTCACGAACGGCTCGAGGTGGATCGGCTGGCGTGCGAGACGCCACGCCACTCCTCCTGCAACGATGGCGAAAGCGATGACAACCAAGACCAAATACTTCAGCAGCCTCATGGCTTCACCCCTTTTAGTGAGACGAGTTTCTGCAAAGAAAGTTGCGCTCTTGGGCACTTGCGCCGCCGCTCTCAAACAACTATGATTGAAAGGGGCGACAATGTCAATATCTCCGTCAACAATCTCTCTACTAGTGAAGCCGGCCGGGCCGGACTGCAATCTCCGGTGTACGTACTGCTTCTACCGCCAGAAAGCAGGGATGTTTCCCGGGGGCAAGCAGCACCGGATGAGCGATTCCACGCTGGAGCGGCTCATCACCCAGGCCCTCGATGCCGGGTGTGACATCGCGATGTTTTCCTGGCAGGGCGGAGAGCCGGCTTTGATGGGGCTGGACTTTTTCCGAAGGGTCGTCGAGCTCCAGGCGGCCCATATGCATCCCGGCCAGGCGGTGAGCAACGCCCTCCAGACGAACGCCACGCTCCTCGACCGGAGATGGGCGGAGTTCCTGCGGGAGCACAACTTCCTCGTCGGGGTCAGCCTGGACGGGCCTCAAAGCCTTCACAATCACTACCGCCGCGACGAGAAGAGGGTCGGGAGCCACGCGCGCGTCATGCAAAGCCTGCGCATGCTCGTTGATATGGGCGCTGAGGTCAACATCCTGACGCTCGTGAACGAGAGGAATGTGCGCGAGCCGGATCGGGTATACGATTTCCTGCTCGAAACCGGAGTCAAGTATTTCCAGTTCGTGCCGTGCGTCGAGCCGGGACCCGGCGGCAAGCCGGCGTCCTACTCGATATCGCCGGAGGACTTCGGCGACTTCCTGTGCCGCCTGTTCGATCGCTGGATGGACAGCCCGATGGACGTATCCATCCGGGATTTCGACGACCTGCTGGCGATGCACCAGGGACGGTCGCCGACGACGTGCATCTACCAGCCTCGATGCGGCGGCTACCTGCTCATCGAGCACAACGGGGACGTCTTCCCGTGCGACTTCTTCGTGCTGCCGAAATGGCGCCTCGGAAACCTGAACGAGACGCCGCTCGCCGAGCTGAGGGCGTCTGGGAAGCTCGCTGAGTTCGGCGGGCAGAAGGCGATGCTCTCCGACGAATGCCTAAATTGCCCGTGGGTCAACTTCTGCTATGGCGGCTGTCTCAAATACCGCACGGTGCTCGGCGGCCCGGTCTCCCAGCCGACATACCTGTGCGAGGCATACAAACGCCTCTTCGGCCACGCCTCTTCCGTCCTTGCCGAGCTGATTGGCAGCCCCCAACGTCACTCCTGAGCCGATTTCTGACCGATTTCGAGTTCTTTCATCACCGCTTTGGCATCTTCTTGCAGCAGTTCCCTCAGCTCGGGCGGAATCAACTGACTCGCCTGCATCTGCATTCGCATCAGAGCACGACGGTCCTCCGGAGACATGGAGAACATGATGTTCATGTTGGATTGCATCATCTGGCCCATCATCTCCGGGCTCATCTTCAAGGCGTTTCTTGTCATCTCCGCCATGAAGCTTGGATCGAGGCTCTGAACGAACTGCGCGCCGCTCGCCATGGCCTGCTCCCGTTCCTCGGGCGTCATCTCCATGAAGAGCTTCATGGATTCCTTCATGAACTTGATGTACTTCTCGGCTCGGGAATCGGCTTTCTCTTCGGCTACTTTCGCCGCTTCGTCATTGGTGATCAGATACACTGTCACCATGCCCATGTCCTTGCGAAGTTTGGTCGGAATGGCATCAACTGCCGCCTTTGGCCGAAGGTAAACGAGATTCTCCTGCGTTGACGCTTGCTCTATGAGCAGGTCCGGGAACTGCAAGCCGGCCATGAGCCTCACAGTGGCAGCTAGGGTATCCGGCTTCTTGAGCAATGGGGAGTCTACTCTGAGGTAGATCTTGCGCCATTGCAGTTTGCCTGCCTTGCAGATGGCATTCAGAGCGTCCTCGACTTTGATGTCCTCTACGGATGCGGTGACCTTGACATCCGCTGTCTTCTCGATAGCGATCCGTGCGCTGACTTGCTTGCAGATCTGCTTGGCGATCTCGCTGACCTTTTCGTCGGTTGCGGAGAAGGTCACGACTGTGGAGTTCCTTTCGCTTGAATCCTTCTTCGGCGCGTCCGCGTAGCACATGGAAGATGCGACCAGCGCGCACAGCACTACAACTGCAACCTTTCTCATTCGTTCTTACCTCCTTGTGATTCCGCGATAAGTCATAGTCATAGACGCACAACACGGCGTAAAGGTTCCCCAGACGTCTACCATGGCACCGCCTGCAGCCTCAGAAACCTACCAGCCTCAGCCGCGCCTCTTCAGTCCTCTCCGAACTAACGGGCCCTGCGGAAAGGCAGTGATGCTGGATGCTGGATGCTGGATGCCGGGCGAGCGGAATCGCCCTTAGCGGGGGTCTGATCCCTTCTCCCATTATTGGGAGAAGGGTCGGGGATGAGGGCCGCATTCGAACCTAACCCCCCGACCCCCTTCCCGAAGCGGTAAGGGGGGAACTCAAAATCCCCTCTCCCGCTCGCGAGTGAGGGCACGGAGCCCCAGACCTTCTGAGCTTGCCCTTTGGCCATCTGTGTCCTGTATGCTGCGGTCTGCGGTCAGCAGTCTGCCGTCTGCCGCCTCAGAAACCTACTAGCCTCAGCCGTGCCTTTTCCGATATAATATCCCCGGAGGATGTGGCATGGCGCTGGCTAATCTCTACGTCCAGTTCAAGCAAGACCCCGAGGCCGAGAACCTTCTCAAGCACCTGAAGGGCCTCAACTACCGCCTCGATGGCCTGCGCATCGAGCGCGTTATCCGTCTGGAGGGCGATGCCGGCCCGGAGAAGCTGCTGCCGCTGTTTGTGAACCCGCTTTATCAGTCCGTTTCCCGCCAATCCGCGCTGTCTCCATCCGACGGCCCGATCGTCGAGATCGGCTACCAGCGGGCGGTCACGGATCCGGAGACTCCTTCGATATTCGACGGCGCGCATGCGCTCGATGTGAACAGCCTCGAGTGGGCGCGCCTCAGCCACCGCTACCAGTTCATCGGCGCGACGCCCGAAGAGGCGCGGCGGATCGTCCGCGGGAACCTTTTCAACCCCATCGTCCAGGCCGTGATCGAGCAGGAGCATCCCTGGGATTCGCTGAGACCTCACGGCACCCCCGATCCGGTTCGGCAAATCCCGCTGGCCGGTCTCTCGGACGGGGAACTGCTAAAGTTGAGCGCGGATAACTCCTGGTACGCGCCGCTCTCCCAGTTGAAGGCGCTCCAGGAATACGAGGCCGGGCTGGGACGGCCGCTGACCGACGCCGAGATCGAGATAGTCGTCCAATCCTGGTCGGACCACTGCTATCACACGACCTGGCGCAGCCTGAGGCTCCTCGAGCGGCTTCAGGCGGCCACCGCGCGCATCAATCATCCGCTGGTAGTTTCCGTCTTCAAGGACAACGCCGGCGGGATGAGGTTCTACGACGGCTGGGTCGTGCTCATCAAGGGCGAGACGCACAACTTCCCGTCCTCTATCGCCACATTCGGCGGAATTGCCACAAAGCACGGCGGCGTGATTCGTGATGCGATAGGCTTCGGGCGCGGCGGATATCCCATCGGCGGCTCGACAATTATGGGAACGATGGATCCTCGAATCCCGGATTCCGAAGTCCCCGGCGGCGCGCTTCACCCCCGCGTCATCCTGCTGGAATCCATCCGGGCCACCGCGTACTACTGCAACCCGATGGGCATCCCTATGATGCACCCGGTATATCGGATTCACCCCGGCTATCCGAAGTGCTTCGCCCTGGGTCACACGCTCGGCATCATCCCTGAGGAGTACGCGCTCAAGGAGGATCCAAAGCCCGGCGACGCCGTGGTGCTCTTCGGCGGAAGGACGGGGCGCGACGGCATCCACGGCGCGACCGCGAGTTCCGCCGAGATGACCGGCGAGACGATCCACAAGGACGCCGCCGCCGTCCAGATCGGCCATCCAATCACCGAGCGGAAGTTCATGACCGCCGTGCCGATCCTCCGCGATAGAGGCTGCCTGCGCTCCGTGACGGACCTCGGCGCCGGTGGGATTTCGTGCGCGGCCGGCGAAATGGGCTCGAAGACCGGCGTGCGGATTGATCTTGCCAAAGTCCCCCTTAAGGATGAGAGCCTCGCGCCCTGGGAAATCCTGCTTTCGGAGTCCCAGGAGCGCATGATGGCCGCCGTGCCGCCCGATGAGGTTGACGAGGCGCTCGACATCCTCAGCAGGTATGACATCGAGTACGCGGTCGTAGGCGAGTTCACGGATACGCACAAGTTGACCGCTTACCATGGCGACACGAAAGTCGCCGACATAGATATGCGGTTCCTCTGGCGGGCCTGCCCGATTGACCGGATCGAGGTCAGGGAGCCGGTCCGCGATCTCAAGCCGGCACGAAAGGCCGTTCCTTCGACCAGCGAGGAATGGCGCGAGGCCGTCGAGCGAGTGCTGTCCCACTTCCACTGCTGCGACCAGTCTTCGGCGGGCACTCAGTTCGATTCGACCGTGCAGGGGCGCACGGTGATCGGCCCATACGGCGGCAGAAACGGCCGCATGCCGACGGACGTCTTCGTCTCCGCGCCCATCCGGGCGAAGCCATACGGAGTGGTGACTACCCTGGCGTTCAATCCATTCTACGGCGAGCTCGATCCGGCCGGCATGGCGAGGCTTTCGGTCATCGAGGCCGTTGCGAAGGCGGTTGCGGTCGGCGTCGGCCTCGATGACATCGCCCTGTGCGATAACTTCTACACCCCGAAGATTCGCCCGGAGGTCGCCTGGGATTTGAAGGCGATGGTGGAGACGATCGCGGAGCTCTCGGAGATATTCGGCGCTCCATTCGTCTCGGGCAAGGACTCCAGCTCTGGAACGTTCAAGTCCGACACCGGCGAGCTGATTGACGTCCCGTATACGCTGGTAGTCTCTACGATGAGCCGGATGTCCGATGTGCGGAAGGCCGTTACGAAGGAGTTCAAGCGTCCTGGGAACAGGCTGATCCTGCTGGGCACGCTCGATCCCGACAGGCTGGGCGGCTCGGTCTATCTGGATGCGTTCGGCGAGCGCGGCGATGGACTCTCCGACTGGGGCAATGAATGGGCGAAGGATTTGGTGGTCATGTACCGGCGGCTCCATGATCTCTACTGGAACGAGAATCCGGTGAAGTCGGCTTCCGCAGTTGCTGAGGGTGGGGTTCTGCTGCGCCTGTTCGAGGCGGCGATGGGTTCCGGCCTTGGCGCCGCCATTGATCTCAGCGCATTCCCGGCAGGACGCAGGGACGGCGCGCTCTTCAGTGAGGCGGTCGGCGCGCTCCTTCTTGAGATGGATGGCTCATCCGATCCCGCCGACCTCTTCTGCGGCCTCCCTTGGATCGAGATCGGCCGGGTGACCGACTCGCCGGAACTCGCGATCAAGGATGGAAACGAGGAGGTCTTGACCGTACTGGTCGAAGATCTCATCAAGGTTTGGGGAAAGCCCTTCGCGGAGGTGGTGCGATGAGGCCTGCGGTCGCTGTGCTCTATGCTCCGGGGATAAATTGCCACGAGGAGACAGCCTTCGCACTCGAGCTGGCGGGCCTCGAGGGGCACATCGTCAACTTTCACGATGTCTTGAGCGGCGGCGATACGCTGACCAGATACGAGGCCGTGGTCGTGCCGGGTGGCTTCTCCTGGGGCGACCACCTCGGCGCGGGGCGCATCTTCGGCGTGCACCTGATCGCCCGCATGGCCGATCAACTGGGGGAGTTGGTAGATGCGGGAAAGCCCGTGCTCGGAATATGCAACGGCTTTCAGGTGCTCGTTGAAACCGGCCTGCTCCCTGACCGGACTATCGGCAAGAGAGGCGCGGCGCTTCTCCAGAACAGGTCGGCGACGTTTGAGAGTCGGTGGGTGGAGCTGGTTGTCACCGATACCGCCAGCATCTGGACGAAGGGGCTGGAAGGACGAATACTCCGTATGCCCGTGGCTCACGGTGAAGGCAGGCTGTACTGGGAAGACGGTCACGCGATCCGCCCGGCGGTCTGCTATGCGAAGGGCGGCCGCCCCACCGAGGAGTATCCCGCCAACCCGAACGGCTCGCCCGGCGGAGTCGCGGGGATTTGCGATTCAACCGGCCTGATCTTCGGCCTGATGCCGCATCCCGAGCGCGCAGCCCTCGATTGGCACGGCTCAACAGACGGAATGGAGCTGTTCAGGAATCTAGCGCGGTATCTGGCGGGGTAGGGGCGAGGTTACCTCGCCCCTTGCGGCGTGTGGCTCAAGGTACAAATTACTTCAGGGGAATACCATGGCAAGCGAACAGAAATTCCTGGCATTCGATCTCGGAGCGGAAAGTGGCAGAGCGGTCATGGGGCTGCTGGGCGGCGGGAAGCTCCGCCTGGCCGACGTTCACCGGTTTGCAAACGGCGGTGTCTCCATCGGTGACAGCATGTACTGGGACGTTCTCAGGCTATTCGACGAGATGAAGCGCGGGCTGCGGCTCGCGGTCGAGGCCCACGGAAAGGGTATCGCCGGACTGGGCGTGGATACATGGGGCGTAGACTTCGCGCTTCTCGGGCCGAACGACGTGCTTCTGGAGAATCCGCACTGCTACCGCGATTCGCGCATTGACGGCATGATGGCGGAGGCGGAGAAGATCGTGCCGCCAAGCGAGATCTACGAGCAGACCGGAATACAGTTCATGCCCATCAATACTCTGTACCACATGTTGGCGATCACCAGGAGCAACAGATGGATGCTGGAGACCGCACGCACGATGCTGATGATGGCGGACCTCTTTAACTTCTTCTTCACCGGCGAGAAGGCATGCGAGTTTACGAACGCCACAACGACGCAGTTCTACAACCCGCGAGCTGGAGATTGGGCGAGGTCGCTTCTGGAGCGGCTGGAGATACCCAGCCATTTTCTCCCGGACATCTGCCAGCCCGGCACGGTACTGGGCAAAGTCACGGCTTCCATAGCTGAAGAGACCGGAGCCGGACAGATTCCGGTCATCGCTCCGGCGACCCATGATACCGGCTCTGCGGTGGCGGCTGTTCCTGCAGTCGGCCGCGGGCACGTTTACATCAGCTCCGGCACGTGGTCCCTGATGGGCGTGGAGTCGAAGGAGCCGATCGTCAACGAGAAGGCACTCGAACTTAACTTCACGAACGAGGGCGGCGTGGAGAACACCTTCCGCGTGCTCAGGAACATCATGGGCCTTTGGCTCGTGCAGGAGTCCCGTCGGACCTGGGCACAATCCGGCAGGGATTATTCATATTCGGAGCTGACCGAAATGGCCGAGGCCGCCGAGCCCTTCCGAGCCATCATAGACCCGGATGATCCGGTATTCCTGAAGCCGGGCGACATGCCCGCGAGAATCCGCGAATTCTGCAGGCAAACGAATCAGCCGATTCCGGAGGATGAGGGTGCTGTTGTCAGAACCGCGCTGGACAGCCTTGCCCTGAAATACCGGTGGGTGCTCGAGCGGCTTGAGATGCTGATGGAGAGCAGGCTGGAGCCGATACACATCGTGGGCGGCGGCAGCCGGAACCGCTTGCTTTCGCAGCTCACGGCGAACGTCGCTGGCCGGCAGGTCGTCGCAGGCCCGGTTGAGGCCACCGCGATTGGGAACCTGCTCGTCCAGGCGATTGCGCTCGGACAAATCGGTTCGTTGGAAGAGGCGCGCGAGATCGTTC
>Ga0307378_10000649_pt1 | contig 60299 bp, 61 predicted proteins | sample UN1MG_FD_202238 | JGI IMG/M metagenome (GOLD analysis project Ga0307378, IMG submission 202238) | Soil microbial communities from Risofladan, Vaasa, Finland - UN-1 | ecosystem: Environmental > Terrestrial > Soil > Coastal area > Acid sulfate soil | place: Finland: Risofladan, Vaasa | collected... | reverse complement strand
GGCGGTGATGGTGCTCTGGAGCTGGCTGATGTGGTCAAGGAAGCCTGTGAGGATACGAACGATTTCCACTTCCTGTATCCTATGGAAATGAAGCTGCGGGAGCGAGTGGACAAGATTGCCAAAGTGGTCTATGGAGCCGATGGTGTCTCCTGGGCGCCCGAGGCAGCGGCCAAGGCTAAGACGTTTGAGTCTGATTCTAAATATGATGACTATGCTACCATGATGGTGAAGACCCATCTGAGTCTCACCCATGACCCCGCTATTAAGGGTGTTCCCCAAGGGTGGACTCTGCCCATCCGCGATGTGTTGATTTATTCCGGGGCAAAGTTCCTCTGTCCCTGCGCCGGGGCTATCAGCCTGATGCCGGGAACTTCATCCAACCCTGCCTTTAGGAAAGTAGATGTTGATGTGGACACAGGAAGGGTTATGGGTCTGTTCTAGTCGTTTTTGGTGCTGATTAACGGGGGGGGGTAGATGACGAAAAAATCGTCAGAACAAAAAGTAAGGGTTCACTTTGACCCCGATGACCTTGATATTGTCGTTGAGCGGGGTGATAATCTTCTGGAGGCAGCTATTGCCGCCGGGGTGCATATCAATGCCTCCTGCGGGGGTGCCGGTGTTTGTGGCACCTGCAAGGTGTTGATTGCACAGGGTGAGGTAGAAAGCACCCGCACTGAGAAGATTTCCGAGCAGGAGTATGAGCAGGGTCTCAGGCAGGCGTGCCAGAGCCGTGTAACTACTGATTTAGTGGTTTATATCCCGGTAGAATCAAGACTGGAGACGGCTGTCCTTGACCGGGAGAGAGTTGGTGGTATCCAGCCATCAGCAGCTTTAGCTGCTAATTGGAGATTCAATCCCCCACTTAGCAAGCTTTTTGTTGAGCTCTCAGCGCCAACCTTAGAGGATAATGTTAGCGACCTGTCTCGACTACTGCGAGGCTTAAAACAGCAGTGCGACCTTGATGATGTCTCAGTGGATTTCAATTTGGTGAAGAAACTGGCTAATGTTTTGCGAGACGGAGATTGGAAGGTTACCGTTACCGTCTTGCTGACTGGGGTCAATGATAGACGAAGACAGACATTGATAAATGTTGAGCCAGGGGATACCAGAAAGCGGCATTTCTCCCTGGCTTTTGATATTGGGACTACTGGTGTCCGCGGGCAACTGCTGGATTTAAATCGGGGAAAGGTGCGGGCTGGGGCACTTGATTACAATGGGCAAATAAGTTATGGCGAAGATGTTATTTCCCGCATCGCCTACTCTCAGAGGTCGGGCGGGCTGAAGAAACTACAAAAGACGATTGTGGCTACCATTAATGGGATGATTGGCAGGCTACTGGCTGAGTCCAAGGTTGAAATGGCGGAGATTGGTCATATTGTCGTTGCTGCCAATACCACTATGGTTCAGCTCTTTCTTGGTCTGGAGTCTAAATATATCAGGTTAGACCCTTATACTCCCACGGTGAGCGCGGTTCCTCTGGTGAAAGCATGTTCCCTGGGGCTTGAGGTTGCCGACCATGTTTATGTCTACATTCTTCCCTCGGTGGCGAGCTATGTTGGTGCTGACATCGTTTCTGGAGTTGTTGGCACCGGCCTGCATCAGCGGGAAAAGCTTACATTATATATAGATATAGGAACCAATGGTGAGATAGTGATCGGCAACTCAAGCTGGATGGTAACTGCTTCTTGTTCGGCGGGTCCTGCCTTTGAAGGCGGCGGCATAAAGCATGGTATGATAGCTATGGATGGGGCGATTGAGGATTTTGACATTAACCCATCAAGTTTTGAGCCGGTTATCGGCACCATTGGTGAGGTAAAACCGAAGGGAATCTGTGGTTCAGGTTTGATAAATACTGTCGCCGGACTTCTTGAAGCCGGTGTCATCGGGCAGAACGGTAAATTTAACACTGACCTTCAGACAAAGAGAATCAGAGAAGGCGGTGACGGCTATGAGTATGTTTTAGCCTGGGCAGCAGAGACCCAGACTGGTAAAGACATCGTTATCACCGAGGTGGATATAGATAATCTTATTAGGGCTAAAGCGGCGATGTATGCCGGATGTCAGACACTGGTTAAAAGCGTGGGGCTTAGCTGCTCTGACTTAGAGCAGGTGATTATTGCCGGCGCCTTCGGCAGCCATATTGATATTGAAAAGTCCATCATCATTGGGCTTTTCCCTGATATACCCCGGGACAGGTTTATCTTTATTGGCAACGGCTCACTTCTGGGGGCGAGGTTAACCTCTTTCTCCACCGATATACTTGCCAAGGGGGAAATGGTGGCTAAAATGATGACCAACTTTGAGTTGAGTGTAAATGTTGATTTTATGAATAATTATACTGCCAGTCTGTTTTTACCCCATCCCAATGCCGATGAGTTTCCCTCGGTGTATAAAAGGTTGCGCAAACTTAAAAAGGTAGTAAGGGGCAGAGGATAATATATGAGTTTTAATATTGCTGTAGCCGGTAAGGGGGGTAGTGGTAAGACATCGATAACCAGTCTTATTATTCGCTACCTGAAAAAGAACAGCCCGGGACCAATTCTGGCTGTTGATGCTGACCCTAATGCTAACCTTGGGGAAAGCCTGGGGCTTGACATAAAACAAACGGTTGGCTCGGTACTTAGTGAGTTTGAAAAGGATAAGATAAGAATCCCTCCTGGAATGACCAAGGAAGCTTATCTAAGCCTTAAGTTAAATGAGATTATAGTGGAAAGCAAAGGGCTTGACCTGGTGACAATGGGCAGGGGTGAGGGTCCGGAGTGTTACTGCTATCCCAACCTTATCCTCAGGAAGTTCATTGACACTCTGGTGGATAATTATGCTTACACCGTTATGGATAATGAAGCCGGGATGGAGCATCTATCGCGGCGGACTACCCAGAATATCGACGAGCTAATGATAATCTCCGACCATTCGGTGAAAGGGGTTCGCACCGTTGCCCGGATAAAGGAGTTGGTGGCTGAGCTTAAGCTGGTGGTGAGGAGGCAATCGGTAATAATCAACCTTGTTCCGGAAAAGCTTGACACTCGTATCGGTGAGGAGCTGTCTAAGCTGGGGATTGAACCTGCGGCCACCATACCCTTAGATGAGGAAGTATATGAATATGACCTCAAGCTGAAGTCCCTGCTTGATTTGCCTGATACCTCTAAAGCAGTGCGGGCGGTTGGTGATTTGATGGTACAGCTTCTCAATAAAAGCTGAGGAGATTATGTAACAACCTATCCCCCTGCCCCCTTCCCTTAGTAAGGGAAGGGGGGTGTAGGTAAGGGAGGGAGATAAAGGTGGTAGGTTGCTAACAAATGTCTAAGGGGGTGAGGTTAATAAACACCTCCTTAATAGAAGCTAAGAAAAAGGTATATTAAAACTTTAGGTAAAGGAGTTGAGAAATGCCAGCACAAATTATCAGTGGTACTGAAATCGCCAAACAGATTCGTGAGGAACTGAAGCAAGAAATTGCTGAACTTAAGGAGAAACATAATCTTGTACCGGGGCTGGCTACTGTCCTGGTGGGGGAAGACCCGGCTTCTCAGGTATATGTTGGTCAGAAGGAGAAGGCATCCCTGGCTCTGGGCGTATATTCGGAGAGGCTTGACCTGCCGGCTGATACCAGTGAGGAAAAACTGCTGGCGGTGATTGATAGATTGAATAAAGACCCCAAAATTCACGGGATTCTGGTTCAATTGCCTCTACCCAAGCATATCAATGAGACCAGGGTTCTCTATGCCATTGACCCCAAGAAGGATGTTGACGGCTTTCACCCGGTGAATGTGGGCAAACTGATGATTGGTGAGCCAGATTATTTGCCCTGCACCCCCCACGGAATCCAACAGCTTCTGATTCGGTCGGGAGTTAAAATTGATGGGGCAGAGGTGGTGGTGGTGGGTCGAAGTAATATCGTGGGTAAGCCCATAGCCAATATCCTTCTTCAGAAAAAAGAAGGGGCTAATGCTACCGTTACCATATGCCACACCGGCACCCGGGATATTTCACTCCATACCAGGAGAGCTGATATACTTATTGTCGCTGCCGGGAAGCCCAAGGCGATTACAGCGGATATGGTTAAAGAGGGGGTGGTGGTGATTGATGTTGGCGTCAACCGAATAGGCAAAACCGCTGAGGGTAAAGCCATTTTAGCCGGTGATGTTGACTTTGATGCGGTCAAGGAGAAGGCAAAGGCGATTACGCCGGTGCCTGGTGGGGTGGGACCGATGACTATAACCATGCTTATGCTAAATACGGTAAGGGCAGCCAAACTGTCTGCCGGCTTAGACTAGGAAGGGAGTAAGAGATGGAATATAAGGTTGAGGAAAAGAGCGCACCCGGCAGGGATAAGGTGGAGGTGCTGGGGGCAACCTATGAAACGGGTAAACCCGAGGGTGAGGACTTGGGAAAGTGGCGACAGAAACTGAGCAACCGGGAGGAAAAATTAAAGTATTTACAAACCGGTGAAAGATACTGGTATGGTAAAGACTGGTTTGGCAGTGAAAAGAGAAAGACCCCGGCGTAATTAAGGAGGGGGGAATGACATTGGAAATTCCTAAAACAGCGTATAGCGGCAAGATTAAAAAGATAGTGTTGGGTAGTGGGGATAAGGCGATAACCGTTGGCGGAGAGAAAGCCTATCCCTTCTATCTTTTTGAAGGTGAGATGCCCTGCCTGCCCCGAATCGCTATGGAGGTTTGGGACTCGCCTCCCGAAGAATGGGCTGAGGCGGCTCTGGAGCCTTTCGCCGGGGTAACTGATGACCCGGTTGCCTGGGCAAAGAAGTGCATTGATGATTACGGAGCGAAGATGCTCGCCCTTCAGCTGGTCAGCACCGACCCTAACGGATTGGACAGGGGGGCTGAGGAGGCTGCTGAGGCAGTCAAGAAGGTAGCTGATGCTATTGATGTCCCCTTAATCGTTTGGGGGACGGCTAATCACGATAAAGACAGCGAAGTATTAAGACTGGTAGCTGAGGCTTGCCAGGGGAAAAATCTGGCTATCGGACCAATTGAAGAGGGCAACCATAAAAAGATTGGTGCCTCAGCTATTGGCTATCACCATACAGCAGTTGCGTCGACACCTATAGATATAAACCTGGCCAAACAGCTTAATATCCTGCTGGGCAATCTTGGGGTTTCTGATGAACTAATCATAATGGACCCTACCGTCAGTGGCATAGGCTATGGTATTGAGTATTGTTACTCGGTGATGGAAAGGATGAGAATGGCTGGTCTAACTCAGCAGGACGATAAACTCCAGTTCCCTATCATCTGTAATCTGTCCAAAGAGGTATGGAAAACCAAGGAGGTGCATCTCCCTGATGATGAATTGATGATGGGGAATGCCAGGAAGAGAGGAATCCTGATGGAGGCAATGTCAGCGATGGTATTACTTGTAGCTGGGGCTGATGTGGTAATTATGAGGCACCCGGAGGCAATAAGGCTGGTCCAGGAGGTAATGACGGAGCTGACAGCTTCTTAATTGAAGATTTGACAGAAAGAGACAAGTAATCTAGAATAGTAATGATTATTGTTACTATATAGATTTAGAGGATATTTAGAACTGTGACTAGGAAGTCAAAGCAGAAAGAGGCTATCCTGAGGGTGGTAAAGAGCACCAAATCTCATCCCACTGCCAGTTGGGTCTATGAGCAGGTGCGAGAGGAAATACCCGGCATCAGCCTGGGGACGGTATATCGCAACCTTAAGTTGCTGAAACAGGATGGAGAAATTGTGGAACTGGACCTTGCCGGTACTCTGAGCCGGTTTGATGGCGCTGTACAAGACCACTATCACTTCAGGTGTGAGCAATGCAACCGTATTTTTGACGTAGACGAACCGGTGGATAAAACGATAAATGATAAGATAACCCGAAAAACGGGTTTTAGAGTTACCCACCATCGTCTGGAATTTCGTGGGTTGTGTCAGGATTGCCAACAAAAAGCTTGCTAGTTAAGCTGACAGCTTTATAGAAAGAATAAAGATTCGGGGGTGATAATAGATGGCAGAAGCAGAGAACAAGAGTATTGATAGTGCCAGTATCAAGATGATAGAAAAAGCGGCTACCGATGGGGTTAATACTGCCTTTGATAGAGCAGAGGCAATGAAGCCCTGTCCCATAGGAATGGTTGGTAGTTGCTGTAAGCACTGTGGTATGGGACCGTGCCGGGTGCCGCTACCCAAGGGGAAGGAGGAGACACCGGCGGAAAAACAGAAGAGGCGGGGTATTTGTGGCGCCACCGCTGAGACTATTGCCGCTCGTAATTTCATCAGGATGATAGCGGGTGGAGCGGCTGCCCATTCTGACCATGGTCGTGGGGTGGCTGAACTATTTCTGGCAGTGGCTAAGGGTGAGGCACCGGGCTACAAGATTAAAGATGAGCAGAAGCTGCTGCAACTGGCTCTGGATTGGGGAGTGAAAATTGGAGACCGCAGTAATGAGGAAATAGCTGTTGATATTGGTGAGATAGCTCTGGCTGAGTTCGGCAAACAGGAAGGCGAAGTCCTGTTCCTGAAGAGAGCACCCTTAAAGCGCCAGGAATTGTGGCGGAAGCAGGGAGTTGCCCCGCGGGGCATAGACCGGGAGATTGTGGAGATAATGCACCGTACCCATATCGGTGTTGACCAGGACTACCGAAACCTGCTGAAGCAGGGGGTCAGGGCATCACTAGGTGACGGCTGGGGCGGCAGTATGATTGCTACCGAACTGCAGGACATTCTCTTTGGCACCCCGGCGCCAGTCCTGGGCAAGATAAACCTGGGAGTACTCAAGCGTGACGAGGTAAACCTTATTATTCATGGTCATGAGCCTCTGCTTTCTGAGATGATTGTGGTTGCTGCCCAAGAACCGGAGATGTTAAAGTTAGCCAGGTCCAAAGGGGCTAACGGGATAAACCTGGCTGGAATTTGTTGTACGGCTAACGAGATACTGATGCGTCACGGGATACCGCTGGCTGGGAATTTTCTGCAGCAGGAGCTGGCTCTGGTTACCGGGGCGGTGGACGCTATGGTGGTAGATGTCCAGTGTATCATGCAGTCTCTGCCCGATATTGCTCAATGCTACCACACCAAGATTATCACCACCTCGCCCAAGGCTAAGATTGCCGGTGCCATGCACATCGAGTTTGATGAACACAACGCCCTGGAATCAGCCCGGGCTATAGTCAGGACGGCTATTGAGAACTTCCCACACCGGGGCAAGAATATTGATATTCCTGAGGAGCAGACTGACCTCATCGCTGGATTTAGCCACGAAACTATTAACTACTTACTGGGTGGTATCTATCGGGCTTCCTACCGACCGTTAAATGAGAATATTATCAATGGCAGGATTAGGGGTGTTGCCGGTGTGGTTGGCTGCAATAATCCCCGGGTCAAGCATGATGATATTCATACCTCGATGATTAAAGAGCTTATTAAAAACGATGTGCTGGTAATTCAGACCGGGTGCAGTGCTATGGCCAGTGCTAAAGCCGGACTGATGGTCCCCGAGGCAGCCGCTAAATATGCTGGTGAGGGATTGGCTTCAGTATGCGAAGCAGTAGGTATTCCTCCGGTGCTGCATCTGGGTTCCTGCGTTGATAACAGCCGTATTCTGGTGGCAGCTACCGCTATGGTGAAGGATGGCGGTCTGGGTGACGACATCAGTGACCTGCCGGTAGCCGGGGCGGCCCCGGAGTGGATGAGCGAGAAGGCAATCTCTATCGGTCAGTACTTTGTTGGTTCGGGGGTATTTACCGTGTTTGGTGTTAACTGGCCTACCCTGGGCAGTGATGAGGTTACCAAGTTCCTGTTTGAGGATTTTGAGGATATGTATGGCGGTATGTGGGCGTTTGAACCGGACCCGATTAAGGCTGCGCACCTTATGATTGAGCATATTGACAAGAAGCGTAAAGCACTGGGTATTGATAAGGCTAGAGAAAGAGTGCTCTATGATATGGCGATGAGAAGGGAACTGGAATCAGTTTAAACGCCAAGAGTGAGAAACTGGAGGGTTCTAAAATATGTCTAAGATTATTGCATCAGCAGCTATCAGGGGAGCTTATAAGATTGTTAACCGAGCCGAGGGGAAGTGGCAGGAGGCAATGGACAAATGGGGGGCAAATGAACCGGTAGGCTTTCCTAATACTGCTTATTATCTACCAGTGATTTATGGAATTTTAGGCATCAAGGTGGAGAAACTGGGTGATATGGAGCCGGTGCTAAAGAGGTGTAAATCCCTGTTACCGCCCCCGGTGAGGGAGGAGCACCCCTTGCCCTATCTGGCACCAGCCCTTGATGCTGGTATGGCAACCTTCTTTGCTGAGGAAATCATCGAGGCTATAAGGTATCTGGAACAGCCGGATTTCTATACCAAGCAGGAAGAGCCTACCGACAGTAATATCTGGCTGGGTGCTGCCGATGACGTAATCCTGAGAAAGAGGGGGATTGAATTTGTTGATGGTACTGCCCCCGGCTTCGCTGCCATTCTTGGTGCGGCACCTAGCAGTGAGATAGCCGCCAAAATTGCTCAGGAATTACAGCAGAAGAACCTCTATGTATTTATGTCGGCAGAGCACGACGGTAAGAGGTTTGCCGAACAGCTGATGGAAGCGGGGGTGCAGGTTGGCTGGCCAACCCGCCTCGTCTCATTTGGTCCTGATGTTACGGCAACGGTATTCGCTGCTGGTTTCGCTATCAGGGTGAGCTTCTCATTTGGTGGCGTTGGACCCGGAGATTACCGAAAACACCTTATCTATAACAAAGACCGCACCTTTGCCTTCGCTATGCCGCTGGGGTATGTTACCGATGAATGGTATGCTAATGCGGCGGGAGCCATCAACTTCGGCTTCCCGACCATTGCCGATACCCCAATACCTGAGGTTTTGCCTACCGGCATCTGTACTTATGAGCATGTTGTGTCCAATGTCCCTCACGATAATATAGTAGCTAGAGCAATAGAGGTGAGGGGCTTGAAGGTCAGCGTGGCTGAGGTGCCGGTTCCGGTAGCCTATGGTCCTGCCTTTGAAGGTGAGAGGGTTCGTAAGGAAGATATCCATCTGGAGTGTGGCGGCGGTAGAACGCCTATGGTGGAATGGGTTACCTCTAAACGTATGGAAGACGTAGAGGATGGCAAGATTGAGGTGATTGGGCCTGAGATAACTGATGTTCCTGCTGGTTCCGGTTTACCCTTAGCCATAGCTGTTGAGGTCGCTGGGAGAGAGATGGAAGCGGACTACGAGCCTATCCTGGAGCGACAAATTCATCATCTGATAAACTATGCTCAGGGAGTAATGCACATCGGGCAGAGGGATATTGCCTGGCTGCGGGTTAGTAAAGGGGCAGTGGAGAAAGGTTTCAAGCTCTCTCATATCGGTGCCCTCCTTCACGCCAAGCTGCATCAGGATTTTGGTCGGATATTTGATAAGATGCAGATAAAACTCTATACCGAGGAAGATAAAGTCAAGGAGATAGTGAACAAGGCGAGAGCGGTGTATGCGACTAGAGATGCCCGCATTGAGGGGATGACCGATGAGACTACTGATACCTACTATTCATGCACTCTGTGCCAGTCATTTGCCCCGGGTCATGTTTGTGCTATTAGCCCGGAGAGAACCGGTCTTTGCGGTTCCTACAACTGGATGGACTGCAAGGCTGCTTATGAAATCAATCCCACCGGACCTAACCAGCCGGTGGAAAAGGGAGAGACCATTGATGCCCGGTACGGACAGTGGAAAGGGGTAAACGAGTTTATCTACAAGGCTTCCCGCGGCAAGATAGACCATTATAATTTCTACAGCATAGTAAACGACCCGATGACCACCTGCGGGTGCTGTGAGTGTATTGCCGCTGTTCTTCCCCTGTGTAACGGGGTAATGACGGTAAACCGGGAATTTATCGACATGACTCCTTCTGGTATGAAATTTACCACTCTGGCGGGGACTATTGGTGGTGGGCTGAGCACCCCTGGCTTTGTTGGGCACAGCAAGTATAATATCTGCCAGAGAAAATTTATCCTCGGTGATGGCGGTATAAAGAGAATAGTCTGGATGCCCAAGATGTTGAAGGAAGAGATTGCTGACCGGCTTAAAGCCAGAGCCAAAGAGATTGGCATGCCTGACCTCCCGGATATGATTGCCGATGAGACGGTGGGCACTACCGAGGAGGAGATTCTTCCCTTCTTGCAGGAGAAAGGTCACCCGGCTCTTACTATGGAGCCGATACTAGGCTAGGAAAGGAGAAACTAAGTTGCCACTTACCGGTATAGAAATATTTAAGTTACTGCCTAAGAAAAACTGCGGCGAGTGTGGAGTGCCTACCTGTCTTGCCTTTGCCATGAATCTGGCAGGGGGGAAGGCAGAATTAAGCGCTTGTCCCTATATCACCGAGGAGGTGCAGGTTCAATTAACTGAGGCAGCAGCACCTCCTATTAGATTGGTTACTATCGGAGTTGGCGATAGGGCATTAAAGGCTGGTGGCGAGACGGTTATGTTTCGTCACGAAAAAAGGTTTGAGAACCCTCCCGGTTTTGCCATTCTTATCAGCGACACTATGGGCGACTCCGAGGTCGATGCTCGGCTGGAGAGGTCTAAACTGCAATACGAGAGGGTAGGTATTGCCCTTCGTCCCGAGTTAATAGCCGCTAGAAGTGATTCAGGAGATGCCGACAAGTTTAGTGCCCTGGTGACTAAAATCAAGCAGAATAGCGATTGCGATATCATTCTGATGAGTGATAATCCCGGTGTTATGGCGGCTGGCTTAAAGGTCTGTGCCGACCGAAAACCATTGCTCTACGCTGCCACTAAAGATAATTTAGACCGTATGGCAGATTTGGCTAAAGAGAACTCGTGTCCGCTGGCGGTAAAGGCGTCAGGTCTGGAGGAGCTTGTCCGGTTGACCGCTAAATTAACCGAGGCTGGAGTTAAAGATATTGTCCTTGATTCCGGGTCGAGAACCATGCGGCAGGCGTTTGAAGACCAGGTAATCATCAGAAGCGCCGCCTTAACTAAGAAATTTCGCCCTCTGGGCTTTCCCACCATTGTTTTCCCCGGTGAGATGACCGATGACCCGATGAAGGAGGCAGTGATTGCCTCTATTTTTGTGGCTAAATATGCTGGTATTATCGTTCTTTCTGATTTTTGTGGAGAAAGCCTGTTTCCGTTGCTGGTGGAAAGAATGAACATCTATACTGACCCCCAGCGACCATTAATGACTACCGAGGGAATCTATGAGATTGGTGGTCCTGACGAGAACTCCCCGGTACTTGTTACCACCAACTTTTCTCTTACCTACTTCCTTGTCTCCGGGGAGATTGAAACCAGCCGGGTTCCCAGCTATTTGATGGTTATGGACACTGAGGGACTTTCGGTTATGACCGCCTGGGCAGCAGGTAAGTTTGTCGGTGACGCCATTGCTGCCTTTATTAAAAAGAGCGGGATTATGGATAAGGTTAAACATCACAAATTGATAATCCCTGGCTATGCTGCGGTGGAAAGCGGTGCTCTGGAAGAGGAATTGCCCGGCTGGGAGGTTATTGTCGGTCCCAGGGACGGAGCGCACATCCCGGCCTTTCTTAAGACTTGGAAACCATAAGGAGAAGCGATGATTCTTATCGGAGAGAACATAAATGTTATGTCCAAGACAATCGGTCCAGCTCTGAGGGAGAGGAATCCCCAGCCGATACAGGAACTGGCTAAGGCTGAGGTTGAGGCGGGAGTAGATTACCTTGACCTCAATATCGGTCCTGCCCGAAAGGCAGGGGATGAGCTAATGACCTGGCTGGTTAATGTGGTGCAGGAGGTTACTGATAAGCCGTTATCCCTGGATACCACCAACCCGGTGGCTATGGAGGCAGGACTAAAAGCACACAAGGGCAGGGCACTAATTAATTCCATCTCCCTGGCCAGGATGGAGGAAGAACTCCCTCTGGTCGAAAAATACGATGCCGATTTTATCGGGCTCTTGTGGGGAAGAGAGGGGATGCCTAGAGATGCCGACGAGAGGGCGATGATAGCTGTTGAGCTTATGACTGTCGCCAATGAAATGGATATCCCTTGCGATAGTATCTGGTTTGACCCGATTGTTACCCCGGTGGTTAATGTCGAGGCAAACCAGTCAAAACCATGCCTGGAGTTTATGAGCTCGGTAGGCGATATTGCTCCGGGGTGTAAATCTGCGGTAGGCTTATCCAATGTTTCCAATGGCGCGCCCGCTCACCTGAGACCCTATCTTAACCAAACATACCTGATGATGCTGATGAAGTATGGACTTCACTCAGCCATAGTTGACGCTTTTGACTCCGAGCTGGTAAAAGTAGCCCGAGGTGAAAAGCCGGAGCTTGCTGCCCTGGTGCATCGGGTGATGGACGGAGAAAAACCTGACCTCTCTTCGTTGAGTGAGGAAGAGGTCAAGTATGTGAAAACAGTAAGGGTGCTTACTGGTGAATCGCTTTACTCTCATTCCTGGCTTGAGATATAGGAGAAGGAGACTATGATTGGACTGGCAGCAAAACCAATAGAAGAAATTTTAGAGATGCTCCATGGCAGGGAAAAAATAGTGCTCGTGGGGTGCGGCGGTTGCGCCCCATTTTTCCACGCTGGTGGGGAAGCTGAGGTGAAAGCAATGGCAGATACTCTTTCCCAAAACGGGAAAAAAATTCTGGCTGCCATCTCACCACCGTTCGGAGAGTTCACCTGCTATGTTCCCTGGATTGAAGAACGCTTGAAGCCCTATATGAAAGAGATTGAGGAGTGTGATGCTATTCTGGTAATGGCTTGTGGCACCGGGCTGCAGATAGTGCGAGAGGTTATGGAGGATGGGTATGGTCTGGTGAAACCTATTTATCCGGCAAATGACACTATAGGGAATATGGGTGGGGGTCGTGTCCTGTTCGGAGATGCGCTATTTCGGGAAAAGTGCGAGCAGTGTGGTCAGTGTGTTCTGGGACAGTTTGCCGGTGTTTGCCCGTTAACCCAGTGTGCTAAGGGGCTGTTAAATGGTCCGTGCGGAGGCTCAAAGAACGGCAAGTGCGAGCAGCAGCCTGAGCATAACTGTGCCTGGATTATGATATATGAGCGGCTGAAAAAATTGGGTGAACTGGATAAGATGAAGGAATTTGTTCCCCCCAGGGATTACAGCAAAATGCACCGACCACGTGTCCTTGAGGTAGCTCCGCTTGACTTTAATGATTGAGTGCTAATAAGCTGATTAAAGGGAGAGTAGAATGAGCTTGCAACCAGTCTTGGAATCGGGAAAGTTTGTGGTGACCGCTGAGGTCGGTCCGCTGAAAGGGACTGACATAACTGAAATTGAAGAGGTGGTTCCCCTGTTGAAAGGAAAGGTGGATGCTGCCAATGTTACCGACCAGCAGAGCTCGGTAATGAGGCTTGGGTCATTAGCTGTTTCTCACCTGATAAAGGAAAGAGGACTTGACCCCATATTTCAGGTAACCTGCCGGGATAGAAACCGTCTGGCGTTACAATCGGACTTGTTGAGCGCCTGGGTTTTAGGGATTGAAAATGTTTTGGCTATCACCGGTGATGTGCCCTCTCTTGGTGACCATCCTCAGGCTAAATCAGTGTATGACTTGGACTCGGTACAGCTTCTCTGGGTAATCCAGAGACTCAACGAAGGTTATGATATGATGGGGAACGAGCTTAAGGGCAAGACCAATTTCTTCCCCGGAGCGGTGGTAAATCCCGGGGCTGATACTGAGCCTGCCTTTGAGCTACAGCTTATCAAGATGGAGAAAAAAATCAATCAGGGAGCTAAATTCTTTCAAACTCAGGCTATTTATGATGTTGACGCCTTCGCCAAGTTTATGAAAAGGGTGGAGGGATTTAATACCCCTGTCTTAGCGGGAATAATACCTTTGAAGTCAGCCGGTATGGCGCGGTATATGAATAAGAATGTTGCTGGTGTCTTTGTCCCTGATGAACTAATTAAAAGAATGGCTGAAGCCGAGGATAAAACTCAGACCGGGATAGAAATTGCGGCTAATTTAATCAAAGAGCTAAAGGGGATGTGCCCCGGGGTTCATATTATGGCTATCGGCTGGGAGAAGAAGGTGCCAGCAATACTGGACGCCGCCGGACTTTAAGAATTACCTGGCAATATTGTCAAGCTGAGTTTTCAAATGAAAAGTAAGAGTTTGTTACTGCCCAGTCAGAAAAATTATGAATATGGCTACGAGCTTGCTTATAAGCTTGCCTGTGAGCAGCTAGCCAAGCTTGATAATATCGAACAGCAGTGCCGTAACAGCGGTGCTCAATATCTGATAGTAGATTCCCAGAGGGTTATCATTCTGGAATACTTAAACCAGTCGTATCAAATTACTCTTCCCGCTCTTGATATTTCATTAGTAGACGGCAAGGAAGAGGTCCCGATAAAAAACAAAGTCTTGCTCCTTCACTATTTAACCTCAGCTAAAGGTACTCCCATCACTAATAAATTGATTACTTTTAAGGGATTACCTGAGGGGAGTAACTATTTCAGAACATTTTGGCAGCGGGCGATAAAGCCTCTTGTAGACCACTTTGGTAGCGAACCTCATCGTTTAGTAGATACTGCTCAAAAATTAGGTGGTCATAAAGCGGAACAAGGTGATGTTGCTGTGACCATCAACGCTTTCCGCCGGGTGCCGGTAACTCTGGTCCTGTGGCGGGGCGATGATGAGTTTGCTCCCGAAGGGAGTATAATATTTGATAGCACCATCTCTGATTATCTTGCTACCGAGGACATAACGATACTTTGTGAAACTATTGCCTGGCGATTGGTTAAATACTTAAAGGAGGTGTGAGATGGGTAAGAGGGAGCTAATCATTGTAGGGGGTAGTGCTGGTGGGGTGCAGGCAGCCATTTGTGCTCAGAAGCACCACGGTTTGAAAGACATCTTGGTCATCCGTCAGGAAGAGAAGGTGATGGTTCCGTGTGGTATCCCTTACATCTATGGCACGCTAGGCACCGTGGAGATGAACATTATGCCCGACAAGCTTCTGGGTGAGGCTGAACTCCGAGTCGGCGAGGTAGTATCTATTGACCGTAACGCCAAGACAGTGACGTTAAATGACGGGGAAGCCGTCGGTTACAACAAGCTTATTCTAGCCACTGGCTCCAATCCGGTAATGCTGCCGGTTCCGGGCATTGATAAGAAGAATGTATTCTTCGTCAGGAAAGATACGGACTATCTCCGTGAACTGTCTGACGCTGTGGAAAACGCCCGGCACATTTTGGTTATTGGTGGCGGTTTCATTGGTGTTGAGTTTGCTGATGAATGCCGCAAACGAGGTTGTGAGGTTACTCTGGTTGAGATACTGGAGCACTGCCTTCAGCTGGTCTGCATTGAGGAGCTCTGTATTCGGGTTGAGGATATGCTCAAAGAGCGGGGAGTGAATGTTGTTACCAAGAATGCGGTAAAGAGTATCGGTGGTAACGACAAGGTGGAGTTTGTAGAGTTGGAGAGTGGTGAGCGAATTAAATGCGATGTGGTAATTATTGGTATTGGTACCGTGGCTAACACTAAACTGGCTGAGGATGCTGGTTTGGAGATTGGCCCTACCAAGGGTATCAAGGTTGATGAATTTCAGAGGACTACCGAACCTGATATCTTTGCTGTTGGCGACTGTGCTGAAAAGTATTCTTTCTTCAACGGTCAGCCAGTGCCGGTGAGGCTGGCTTCGGTAGCGACCCGCGAGGCTAAAATCGCTGTAGCCAACCTGTACACTGCTAAGTGGAGGAATGTTGGTTCCATAGGTGTATTCTCGACTGTGGTTGGGGATACCGCTGTGGCTATGGCGGGGCTGGGTGATACCTGTGCCGTCAAGATGGGCTATGATGTGGTTATCGGTGAGGCTGAAGCCATGACCAAGCACCCGGGCACTATGCCGGATACTAAGCCGATGAAGCTCCGGCTCATTTTTGACCGCCAGTCAGGCAGGCTTCTGGGAGGCTGCGCTTGCTGTATCAGGAGTGTTGGTGAGGTGGCTAACCTCGTTGCGGCGTGTATTGTCAACAGCATGACCATTGAACAAATAGCCATCTTCCCTATGGGAACCCATCCCTGGCTTACTGCTTCGCCATTGTCCTATCAGCTTACCGAGGCTGCCAGCGACGCCCTGCACAAGGTCACTTTTAGACATTAGCCTGAGGAGGTTACTAGAAAGGCTGTTATAACCAGAATTGATGGAAATAGAAATCAGGGAACAATTAGACGATATCTTGTCACACTGCACTGGGGATAGGAGTGAGCTTATTCTTATCCTTCAGGAAGCCCAGGAAAAGTTTGGCTACCTTCCACGAGAGGTAATGGAGGGGATTGCCAAATTTTTGCGATTGTCACCGAGTACTGTATATGGAGTAAGCACCTTCTACGCCCAGTTTAAACTTAATCCCACCGGTAGGAGAATAGTCAGGGTGTGTCGGGGGACTGCCTGCCATGTGCGGGGTGGAGCGCGTATTCTCCGTGAGGTGGAGAAAAGGCTGGGTATAAAGCCCGGGGAGAATACCGAGGATATGGAATATACCCTGGAAACCGTAGCCTGCATTGGGGCTTGTGCCCTGGCACCGACAATGGTGGTAGGCAAGGAGACTTATGGTCGGATGACAACCAAGAAAGTTGCGGAGGTTTTTAGTGAGCAAGGCAAAGCCGAGTAGAGCATCAGATAAGCAGCGCACCATCTATGTCTGTCAGGGGACGGGATGTACTTCAGGGAAGTCGGTTGAAATCCGGGAAGCGTTGGAGAAGGCAGTAGAAGAGCTTGGGCTGGATGATGTCGGGGTAGATTTTACCGGCTGCCACGGCTTCTGCCAGCAGGGTCCCATTGTCACCGTTGAACCCGAAGGTATCTTCTATGCTTGTGTTAGTGTTGACGACGTCTCTGAGATTGTTCAGTCTCATCTGCGAGACGGTAAGCCGGTAGAACGTCTCTTTTATGAAGACCCGGTTAGTGGTAAGGCGATACCGTATTATAAAAATATAGACTTTTACAGGAAGCAAAAGCGCATTATCCTGCGTAATTGTGGTCATATCAATCCGGAAAGGATTGAAGACTACATTGCTGTCGGTGGCTATAAGTCCCTGCGGAAGGCGTTATGTGAAATGTCACCGGAGCAGGTTATTGAGGAGGTCAAACGCTCTGGCTTGCGGGGTCGGGGTGGCGCTGGTTTTTCTGCCGGTGTGAAGTGGGAGTTCTGTCGTAAAGCACCGGCGGAACAGAAGTACATGATATGCAATGCCGATGAAGGCGACCCTGGTGCCTTTATGGACCGCAGCACTATGGAGGGCGACCCGCATACTGTTATTGAAGGGCTAGCCATCGCTGCCTATGCTATCGGTGCCTCTGAAGGGTATATTTATATTAGGGCAGAGTATCCGCTGGCAGTTAAGCGGGTCAGGATTGCCATCAAACAGGCTGAAGAGAAGGGATTTCTCGGTAAGAATATATTAGACTCTGAGTTCAGTCTTACGATTCATGTTAAGGAGGGTGCCGGCGCCTTTGTCTGCGGTGAAGAGACGGCACTGATGGCGTCTATTGAGGGTAGACGAGGCATGCCCCGTCCCCGTCCTCCTTTCCCGGCACAATCAGGGTTGTGGGGTAAACCAAGCAATATTAATAATGTCAAGACTCTGGCTTCTTTACCGGTTATCATTGTTAATGGTGCTGACTGGTATGCCCGGATTGGAGTTGGGAAGAGTAAGGGGACTGCGGTCTTTGCTTTAACGGGTAAGATTGCTAACAGTGGCCTGGTTGAAGTGCCGATGGGTATCACTCTCCGCGAGATTATCTATGAGATAGGTGGGGGGATTCCCAATGGCAAGCGCCTCAAGGCAGTCCAGACGGGCGGCCCTTCTGGCGGCTGTATCCCGGCGAGTCTCCTGGACTTACCGGTTGACTATGAGTCACTAGCTGAGGTCGGTTCCATTATGGGTTCCGGGGGTATGGTGGTGATGGATGAGGATACCTGTATGGTGGACATGGCACGATTTTTCCTTTCTTTCACTCAGTCTGAGTCCTGTGGTAAGTGTGTTCCCTGCCGATTGGGAACCAAACAGATGCTGGATATTCTGGAAGATATTACCAATGGCAGAGGCAAGCTGGAAGATATTGACCTGCTGGAGGAGCTGGCTAAGGATGTTGCTGCTGGCTCGCTATGCGGTTTGGGACAGACAGCACCTAACCCGGTACTGACCACTATTCGCTACTTCCGGGATGAGTATGAAGAACATATTAAGTGGCATCATTGCCGGGCTGCGGTGTGTAAAGGACTGGTTACCGCGCCGTGCAGCCATACCTGTCCCGCCGGCGTGGATGCCCCCCGTTATATCCGTTTCATCAGCGAGGGCAAGTTTGCCGAAGCAGTAGCGGTTGTCCGGGAGAAGATTCCCTTCCCTGCTGTCTGTGGTTACATTTGTGCCCATCCCTGCGAGGCTAAGTGCCGGCGGGGCCAGCTTGACGAGCCTATCGCTATCCGGGTCTTAAAGCGATTTGCCTTTGAGCATGACACCGGGCTGTGGAAGAAGAATTCTAAGATTGCCCCTCCCAGTGGTAAGCGGGTGGCTGTTGTTGGCTCCGGTCCGGCGGGACTGACCGCCGGCTATTATCTGGCTAAGCTGGGTCACTCGGTGACTATCTTTGAAGCGTTACCCGAGCCGGGTGGTATGATGCGGTTTGGTATTCCTGAGTATCGGCTGCCCCGGGATATTCTCAATGCCGAGATTAAAGAAATAGAAAATGTTGGTGTGGAGATAAAGACCAATACCAGGGTGGACTCACCGGAGAGCCTGCTGAAGCAGGGCTATAGCGCTGTCTTCCTGGCTATCGGAGCGCACCAGTGTATTCGGATGGGAGTTGAGGGAGAGGACAGCCCCGGGGTAAAGGGCTGCGTTCCCTTCTTGAGAGAGGTGAATTTGGGCGAGAAGGTAAAGGTAGGCGATAGGGTCGCCGTTATTGGTGGTGGTAATGCTGCCATAGACTCAGCACGGACATCGCTCCGTCTCGGAGCCAAGGAGGCAATCATCCTCTACCGCCGGACTCAGGCGGAGATGCCCGCCAGCCCGGAAGAGATTGAAGGAGCTATTGAGGAGGGGGTAAAGATTCACTTTCTGGCAGCGCCGTCACGAGTAACCAGACAGGATGGCAGGGTCAGTCTGGAGTGCATTCGGATGAAGCTGGGAGCAGTGGATGCCACCGGGCGGCGGCGACCTGAGCCCATTGCTGGCAGTGAGTTTACCATGGACTTTGATACCGTGGTTGCTGCCATTGGTCAGCGTCCCGATGTTCCTGCCTCTTTTGAGTTACCCACCGGTCGGGGCAACACCCTTCAGGTTGACCGTGATACTCTGGCCACGAGCAAAGAGGGTATTTTTGCCGGTGGTGATGCCGTAACCGGGGCGGCTACGGTCATTCAGGCAATTGCTGCGGGCAGGCAGGTGGCAACCTCCATAGACAAATACCTGGGTGGTAGTGGCGACATTGAGGAAACGCTGGCACCGCCGGAAGGGGAGGTGGCTCCGCTGGAGGAAGCCGAAGAGAAACGACGTCCCGAAATCCCCACCCTTCCCCTTGACCAGCGGCTGGGCAGCTTTGCCGGGGTGGAGCTGGGTTTGAGTGAGGAATTAGCAATTGAAGAGGCGAATCGGTGCTTGAGGTGTGACCTTGAGGAACAAGAATAGTTAGGAGTTGGCATTGGATACAATCAAGTTAACCATTAATGGTAAAGAAGTTGAAGCCAGGAAGGGAATGACTGTTCTTGAGGCAGCCCGGGCGGCTGATATTTATATCCCTACCCTCTGCTACGACCCTGACTTGGAGCCGTATGGTGCTTGCCGCCTTTGCATTGTAGAAATAGAAGGGATGCGTGGCTTCCCTACCACCTGTACCACACCCGCCACCGATGGAATGGTAGTCCATACTGACACGTCAGCAGTTAACAGGGTGCGTCGCACTACTCTGGAGTTGCTGGTTGCTGACCACCCTGCCGAGTGTCTGACCTGCTATAGCAAACCACGGTGCAAGCCTTTAGATGTGTGTATGCGTGCCTTTCCCCTGACCAGTCGTTGTGTGGGTTGTCCCCAAAATGGGCAATGTGAGTTACAGAAGGTTGTTGACTATCTCGGTATTACCAAACTGCGCTTTCGCAAAACAACCAGGTCGCTTCCGGTTGACACCAGTAATCCCTTCTTTGATTTTGACCCCAATGATTGCATCCTCTGCGGCAGGTGTGTGCGCACCTGTAATGAGATAACCGGCGTGGAAGCCATTGACCTGGCTTACCGTGGCTATGATACCAAAGTCTCCACCTTTGACGATAAGCCGCTACTGGAATCAATTTGTAAGTCCTGCGGTGAGTGTGTTATCCATTGTCCCACCGGTGCTCTGACACCCAAGGCTGCCCGGCAGCCGACGCGGGAAGTGGAGACCGTCTGTCCCTACTGTGGCGTTGGCTGTGGGATTTATCTGGGTATTCGCAATGAACGGGTGATAACTGTTCGCGGCAGCAGGGAGAACACTGCCAACGACGGCAGACTTTGTGTGAAAGGTCGTTTTGGCATCAGTGAGTTTATTCATCATCCCGAGCGTTTGACCACTCCTCTTATTCGTCGGAACGGGAAGCTTACCGAGGCGACCTGGGATGAAGCATTAGACCTTGTTGCCAGTAAACTAGCCAGCTACCGAAGCGATGAGGTCGCGGTAATCTCCTCCGCCAAGTGTACCAATGAAGAGAACTATGTTATTCAAAAACTGGCTCGGGTAGCATTGGGTACTAACAATGTTGACCACTGTGCCCGCCTGTGCCATGCCCCCACTGTAGCCGGTCTGGCCCAGACCTTTGGTAGCGGCGCTATGACCAACTCCATCAGTGACATTGTTGATGCCGGCTGTATTCTGTCTATCGGTAGCAATACCACGGAAACCCATCCGGTGATTGGCTTTGAGGTGAAGAAAGCGGTGCGCCGGGGGACTAAGCTCATCGTGGCTAATCCCCGGGAGATTGAACTGGTTCGTTATGCTGATTTGTGGTTGTCTCACCGTCCCGGCACTGATGTTGCCCTGCTGATGGGGATGATGCGGGTGATAGTAGATGAAGGGTTGCTTGATTCTGCCTTCATTGAGGAGCGGTGCGAAAACTTTGATGCCTTTAAACAGTCACTGAAAAACTTTGACCTGGATGTGGTGGAGCAGATTACCGGGGTGCCCATTGCAAAGATAGTAGAGGCTGCCAGGCTCTATGCTACCAATAAGCCGTCTGCTATCCTCTATGCTATGGGAATCACTCAGAGTTCCCACGGCACGGATAATGTAATAGCTACCGCCAATCTGGCTATGCTCACCGGGAATGTTGGCAAACCGTCAACCGGCGTAAATCCCCTCCGGGGTCATAACAATGTGCAGGGTTCCTGTGACCTTGGAGCTCTGCCCAATGTATATCCCGGTTACCAATCGGTGGCTGACCCGGTGATAAGGGGAAAGTTTGAAGCTGCCTGGGGCTGCTCGCTGCCTCCCAGTCCGGGGCTGACTATCACTGAGATTATTGACTCGGCGTACCAGAAAAAGATAAAGGCAATCTACTTTATGGGCGAAAACCCATTGCTGTCTGAGCCTGATGCCAGTCATGCCCGGGAGGCGCTGAAACGGCTTGACTTCCTGGTGGTTCAGGATGTTTTCTTATCAGAGACGGCGCAACTGGCTGATGTGGTATTGCCGGCGGCAAGTTTTGCCGAGAGGGATGGCACCTTTACTAATACCGAGCGGAGAGTGCAGCGGGTAAGGAAGGCAATAGAGCCGGTAGGTGATTCCCGACCCGACTGGTGGATTACCTGTCAGATTGGGCAACGGATGGGGAATAAAGGTTTTGAATTTGAGCATCCTTCTGAGATTATGGACGAGATGGCGTCGGTTACTCCCATTTACGGTGGGATTAGCTATGACCGACTGGATAATGGCGGCTTGCAGTGGCCCTGTCCCAATCGGGAACACCCGGGGACGCCTGTTCTGCATACCCGGCAGTTTACCCGGGGCAAGGGAAGGTTCATCCCTCTGGAGTATAAGCCACCTATGGAGCTTGCCGACGATGACTATCCGCTGATACTGACTACCGGACGAAGCCTGTTCCACTTTCATACCGGCACCCTGACCAGAAAGGTAAAAGGTCTCAATATACTGAGGGGTGAAGAGCTGGTGGAGATGAATCCTGCTGATGCTTCATCGTTAGGCATTACCGATGGTGATACGGTAAAGGTCATCTCGCGGCGTGGAGAGGTTGCCGCTAAAGCCAGGGTAACCGATGTTTCACCGGCAGGGGTGGTCTTTATGACCTTCCACTTTGCCGAAAGCCCGACCAACCAGCTGACCAATTCGGCTGTTGACCCGGTGGCTAAGATACCCGAATATAAGGTCTGTGCGGTAAAGGTTGAGAAGAAGGCTTAGACGCTTAACCTGTGCTCTCGGCAAACAGTGATTGATGTTGACACTCGTTCTGCTTTAGATTAAGATATTTTGTGTATATTCAGTGGGCTCGTAGCTCAGTGGCAGAGCGGTCGGCTCATAACCGATTGGTCGTAGGTTCGAATCCTGCCGAGCCCACTTTTTATTTGGTCATAATAAAGAGAGACAACACGATTCAGAAACCAGGGATGAAAAACAGTGACGGGTAAGGTGAGTATTGTTGGCGGCGACCTCTATGAAGAAGGTAAAATAAAGTATAGAATAAAATAGGTGAACGGGGTGTTTTGTAAATGAGTAAAGATAGTGTGAGTTTGAGTCTGGGAGAAGCGGCAGGTCGCTTTCTGGCTAGTTTGTCGCCAGAGGAGGGTAAAATAAGCCAGCAGGAAGTATATAAATTTGTTAGGTGGTATGGCTGGGAGCGCCCTCTGGCTGGGCTTACTGCTCCTGAGGTAGGCAACTATGCTGAGCACCTATCGTTATCGGACGCTGACTACATGAGGAAGCTTGAGCTGGTGAGAGCTTTTCTGGTTTATGCCAGAAAGGAGGCATGGACCAAGATTAGCCTGGCGACTCATCTTAAGACTAAGAAGGGTAAAACAAGGTCGCAGACTGTGACCAGGAGTAATTCGCGTGAGGTTGTCTCTTTGACGCAGGAGGGATATGATAAGCTAGAAGCTGAACTTGCCTCACTTAAGAAAAGACGTCCTCAGATTATTGAGGAGATGCAGAAAGCAGCGGCGGATAAGGACTTTCGTGAAAATGCGCCTCTTGAGGCAGCTAGAGAGGAACGAGGATATTTAGAGGGGAGAATTGGGGAGCTGGAGGAGACTTTGAAATCAGCGACTATTATTGGGGAGAAGCCTAGGAGTACAATTAAGGTAAGTATTGGTGATAAGGTTATCCTGTGTGATATGACTTCAAATGAAGAGCTATGTTATACCATAGTTGGTTCCCGAGAGGCGAACCCGAGCAAAGGTAAGATTTCCGAGGTGTCACCCATAGGTAAAGCCATTGTCAGGCACAGTCAGGGAGAAGTGGTAGGGGTGGTGACGCCGGCGGGTAAATTTAACTATCGGATTGAAAAAATAGAACATTAGCCAAGCCAAGGTAGGTGTGGAAAATATCCCTGATTAGGTTAAAACCTCTATCTTTGATTTGCCCCTGTTATTGCACCCAGTATAAATCGGAGATAATGCGCTTGTTCCCACAACAATGTATAAAATGCGGGGGAGGGCTTGTTATTGGGCTATAACGAAACGATTAAGCGGAATGTTACCCAGATACTGAAGGAGCTACCAGATGGAGTTGAGCTGGTGGCAGCGGCTAAAACAAGGAAGCCTGAGGAGATTGTAGAGGCAATTGAGGCTGGCATAAGAATTATCGGGGAAAACTATGTCCAGGAAGCGGAAAGAGCCAGTGAAGTAGTAGGCAATAAGGTGAGGTGGCATTTCATCGGGCACCTTCAAAAAAATAAGATAAAAAAGGCGGCACTGTTATTTGACATGATTGAGACCGTTGATTCCTTGGAGATAGCCAGGGAGATTGATAAACGATGCGCTCAGATTGGCAAAGTAATGCCGGTATTAATTGAAATAAATAGTGGTCATGAGGCGCAAAAATCGGGTGTCTTACCTGAGAATGCAGCACAATTAGTCAAGGAACTCTCGGTTTTTCCCAACATAAGAGTAATGGGTCTGATGACCATGGGACCTCGCTTTGGTAACCCTGAAGACTCCCGACCCTATTTTGTGGAAACGAAGAAAATATTTGACCGTCTCAAAGAACTTAACCTGCCTGAAATAGAAATGAAGTACCTTTCCATGGGGATGACCAATTCTTATAAGGTCGCCATAGAAGAAGGCGCTAATATGGTGAGAATCGGGACCAGGATATTCGGGGAAAGGGAATATGGGAAAGGTCAGGACAACCTTAAGTAGTCTGGCTACTGTAGAGACACTGTTCTGAGAAAAGGGTGTTTTTATGCTTTTGACGGAGATTTACAGTTCCCTTTTGAGAAAAACCTCAATAGACGGTGCGATTACGCATTTAAACTCCTTGACAAAGGTGTTACAATACATAATAAGTTAGTGGATTCAGGGTTTGGAGAAAGGCGATTTTTCCATTGTGAGTTTCCGAAGAGTTAAGCCAGAAGAGAGGTGATACCTCGGGCATTTTATCCTTGATGGATTTTTTAAGAATTAAATATGTAAGACCAAAAGTGTAAATGAAACCTTACTGTTAGGTTGCAAGTTGTACGATGAGGAAACAAGCTACCTGAGCAGGCTGAAGCAAGAGTAGGGGAGGCAGGGTTGGCGGGTTTCATAGGTGTAATTGAAAATTTACCTCAAGCCCTTACCCCTGAGGTTCTAGGCATCATAGTAGTTGCCACCATCGGGGGACTTATAATGGGGGCTCTTCCTGGTATCAGTCCCACCTTGGCAGTTGCCTTATTAGTGCCGTTTACCTTTTGGATGGAACCCGCCCCCGGCTTGATTATGCTGGGGGCGGTTTATACTTCTGCCGTAGCCGGTGGGGCAATCTCAGCTATCTTAATTAATGTTCCCGGTGCCCCGGCTGATATTGCTACCCTTTTCGACGGCTATCCTATGGCCAAGCAAGGTCACAGTGCCAAAGCCCTTAATATGGCCTTCTTCAGCACTTTTATCGGGGGAACATTTGGCATGCTTATCCTGGTTACACTTACCCCTCCCTTAGCTGAATTTGCCCTCAGGTTCGGATTCTCCGAAATGTTCTGGGTCGCCATATTCGGAGTTACGGTTATGGCCAGCCTCACCGGTGAATCGGTTGCCAAGGGACTTATCTCAGGCGTATTTGGTCTATTGCTGGGCATTGTTGGTATGAGCCCTATTTATGGGATAGACCTGTTCGTGTTTCACGATATCCTCACCGGTGGCATCCATGTTATCTGTGCTCTCATTGGATTGTTTGCTATCCCTCAGGTTTTTGATTTGGTAGAGAGCATCGGCTTGGGACGCCCGCAGGCGCTTTATCAGCCGGAAAAAGGTATTTTCTGGAGGTCTATTGTTGAAAACGTTAAGAAGGTAAAAACTTATACCCTGGGGATGACTATCGGGACGATTATTGGAATCATTCCCGGAGCCGGTGGGCAGATAGCCGGTCTGGTTTCTTATGACTGGAATAAAAGGCTTTCCAAACATCCAGAGACCTTTGGCAAGGGCAACCCTGAAGGGGTGATTGCTTCTCAATCGTCTAACAGCGCTATGTGTGGGGGCTCCCTGATTCCCCTGTTATGCCTCGGCATTCCGGGCAGTCCCACAGCGGCGGTTTTGTTAGGCGGGCTGCTAATTAACGGGCTTTTCCCCGGACCGGATATCCTGGTGAAGTGGTCCTCGGTTACCTATACCTTTATGGGTGGTCTTCTTATATCTGAAATCGCCTTACTGGCTATTGGGCTCATTATGTCCCGTTATTCTACCTGGATAATGAATATATCCAATGCCTTCATGGCGGTAGGGATAATCGTGCTGGCGCTCATTGGCACCTATAGTATCCAGACGAGCTTCAACGATGTAATCATTATGTTCGCCCTGGGATTCATAATGTACATTGCTATGAAGGTTGGCTTCGCTGCAGCGCCGATGGTGCTGGGGGTCATTTTGGGTCCCATCGCCGAAAATAATTTTGGGTTAGGCATGATTATCGCCGAGACTAAGGTAGGACCCTGGGTTTACTTCTTCACCGGTAACATCAACATCGTCCTCATCGTTTTGTGTATTATCTCCATGGGTATAGGGTTGTGGATGGCAAGAAGAACAGCCACCAAGAAAGCCAGAGGTAAGATAACTGAGTTGGTTGCTGGTAGCATACCTTTAGCGATAACTATCATCATGTATCTATCTTTAAGCGGTGTATCCCAACCTAAGGCAGCTGTTTTCCCCACTATCCTGCTGGTTATCATGGGCACTCTTTCCCTTGCCATACTCATCCCGGCATTGTGGCAAAGACATCCCATACTCAAGGAAAAGGGAGAACCCTTCCCCATTGCCAAGGTTGGTCTTTTCTTTGGCTGTATGGTCATTTATATTATTGCCGTGAAAACCGTGGGTTTTTACCTGTCCAGTTTTCTGTTTATCTTAATTGTCCCAATTATCATAGCTGGAAGAAAACGATTGACAATTACCTCCGGGGCGAAGAGCCTGGGGATAGCGGTTGGCTTCACGGGTATTTTGTATCTTCTGTTTGATACCTTTTTCCATGTTATGACGCCGGCGGGTATTGGATTTTAGAAATCCCAGGATGTTACCAAAGGGAGTGAAGAGATTGTTTATTAACCTCACCCCCTCTCTTACCCACACTCCCCCTTCCCTTATTAAGGGAAGGGGGTCAGGGGGATAGGTTGCTAAACGACCTCAAGTGAGGTTTATTGATTGTGTGGAAAAAGGTGTTATAATTAATTGAAAAGTCTTTAAAAGGAGGTGGTAGCTTTCAAAAGAAAAGATTTTAGGCAGTGTCCAATCCCAGTCTAAAAAAATTTAGGAGGACGAGGAAGAGATGAGGAGGAAAGGTTTTCTGTTGATTCTGGGAGCGGTTGTAGTAATGGCGATGCTCTTTAGTGCCTGTGCCGCTTCAGCTCCAGCCCCAGCGCCTGCCCCAGCTCCTGCCCCAGCTCCAGGGGAAGAATTCCCGACAAAGCCCGTTACCGTGATTATACCTTATGACCCCGGGGGAGCCTCTGACTTTGTGGTTCGCATTGCTACCATGATGTCGGGGATGGAGGACTACCTGGGACAGCCTACCGTCATTGTCAACAAGCCGGGTGCCGGCGGCATGGTAGGCTGGAACTGGTTTACTACCGAGGCAAAGCCTGATGGCTACACCCTGACTGGCTACAATCTGCCCCACTTTATCGCCCAGTCTATTGTTTATCCCAAGAAGGCTGAGTACAATATCAATGTCTGGGAACCGGTCATAAACTTTGGGGCTGACCCAGCCACACTGGTTGTTAATGTGGAGTTTGCCGAAGCGAATGGGATCAATACTGTTGATGACCTGGCAGCTTACGCCGAGAAAAACCCGGGCAAGGTTACTTTAACCGGGGCCGGGATGTTCGTCGGGCACCATATTGCCTTCCTCCAGTTTGAGAAGGCAGCTGGCGTGGACCTTACCTATGTTCCTTGCACAGGCGGAGTGCCAGCATTGACCGCTGTTATTTCTGGCGAATCCATAGCCGGTTTTAACAACCTCTCCGATGTCTACCGCAGTCGGGACAGGTTGAAGGTTCTAGCCATTGCTGACCTGCAGAGAAATGCTGAGTTCTTCCCTGACGTTCCGACCATTAAGGAAGCGGGCTATGATGTTGATGATACCAGCAATAACTGCCGAGGACTGGCTGCTCTAGCCGGGACCCCGCCAGCTGTTCTCCAGAAGCTGCGCGATGCTTACTACGCACAGCTTAGCGACAAAAAGGTCATCGGGAAAATGGCGGAGGGCGGGTCTCCTATGTGGCCGCTCAACGCCGATGAACTCCGCAGCGTGTGGAGTGAAAGGGAAGCCTTCTTGAAGACTGCCTTGGCGGAATACGTGGAGGAATAGAAGCCGGTAATAACCTGCAGAATCGCTGCCTGATTTGGCTTTGGCGGCGAATGGTGTAAAGTCGGCTATTAGCCAGCTATAGTGGAGTTATAGGCGCCGACAAAGTAGAAGCTTAGCTTCTGCTTAAGGTTTGTTGGTACTTATTTACTTTTGAGCCTCTCAATTCTTGTTACCAGCTCGTCTGCCCTTTGCTTCAGGGTAACGAGCGTGGCTTGTAGCTCGTCCTCTGACACCGGGACTTTGTCTACAATGGCATCCTGAGGGCATACCTCGAGGCACAGATGGCAGAGATTGCATTTGCTCTGGTCTATCTCAGCCTGTCCCCAGAGTAGTGATATTGCCTGTTGCGGGCAATTCTGAGCACAAAGCCCGCAGCCCAGGCAAAGGTCTTTTCTTACCTGTAGCATTGCATTATCCTATACTGCCCTCACTTGCTGGGGCAGTTTCCGCGCATAGAATTTCCTTCCTTCATACTCTAATTCCAGGAGACGGCCATCTTTTATTAGCTTTTCTATAACTCCCCAATCAGTGTTAGCCTTCTTCAGAAATTCCATAACAGCTTCCTGTCTCATTGGATGCACTGAGGTAATGCTGAGTAAATCATCCTCAATCTCACCGGTAAAGGCAAAAGCATTCCCTTCATAGCCAATTAAGTATTCCACGTTACTCAGTTTCTCGGTAAAAATTTGGTATGCCGTATTTATAGCCGACTCGCTGGCCGCTTTGACCTCTTTTTGGGCTGGTGGTCTTGTCGGGATGGCAAGATAAGCCTTGTTCGGTTTCAACTGTGCCAAGAAGTCAGCGATTTCTTTTAGTTCGCTACTGTTATCATTAATACCATGGATAAGCATAGTCTCTGTAGTTAACTCACCCTTAAAGGTATCAGCAAACTTGAGCATCCCCTCAAAAATTGCCTCAAGCTTCAGTGATTTCTGTGGTCTATTAATTTGGTGCCAGGTCTTGTTGATTACTGCATCCACTTTTAGTGAAACCCAATCCGTTAGTGACAAATCTTGCCTAACATCTTCACGCCAGATGAGAGAAGCATTGGAAATGACTGCAATTTTGATGCCCAATGGTTTCAGAAGGTCAATCTCTTGACCAATGTTAGCGTCCAAGGTAGGTTCACCATCAGGAGCGAAGGTTAAGTAATCTATCGGCTCTTCTTTTGCTTTGGCTCGCTTTACCTTCTCTTTTACCGCTTGAGCGATGTCCTTCGTCATATAAAAATTTTCCCGTTCAGCTGGCATGTTTATAGTATTTCCGAGTTGGCAATAAATGCATGAGTAGGTACATATCTTGGGAGGAATATTGTTTATCCCCAGGCTGTGTCCTAATCTCCGGGAAGGGACCGGTCCGAATACAATAGATGTCATTTTCTCCTCAAGAAAATATCCAGGCTCTTAATCTTGTTTACTCCCTTCAGACTGGAAGCTATAGCGAGGACAAGATTGGTGATAATTTCTTTGGGGAAGGAGCTCAGGGATACCGGAGCCTTGTTTACATAAAGAGAAAGCCGTTCCTGTTGTGGTATTATGAAACCCTTCTCCAGAAAATCGGCTAAGCCCTTTATATCCTGCAGGGAGAATTGCCTGGTTTTAATTTCCAGGGGTTCATCGGTGGCTATGGCGATAAGTTTTCTGATGTTGCTGAGGGGTGGGCCGACTTCTTTTCGGTGGACTTCTATCTTGGGCGCGCTGTCCTGCTTGAATCCCTCGGCGAGAATGATATCGTAGTCCTCACCGAAAAGGGGAACTATCTCATCAAGGGAAAGGTCCTGTGTAACCGGTTTTATCAGCACCACTTGGTCTGACGAACTCATGGCAGTAGCATCGCTTCCGGCGTTTAGGTGACGCCAGCTATCCTTGCCTGGCTCGTCAAGACTCATACCCTGAGGGGTGTGTTTGATGGTGGCTACCCGGTAGCCCCTTGATTTTAGCTCCCCAATCAGTTTTTCCATAAGGGTGGTCTTCCCTGATTTGGCTCTACCTACAATGGAAATTACGGGCGGCATTATCTATTTACCTCCTTGATGCTGGCGATAAGCCTTTTTCCAGGGCTCACTTTTACGTGTTAAGTAGTCCTTGATAGCTTCTTTCAGCGTGTTTACTGCCAGGAGGGCACAGTGGGCGCTTTCCTCAGGCAACCCGCCCAGGGCATTCAAGACATCCGGTTGGGTGAGCTTCATTGCCTCGGAGATACTCTTTCCGCTGGCTAGTTCGGTGAGCATACTGCCGGCGGCAGCGCTGCTACCACAGCCATCAGCCCCAAAAGTAGCTTTAGTAATCGTGCCATCCTTTATCTTAAGCCATATCTCCATGGTGTCGCCGCAAAGAGCAGTGGCTTGGGCAAACCCGTCCGCGTTCTCCATTTTGCCCAGGTTTCTGGGATTCATGGCGTGGTCAATGACGGTCTCAGTATAGGTTTTTTCAATATCTGCTTTGATGAGTCGTTGGAGTTCATCAAATTCTGAGGTCATTACTCTAACCTTCCTGCTGTTCTGCTCCAGCTTTAGGTAATACCTGAGCCAGAGACTGACTGAAGTCAGTGAAAGCATCGGAGTTGTAGCTTTCTATAGTTCCTTCATCACATAACCGGGCAAGCTCGGGGTCTATGGGTAACCGGCCCAGAAGAGGGGCGCTGGAAGCTTGTGCCATCTCCTCTCCTCTACTCTTACCGAAGAGCTCAATTCGCTTGTCTATCTGGGGTACATATAAATAGCTCATATTCTCCACAACACCGAGGACAGGCTTTTCCATCTTCTGTGCCATGTTTACTGCCTTCTTAACTATCATCGTGGTTAAGTCCTGCGGGGTAAAAACGATGATAACCCCGGTTAAAGGAATGGTCTGCATCACGGTGAGGGAAGCATCGGCGGTGCCCGGGGGTAGGTCCACTATGAGGTAATCAAGCTTGCCCCAGACTACGTCCTCCCAGAATTGAGTAATAGCCTTGGACATAAGCGGACCGCGCCAGATAACAGCGTCATCCTCGTGGGGCAAAAGGAGGTTCATGGACATTATTTCCATACCCGACCTTGATATCACCGGTAGAATCCCGGTATCACTGCCGCTGGGTCGGGAGGTGATGCCAAACATTTTGGGAATGCTGGGGCCGGTAATATCGGCATCCAGAATCCCCACTTCGTAACCCTGGCGCTTAAGACCGACAGCCATAAGGCCGGCAACCAGAGACTTGCCGACTCCTCCCTTGCCACTCATTATGGCAATGCTATGCTTGATCTGATTCAGCTCTACAGGCTTAATCTCAACGAATTCTAACTCTACCTTGTTTACTTCAGGTAGCTTCTCCACAACCGCTTTTGTCTTGGTTCTAACCCAGTCCTGAGCCTCTGTACTTAACGCTGTTGACGCCAGAGTAATATTAACTTTTTGGTTGGAGATAATAACCTGGCGAACCATATTTAGTCCTACCAGGCTGCGATTAATCCCGGGAACCAGCACCTCTTCCAGGCTCTCTCTTACCTGCTCTTCAGTTAGCATAGGTTTTTCTCTCCGTTATCATTATTATACTGCCTTTCGGCTAATGGTCACATATATCATCACCGGTAGTTAACGTGCCGCTCAAGTGGCTCAGGACTGCCTTTTCCGGGTCGCTTTCCAGTGCGTTAATGATAACCTTGATGTGATTCTGTTGAAAAAGACTCTGAGCGCGTGAGCCCATGCCACTGGCGATGATAACAGATGTCCCTTGTTCTGCCAGCCATACTGGTAGCAAACCTGGTTGATGCCCTGGGGAGGGGACAGTCTCCTTGCCGGTAATCTCTTTTGTTGCCTCATCAACATCAATCAGGGCAAACTGCTCACAGTGACCGAAGTGTGTGGCTACTACGCCACCACTCACCGGTATTGCATACCTCATTTATCACACTCTCCTTTCATGTGCCTATTGCTTCGGCAATATTCTGCCACAACACCTTTATTTGTTGCGAGACCTTATTATCGGAGTATTCTACCACAGGCAATCCTTGAACCAGTGCTTCGGTTACTATGTTATCAAAGGGGATTTTGGCAGCTACCTTTATTCCCTGGCTGTGGCAGTAACTTTCAATCTGGCGGCTGTTATCTTCATTCAGGTCATACTTGTTGATGCCGACCATAATTGGAATCTTAAAGTGGTGACAAACACCAATAACTCTGTCCAGGTCATGCATTCCGGATAGGGTTGGCTCGGTAACAATAACCGCCAGGTTCACTCCAGACAGGGAAGAGATAACCGGGCAACCAATGCCAGGTGGTCCGTCACTTATAATATAGCTCAGTTCTTGCTCGTTGGCAATTCGCTTAGCCTCTTGCCTGACCAGTGCCACCAGTTTCCCCGAATTCTCCTCGGCAGTCCCTAATCTGGCATGAACCAGCGGTCCATAGCCTGTTTCTGAGATAAACCAGTGCCCGGAGAGGCAATCCTTCATAGTGATAGCCTCGGCAGGGCATACCTGATAGCAAAAGCCACATCCTTCACACGGAATAGGGTCAACCCTGAAGTTGTTTATGGCGTCAAAGTGGCACACTTCCTGACAGAGACCACACTGAGTGCACTTTTCCTCGTCAATAAAGGCAACCTGCCCGCTCCAGAACTCGTGCTCCTTCTGGTTAACCGGCTGAAGGAGCAGGTTGAGGTCGGCAGCATCTACATCGCAGTCCACCATAACCTTGCTGTCAGCCAGGGCAGCCAGAGAAGCGACTACGCTTGTCTTCCCTGTTCCGCCTTTACCGCTTAGAACTACTACTTCTTTCATTGGAATTTCCCGTTTACTGCCTGTTCAACTTTATCAAAAAGATTGTGGAAGGCTTCCCGCCACTGTGGCATTCCTTCCACTAAGGTGACCCCTCTGGAGTATAGCTGGGCAATCTTAATATCCAGCGGAATCCGCAGCAGGATGGGAATACCCTGCTTGTGGCAGTATTCCTCAACCTTGCTGTAACCGGCACCGTCACGGTTGATAACTACGCCGCAGGGAATATCCAGCTTCCTTACCATATCTACTGCCAGAGCCAGGTCATTGAGACCGAAGGGGGTGGGTTCGGTCACCAGCAGGCAGAAATCGCTATTCTTTACCGCCTCAACGACGGGGCAGGAAGTTCCGGGGGAGGAATCAATAATAACCACCTTTTCCTGATTGATATGCCTTTTCACCTCTCTGATTACCCGAGGGGCAGCAAGCTCGCCGATATTAAGTTTACCGTGGATAAACTCAATACCTTTTAGTTGCCCCGATTCCAGAACGCCTATTTCCTTGTTTATCTCGGAGATGGCATTCTCAGGGCAGAGGTAACTGCACGCCCCGCAGCCGTGACAAAGCTCGGGGAAGATAAGCACCTTTCCTTTGATTACGGCAATGGCATTATAGGTGCAGACCTCGGCGCATTTGCCACAGTAGGTGCACTTTGCCTCATCTATCTGGGGGATAGGGATAAATACCGTTTGCTTGTAGCTCAATGGTAGTTTCAGGAGAATATGAGCATTGGGTTCCTCCACATCGCAATCAAGGAGCTGGACCGGTTTTCCATCTGGTAACGACAAAGCCAGGCTGGTGGCTACCAGGGTCTTACCAGTGCCACCCTTGCCGCTGGCGATAGAAATTATCACCTTATTCTCTCACCATCTTTGCCCCACATTTAGGACAGCTCATATTATAGCAGGGAGTTCCTACTTGGTGAGGAATTGTTGCTCTGCAATTGGGGCACACGCAATTCCCGCTGGGTCCAGCGCCGGGGCGCGTTCCTCCCATCCTACCGCTACCGCCGCCTCCTCCCCGCCCGGCGCCTCTACCTGTTCCCGGACCGCTTCCCCCGGGAGGTCCGGTTCCATCTCCTCTGGGCATAGTTATACCTCCGTCAACAAATCAAATTGAGCGACTTTTACTTCTCTTTCTTTTCCAGTTCTTTGATTCGGCGCTGGATATCGGATAGCTGCTCGGCCAGCATTTGCGATTGAGCTTTGAGCATTTCCAGTTCCTGCTCCGGGCTGGCTGGTTGGGGTAGTGGGGAAACCGGGGGCATCATCCCCATACCCATGCCCATACCGCGCCCCATGCCTCTGCCCGTTCCCATACCTCTACCCATACCCATGCCTCCGCCCATACCTGTACCAAAGCCGGTGCCGGCTCCCATACCGAAGTGGCTGGCGACATTAGCTTGAGAGGTGGCTTGAAGCTGACCTGATTTGTAGGCTTGGATGGCATCACTGATTTTGCCGCTAGCCCCGGTGATTACCTGAAGCCCGCTGGCTGCTAGTACCTGATAGGCATTGGGTCCGCAGTTACCGGTGAGTACCACCTCCACTCCTTTACTGGCAATCATCTGGGCGGTGGAGATTCCGGCGCCACCGGCTGCCATAGCACTGGAATTATCCATAGCTTCAAACTGCATGGTATCCGGGTCAATGATAATAAAGTAGGGGCACCGACCAAAGCGTGGGTCTACCTCGGCGTCGAGGCTGGGACCGGTGGCTGAAATAGCAATTTTCATACTTAACTCTCCTTTGTTCCTAGCTCTCGCATTCTCGCCTCAATCTGCTCGAGCTGGCTCTTTATGGCGTTAGCTTGCTCCTGCAAGAAGTCAAGCTCCTGCTCCTTGGTCATTTCTGGGGCAAAGGGCATGCTTCCGGGAGCGGGTGGTGCTGCATAGGGCGAATATGAGGTCGGCATAGCTCCATATTCCGGGTAAGCAGCTGGTTGATATGGCCAGGCTACCGGTGCCCCGGCGGCTCCGCTGAGGAAATAGGCGCATCGGGGCAGTCCGCCTCTGCCTATGCCAACATAGGGCCAGGGGGGAGAGCTTCCACGAAAGCCAAACCCCATCCCTCCCCCAAAACCAAATCCTCTACCAAATCCGTTAGGCATTTTTAACCTCCTATTGTTACATTTTTATAAATACTAGTCTAGTAAGGTCTATAGGCGGGATAAGAGGCGCCATAATATGGGTAACCATATCCCATATAAGGGGCACTAATCCCATATCCACCAGCATAAGGGTACCTGTATAGCCTCCTCCGACCGAGACCAAAGCCAAACCATCCTCTGCCGGGGATGGGATTAGCGAAGCCTGGTCTGCCAAAACCGGCACAATAACCAGCTCCTCTCCCTGTCATCGGTCCCATTCCTCTGGGTCCGGTTCCATCTCCAAATGGCATTCTGCTCACCTCCCCTTTGTTATTTTTGTCTTTTCATAGTCAATAACTGAATGCCTTTAATCTGGCGGAAGGTCGCTCCTTGGCTGACACCGCGGAGCACTGTTTCAGGATTAACTACTCTTGTCCCGGAGATAGCATCAACCCCGTAGTCAAAGAGGACGGGGGATAGTGGGGTGGTACCGCCCAGAACAATGACATAGGCTTCGGGGCGACAGAGTTTGAGCAGGTGCTCTATGGTGTGGTTGGTGAAGGCGGTACCGGTAATACCAACGATATCAGCCTGAGGGACAAGGTTTTCCCCCTCGCTTTGGGCAAAGTCTCCTGCCTGTGGATGTTGCTCGATCACCCATAGTTTCTGTGCCACCCGGCGCAGCTCGGGAACAAAGGGGAAGTGCCCGATGAGGGCTACTTTTTTGTCTGCCCCCCTTTCAGCAAGAAGGTCTTCGGCGTTAACCTCAACACAGTTCCCTTCATCAATCTCAAGAAGCGAGTTAATGGTTGCCATGCCGATAGCTGCTTCCAGCAGACTTGAGGAATAAGCCATTTTGGCTACTTCCAGTGCCTCTTTTCCAATTAGTGTCCCCGCCGCTTTCACCGGAACAACATACTGATGGTTTGTGTAGTCGTGAGGTGTTGCTGCCAGTCCACAGTTGTGTGTCAGTACCGCAGTCTGAAAGGGTCCCTGGCGTACATCCTTCACAGCGTCATCTTGTCTTAGCGTGGCGATTAAATCATCAAAAATTTTCATTTCTTACCGTCAAATTTTAATGAACTTAAGTCCACTAAAGGGGCAATTGTGGACATATGCTCATAATCATAATAACATTTTAATAGTATACTGTCAAGGGTGCCGGTGTTAGCGAGGTAATTGATTTGAAACAGAAAGCGGTCGTTCTAATCACTAAAGATAATGTAGCTATGGGCCTTTTAAAAGCTATTCACCGCTGTTGCCTACTTCTTGCCCTTGGTATATGATGAAGTGAGCAAAGAGCACCATTTTGTGGGAGGACTGTATGTGGCTTCAAACCAGGATGTTTTTATTACTCATAGTTCTATTTGGTATCCTCTACGGGGTGATAACCGGAATTGGCACCTGGATGGGGGCGGGAAGTGCTGTGTTTTATATTGGTTTAGCCCTGGTCATTCTTGGTATCCAGTATCTGGTTGGCCCGGCTATAGTCAGCAGGACGATGAAGATAAAGTGGGTTTCGGAGAAGGAGGAACCAGAGCTACACCGAATGGTGGCTGAACTTGCCGGGAATGTCAATCTGCCCAAGCCCAGAGTAGGCATTTCCCCGCTAAACATACCCAATGCCTTTGCTTTCGGCAGGACAAAACGGGATGGGCGGGTTTGCGTTACCCGGGGTATCCTCAAGCTGCTGAGCAAAGACGAGTTGAGAGCTGTTCTCGGGCACGAGTTATCTCATATCAAACACCGGGATATGGCTATCATCACTTTTCTTTCGGCTATACCGCTGATATTGTACTGGATTGCCTGGACTACGATGTGGAGTGGGATGCTGGGTGGTCGCCGGCAGGGGGGTGGTTATGCGGCGCTAATCGGACTGGGTGCCTTTCTCCTCTACTTCATTACCAATCTCCTGGTGCTCTATGGCTCCAGAATACGGGAATACTATGCCGACCTGGGGAGTGTTCAGTTGGGGAATATGCCGCATCACCTGGCTTCGGCGCTGTATAAGCTGGTCTATGGTAACGCCCGTTTGCGGGGCAGCGAGGAAATGAAGCGAGTTGAAGGAGTCAAAGCCTTCTTCCTCAACGACCCCTCTCGAGCTTGGAATGAGATAAGAGAGCTATCCCAGATTGATCGGGATATGAGCGGCACCATTGACTATGATGAGCTTATGGCACTGCGCCAGAAAGAAGTGAGGTTGGGTAGGGCGGATAAATTGATGGAGCTTTTTACCACTCACCCCAATATGCTCAAAAGGATAAAGCACCTGTCCACTCTTACCGTTTGATACAAATAAAGCAGCCAATATAAAGGAACTGGTAAATCCTTGTCGTCAGTAAGTTTAGCTTTTACCGTTATTGCCTGGCATTAATCCACAGGTGGACTGATTCTTGAGGAGAGGGCTTATCTCCCTCATATAGTGAGAACTCTACCTTCTGGTTGCTTCCCGTCTTGGTTGGAGTGAAACTTACCTCTCCCTCCCATTTTCCTTCGTGCTCCAGGACTACCGGTCCCGCTTGGCTGCTTTCCACCCCATCAATAGTCACTACTACCCGGTAGCTTACTGTCTGTTGCTCCTGGTTGACAATACCCAGTGTTACCTTTCCCTCTTCACCCACCTTTAGCTCCGTGGGATAGCTGGCTGCTTTGCCTTCTTGTCCCAGGATGTAAAGCTCGGTAAACCTCTCCCCTATCTTGGGAGTGACGGCAGTATAGACCAGAGTACCTACCGCTCCCACTATCGCCACGGTGAGAATAACAGACAGAGCCTTGTCCAGGGTACTTTGTCCCTGCCAGGCGAAGCTCAAGTCGAAGGAGGTGCTAAATCTTTCCTCCTCAGCTAATCTACGCAGCCGATACCAGGCTACTATTGATGCGATGAAGATGAAAATGGCGATGGAAGCAAGACCGGAATATACCGTTATTCCCCAGGGAGTGTAGTTGAGTGATAATCCGAGAAATGCCACTACAGCAATACTGGTGCCAAAACTCAGTGCTACCCGTTCTACGCCACCAATGTCACCCTTTTTGGGGAACAGAACAGTTATTAATGCATACCCCGGCAGGAAGAGCATAAAGGGTAGACCGAGGATAATCCGGGCAGCATTGGAGGGAACAAGGATAATGATAGGGATTAAGACGATGACCAGCAGATTCATGGGCAGCAGCCCATTGCCTACACTGAATTTCAATGAGCGTACCTCTGCTTACCTTGACTCACGCTTGTAGTATAATCAACCTAACTCATAAAGGCAAGGTAAAGAAGTTTACTAGCAATGCCGGGATTATTATGCTTACTGCTTTCGTCCTGTTTACAATCCGTCGGCTAGAGGAATGAACCAGGGTTGAGGTAATCTAGCCGTCTCAAACAGTTTTAGCACTAAAGAAATAGCCGTTAGCCGGGTGCGGAGCTTGAGGGTTAGTAATGCTTTTAAGGGGCTGAGCTTGCCGCAGACAATCTGCAGCAGCACCCTGGAGGGCAGGGCTACATTTATTGCTCCTTTAACCAGGGTGTCTCGCTGAATGGTCTCAATCCCTTTGGAAGTTATCTTAACTTCAATTATCTCCTTGTCCACCTGAAAAACTATACTTCTCCCGGCAAAGGAATTCCTTATACGTGGGGTGTCTAACAATGCTTTAAGAAAGGGCAGGGGAGCCTCCAATCTTACCGTCATTACCCCGGTCTGGAGCATCAGCCAGTTTTTAAAGACTTTCCTGGTGTCAAATGGTGGCGCTATCAGTATCATATCCACATCTCTTTGGGTGCAATAATCTACTGCAGTCTTAACCAGGCCCGGTAATGTCTGAGTATCCTGTGCTTGAAGCTCAATAATGCTTCCCTGGGTTAGTTCCTCTTCAACGGTTATGGAAACCATCGCTACCCCGACGACTTTGCCATTCTTTACTGCGACAAAGACATTGCCCTCAGCCGAAGCCTTATTTATAAAGTAGCTGACGAAGTCTTTGTCCCGGGCAAAACGTGGTGTTTCTGCCGGACAGCGTTCGTACAGCTTGAGTATTGCCGGCAGGTCTGCCTTGTTATATTCTCTTATTACCAGTTCAGAGCGAGGCAAGGACTTTTAACCCCCTGATACCAAGTTTAGCTAAAGCACCGGGTGCATTGGTTCTAACTCTCGCCTTCCCGGTGATGAGTAGCCGGATTAGACTACCAATTCTCTGCCACCTCCCCCAGCTGCGGAAATTGACCAGCAAGGGAAGGGCGTCTTTATTTATGATTACCTCAACTATCTTCCCCGAATCTTCCCGCTCGGCGCCAGCCAGCTCAGCTAAGGATAGCCTGATATTTCCCATAGTTAAATATAGCTCCTTGGATTCGGCCAGTGCCTCCCGCAGCTTCCCCTTTCGGTGTATTAAGTGAAGCAGTCCCGCTTTCATTACCTTTTCCGGTTTTATTATCTGGGCGTAAACCGGGGGTTGCCGTATCTCAATGAAACCGCTCCTTATATTACGTTTATACGAGGCGGAACCCTTCAGGTGCCAGGCGAATGCCATACCGGCGCCCCTCGCTTTCGCCATTTGCAGGGCGGTATCGTGCAGTTCGCGGTCAAGCCCGGAACCACGATGACGAGGATGTATGGCGGTATCTCCTGAGGAAACGGTGACAACGCTGGATTCTCTGCTGAGTGCCAGGTTTCTAAAGTGTAGACCCCGGTGCCCAATAATTTCACCCTTATCTTCTATAATTACTATGTCATTGTCGTTGAAGTTGGGGTATTCAGGATATAATCTCTGCCATTTATCTGGCTTTCCCCAGAACCCGTAGCAGAGGTTTAGGAAATTGACGATGTTTGCTTCCTCGCCGGATTTATAAGACCTTAAAGTGAAATTTTTCATTAGTGTTTTATTGCTGGTCATTTTAGATATACCGTTAACTTTAATTACCTCAATCCATTATCTCAGAGCCATAGTTCACCGGTCAAAAGAGAAGGCTTCTCTTACTGAGGTGAACCGGAAATCCTTAAGCAGTTTACTCAGCTTCTCTTCTGTTTTAGACAGGCGGTAGTAGTGATACCATCTCACCGAGCTTAGCCTCGGCTGACTCGGGTCAAGCTCCCAGGGATGCAGATAACACACTGCCGGGTGGCCGGAGCTATTTATTTTCTTTATGGCATGCCGTATGAACCAGTAGGGGAAGAAGCGGAGGTAAAATCCTCCGGCAACGGGTATGTTTCTGTTTATTATAGGGAGGTGATATGAAGATGGAGGGATTTCCCAGAAGTCGCCTTCAGGAAAATCACGGGTAATATCCGACGAGTGGATGTGGTAAGGGAAGCGGGGGGCATGGGGGGCACCGTAGAGATGGGTTCTTACCGGGAAAATACTGGAATCGTATCTTAAGCCTTTCTCTTTGAGGATATCTATTGCCCAGGCACTTTCCGCATCGATGGTGAACATCGGGGCTCGGTAGCCGATTACCTTTTCCTGGGCAATTTCTTCTAAGGTCTCAATAGACCGGGACAGGTCGTCGCTAAACTCGGCTGGTGACTGTCTGGTTACCGCTCTATGCCAGTAGCCATGGGTGGCAATTTCGTGGTTCTGTGATTTGATAGCCTCTACAAGCTCAGGATGCCGCTGGGCAATATAGCCCAGGATAAAAAAGGTTGCCCCGGCGCCAGCTTTAGCCAGCATCGCTAACAGTTTATGGGTGCTGGCAACGACCCTGCTTTCCTGCGAGTCCCAGAGAGCGGGGTCAACATCGGTGAACCATTCCTCAATATCAATGGTAAGGATATTGGTTACTGAAGTGTCCATAATGGTTTCAACTGCTCATTTTGTTATGTGGTAAAGACAGGTACTATGTTTATTATTCCTGTCGGAGACTGCTCCAGAGCTTCTGTAAAAGTAGCTTTGATGTCCTCAAGCCGTCCTCAATGATAGAAAGGCGGGAAGATTTACTGTCCCAGTTACAGCTTATGGGGACTTCAGCCATAGTGAGTTTATGCTTTGCCGCCTCATATATCATCTCGGTTTCTATCTGAAACTCGTTGGAAACAAGCCCCAGTCTGTGCCAGGCATCCCTGGTTAGCGCCCGAAAGCCGCTGGTGCAGTCGGTTATCCGTTTTAACCTACCGGTTATTAACCGATAGTCTCTGGTTTGTTGTTTAGCAATCTTGGTGGTTGGCGCCGGGAAGAAAGAAATTATAACCGAGATAATAAACGAAGCCAGATTGTTGCTGAGCCTGCGTAGAGGAGGTGGGCGGGATACCTTTGATTCTAATAGAGCCCTTGAACCGATGACGAGGTCGGCTTGGTTTTGAATTATGGGAGCAATTACCCTGGGTATGTCCTGTGGGTCATGGGCTCCGTCACTATCAAGGAAGACGATTATATCCCCCTTGGCTCTTTTAACGCCGGTTTTCATAGCAGCGCCCTTTCCCTGGCTATTTTGGTGCGAAACCACTATAGCCTGACTGGCCCGGGCAATCTCAGCGGTTTTATCCTTTGACCCGTCATCAACGGTGATTATCTCGTGATTATACGCTGAGAGGCTCTGTCTAACCCCGGTAATGATGCTGCCAATGAAGCTAGCTTCATCTCTCGCTGGAATGATTACACTTACCGAACGGGATGGGGAATCTGAAGCTTGTTTTCGTGAACCTCGCATAGCACCTAGAATATAAACTATAGCCCGCTCGGAGTCAACAGAAGCGGTTTCTGCCACAAAAAGCGTCATCATTTTAATGTTATTTTTGTTAGCTTTGATAATGGCGCATTTCGCCGATATTCCATAGTTTTCAGCGTATGGGCATCCCTGCGTTTGTTAGGTGAAAAAAACCGCTGTTTTTGGGCTTACAATTACCCAGAATGTCCTGCCGCCAGTTCGGGATTTTATTTGACAAGTGGCGAAGAGCCGTTTAGAATAACGGCGTTGTTGACTCAAATTTCACCGGCTAGCCGGTAGGCTGGCTTAGTTGAAATAGAGAGAAAGGAGGATTCTATATAGGTGAGCGTGCAATATATATGAGAGGATTACCATGTTCTTTTTTTAGAACGGTGCCTTTGATAAAACCCCTGTATCCGCAAACCCCTTCCACTACTCCTGAAATCTCCGGTTAGTCGTATTTACCCCGTTTATTTATCCCCCTCTGATTTCCTCAGTTAAGCTTCCTCAGATTCTTAGGACTTATAATATCCAAAAAATGGTTATTTTACAGGGAAAAACTATGTTGTATAAGGAGATAAAATAGTGATTACAAAAAAGAAAACGGGTATAAAGCTTTTAATGATTGCTCTTGGTGTCTTACTTATTTTAATTCCACTGGTTGGTTGTGTGGCTGAGGAAGGAAAGAAGACCATCCGCTTCGCTGAGTGCGGCTGGGATACTTTTGGGACAGCCGCTCATGTTGCCGCTTTTGTTGCGGAGCACGGCTATGGCTATCCGACAGAACTTATCCCTACTGACACCGTTCCCGGGGTAATCGGAATACAGGAGGGAGATCTAGATGTTTACATGGAGTTAGGGATAGCATCGATGCCAGAGGCGTATGATAAGCTTATCGCCTCTGGTCAGGGGATAGACCTCGGCCTTAACTTTGGTGGTATGAAGCAGGGGTGGCTGGTGCCGACTTATATGATTGAGGATGGTGACCTGCCGGAAGGGCTATCTGTTTTTGATTTGCCCGACTACTGGGAACTATTCAAAGACCCTGAAGACCCGACCAAGGGACGCTATTACGGCTGTCTCCCTGGCTGGGCGTGTCAAGAAACTGATATGATGCAGTTTGAGGCCTGGGGGCTGTATGAGTACTATAACCTCTTCATCCCAGGCTCAGATGCTGCCCTGGCTGCTTCCATAGTCGCTGCCTGCGAGAAGCATGAGCCGTGGCTCGGTTTCTACTGGTCACCGACCTGGGTTCTGGGCATGTATGACATGACCTGGATTGAGATGCCACCCTTTGACCAGGAGGTATGGGATACCAACCGTGCTTGTGAGTATCCCATCACCAACAGTAATATAATTGTTAATGTCGGTCTTCTGGAAAGTGCCCCTGATGTAGTGGAATTTCTCAAGAAGTATGAGACTGATGTTGAGCTGATGAACGAGTGGATGATGTATATAAGAGAAACTAAGGCGGATACTGAGGAGACTGCCGTCTGGTTCCTGAAGAACTATGAATCATTGTGGACTGAGTGGGTGCCGGCAGATATAGCCGAAAAAGTTAAGGCAGCTTTAGTATCATAGAAAAACCAACTGTAGGTCTTGAAAGGGGGATGTGAGTTTGAGTAAGAATAATGCCTCATCTAATGGTGAGGTCTGTATTGAAGTTGATGGATTGTGGAAAATTTTCGGTCATAATGCTGAGCAGATAATCAATTCAGAAAAACGCACCGCTACTAAAGAGGAAATCCTGGAGGAGACTGGCTCGGTGGTGGCGGTGCGGGACGTATCTTTTAGAGCCAATAAGGGCGAACTCTTTGTGATTATGGGGCTGTCCGGCAGCGGTAAGTCCACATTGATTCGCTGTATCCTCCGCCTTATTGAACCTACGGCGGGCAAGATTCTGATTAACGGGGAGGATATCTGTGGTTATGATGAGAATCACCTGATGCATTTGCGTCGTCATACCACCGGTATGATTTTTCAGCACTTTGGTCTGTTTCCCCACCGTAGCGTAATTGATAATGTGGCTTACGGATTAAAGGTCAGAGGGGTATCCAAAGCGAAACGTTACGCTAAAGCACGAGAAGTTATTGTCATGGTAGGACTAAAAGGATGGGAGAGCCAATTACCCGGTGCTCTCAGTGGCGGTATGCAGCAGCGGGTAGGCATAGCCAGAGCTTTAGCTAATGACCCTGAGATACTGCTCATGGACGAGCCTTTTAGCGGGCTTGACCCGCTAATTCGTCGGCAGATGCAGGATGAGCTTCTGGAGTTGCAGTCGGAGCTTCATAAAACAATTCTGTTCGTAACCCATGACCTTCACGAAGCCTTGAAGCTGGGAAATAACATTGCTATTATGCGTGACGGCGGGATTATACAGACCGGCAAACCGGAAGAGGTGATAACGGCTCCCAGTGATGCCTACGTACGCGAGTTTGTACAGGATGCTTCGCCAGCCAAGGTGCTTTCTGCCGAGAATATCATGGAACAACCTAATGTCCTTCTTTATGATTGGCAGGGACCCAGGGCGGCGATGCATATACTGAGAACCAGTAATCTGGATGAAGCATTTCTGGTAAATCGAGCCGGTAAGCTGGTGGGACTGGTAACGGTGGAACGCCTGATAGAACTGTTCCGGAATAAAGGCACCTCCCTGAAAGACGCAATTGAGCCTGACCTCCCCACCTGTACTGCTGATACGGTGGTAGAAGATTTGTTCCCTTTGGGTGCTTCTACCGGGTATCCTCTCCCTGTGGTTAATGATAAAGGTAAGTTCCTGGGCGAGATACACAATAGCACTATACTGCTTAGCATGATTCAGGAAAGGGAGGAGACAGAAACAGAGGAAGAGATAAAGACTAAAAAAACAGAGCCAGAGGAGATAAATGCTGATGTTTGAATTCCCTGAGTTTTTCCGAGTACCACTGGCAGATTGGATTGACGCTGTTATGTCGTGGGTTTTGACCAATTGGGCGGTGGTATTTGATGCTATTGGTGACGCTATTCTGTATATGCTACTTCGTATTGAACACTTTCTTCTCTGGTTGCCGTGGTTTGTTATTGTGTTAATCGTTGGTCTTATCGCCTGGCGGGTTATGCGCTTGTGGTGGGCGGGATTGATTATGGCATCATTTCTGGTTCTAATCGGTAGCTTCGGCTACTGGGACCTGTCGATGATGACGCTGGCTGTCATAATTGCTGCGGTAATTATCTCTCTGGGCATTGGAATTCCCACCGGTATCGTTATGGCTCGGAGTAATCTGGTTGAGTCTATTATCAGACCGGTGCTGGATGCCATGCAGACTATGCCCAGCTTTGTTTATCTTATTCCGGCGCTAATGCTCTTTGGTCTGGGCAAGGTTCCGGCGGTGTTTGCTACTATTATCTATGCGGTGCCGCCGGTAATTCGTCTGACCAATGTTGGCATAAGGCAGGTGCCGCAGAGTGTAATTGAAGCGGCTCGAGCTTTCGGCTCCAGCGCCAGACAGATATTGTTTGAGGTTCAGCTGCCACTGGCAGTTCCGTCCATAATGGTGGGTATTAACCAGACCACGATGATGGCACTGGCGATGGTAGTTATTGCGTCAATGATTGGCGCCAGAGGCCTGGGATTGGAAGTGCTGTTGGCGATTAACCGCATTGAGGTGGGGCGTGGCTTTGAGGCGGGGCTCAGCATTGTGTTACTGGCAATCATCATTGACCGGATAACCCACGCAATGGGCGCCCGCCAGGAGTACAAGGTGACCACCTGAGATACGGTCTAAACTTTAGAGTAATGCGACTACCAGTAGCGGTAAAATGCTGCTGGTAGTTGTGTTTTTTTTGGGGGGGGGGGTGAGTTCTAAACTGCAGTAGAGAGCATCAATACATGTAGTAACTATGTATAATTTCATTTTTAATGTGCTCTAGTTCAGATAGATAGGTGGCACATTACCTCCCTTCTTTTTGGTTGACAAAGCTTGTGATTTGTGATATACAAGCCCTTGGGACAGTAGCTTTAGGAGGTAATAGAGGAGAAGCTAGCAAGAGAAGAAAAGCAGCTAAAAATAGAAAAGGACATGTGGTAGCAGGTCTTTCTGGGGTATGAAGCAGGTAAGGTAATGGTGTTTGGTGGTTGTTTTAATTGTAAGGCAGTCCAGAAGATGAGTCGAAGCAAAGTTGGTGAAAGGGCTCAGGGACCCAGAGTATGGGTGTACTCGGAGCCTTTTACTTTATTAAATGAGTGTTATCAAGAGAGAATTAAATAGCGGATCCTGCCAGGGAAAACCAGGGTGCCGTAGGTTCCTTTCCGCCTAACAGCTTAATTTTCAATCCTCTCACTACCGTGACCGGAGCCATTTTAAAATGTACTGGGTGGATGACGATTCTAGTCTAACAAAAGGGGGCATCATCTCTTTTTGTTACGGACTGGTAGGGGAAGGTGCTCCGGGACATCGGTGTGTTGACATAGATAGCATGGTAAGAGTTGCGAAGAGCTTCACTCTAACAGTTTATGATATCTGTACAAAATCAAAGAAATAGAAGAAGCATACTCGGAAAGTTTCAAGATTAGTTTTGGAAAGGAGGGCATATGAATGATATGAAGAAAGGATGCTGTGCGCGAGCTTAGGAAACCGGAAAAAAACAAAATAAGGAGTAGGTATGAGGAAAAAGAACGCACTTATTATCGGTTCTGCAGGGAGAGACTTTCACAACTTTAACACATATTTCAGGGACAACGAAGAGTATAACGTGGTAGGATTCACCGGTTCACAACAAATACCCGGCATCAGTGATAAGAAATACCCGGCGGAGTTGGCCGGTAGCCTTTATCCAGAGGGAATTCCAATCTACGCAGAGGAGGAATTGCCACGGCTTATAAAAGAGTTGAATATTGATGATTGTGTCTTTTCCTATAGTGATGTTCCTTACCAGCACGTGATGGGTATCGGTGCAATCGTAAATGCCGCTGGCGCCAACTATGTGATGCTGGGGCCAAAGGACACGATGCTCAAAAGTAAGAAACCCGTTATCGCAGTATGTGCGGTTAGAACAGGCTCTGGTAAAAGCCAGACTTCGAGAAGGATTATAGAGCTTCTGATGGAAAGAGGCTTAAAAGTTGTTGCTGTACGTCATCCCATGCCGTATGGCGATTTGGTTGCCCAGAAGGTACAGCGCTATGCCGAGTTAGGGGACCTGAAGAAGCATAACTGTACCATTGAAGAGATGGAAGAGTACGAGCCGCATGTCGCACGCGGAAACGTCATATACGCAGGAGTGGACTACCAGGCTATTTTAACGGCTGCGGAAGAAGATCCGAAAGGCTGCGATGTCATCATCTGGGATGGAGGAAACAACGACTTCTCGTTTTATAAACCTGACCTGATGATAACTGTTGCCGACCCTCATCGCCCGGGCGATGAGCTCTCATATTATCCGGGGGAGATCTGCTTACGAACCGCCGATGTAGTGGTTATCAATAAGATCGACAGTGCTGCTCCAGCAGGTATCCTGAAAGTACGAGAAAGTATCGCCAGGGTAAATCCGGATGCAATTGTAGTTGACGCCGCCTCTCCGATTCAGGTTGATAATCCAAAGATTATCAAAGGAAAGAGAGTGCTCGTCATCGAAGACGGACCGACGCTAACGCACGGGGAGATGAGATACGGTGCGGGTACGGTTGCTGCTCAGCGATACGGTGCAGCAGAGCTGGTAGATCCCAGACCCTACACCGTCGGAAGCATTACTGAAGTCTTCAAACAATATCCGCATATTGAAGCACTCCTGCCGGCAATGGGCTATAGCGAACAGCAACTAAAGGACCTGGAGACAACCATCAACAAGGTTGATTGTGATGCGGTGGTTGTTGGAACACCTATCGACTTGAGCAGGCTCATTGACATCAAGAAACCGAATACGAGGGTCTATTATGAGCTTCAGGAAATCGGAACGCCGAACCTGGGTGAGATATTATCGGAGTTCAGGAAAGCGCATAATCTTCCTTGAAAGATAGGGCATAGCCTAATAAATAATAAAGGAGGGCATTTAAGTGCCAAAGATAGTAAATTCCTGGAATGAGTGGGACCCGTTAAAGCGCGTGATTGTAGGAAGGCCAGAGGGGACGAATATCCCTGCTCCGGAGCCAGCCTGGCAGTTTGACCTGCCGGGAGGCGGCTACCCACTGGGGACGTACGGGCCCTTTCCACAGGAGATGATAGATGCTGCCAACGAGCAGATGGATTATTTCGTGAAGCAGCTTGAGAAACGGGGAGTGAAGGTGGACCGGGCAGTGATTCATCCCTGTATGTTTAATAAACCGGTTTCGACACCGGATTGGACACAGTTGAACTGCTATGGGGTCAATAACATGCGGGATGTGTTTCTGTGTCATGGCAAATACATCATTGAGGCTGCGAGCTCCATGCGCTCGCGGTGGTATGAGTATCTGAACCTGCGTCCGCTCTTTGAACAGTACTTCAAAGAAGACCCGGAGCTTGTTTGGTTTACCGCTCCCAAGCCGCAGCTGACGGATGAGTCCTTCGTCAAGAACTATTACTACTACTTCGACCACGTATGGACCTTTGAAGATAAAAAGCAGCGGCTGTACAATTGGGAGTTCCAACTGACCGAGAAGGAGCCCCTGTGGGATGCTGCCGATGCCCTGCGTTGCGGCAGAGACATCTTCCACCAGTGCTCATCCGTGACCAACAAGAGAGGCATGGACTGGTTGAAGCGGATGTTCGCTGAGTTTGGTATCCGGGTTCACCCTGTAGGATTTAGTGCCCCTGACGACCCCAATAAGCCAGAGAGGAGTGTGCATCCACGGCACATTGATGATACCATGGTGGCACTGCGGCCGGGATTGATGATATATAATCCAGACCGCCCACCGCGCAATCCAGAGCTATGGGAGTTGTTCAAGAGAAATGACTGGGAGATGATTCCTGCAGTAGAACCGGTCTATGTGCACAATCAGAAGGTTGCTCTGGTAGGTGTGCGGCAGGGTACTTCGTGGATATCGATGAACACTTTCTCCGTTGACCCGAAAACAATCTGTGTGGAAGCGCATGAGACAACATATTGTGAGCAACTGGATAAGCTCGGCTTTGAGGTGATCCCGATTCCGTATGAAAAGGTGGTCCCGTTTGGTGGTGCTCTGCACTGCACCACGCTGGATATCTATCGAGAGGGGAAATTGGAAGATTACTTCCCGAACCAGATTAACGGTTATTAAATGGGTAAATAAGGCTCTTTCCCGTTAGGTGTGGGGCTTCTCCAGACTGGCTCTGTTTCTTACTAAAGAGGTACACTTAACGGGAAAAGAGTCTTGGTATTCTGTAGGAAGAAAGGTTATGGATAAGAACACAACTAAGACTTTCATTATTGCTCTTGGTGGCAACGCTGGGTAACTAAATAGTAAAATTGGATACAAAACGAAGGGTTTAAATCTTTCCAGAAAAGGTGATCCCGTGTGGATAGCCTCAGCAAGTATAGCTGGTGAAATAACATAGAACCTAAAGAATAGAGTAAATAAAGGAGGAGTGAGATGCCAGCAAGTAATGAGATTATAAATAGGGCTAGGACCAAAGCACTTAACAATGATAGGTACAATGGTTGCGCACAAGCCGTGTTAGGAGCTTTACAGGAGGAATTTGGAATAGGAGATTTGGAGTCGTTTAAGTCAGCGACCATGTTTGCTGGCGGTGCTGCTGACCGGGGCGGAACCTGTGGCGCACTGGTAGGTGCATTGATGGCATTAGGCCTTGTGATTGGTAGAGAGAAAATGGAGGATGAACCTGCCTTTTCCAACGCACTCGATGTCAGCCAAGACCTAATCGAAGGGTTTAAGGAAGGACTTCAGAAACACTTCGGGTTTAAAAAAAGCTGGAAAGTACACTATGCGAGGATATTCAGGATAGGATCTATGGGAGGTCCTTTAGCACCAGAGATGAAAAGGGACTCGTAGATGAAAAGGAATGGCAGGCTTTTCTTGATGCCGGTGGCCATACTGAAAGGGGATGTCTTACAACATGTGCTATAGCTGCTGAGGTAGCCGCGCAGAAACTCCTGCAGTTAAAGGAGAGGTAAACTTTTGAGAATTTTGGCGGCCTGCGTCAGAGCTCTCGATACAGAGTCTTCAGGGAACTCTCTGGAATAAGATATAAAGGACTTTTTGGGAGTGGTCAAGGGTTTTTGTTTTACCTTCTCCTTGTGAAGGGGAGGGCAGGCTTTTGAGTGGTTTTCAGTCTTGCTCATACTTGTACTACCCTGCTTTACTCTTCCCAACCTCCCTTTACGGGTGAAAGCAGGCAAAGCTGAATATTGTCTTACCATTTTATGGGATAGGAATTCCTGCGGGGCAATAGCAATGAGAACTAACCCTATAACAATTAGTAGCAATCATTGCTGGTTCTGTGCTATGATTAATTTTATTCTTTTACATTCTGCCGTATTGTGGTGGTTTGAATACATTGATACCGCCGGTTGTTTCTCTAATTGTCATGGTACCAGTTTCCCTGTGGACTCAAACGCAAAGTCTGCCAAAGTATGATGTGGTCTATGAATGAGCAGCCGGACGACCTAGAGATGCTGTCATGCGCACGCTAGAAGCCTGTTTTGGTGGATAGGTTCATAGAGTGCTGTGGCTGCCTAATTTTTACGGGGAGAAAAGCTTATGGATAAGAACATAACTAAGACTTTTGTTATCGCTCTTGGTGGCAACGCCATGCTCAGGGCAAAGCAGAAGGGGAGTGCCGAAGAACAGTATGATAATTTGCAGCACATGGTTGAACAGCTGCTGGATTTGTTCAGCGGCAATAACCGCATTGTCATTACCCACGGCAATGGACCGCAGGTGGGCAACCTGCTCCTTGCCAGCGAGACGGCTAAAGATGTGGTGCCCCCTTTGCCCCTGGACATCTGTGGAGCAGCTACACAAGGCTTCATGGGCTATATGATCCAGAATACTCTGGCTAATCGTCTGAGGCGAGCGGGAGTACCGCATACTATTACCACTGTGGTAACTGAGGTGATAGTGGATAAGAATGACCCTGCCTTCCATAACCCCTCCAAACCCGTCGGTCCCTTTTATAGTGCCAGCCAGGCAGAACGACTACAACAGGAGAAGGGATGGGATATTATCGAAGATAGCGCTCGTGGTTATAGGCGCGTAGTCCCCTCACCAATACCGGTGAATATCCAGCAGTCACGGATTATCAAGAGCATGCTGGACGCCGATGAGATAGTGATCGCTGTCGGTGGGGGCGGCATCCCGGTGGTAAGGGAGGATAACCATGACCTGCGTGGTGTTGAAGCGGTAATTGATAAAGACTACGCTTCAGCCCGTTTGGCTATAGAGATAGATGCCGATGTCCTGTTTATTCTTACTGCTGTGGAATATGTATATCGGGACTTTGCTACGCCTCAGCAGAAGGCACTGGAGGAGCTTAGCTTAGCTGAAGCCAAGGAGCTTCTGAAAGAGGGACACTTCGGCAAGGGAAGTATGGAACCCAAGATCAGGGCAGCCGTAATGTTCCTGGAGGAGACGAATAAAGACCCGTCGCGTGAACGAGAGGTAGTCATAACCCTTCCCGAGGTTGCGCTAAGAGCGCTTGAGGGCAAGACTGGCACTCGGATTACCAGATAGAATGTGGGAATTGGGCACAAATGAATATTCATTATCCCCCAGAGACTGGCAGGAAGTTTGAGCATGGAAGTAAAGGAAAAACTTGAAGAAGCAGACGATTCAGGAAACCTAATCCCGAGGAGAGCCTGTGTTTCCGATGTGGGCGAGATTTTGGCACTAATTAACAGTTATGCCAGCTCCAACTTGATGCTCCCGAGGGGACCGAAATATCTATATGAAAATATAAGGAATTTCGTAGTAGTTAAAGCGGAGGCAGAAAAGACAGAGCCGAAAGTTGTGGCCTGTGGAAGTCTCCATGTGCTCTGGGAAGATATTGCTGAGATTCGTGCGTTTGCCGTACATCCGCAGTTTTGGCGGCGTGGTCTGGGGTCAAAGATTGTTCGACACCTCATTGAAGAAGCCCGGCAGATGGAAATTGAGAAGGTGTTTGCCTTTACTCTGGAAGAGGAGTTTTTTGAGAAGCTTGGTTTTGAACCAAAGACAAAAGAGGAACTTCCATCCAAGGTGTGGAGTGAATGCTTGCAATGCCCGAAATATTTTCAGTGCGACGAGACCGGGGTCATCTTCGATTGCACCGAATAGCTTGAACTCATGAAAAAGATATGCACGAGATACGGGAACTGAGTATCGTAATCTTACAGAGCAGGTAATTTTAAGTAACCTAACATGAAAGACGAGATAGCGGGTGTCATATTCGATCTGGATGGGGTACTCGAGTTCCAGGGGAAAGTCTATCCCGGAGCTATTGAACTTCTTGATTCCCTTCGCAGAAGAGGGGTTCCCATTCGAATCCTCTCCAATAGCACCCTAAAGAGCAGGAGATCATGTACGGAAAGCCTGAACAAGAAGGGGTTCACCGTTTACCCGGATGAGGTCATTACCGCTTCCTTTGCCACTGCTCGATATCTGGAAACTCTGAACCCGAAGTCTTGCTGGGTAATGCTTAAAGGGGAAGGACTGGAAGAGTTTCACAATTTCCGGCACGATCTGGATAATCCAGAGTACCTTGTTCTTGGGGACTTGCGCGAGGATTTCAACTTTCAGAACCTGAACAAGGCGGTTCAGCTTCTCTACAAAGGCGCGAAATTGATCGTTATGATTACAGAAACCGTGGACAGCAGTCTGGGAGAGATGGAGCTAACGGTGGGAGCGTACGGGAAAATGCTGGAAGACGCTGCCGGCATCAAGGCCACTTACATCGGGAAGCCGAATCGTTACATTTTCGATGTCACCCTTGAGACCATGGGAAATATAGACCGGAGCAAAATCCTTATGGTGGGAGACAAGGTTGGGACCGACATTCTGGGCGCCAAAAAGGCGGGGCTAAAGGCGGCGCTTGTAAAAACGGGGGAATTTCGGGAAAGCGAATTGCAGTCTCTAGCTATTGCCCCGGATTATGTCTTCGATTCAGTCCGCGAGATTGTAAAGCTCTTCCGGGGGCTCTAACCAATCAAGGCAAGCGCTAAGTAAGGAAGGTGGATATTGGACTCAGAGGCTATCTTATCAACATGGTAAAAGTTGTTTCTGTGCTATAATTCTTACTGTTAAATAAAAGGAGGAGCAGCAAAATGGCTTATAACCTCAGAAACAGGAGCTTTTTAAAGCTACTAGATTTTTCACCGAAAGAGATTAAATTCTTACTGGATCTTACTGCCGAACTGAAAAGAGCGAAGTACGCTGGTATGGAGCAGCAGAGATTGGTTGGAAAGAATATCGTCCTGATTTTCGAAAAGGCATCCACCAGAACCAGGTGTGCTTTTGAAACAGCTGCCTACGATCAGGGAGCAAGGGTAACGTATCTGGATCCATCAGGCTCCCAGCTGGGAAAGAAAGAATCCATGAAAGATACGGCTCGTGTACTGGGTAGAATGTACGACGGAATTGAGTACCGCGGATTTGGGCAGGAAGTTGTAGAGCTGCTTGCCGAATATTCAAACGTACCTGTTTGGAATGGACTTACCAATGAGTTTCATCCCACCCAAGTGCTGGCGGACATTTTTACCATAATGGAACATACCGACAAACCTTTGAGTGAGGTAAAGCTAGCCTACCTGGGAGACGCACGGTTTAATATGGGAAACTCGCTCCTCGTCGGTGCGGCAAAGATGGGAATGGATTATCGCTCCGTTGCTCCAAGGAGTAGGCAGCCGCAGAAGGAGCTGGTGCAAAAGGCAGAGGAAATCGCCAAGGAGACAGGAGCCAGAATAAACATAACGGACAGTTTGGAAGAGGGGGTAAAAGATTGCGATTTTCTCTGTACGGATGTTTGGGTGTCTATGGGCGAGCCTGAAAAAGTTTGGAAGGAAAGGATCGAGCTTCTAAGGCCGTATCAGGTAAATAAAGAACTGATCAAGATGACCGGCAACCCAAAGGTGAAGTTCATGCATTGCCTGCCCTCATTCCATAATAGGGAAACGACCATCGGGGAAGATGTCTACCAAAAGTCCGGACTGGAGAGCATGGAAGTAACTGAGGACGTTTTCGAATCGGACGCATCCATAGTATTCGACGAGGCCGAAAACAGGGTCCACACCATAAAGGCAGTAATGGTTGCCACGCTGGGGAGCTAAATAACAGAAGAGCCATAGGTGGAGGTAAACATCTTTATTTCATTGACACCTATATCCACAGCATCTGTAGACAGCCCTCGCCTATGTAGAAATTTGCCTAGGTACCCGACTGAGCTCGTAACCATTTCTATCGTTTTGGTGCTCTTCGCCTCCGACTGAGCGCAGAGGGTGTAGCCATCGATGAGGCTGGAGAGTTCGGTTTTTGACGAAGCAGGCACCCTACTTTGACAGATAGGAAATTTGGGGCTAAAATAGATACGATTTTGCGGGAGTAACTCAGTTGGTAGAGTCCCTGCCTTCCAAGCAGGTTGTCGCGGGTTCGAATCCCGTCTCCCGCTCCACAAAGCTGGACGACTACCTGCCTAGGTTTAAGAGACAAAGCTAGGTTGAAGCTAAAGGCGACAACCTGCCTAGCCAAAAAATAAAACAATGGGCCGACCGCAAAATGAAGGATGAGATGCAATGACAGCAGAATTGGACTACAGGATTTGGTGGAGGGATTCCTGTTTTCCCTCCAGGCTGAAGGGCGCGCACCTCGCACCATTGGGTATTACAAGGATTTACTCCATCCCTTCTTAGGCTACGCCCGGGATAAAGGTTGGTCGGATGGCCTCTGCTCGTTGGATACACATAGAGTGAGGGAGTTTTTATCCTGGGTTGGATCTAGGACTTGTGAACACAGCATCGGCAATGGCACCAGGCGAGTGAGAAAAGCAAACTCCCATACTGCCTGGCCTTATTATCGGGCACTGAGACGATTATTCAACTGGGCAATTGAGGAAGGCTATCTGAAATCCAGCCCTTTGGCTACCATCCACTTTAAGCCTCCACCAGAGCCACCTATCGAAGGCTATACCATTGATGAGCTAAAGAGGCTTTTGGCAGTGTGTGATCTAGACATTAGGACCGGTGCCCGCTTCACTGGTGTCCGTAATAAAGGTATGCTCCTACTTTTCATAGACTCAGGTGTGCGTCGAGCAGAACTGGCAAATCTCAAGCTCAGCGACCTTGATCTTGAGAGTAGACGAGTACGGGTCCTCGGGAAGGGTAACAAGATAGGGATTGCCCCATTCTCACCAAAGACAGCGAAAACCTTATGGGCCTGGCTTGTAGAGAGAAAGCCTAGGGCAAAAACAGACCGACTGTGGGTTACTGAAGAAGGGCAAACCTTCTCGGTTAAAGGATTAGTTAGCTGGTTTACTAGACTAAAAGAGCGCGCTGGCGTCAATGGTTGTGGTGGCGTTCATCGCCTGCGCCACACCGCTGCTCTTCAATACCTTAGAGGTGCCCACGACTCTTTCCTGCTGCAACTATTTCTACGACACGAGTCATTGGAGATGAGCCGAAGGTACACGAGGGGACTTAAAGCCGAAGAGGCTATTGAGGCACACAGGAATGGGGCCAGTCCCGTGGAAGGATTGGGGCTGGGTTAATTGTGGTAAAGCATCATTGAAAGTTAGTATAATAAACCTATGGATATAGAAATAGGGCTCTCGGATCTTGGTGCAGGGCCCTTTCCCGACCAAGACAAGGTGGGCGACCTGATTCGCCAGTGGCGGCTTCTGCCGCTAGCAAAGGCGCTTGGTTTTTCGGAGGAAGCACTGACCAGCTACATCGTCGAGTTTTTGGAGCTATTTTCTGACGCAAGCGTAAACGACTTCGTTAAGAAGTTTCACAATGACTTCTTACCACACTGGACAGATGGGTTGCTTATGGCTCCAAGTCTAGCTGAAAGATCGGCGAGTCCACGGGACAAGTCTCCCGATGCCAAGAACTCTGATGCTCAGCGACTCCCCTGCCTATCTGGCACTGACTCCGATAGCCAGGCAGAGTTCCCAGCCCCTAGCAAGATGCCGCCCAAACGAAATATTTCCATGACCAACGGACGGACGGTCGAAGAGAAAGCTATGGATGTTCTGGCACTGTTCACCGCTCTGTATGCCTATTTGGCTTCTGTTGAGAAGGCAGGTCTAGACGCGGCGAACGATTTCTCTCTCACGGTACACTCGGACGTGCGCAATTGTCCCGCTGACGCTCTTCTCGATTTGCCAGGTTTCTTCACCGAGCTGCAAAAGCAAAATCCAAGCCAATTCACCAGTCTATTGCGGCAGTACCCAGACGATAACGACGATGCCAGTATTTTTCAAGGGGCTACCGTTTTTATCCCGCAGGAACAGAAAACTATTAATTTCTGTGATTTTGTGAAAGGTCTCAGAGACCACTCTATCACTAAGCCGGACCGCTATTATGTGATACCTGTAAAGAAACCAGAAAAGCCAAAGAAACGCAGGAACACTGACTTACACGATGCTGGCTGTTACCTCGAATCTCTTATGCTGTCTCTACTCGTTGGCAGAGAGGATTTCATCACCAAGAGCGTCAACCTCAGTGTCGCTCAAGACGAGGGTCTCGCGATCATGGATGGTAGCTATGCTGAACTCGGCGGTGAGCAATGGATTGCCACGTCATTGGCGCAGGATTACTTGAATGAGCACGGTCAAGACATCATAGCGACCCCGATGCTGAATGGGAAGTCGCTTAACAGGACGCAAAAAATTCTTGAGACGCTACAGTCGCTGATGGTCAGGTTCAAGAGAGAGTCAACGAAAGAGTTAAGAGAGTCAGAAGCATTACGCAAGCTAGGGCGACCCAGATCACTAGCTGAAGAGATAGAGGGTGAGGATGGAGAGATAACAACGCTTGCCGAGATTATTCCGGCTTCCCCTGAACTAGAAGAAGCACTGCCGCGGTTGTTGGAGATTTTTGAGAAGCTGGACCCTCAGGATGTTGAACTGCTACGGGAGCGATTTGTTGACAGTAAATCTCTTGATGAGATAGCAATTGAACGAGGTTGGAAGTATGACCATGCACAAAAGCGTATTCGTCGCCTCGTTAAGGAGATTTTCGCAGAAATGTCTTGATCTTTGTCCGATTTAACCAAAATCTCGCTACCATAAGGGTGGAGGGGATAAACACCTCCACCCTTTTTCTTTTGGTGGTAAGGATGGCAGAGCTAGCTTGTTGGGTTGAATTAAGATATGGTTGGGGCTTAAAGGGGATCCCAATTGCACGGAGCGGAAACCCTGTGTTGCTCCGGCATTGCAAGCAGGTGCTGCTCGCCGAGGCAGAGCGGAAATCAGAAATGAGCGGGCGGGTTGACTCAGTTCTCGGTTCGATTGAGAAACAAGAGTTAATAAAGTTGCGATCAGTGTTGGATTTACTGGTAAAGGATGGCACGGGGTGCGAACACGACAGCTAGTGCAAGGCGGGTGATTCTCTGCCAGTGATTGCAAAATAGGTTCTGATGAGGACTGGCGGAGGGACAAGCGTAGAAATGGGACCAATTAAAGGCAAAGAACAAATCTCCGTCACTGAGGCTGGTAGGAAAGGCGGGACTACTACACGGGACCGGCATGGGTCGAAGTTCTATGAGCAGATTGGCAGGAGAGGCGGAGAATCTACAAAAAAGAAATATGCTCATCTTCTAAGTGAGTTCGGTAAGAAGGGTGGTCGACCCCGCCGACCTACTCTCGATGAATCAATGGGGGGAGAAAGCCAGCACTGAAAGGGGGCGATTTGCGGTCGGCCCCTGGTCTTCTTCCCCCGCCAGAATTATATCACGTCATAGTATGTGAATCTTACCGCTATTCGAGATCTAATGAAGACGTACGTTGATCCAAAAGAAGTAGCTATGATGGAGAACGCAACAACTAATCTGCGGGACAGATTGTTGATTCGTCTGTTATTCCACCTCGACTGCCGGGTCAGCGAGGCTCTGGGTATAGGGGTAGAGGATATAGACTTCAATCAGGCCATTCTAACCATCAAGCATCTGAAAAGGCGACTGAAGCTGTCCTGCTCTAACTGCGGAGCAAGACTTGGCGCGGCTCATGTCTTCTGCCCCGCCTGTGGGGGCAGGATAGAGAAGAGTCAGATCGAAGAGCAGCAACATCGGCGCCAGAGAGTATTGCCCATTGATAGCCAGACCTTGGGTATGCTCAAAGAGTACGTCCAGCGTTGTGGTCCGGTTCTTCGGGACGGGAAGAAACTCATTTTTGGTATAAATAGACATAGAGCTTGGCAAATCATAAAGGAATGCGCCCAAAAGGCAGGTCTACCAAAGCTGATAAACCCGGAAACAGGAAGGGTGCACAACGTTAGCCCACATCGACTGAGAGACGCCTTTTCTGTCCACGCTGTGAAGAGGGATGATAGTGGCGATGGACTCAGGATGTTGCAGGAACACCTCGGACATCAAAGCATCGCTACTACTATGAAATACCGCAAGGTTGCTGGAGAAGAACTGAAGACTTGGTACGGGAAGCTATGGGAAGAGGAAGATGGTCGTTGAACCACTAAAACCGAAAAGGGGCGGCTTTCTCCGTCCATTTGGCTGCGGGGAGTTTATCTGGGAGTATCTCCTGGGAGAAGGGCCATATGGTTCACCAAAGATAGACCCTGAAATCGGCGCTCCCCAAGCGGTTATCTTCCACGATTATAAGCTGGCACTGATGAGGGCTACTGCACTGGACAGGGCAACGAGGCAAGAAGAGAAAATAGCCAGACGAGAGAAACGGTCAATCAGCCCCGATAACATTGAGAGTCTTGCCGAAAGGTATTTAAACCGCATGCCCTACAAAGCCCAGGGCTGTCGGTATCATAGCTTCGTGGTCTACTTCTCAACCCCGAATAAGCTGGGATGGGTGGAGTCGACCGGTTACGAAGAACCTTCGAGCTTTCAGGACCATTATCCGAAGGGTCAACCCCGCCGATACTTCCGCATCACAAAGGTAGGGAAAGAGGCTAGCGATACCGCCTGGTCCAATCCCCATCATGCTCTTTACGGCGAGGACTAGCAGCCTTTCTTCCCCTCTAGCAGAGGAAGCGTTAGCGCCTGCGACGTCGCCAACAAGCCCCTGCCCACATTTTAAACCTTGTTTCTCCCCTGTTTAAAGCTGTGTTGGCACCTGCGACGTCGCCAACAAACATCTGCCTACGTTTTAAACCTTGTTTCTCCCCTGTTTGAAGCTATGTTAGCACCTGCGACGTCGCCAACAAACATCTGCCTACGTTTTAAACCCTGTTTCTCCCCTGTTTAAAGCTGTGTTAGCACCTGCGACGTTGCCTACAAGCATCTGCCTACACTCTGAGGCTAATTTCAGTGTTAGCATGCCAACGTTATCAGGCAGATTGGCACCCAAAAACACGATGCCGTGGGGGTGACAACTAATAGCGCCGCTATCACCGCCAATGATCCCTGCCGCTGCTTACGCCACAATGTTCCCCGCAATGTTCGCCACGACGTCCTTCAGGGTCTCATTAGCGGCATGCTCATCACGGATGGCTTTAACTCAGGCTCTGATTATTGTCAGCTACCTTGCCAATGTATACGTCAACTTCTTGTTTGAACTCACCTCGCCAATGCTGGCCACGACCCGATACATGGAGCCGGCCTTACGGCAGGCCTCTTGGTCAATCACCGACAACGAAACGACCATCGTCGGCTTGTCCGAAACCCGTCGCCTGACTGGTAAATAGTTTTAGCCCCGTGAAAACATCACCGTCCGAAAACATTGTAAATATAGGTTCATTCTGTTAATGCACAATCCTTCCTTTTGTTGGATGATATAACTAGAAAACAAAAGCACCTTAACAATTTAATATCCGAAGTCCGGAGCCTTGCCTTGTGGGTAAATAATATGCCCTAGCCGACCGTCAACCGAGCTAGGGCAAATCTAACAAAGCGGAGTGTGTCCACAATGCTAGACTGGGATAAATATACCAAAGTAGCTAACAGGTTTCAATACAAGGCAATACCACAGGATAGAGAGGACTTAAAGCAAAACATTATATTAAGCCTTGCCAATGCTCAACTGGCTAAAGACAATGACGGTGGCGGGCAATTATCAGATATAGCTATGCTACGGGTAGCCTCTTATGAGCGTCAAAAGTATTGGCGGGCAATCAAGCGTAATGCAAGATATATTAGCCTCAATACCGTTATAGAGGATGGCGACGGTGATAGTGTTGAGCTTATAGATACAGTAGCCGATGATAAGGCAATTGACCTTGAGGCTTGGATTGACGCCAGAACTTGGCTACTCGGTTGCCCTAGACGGTTAGTGGTAATTGCCTGTAAGAGGCTTAAGGGCATACCACTAACCGTAGCCGACCGTAAATATCTTTGGAAGTGGCGTAAAAAAGAGCAAAAAACCTTGATAAAAGGGTAACAAAACACCCTTGCCAATGCCCTGTATATAGTGGAAGCACCGTTAGAGCCAGCGGGTTGCGGTCAGCGGTCAGCTTACTATTAGGCAAAGCCGATAGCCTTGCCCACTATCGGATAGCCAAAAGGGGGTTACATAATAGAACAACTGAATATAGAGGGCAAGCGTTCAGGCGAGGGCTTTGTAGCTCATAAAGCTACACTGGTAAATACCCTGTCAAGGGCATTAGCCGATAGAATAGTGCTAATGGACTTGACCATCGGGTGTAAAGGCTTACTCGGATACCTTAAGGCTTTGGGGGGTAGTAACATCGTTAAGATAGTCCCTTCAAACGGCAGTGCTAGCGGGTCGCAGGCTACCGATAAGAGGCTTAAGGTTATCTGTGGAGCTAATGTCAGTTACCTGGCTGATAGCGAGTTCATAGGGGAT
>Ga0307378_10000645_pt1 | contig 60655 bp, 70 predicted proteins | sample UN1MG_FD_202238 | JGI IMG/M metagenome (GOLD analysis project Ga0307378, IMG submission 202238) | Soil microbial communities from Risofladan, Vaasa, Finland - UN-1 | ecosystem: Environmental > Terrestrial > Soil > Coastal area > Acid sulfate soil | place: Finland: Risofladan, Vaasa | collected... | reverse complement strand
GGCAGGTTGTTAACGACGACACTCGGATACTGGACGATAGGCATCTGCATCACGCACCTCCTGGTAAGCTGGTGCGCATGTTGTGCCACACATCGTCCCCGACGTCAAGTTATCGCAAAACTCGAGTCCTTAGGTCCATTGCCTGGCAATGGGTTCCTAACTCGCACAAAGGGATAGAGGATGCCATGAAAAATCTATCAAGATCATCGGGCCACAGAGTTGATGCCCTCCTTATCAATCCTAGCTTTGAGCTACCTTGGTCAAAGTGCGAACCGACGGGTTTGTTGTATGTCGCAACATACTTAGCGAGCAAGGGAATCAAGGTGAAGATACTGGATCTAAATGTTGAGGACATTGGTCCAGGAGGGGTTCTGGAAATGATCAAACTATGTCAACCCCAGATAGTAGGAATTACGGCGCTGACTCGGCAAGCTCTAACTGCTTATTCTTTGGGGAAGACAATCAAACGGAGCTGTAAGGATATCAAGCTGGTCTACGGTGGGGTCCATCCGACCTTTCTACCTGAGGAGTGTTTTGTGAAGGGGGCAGCGGATTACGTTGTTGTGGGAGAAGGTGAACAAACAACTTATGACTTGTTATGCCACTTATCTGATGGTACGGACGTAGATGATGTGCAAGGAATAGCTTACCGAAAGGCAGATAAGATAGTCCTGACCAAAGAAAGGGCGCTTATTAGAGACCTGGATGCATTACCATTTCCAGATTACACCTTGGTCCCCCTGCAATTGTACAACTCCACCATACATCTCAAGGAATATCAAGATCAGGCTATACACATTATGAGTTCAAGAGGGTGTCCCAACAACTGCGTATATTGCTGTAGCCCAAGGCTCTACAGGCAAAGAGTTAGATTCAGATCGGCAGAAAATATCCTCGACGAGATAGAGTCGATAATTGAAAAACATGGCATCAGGAACATCCACTTTCATGATGACAATTTTATGCTGAATCCACAACGGGTTTCTGATTTTTGTGCATTCGTGACTGAAAGGCGGGTGAATTTCAACTGGATTTGCTTAGCGAGGACTGATACAATCGTCACATGTCCAGAAATCCTTCCAGCCATGCGACAAGCCGGATGCGTGGGGATTGAAATCGGCGTTGAGACCGGCGACGAGTTTGTTTGGCACAAGATGAACAGGATGCAGCCCAATCTTGACCACATACGCGTGGCTAATGAGCTGATGAAGTCGAACGATATCAAACCTATGTATTTGATTATATCATATGGAGTAGGGGAGAATATAGACAGCGCCTACAAAACCACGAGATTCTATTACGAATTGAAGCTAGAACGCGACATAGAGCAAATCCCAGCACATGACTTTGACAAAGAAGATCCTGATTTGGGTGGTCACTTGATGCGGCCTTCTCCTGGAACGGCCTTCTATGACTTTGCCCATGAGGTGGGGGTCTGCCTCGCAACATCTTGGCAAGACCACTTAGAACAAAACATGACCTTCATTCCCAATGAACTGCTAGCGGATGTTCCGACAAAGAACTGTGTTCTAGACCGCCAAGATCTAATTGAGATTCTCGACAGATACAGAGGAAATTTGCTTCATTACATGAAGAATGACCTCTACATTTCTGTTCCAATTGTCGAAGAGAAATTCGGTGATATCGACGCCTTCATAGGTTTTTTATGTTCAGTTTATGAAAGTTGTGATGGTAGGAAAACAACAAAGGAATTGTCAGATGAACTGGAGCAGGACTATGGCGCAGATCTTGTGATGGTTGTTTCTGCACTAGCGATGCTGAGCATTCTTAGGCTGGTAAGGTCTAGAGAGGCGAGACAGGTACTTGAGATATGTGACGTCAAAGCACTGCCTTGAGAAGAGCAGCTTTACGCGAAACCGGATTGAAAAAGATGAGAATAGGAATCATAGCGCCTTTCATACGCCCTGTTTGTCTGCCCAGCACAGGAGGAATCGAAACTTGTGTCTATCTGTTGGCTTCTGGCCTTGCCAAGAGAGGACACCAAGTAACGCTATTTGCATCAAAGGAAAGCAAAGTACCAGGTGTAGAAATTGTTCACTTCGACACCTATGCAAAGGACATAAAGTATGCACTGCCTCTTGATAGAATGCCCCCGGCACGGTTTCTTGAGATACACGCACGGGAGACATTTGTGCATCAGAATATCCTGTCGCATATTGCAAACCATACCTTTGATATTGTGCACTCGAACAGCTGGTTCTGGCTCTATTTTCTAATTACCCCATTTGTTGCAAAACCTCCCATTGTTCACACCCTATATCAGATTGCAAACTATCCAACGTTGGTTAATGCTGTAAAACTACTACCCAAACACGTGGCCAGACAGATGGTCGCTATATCGAGCATTGTCAAAGACAGCTACGCAAAAGCAACGGGTATAATGGTAAACAGGGTTATTCATTTTGGCATAGATTCTGAGCTTCTTGGGCCTTTTCAGCCAAGTATACCACGCCCTCAGTTCATTTGGATTGGAAGAATCGTCAAAGAAAAAGGTCCAGATATTGCTATCCAGATCGCAAGAGCTACGGGCTATCAGCTATCACTGCTAGGCCCAATTGATGATGCCGACTTCTTTGAAAACAAGATTCAACCCCATTTGGACAGCGACATAGAGTATCTGGGCGTTCGCACCTGGGATGAAATGAGATGTTTAGTTCTCGATGCATCGGCCATGCTGGTCACAACAAGATTTCCTGAGGGGTTCTCGTGGGTAGCATTGGAGGGGCTAGCTTGGGGGTGCCCTGTAGTCACAACGACAAAGTGCGGGATAGCAGAAATCCCACGTATCTCGGAATACATTTTCGAGTTGAAGGATGGCACTTTTGACAACCTGGCAGATGTTCTGAATTTGCTAAGTGATATAGACAGGGAGGAAATATCCAATGTAGCCAGAAACGAGCTACCTATATCCAGAATGATAGATAAATACGAGAATTATTTCTACGAGATAGTTGGATAAGGCTATGAGGCCAAAGGAGCGAAAAGGAGACGAAAATGACTTTTGACCCAGCTAAGCCGTTTGAAAAGTACATCAACGATGCTGTTGTCCGAGACGCAGTATCTACCTTCTTCCCAACTGCAGAGATCAGTGCTTGGCGCGTAATCCCGAAGGGGTGGCAGAATGTAAGTATCCATGTAGTCACAGATGAAGAGGAAGTAGTGCTTCGCTTTTACAGCCTTGAGTACTTGGATGCACCTCGACAGCAGAATGATATTATCTATGGCCTCGAGTTCATGGAATACCTATACAATCATGGTATCCCTGTGTCAAAGGTCTTCAAGACCACTGGCTCAGAATATGTGGCAACCGTCAGGCTAGGAGATGATCATCATTACGTCGCCATGCTCTCCTATATTCCAGGCGCTGAAGCATCCGAGTACTCGGACGATTTGATCAAAGCAGTCGCTAGAGTTCAAGCAAGAATGCATGATCTGGCAGAGGATTACAGTCCAAAACGTTCGCTATCAACATCAGGCTTGTTTGACCTCCAAGCCTGGTTTGACAGCCTCAAAGTCTCTCTTCCTCAGGAACACCAATATCAGGACACAATGGCTGAATTGGAGGAATACATCCAAGCTGCCCTAGACAGAACTACCCCAGAAGCGCTCAGTGATATCCCGAGAATCCTTATTCACGGGGATATGAATAGGGAGAATTTCCGCTTTGTCGACGGCGAGCTATCGGGTGTATTTGATTTTGATGACTGTCACGAAAGCGTTCGTTCAGAGGATATAGGTGTCTTTCTCTCAGATTGTCTAAGTGGCTTGAGCAGAGACGCAATGCTTCAAAGGATAAACACTTACTTCCGGGCTTATCGCGACATAAAAGAGACAACTCCCACAGATTGTTTGCTAGCTCTGTGCTTTTGCGTTGAGAAATGGGTCATCACACAGTATTTCTTCTGTGTGAATGATATTCTTAGTGGCAGACCCCTTGATACCCCAGAAAACATAGAGTATATACAGACAACCATACAACAGGCTCGACTGCTGCTTGACGTCATCCAGTCTTCGGATTGAGAGTTTCTCTTCCGAGTGTGAGTTTCCGCCTAAATCCAAAGAACTGAGATTGAACCATCTCTCGTCAGGTTCGGGATGATTTTGTGGGATGTTAGCGATGCACAAGCTGTCCTGGATTGGTACGTTGTACGAGGCCGATTTTGTTGAACATCAAGCTGGTGATAGTCCAACCCCGACTGGGGGTCGATGGGATCCAAAGATGAACAAGAGGGACTATGGAGTTCTACTGGTGAATCCCCTGCCTTACAACGACTATTCGTTATCTGAGAGTCTGGGGATTGAGTACCTTGATGCGATCTTGCTGGAAGCTGGTTATTCATCCCGCGTATTGGTGGACAGGAGTTGTGAACTGGGGCTTGAGAGGATGCTGGCCGAAATCCAAGAAGTCCGCTTCTTAGGTTACACTATGTACAGTGAGAGCGTAGATTATGTTTTTGGGATGGCAACTGGTTTAAAGGCTATACGACCTGATATCCACATTTGCGTAGGAGGACCTCTCTCCTGCTTCTGCGCTGAGCAAATACTTGGAGACTGTAAGTGCATAGACTCGGTTGTCATTGGCGAAGCTTGTGAAACAATAGTCGATCTTGTCGAGTGCCTTCGCATTGGTAACACCTTGAGTACCTGCGCTGGATTATGTTACCGTATATCGGCCGAGGAAATTTGCTGGACATCTCCGCGGAAAGCGATAGTGGATATGGATGCAATCCCTTTTCCTACTCGTACGGTATTAAAGCGAGATCAGGGAGTGTTGGTAGCTTATATAACAACATCAACAGGGTGTGTAGGAAACTGCGTGTTCTGCGTAGAATCAGCTATATTCAAACACGTCGTGAAAACCAATCCGCATGTGAAACGAGTTCGTTACCGAAGTGTCGATAAAGTCGTGAGCGAGTTGGTCACAGTTATGAGTGAAACTGATTTCGACACATTCGAGATAGTTGACAGCAGTTTCGAGGGATACGGAGATTGTGGTAAGAGCCGGCTGGAGGAGTTTGCTGATAAAATCATAGAGAAGAAACTGCCTTGCTACTTCATCTGCAATTTTCGAGCTGACTCCTTTCACAAAGAAGACAACAGCCTCTTGAGCAAGCTTTCCAACGCTGGGGTTTGTCTTGTCTTTATAGGCGTGGAATCCGGCTGTGATCCTACATTAAGATATTTCCGAAAACGCGCAAAAGTGATGGACAACTTGCGGACGATTCGTCTGCTGCGCGAGCATGGTTTTGCAGTAGAAATAGGCTTCATTATGTTTCATCCCAAAACAACTTTCGCGGAACTCCGAGAGAATACTGCCTTCTTGGCCGAGGCTGGTTTTGCATGGGATGTTGATCTATATGTGAGCAGGCTAGCGCTATATCCAGGGGCACCAATAGTTGGCGAGTTGCTGGCTAAGGGCAGCTTGCTCAAATCAACTTACTCCTATAGAAGGCCGCACGACTATGACTTTGCGGATTCTGGCGTGGGCGCATTCGTTAGCTACTTGGAGCGTTGGAATCCCAACACGAACCTGGCTATTGATATCAGCATTCCCATCCTACAAACCGAGGTCCTGATCTCTAAGGTTAGAAAAATTCCTGGAGCTTTCAATATCTGTGAACGGTGGGGTCATAGAATGAATCATATTAAGCAAGAATTCGGTATGTGCAATGCACGTTGGTTTTTGTCTTGCATCAATATTGCGGAGAAAAATGCAGCAGATGTCGAAAGATTAGATCGAGTCGGCAAGAGACGTATCGGGGAAATCAAGGAGAAAGAACTTGCTAGCAGAGTAAGGGAGATTGAGCGAGAAATCACACTGGAATTGAGACGACATAGTGCACCGTATGTCACAAGACAATCGCCATGGGGAGACGTAATCTATCCAAAGCGCATTTTCGATCTCTGGCAGCGAGAAACGGAGAAGGTCAATGACTGATGGTCTGTGTACAGTGCCGCCGTGTGGGCAGCCGTAGGCTGCCCACACGGCTTGGATAACACGGAGGCGAAAAGCGAAGCTCGAAGCCGGAGCGTTTTCTACACTACCCACAGCTCCAACGAGGCCCGGGCTGACCTTTTCTTCTGCATCTGGTTGCACAACCGTTACGCTAAGGAGGGGAAAACGTGAAGAGAATAATCATAAACAATGACGACTTCGGCATTTCAAGTGCAATTAATGAAAGCGTTATTGTCGCATATAAGAGAGGGATTCTCACAAGCACGACCATGATTGTTGAGCAAGAAGCTACCGATGAAGCTGTGGAGATTGCGAAAAGTCTACCAGGGTTGGGAGTAGGAATCCATCTGGATATGGATCGTTTCTTCGGACTTGGAAAGGGGAACAACTTTGGGTGTACGCTCCATGAAATTGATCAAGATATGTATTTAAAGCACACAACAGAAGGATGTGAATCAATAAAAAGGGAAATCTCGAATCAACTCGCAAAGTTCCAGGAATACGGGCTTGTTCCGTCCCATCTTGATGGACACCATTTCGTCCACCAGTTCCCACGGATATTACCTCTCGTGGTTGAGGTTATGGTGGACTATGGAATAGACAAGATCCGTTTTTCTAGAGATTTCTACCTGGATCATATCGAGGACTTTCTGAAGTGCAAAGACCTGCTAGATAAAGCAGGCATTGTCTATCCGGATGATTTCTTTGATCTGGACGAAGAGCTCTTTGGTCGGACTGAGCCAATAGGAAAAGTGTTTCGCAGGGTAAAAGATGGAGTTACTGAGGTGATGACTCACATAACCCTTCCCCAAGAGAATGAACTAGAATGGAGAGCTAGACAGTTCGCTTACCTAACGGGTGATGATGTCCTGGGGGAAATCAAAGACAGGGGGATTGTTCTGATCAGCTTCAGGGATTTGTGACAGGCAAATGCTGAACCAAATGGATTTTTCATGAGGATGTGCAATATGAAAGTGAAACTAAGAAAGACCTTCAAGTTTGACGCAGCGCACTGGATCGCACATTTAAAGGGGGTTCATAAATGCGGAAACATGCATGGGCACACTTTTCGGGTCGAAATCTTAGTAGGGGGGGAAGTTGATATAGAAAAGGGGTGGCTGGTTGATTTTGGAGAGATAAAGGCGATAGTTAGTCCTATTATTGACATGCTTGACCACACAGAGCTTAACCGTATTCCAGGGCTTGAGCAACCAACAGCGGAGAATATCTGTTGTTGGCTATGGGAACAGATCAAGCCTCGATTGCCATTGTTATGCGAAATCGTGGTGTGGGAGACGGACACCTCGGCGTGTATCTACAGAGGTGAATAGAAGTCGGCATAGGACCGACTACCGATGAGTTGCACTGTCAAATCCCTGCACCTTAAAATTTCCGCTCAAGTCGGCCCTGCGCCGGCGGGATGATTGCGACGCACACTCCCCCCTTCCCACCGCTGCCGAGTTTTGCGCAGCGTGGGCTCGACAGTTGCTATGCAATTGCAGGCCAAAATGTTTCTGCCAATCGAAGATACACAGTTTTTTCAACTGTTCTCCACAGGCTCACATTGTGTCGCCCGCTGCGGAGCTTGAAGCCCGTGGGCGTGATTCAGGAACTGTATGCGTTGGTGATTGCCCACTATGCCATTCGCTTCCTGATGCACGAAGCCGCTTGTTTTTGTCAAGCGAAAATAGGGCCATTTGATTATCGAAAATAGGGCCACTTTGGACACCTCGCCTGAACTTTGACAATCGAAAAGAGGACCATTTGACTATCGAAAACAGGGCCACTGGCGATGGAGGAGAACGGGACAGGCAGGCGCGCATGATCGACACGGCTGAAGAACTGGGCAAGCACATAGGCGTTTCGAAGGTTGCCAGGCGCTGGGAGTTCCGCGGAGCAGCCTGTACTGGGCGTGCCAGCCGGAGCGACCGCCTGCGGCGCGGGTGAAGCCCAGGCTACTAGGCACGCCCGCCATGATGAGGTGAGAGAATGAAACAGATCGCACAAGATGTCTATTTGATCGAAGGGTTGCGTATGTGCAATGTATATCTGCTCGTCTCAGATACCAGGTTGACGTTGGTGGATGCCGGAGTGGCTGGTGATGTTGACCGGATCGTGGCCCAAATTGAGGGAGAGGGATACGCCCCGTCAGAGCTAGAGTCGATTGTGGTGACTCACGCTCACGCCGACCACACGGGGGGAGTCGCCGAGTTGGTTCGGCGGTTTGGCGCCCAGGTGCTAGCTCACCGGGAGGAAGTGCCCTACATTGAGGGAGTGGAGAGTCTGCCGGCAGGTTCTGGGTTGCAGAGAGTAATGAGTTGGCTGGGTGATCGCTTGCCAGGGGAGGGCAGAGGGATTGAGGTAGCGAGAGGGTTGGAAGAGGGGGAGAAGCTGGATGTACTGGGTGGGTTGCAAGTGATCCATACACCGGGGCACACACCGGGAAGCATGAGCTTGTATCAGGAGGAAAGGGGAATCCTGTTCTGTGGGGACTTGATATTCAATGGGCATCCGTTCACCGGGCGTGGGGGCCTACGGTACGCGCCGCGGGCATTCAGTGTGGACCCGGAAGAGGTAGAGAGATCGGTGCAGAAACTTTCGGGGTTGCAGGTCAGGGTGCTTTGCGTGGGGCACGGAGAGCCGATCGTGAGAGAGGCGAATGTGAAGATGGAGGAACTGCTTGGGGGGGGGCGTGCCTGAGTTAGGGTCGTCGGGACGGGCGCCTCCCCCGCCGCCACTCCCGGATATGTCGCTCACACTGCATCTCCTACAACAGGCTGTGGAATTCTGGCCTGGGCGGGCCAGGTGACTTGACCCATCCAATATGTCATCGATTGGTCATTTTGACGAACGACGCGATCGACTTCGCCGAACCGGTTTGCCTAACTCAGCGATGACCCAAGAGGCGGCAAAAGCAGACTCTTCGTACTCACATGTTAGCCCGCTCGACAAAGTGTGCGGCATCTCTGTCAAAGTAGGGAAAGATGAAAATGAATATCAAGTCGGCCCAGATTCAACCCCAGGATAGCGTGTTCAAGCGCATCCTATGGCTCTACGGACTTTTCACACTTCTGTCAAATGCCTCGTTCTTGGTTGGCTATTATCTGCTGCCAGAAGGCTTTATGCGCAAAAGTCCACTGATGGCGGCTGGTGAACTTGTAGCCAGCGCAGAATCATTCTGGCCCCAGTTCGGCTTAACTCTGCTTTTCAACGTAGGCCTGATAACTGTCTTCGGAGTAGGAGCAAATTTGCAGCAGGTTGGGAATTTCCCCGCGGGTTACCTTATTCCCATCTTTTTGGGAATCGGTGGAGGCCTGATTGTCGGAACCAATTCCTTTATCGCGAGCGACCTGTCACGCTATTCCGTGCGCGACGGCATGGCCTTGGGTCTCTCTATCGGTGAATTAGAAATGCTCGCCTATATTATGACCATTGCCTCAACCGTAAAGTTCGGCATCTATCAATATCGAAATCTGGCAGATTGGAAGCCGACCAAAGTGCAGAGACTTTGTGACGTTAGACTATCCCGACAAGAAATCATTTGCCTAATCATTGCGGTGCTCTTGTTGATTTTCGCTGCCTACAGAGAAACAGCTATGACGGTGATGCCGTAAGTGAAGCGTCAAACTTGGCAAAAAGCGGGCCAACAACCACATGAACCCGACCGCCTGATCGAGGACCTTTTTGCTGCTTGCTTTCGCTTTTGCAGCGTTTCGGGACGTGGGTGGTGTCACTGCGAAACCCGGCGGCGGGTTAGCTCGGGGCCGTTAGCCCGCCCAGGCTGTTGAACTGGTGGAAGGAGAATTGCGTGTGAAAGCAACGCAAGCACTGCCTCACAGCTATGTTGTCTACGACAGCTTCAGGCCATCCAAATGGAAGAGAACCCTCTGGGCAATATGGTTACTCGGTCTTCTCGTGGCAGGTGGTTCTTTCACTTTCCTTGGCAGCCTGGTCAGTTCCGTCCGCCCCGAGTTTCAACCAAAGCGCCTTCATTTTAAAGTGCCCACGCTTGAGTGCCTATACTCGATCTCGATTTTGGTCGTGGCTCTCGCAGCGCTCTCCGCCGTGCACGAGTTAATCCACATCCTCTGCCTTTGGGGGTTCACCGGGGAACGCCCCGTCATTGTCACCAAGGGCGGAGGGCTCGCTGTCAGACTGCCCTCGTGGTACTTGTCTCGTCATGAGTTTTTGGTTGCTAACCTCGCTCCCGTTTGTTTGATCACTGTGGCCGGGCTGTTGCTCTTACCACTAGTACCGCAAACCAGCATCGGCTTACTCGTTTTCCTCACAGCGATGAATTTCGCTGGTTCGACACCCGATATGGCCTCATCTGTCTACATTCTTTTACATCCCCCGTCCATTTATCTGGACACAGAGGGGACTATCTACACTGATGGCCCTCAAGGGTCCGAAAGTGTGCCAAAGTGGAAGCAGCGCATTCGGTCGTTTATCGAGTCGACACTAGCAAAGCTCGCCTAATCTTACGGGGCGCGCCCAAGTTATGGTCGGCGGGGCGGGCGCCTACCCCGCCGCCACTCCCGGATATGTCGCTCACACTGCACCTCCTACAACGGGCTGTGGGTTTCTGGCCTGGGTGGGCTAGGAGACAAGCGGAGGGAGCCTCTGGACAACCAGTGGGAATGTCGTAAGCACGCCGCACCCACCGTACTGGAACATCGGTGCAGGATTGGCCCCGGCTGGTAGTGAGACCTTGCTGGTTAAGAAGAGCCGCGAGATGCCTTGGAGCAGTGCGGCCCCCGCGCGGACTGCTCCCCGCCGGTCTCAAGCTCTGCAGGTACGGTTGTCATCGAGTCGTTGCTGGTTGCGCCGGAACTGGTCCCAGGTGATGTAGCCGGGATGAGCATCCAGCAAAAGCGTGGACCAGTCGTCTGGACTGAGTTGGCGAGTACGCTTCTCGATACGGGTCGTCTCACCAGGTAGAGCCAGGACACGGAACTGGCTCCGACCGTAGGCGTTGGCACCCGCGTAGGCCGGGTTGTGCAGGATATCCAAGATGCGACGGTGGCTCAAGGGCTTCCAGATCAACTCACCGTTTCGGACGCCACCTCGGTGGCGGGTGGGAAAGAGCAGGTGATCGGATTTCTCACAGGTGGATGAAGGATGGATGCACAGCGATTGCGGCGTATCAAATGGCATCGGGTAATTGTCGAGTTCTTGGGTCTGAAGAAGAACATGCTCGTCCTGTTCACCATGGTCATCCTGGTGGGCCTGGGCGAAAAGATGGCCGAGCGTTTTCTGCCCCTGTACTTGGTGGCCTTGGGCGGTGGCGCGTTCTCGGTGGGGTTGCTGAACGGCATGGACAACCTGCTCAGTGCCCTCTACTCCTACCCTGGCGGTTACACCAGCGATCGGCTGGGCTACAAGCGCGCCTTGGTCTTGTTCAACCTGATCGCCATGCTGGGCTACCTGGTTGTCATTCTCTTTCCCTGCTGGCAGGCAGTCATCGTCGGCTCGGTCTTTTTCCTGTCATGGACGGCCATCTCGCTGCCGGCGACGATGGACATGGTGTCCAGCGTCCTGCCGATGCACAAGCGGACGATGGGCGTCTCGCTGCACTCACTGGTGCGGCGCGTGCCGATGGCGCTGGGGCCGGTCTTGGGGGGGATGATGATCGGGCTGTTCGGCGAAAAGGACGGCGTGCGCCTGGCCTTTTTGGTGGCGCTGATCCTGGGGGCGGTATCGCTGGTGCTGCAGCAGGTGATGATCGAAGACGAACGCCGCGAGCGTAAAGCCGAGGGCAATCCACTGCGCGCCCTGGCGTTGATGAGCCCGGCGCTGTGCAACCTGCTGGTGTCGGACATTCTGGTGCGCTTCTGCGAGCAGATTCCTTACGCTTTTGTGGTGCTGTGGTGTGTGAGTCTCAACGGCATCACCCCGCTGCAGTTCGGTCTGCTGACTACAGTCGAGATGGTGACGGCCATGTTGATCTACATTCCGGTGGCCTATCTGGCCGACAAGAGCACCAAAAAACCGTTCGTGGTCATCACCTTTGGCTTCTTCACCCTCTTTCCGCTGGCCCTGCTCTTGTCGCGCTCGTTTTGGTTGATGGTGGTTGCCTTTGTCATTCGCGGCCTGAAAGAGTTCGGCGAGCCGACGCGCAAGGCGCTGATCATGGACCTGGCCCCGGAGGGCAAGAAAGCGGGCACGTTTGGGGTGTACTACTTGTTGCGCGATGTCGTCGTCTCGTTTGTTGCATTTGGCGGCGCGTTGCTGTGGGATGCTTCCACGGCGGCCAAGCTGTTCAACACGTTGGGGGTGGGACAGAACCTGCTGCCGTGGGTCGAATCGGTCACCTCGCCGACGACCAACTTTTTGGCCGCGTTTGGTTTTGGCCTGTTGGGTACGCTGTACTTTGCCCTGTTTGGCAAAGACTTGAAATCGAGCTGAATCTTTGAAAGGAGCACAAGATGAAGTGGGTAACGCGTTCGCACGTCCACGTAGACCGTGTGGCCTGTCCGTGGCTCATCACGCGTTTCGTCGATTCGGAGGCCGAGTTTCTGTTCGTGCCCCGGAGCCAGATTGAGCGGGTGGTGGAGGAGACAGGAGCCATCCCCTTTGACGCGCCGGGGGTCGAGCTGGGCCATCGCGACGGCAAGTGCTCGTTCGAGACGATCATTGAGCACTTTGGCCTGACAGACAAAGCGTTGTTGCGTTTGGCGCGGATTGTCCACGGCGCTGATGTGGAGGCAGACCGTGACCTGGATCCCATTGCCAGGGGGTTGGAGGCCATTGCTGTCGGCTACGGCCTGCGTTTCCCTGATGATCTGGAGAACCTGGAGCGCCAGTTCGACGTGTACGACGCGCTGTATGCCTGGTGCCGGTTGCAGGTGGCAAAAGAGGGGTAGTGAACTGTTCGGCTCCTAGGGGGCCGGGGGGCAGCAATGCCCCCCGGCTACCCGACCTGCCCCAGCCGGTGACATACTGCTAGGGAGGCAACTTTATTGGAACATAGTAGAAAGTTAAACAAATTCATTTTGGAAAAGGGTATGAAAAGCACCGGGGCTTTGGCTTCGCTGGGCTTGTTTCTTTTCACACTCGCAGGCAAAGTCAATATCTTGGGATTTTGGATATACATTGCCATTGCGATTTTGTATCAGGCCATCAGCTTGTTAGTCATCGTACCCAAATATCCAGCGTATATAGTCTTGGATGATGCGCGTAAGGTGAGGCACACCAATGTGAAAGCGTGGGACAAAGTGGTTCTGTGGGCCTTGGCGGGGTCCACGTTCTTGATGTACGGTCTAGCAGCGCTGGACCTGGGGCATCTTCACGTCGGCCAATTGTCAGTGTGGTTTGCCATTCCTGGTGTTGTACTCTACATTATCGGCAGTATGCTGAATCAATGGGCGATGGTGCACAATCCACACTTTGAGAGGGGCGTGAGGATTCAGCACGAGCGGGAGCATCGCGTGGCAAGGACGGGCCCATACAGCTTTGTGCGACATCCGGGGTATCTGGGCAGTGTGTTGTTTTACGTGGCCTTTCCTCTGATAAGTGGATCAGCGTTGGCGTTGTGCGGGGGCACGTTGGGCATAATCGGGATTCTGGTGCGTACCAGCTTGGAAGATAGAACCCTGCGGGAAGAACTGGCGGGGTATGCGGAGTATGCGCAAGAAGTTAGGTATAGATTGATACCGTATGTGTGGTAAAGGTTAGTCACCATTTATGTCGCCATGGTCAACTCTGTGGTGGGGGTGGGCGGGCTAACACCCGCGTACAAAGGAGGCGAAAACTCGTGAACGCTCAAAGTGTAGTTGTTCCCTGGCCAAGGAGAATTGTAATCTCCATAGTGCTCCTAATATGCGGTTTGCTCGTCTTTGTGTTCGGCACGAACTATTATTCAGTATTTCCAACTAACGACAGCCAAACCTATAGAGCAATTCTCGCGGCAATCTTCTTGGGTGCGGCTCTAGTTCTCCGTCGAAATGAGTCGTCGGTGCAAACCAGCCAGATCGCTTACGCGTTCTTTATCGCCACCGTTGCGTTCTTCATGACTAGTCTTACTGCGGGTATCCGCGACTCTCTCTTTAGTGCAATCAAGGTCCCTTTCGATACTCCTCGCCATTTGGCATTGACCAAGGTTTTTGAATCGTTACTGGTTGTGTCGGTGATCCTCCTACTCACCGTGTTGTGGGGCCAAGACCTGGGCTCTCTATACATAAAGAAGGGACGACTTGGATTGGGTTTGTTTATAGGCTTCTCACTTCTTGCAATTAATACCGCAACGGGAATCGTTACTGGGGCAACTCTTGGCCATGCTGGAGAACAACTTGTGGCTCGGTTGCCATGGGCGCTTCTTTTCTCCTTGGCAAATGGGTTGATGGAGGAGTTGTGGTTCAGGGGGTTGTTCCTGCGCCGGTTTGCCTCAGTAGTTGGAGTGGTTGCCTCAATTATCGTGACGTCCGTTGTATTCACGGTGTCGCATGCTGCCGCATCGTATATGAATCCAGTTGAGGCGAGTCTATTCCAGGCCATTATCTTCCCCATGGCGCTCTTGTTTGCGTATCTGATGTACAAATCGGACAATGTGTGGGGCTCGGCGTTGTACCATGCTGGATCGGACGTTTTCTTATTCTATCTGATGGGTTGGTAGAGGGACTTCCCTGTTGTCAAAGATCAAAATTAAAACCCGGAGGTAAAAATGTCACAAGTCAAACAAACATTCTTATTATTTCGCCTGGCACTGGCATGCATTGCTATGTTGGTTGCCTACATTCTGAGCACGATGGTCATTGGGGAAACCAACGTAATTATGACACCGGAAGAGGCGAGTCAGGCCGGGATGGCGCTTGTGGTTGTCTCCTTGATTGACGCACTGGTGCTGTCGTTTCTCATCTTGCGCTCGCCCTGGCGTGGGCTGAAACTCATTGGCGTCGTAATCCTCGTTCATTTTGGCGTGGAGACATTCATGGCGCAGACATCATCCCCTTCCAGTTGCTGCGCGGCGCACTGTGGACTTTACTTGGCACAGCAATCGTGCGGATGATGAAGGCTAAACGGTGGGAAGCCTCGCTGGCAGTGGCCCTGACGTTTGCGGTGCTGCTATCCTTGCCCCTTGGATTGTTCCCCAATCCATATATGCCTCCCATGGTGGCGCGGTCACATTTCGTTGAAGTTTCGTCCTCCATGCTGCTATTTGGTGGCATCGCAGGCTGGGTTATGTATGGTAAAGAATGATAAACGGAGGGCCCGCTGATGCTCGATCCTGCCTTACCTCTCCATCGGTCCCCTTGAGGCCGACGCTCCCGCCCATCCCTGCCACGGGATTCACGATCAAGCCCATGATGCTCTTCATATGATGATGCTCCCCCCGGTCGGCTCCGGGAGCGTGGTCGGCATCTCGCGTTCCTTTCAGCTTTTGACCATGACGATGAAGACAGCGACCAGCACACCGGCGGCCAGTGCAAAGATGCTGTACCTCCTGTTCTCCCTTTCGACCGCAGGAAGCAGGTGGGAAGCACCCACGTAGACCAACGCGCCCGCGGAGATGGACAGCAATATACCTAAAGTAGACGGCTGTATGTTGTTGATGGAAGGATACGACACCAATGTGCCCAACGGGGTAGAGACGGCTGCCGCCAGAAAGGCATATAGGGCCGACTTTCTTCGGCTGAAGCCTGCCCGCTCCAGGAGCACGAACGTGACGATTCCCTCGGGGAACTCGTGGAGTATCATCCCGATAGCGGCCAATCCCCCTGTGAATATACTGACATTGAAGGCCACAGAATAGATCACGCCGTCAATGAAGGAGTGAAAGCCAATTCCCAGCATGGGGATGATGCCCATGGCATAGTCCGCACACTCGTACTCGTGACAGATGTACAAGTTCAAGAAGCGGTTGGACAGGTAGATGGCCAGGAATCCCGCCAGCAAGAACACGGGAGCCGTGCTGTTCATCTCAAAGGACTTGGGGATGATGTGCATAAACGAGACCGAGATCAGCACGCCCGCCGCAAAACTCATAAAGTAGGCAGAATGCTCTCTGCCCCATCGTTCATACTTACTGATGACGGTTATGCCGATCGTCGTGACCGCACACGCTAAAAAGCTGGCCAATAGCACTGCTGCAAACGTATTGGCAAACATATTGGCAAACATCTGCATTACCCACCTTGCTTGAACAACTCTCATCAACTGGTGATGTCTTGGCGTGTGATAATCACGCCGGCTTGAGATCCAACACTGGTGTGCCGTTGATCGCATCCAGGCCTCGCACCCGTAGCACATTCCCTTCCACGGCCACCAGGTCCACCACGGTCACGCCGACAGGGTTGGGACGATGCGGGCTGCGCAGGGCAAAGACCCCGCGTCGAGGGCGGCTCCTATCACCTTGAGGGTGCTGAAGCAGGTCAAAGCCCTGGGAACGATGAAAGCAGAAGACGACCATAATCCGCCGGCCCGGCTCCAGGCCCTTCAATCCCTCCGTCAGGGATGGATCGAGGACGATCCGAGACTCTACGGCCCGTATCTCGGGCGGTGGCGCCGGTTCGTCGAAATCGTTCTCCACGCGGCCGATAGCTCGATAGACAATCGGACGTCTTTCATCCGCAGCCTCTTCCAGTTGCGGGTCGTCTATCATTCTGTCCTCACCTTCACCATCATGCCTTCCCTATAGCCCACCGTGACCTCTATATATCCGCAGAGCAGTTCATCCAGCTCAAAATCGCCCGTATCAACCCTCAGGCAGTCCAACCTGCCTACCTTGTCCCTGGTTCCCACCACCATGATGTTTTTCCTGCCGACCTGCCTGATCACTTCCGGGGTGAACTGCTTACTCCCTCGGCCAAAGATAAAGCCGTTGCCACCTATGGGGGTGACGATGATTCTTCTCTTCTCATATCTTTCGAGCAGGTTCAGGATGCCCTTCTCATTCAGGTCCGTTCCCACCAACGCCCCTCCAAAGACCGCATCTATGCCCAGAAGCGTCTTTGGGAGTCCCATCTCGTCGGCGATGGCCTCCAATGTCGTCCCCGGCCCGAGCAGGTATAAACTCTCCCGATCCATCTCCTCGACGATGTGCGCAGCGATGTCCTTTTTGCTCTCCACGGAGGACACGCCGACGTTCGATGCCGCCTTACCTGGCTGCAGAAAGCGCCGCACGTCAGGCACGAGGAGATAGCCATACAGCCTGGAGGCTAATCTGTCCTCCCTGAAGGCATCTTCGTCTATATCCAGGACTTGCTCTTCTGTCACGTCGGTGCCTTCCACGAAGGTGTCCACCATCTCCGCCGCTGCCCTGGCGCTGACGGCAAACACCGAGCTAAAGACCTTGACTCCAGCGGGCACCGCGACGACAGGCACCTTCGAACCAATGGCATCGTAAACGTCCCTTGCGGTACCATCACCGCCGACGAAAATCAACAGCTCGACTCCATTATCTGCCATCTCTTGAGCGATTCTCTTGGTGTCCTCCGCTGAGGTCTCCTCGCCCACCGTTCCGATCACTGTAAATGGAATATCGAACGCTTTGACGTACTTTTCTCCCATCTTGCCAGGTGCGACAAATAGCGTGAACTCGCCTCTATGCTTGATATGAGATAGGACGTCATTCGTCCTCTTGGGGGTGACCGGCCGGGCACCTAATTCTAGCGCCCTGTGCCACATCTCTCCGTCGGTCCCTTTGAGGCCGACGCTGCCGCCCATCCCTGCCACGGGATTCACGATCAAGCCTATGACGCTCTTCATATCAGGAGCTTGTCCTTGAGTCGCTTCCAAACCTCTCCCAACGCCTCCGTCACCTGCCCATCGGTGTACGCCGTCACCGGCAGGCCTCTCACCATCGCCTCCGTCACGATAGTGTCGTAAGGGATGTGCCCCCCGACTCCCACACCCCGTTCTGTGCAGAAGGCGGCGATTTCGTCAGCGCGGGCCGGGTTCAGGTCCGCCTTGTTGATCACCACCAGCGACGGCACGCCAAAGTGATCGGTCGTCGCCATGATGCGCTCCAGGTCGTGCACGCCAGAGATAGTAGGCTCGACCACGTGGAGCGCCAGGTCCATCCCGGAGCAGGCAGAGATGACCGGACAGCCGATACCAGGCGGTCCGTCCACCACCACCAACGCTGCCCCCGTGTCCTGTGCCAGCAGACGAGCCTGCTGCTTGACCAGCGTGACCAGTTTGCCGGAATTCTCCCGGCCGGCGAAGAGGTGGGCGTGGAAGAGGGAACCGAAGCGGGTATCGGAGCGGAACCATTGCCCGTCCCGCTGCTCCTCCATGCGGATAGCCTCCTCGGGGCACTGGTAGTAGCAGGCGGCGCACCCCTCGCAGGCCAACGAGTCCACCCGGTATGCCTCGGTTCCAGGGCCTGGAATAATCGCCTCAAACCGGCACACTTCATGACAGGTGCCGCAGGCGATGCACTTCTCTGGGTCAATCACCGCCAACTTGCCGCCCGCAAAGTCCTGGACATCCTGCTTCGTGGGGTCGAGCACCAGTTCCAGGTTTGCCGCGTCCACGTCGGCGTCAGCCATGACGATAGACAGTTCCTGGGAGGCCAGGTGGGCCAACGCCGCCGCGACGGTCGTCTTGCCCGTGCCTCCCTTGCCGCTGAGAATGACCAATTGTTTCATTGTGCGCGTGCTCCTTTCCTGTCCACCACCAACCGCCCGATGGCTGCGTACAGATTCTGGAACTGCTCCCGGTACTCTGGCAGCACCTCCACCAACGTCCCTCCATCCGAGTATGCCTCGGCGATCCGCCGGTCCAGGGGGATGCGCATCAGGATGGGGATACGCTCGGTGGCGCAGTAGTCGTCCACCCCCTGGTCTCCCACCCCGTCCCGGTTGATCACCACGCCGACGGGCAGGCCCAGTTCATCGCGGGCCACCTCCACCGCCAGCCGCAAATCGTGCAGGCCAAAGGGAGTCGGCTCGGTGACCATCAGCACAAAATCCGCGCCCCGCATGCTCTCGACGACGGGACACGCGGTGCCTGGAGACGCGTCCAGGATGATAGGCCGGTCGCCAGGGGTTCCGCCGAGCCCAGTCGAGGCGCTGGGCGGGATGACCCACTGCTTCAACTGGCGGATGATAGGGACGGCCATCGCCTCGCCCACGTTCATCGTCCCCTGGGCGAACTCGACCCTCCCCCTTTCCTCCCCCCCTCTTATCCCCCCCAAAGGGGGGGAAGAAAGGGGGGGGAGTCCCGCCCACCCCCGCTCGACGGTGCCCATCACGTTCAGCACCTCGTGAATCGCCCCCGTGGGGCAGTTGAGGGTGCAACTGCCGCAGCCGTGGCAGAGTTCGGGAAAGACCAACACCTTCTCCCCGACCACGGCGATGGCGTGGTACTGGCACACCTCGGCGCAGCGCCCGCAGTAGGTGCATTTCTCCAGATCTACCTCGGGGATCATCTGGCCCACCTCGCGGCGCTCCTGGATGGTGGGGTTGAGGAAAAGGGCGGCGTTGGGCTCCTCCACGTCGCAGTCCAAGAACAACGGATCATCTGTTGTTGTCCTGTGATCCGCCGCTACGGACAGCGCCAGGCTGACGGCGACGGTTGTCTTACCCGTGCCTCCTTTGCCGCTTGCTACTGTGATTATCATTTACTTGCTCCGTTTTACTCTTCTTGGTAGGTGGCTTCCAGACTTGGATCTTTTAACAAAAGTCGCCACAGCGAACCATCAATTGACATACTTGAGCAGTTCTCCTTCCAACACGTGTTTGGGCAACGCGCCCACCTTTGTGCCTACCCACTGCCCCCCCTTGAAAATCAGGAGAGTGGGAATGGACATGATCTGATACCGCCCTGCTACCGCACGATTCTGGTCCACGTCCAGTTTTCCAAAAACGATCTGGCCCTGGTAGTCGCGCGCCAAATCTTCAATTACAGGAGCGACCATCCTGCAAGGAGCACACCACTCGGCCCAACAGTCCACGACCAACACGGGGTACTTTTTCACAGCCTGATCGAAATTGCGATCTGTCAGGATCAGTGGCCCGGTGGGGGCATCCACCAGCCGTTCGGCCAACGCCCTCTTGGCTTCCTCCGCCTCCATGATCTCGGCATAGCGGGACGAACCGTAGCGCAGCACGTCGTCAATGAACTTGGCTTCGGGCTGTACGCCGATGGAGACAGAGTCCATGTCTCCATTGATCACCTGTTGGGGAACGGAGCTGACGTTGAACTGCGTGGCCAAATCCATGTTCTGTGACGCCTCCACGCACTCGGACTGCACCCGGCCCTTGGACTCGATGGCGACTTGATGTGCCAGCAAGACCGCACGGGGACAATAGGGACAGTTTGGCGTGACATACACCTGGATGGAAACATCGCGATCTATGTTCTGGAGTTTGGTCCTGGAATCTCCCTGGAGCCCACTCTCCCCGCGCGAGACGAGGGAGATGGCCTCGATAAAACCTCCTGCTTCCTGTCCGACAGGAGCGCCGGTGTATTTCACCTTGTATCCCTGGTCCCATCCGATGAGCACGGTCGGTGTTCGAGTGATGGCCAACCTGACCATCTCCTCATCGCTGTCTTGATACACTGTGACCGAGATTCTGCTATCCAGCTCGCTCAATTCCTCACACAATTGAACTGTGAAATCACAGTGTTCTTTGTTCTCCGGTCCTACAAAGACGGACAGGCCTACCTCGTTTTCGAGTTCTCGTTGGAACTTTGCCAGTTCTTTCCGTGACCTCTCGTCAATCAGTTGCTGGCTCATTTGCTCTTATTACTCCTTGATTACTCCTTGGTCAGGTTTCCCTATGGCCCGATGTCCAGGACCATTCCCACGCCGGTCTCGATGAAATCATCTCCGTATTCCTCGGCGAACGCCCGTATCGCCCGGTCGCCCGTGCAGTGATAGGGCGCCACCCTCTGCACGCCCAACTGCCGGAAATCGGCGATGACAGCCTTGACCCGGTGCTGGCTCGTGCCCCCCAGGTGAAATCCACCCATCACCAGGGACACCCTACCCCCGACGCTCTCTTTGGCGCGGCGCACCATCTTGACGACGCCAGGGTGCGCGCAGCCAGTGACGACGACCAGCCCATTCCCCGTCTCCACCGCCAGCGCCTGCTCGCCGAGGCCACGGCCCACCTCGCCGGTGGTGTGAATGGAAGGCCGAATCTCCGCCGGCCCGTGCACCTCGACCAGCGTGGTGAGCGAGCGCACGTCCGCCTTGAAACGCGCGGGGAATGAGCGGGGCACGTAGACCGCCGGGCGGACGCCGGTGCCAAGCAGCGCCCTCAGCCCGCCGGTGTGGTCGCCGTGGGCGTGGGAGAGAACCACTGTCCTTATCCCCGCCGGGTCAATCCCCATCTTGTACATATTGGAGAGCAGCGTACGACCCTTCCTGCCAGTGTCGAACAGCAGGTCGTCGCCCACCAGGCAGGAGAACCCCCAAGCGGAGGTCAGGTTGGGATCCAGCGTCCTGTTATCGTAAATGATGATGATTTTCATTTATCGTGTCGCCTCTCTCACCCCCCTCGCCACCGGTGACGTCGTCTGCGTCCAGTGCCGCCCTTATCTCCCGCCGTGGATGTTCCACTCCCCACAGATGGTTCCGTCGCCACGGAGCGCCGCATCAGCCAGCGGCCAACCGCCCGTGCCAGCGCACCCGCTGCCTTCATCAACAGCCCCGTACCGGCGACGACGACGGCCGCGCCCGCCGTTTCCACCACCGGGCCAGGCCGGTAGATGGTGGGGGGCGGTCGCTCCGGGGCGGGAACGAGTTCGCCCTGTACCGTTACCACGGGCTGGATCACGCCCTCCGGGCAGGCGTCCGCACAGGCTCCACAGCCGGTACACGACTTAACGTAAACGCGGGCTTTGCCGTCCACCAGGGAGATGGCCCCGACGGGGCACACCTCCACACACGCACCGCAGCCTGTACAGCGGGTGACATCTACCCACATTGTCTGCGTATCCATCATCCTCTCTCCTGAAACCCATCCCTCACGATCAGCGCCATCCCAATGAAGCCCCCCCAGGGCGAGCTCACCTGCGGGCACGGCCACCAGCGGGGGAACAGCGTCGTGCGCCACACGATGTGCCCTTTCCCGCCGGTCACTGACCGCAGCAGCCGCTTCAACTCCCCCACGCCGTAGAAATGGGCCGCGTCGTAGACGGTTTGGTGAAAGAGCCCCGTCAGTCGGCGCTGCAGGCCGAGCACGCTCCATCGGTTGAGCACACCCAGGAGCACTCTGTTACGGGTCACCCGCAGCGCCTCGACTAACGGTTCTCTGGGCCGCTCCAGGAACTCGAGCGTGGTGATGAACGCTGTCACGTCGAACGCGCCGTCGGCGAAGGGCAGCCTTCGCGCGTCACTCTGCACCAGGGGAACGCCGTCCAACGCTTGCGCCTCCGCCAGCATAGCCGCTGAGAGGTCCAATCCCACCGCTGCCAATCCCTCGTCGCTCAGCCAACGGGTAAAGTGGCACGTGCCGCATCCCAGCTCCAGCACGCTGCCAGGTCTGGGAAACCCCTGCAGCAACCAGCCCAGAACAGCCTTCTCCAACTCGTCGGCCCGGTGCCCCTCCGACGTCTCGTACCAGGCTTCGTAGTGCGCGGCAACGCGCTCGTCGAAGGCTACATTCCCGGAGGTCACTTCAGGGCCCCTCCGGCTCAGGGCAGGCCCTTCGGCTCGGCTCAGGGCAGGCGTTGGAGAAGGTGACCGTCATCACCGTATCCCCGTGCTCTGCAGCCCGGTGGAACGCCTCCTGCAGGGCAGCGAAGACCGCCTGTTCCTCTCCCCAAACCAGGGTGCTCATCTCGCCGATGCGGGTTTCCAATCCGTGTTGGCGAAAAACGCGCACCGCCTCGCGGATGGCCGGCCCTATCGAGACTTGCCGCAGCGGGTAGAGGCTCACCTGTGTTGTTATCACGCTCTCTCCAGTTCCTCGTCTGCTGGAGGCGACAGGCTATCCACCAGCAATCCCTTGAAACGGTCGAGGGTGATTGGGTGAAATTCCACCTCCAGGCCGGTCCAGTCGAACAGTTCCAGAATCTCCTCGGCGTGTTGAATCATGTACTCCTCGGCGAGCCCAAGGCTGTCCAGGACGATGATCTTGTCGTAGAATCCCGGAAAGTTCGCGTTGGCGTCAGCATCATCCCAGCCAAAGTACTTTTGATAGATGACTTTCCAGTGCTTGAGCCAGCCTGGCGTGAACCACAGAATCCTGTCTTGCCTTCCCCCACTGATCCGCTGCCGATCCTCAAAGCCCGCCAGCATGTCGTAGCCATAGTCCCCCTGCACCCTGACGATCCTCTGGCCTGCTGCCTGCAAGACTGAGTCCACCCGCTTGCGCGGTTCATCAGTGTTGACGTAGCACTTTTTTCCATACACGACGACGATTCTGTGGTCGGGGCATTCCTCTCTCACTTGATCCAATCTCTTGAGAAGGTGCTCCTCCAGCCTATCCGGCAGGGCGTGCAGACCCGGCGGCGTGAAAAGGATCCGGCGCGGATTCAGAAAACCGCTTTCCGCCAGGTGGGTCATCTCCGGATGCAGCATCCCGCAGGAGATGATACAGCGGTCCTCAAATGTGGGTTTGTTCACTTCAGCCATCGCGTTGCCCTTTCTGGTGACACACGGTTTCCTAGCCGCTCAGCGCTCAGGTGGGACCGGAGCTGCAGGAGCCGCGCACGCTGCCGCTAATGCCCGCCCCACCAACGCCGAATAGCGATACAGCCTTCTTCACCTTCTGACTGCCACACTTTGGATAGGATTAGTCTTCTGTGAGAGATGATGAACGCACAAACACCTCAAAAGGCTCATCGCATTCTTCACATCGATACTCGTAGATTGGCATACGCCTCCTCCTTCAGACCGGTTTGTCCCTTTGATCGCCGGGCTCCCCTTCGGGGGAGTCGGTGGTCATCTTTTTCAGAACGATCAAGCTGTTCATCAGATCGATGCTCTCGATCTGGGCCTGGAATAGCCTGCTTTCCCCCAAGAGGGTAGTCAATTGAAGCCCGCCGTCTGCAGGCTTGATCCAGGCCACGTCCTGCATCACTTGTTTTCTTTGGCCATCATCTTCGATAAAGACCGTAGCCAGGCACATAATCCCCCCCTACAGCAACTGATCCAGTATTCTCCCGATGTCCGTCTCCACCCTATCGCGACGAACTGGACGCCCCTCCAGGCCAGACTGGAAGATCTCTGGCTCATAGCCGATGGATCCAATGACAGAGATACCTCTCTCCTCCAGTTCTTGTCTTAATCTCGCAGCGATCTCCTCGGACCCGATTTTGTTGAGAATGGTCCACACACGTTCCACGCCAACCTCGGCAGCGAGGGAGTTTATCTTTTCAGCGAGCTCCAGCGAATCGAAAGAGGGTTCGGTCACGATAAGCACGCTGTCTATACTCGTCTCAACGCCTCTGCCAAAATGCTCTATGCCGGCCTCCATGTCAACAACGGCCACCTCGTCCTCCTGCAGCGAGAGCCTCTTCAGGAACTCGCGGCTCAACACCCCCATGGGGCAGGCACAGCCCTCAAGCGACTGGAGGATCTTACCGATGCAGACCAACCCGATGCCGTCTCTCTCCACGATATAGTCGCCAGGGAGATCCGCGACGCGGATCTCCTCCCGTGTCAGTAGGCTCTCGCGGAGATCCGATTCCTCAGAGAACGTCGGAAACACCTCTTTCTTTCCCCCAACGAGCTCCAGCAAAGGTTTGGGCCGCTTATCAAAGCCGAGCACTCGATAGAGCCCCGGGTTTGACTCATCGGAGTCGACGACTAACATTCGATACCCTCTGTCTCGCAGGCCATGTGCCAGGAGGGCGACGACGGTGCTTTTCCCGCTGCCCCCCTTTCCACAAACTGAGACCTTCTTCATCCACATCTCCTTTCCGCTTTTGAGATGCTCTTGATCGTCACCTTGACGCTCGTCTTGATGTCAATCCATCGTTGGACGCACAGCCGGGCGGTATGACTCCTCCACCGAAACGGCCCCCTGTGTGAGATTCACCCTCATAATTCTACCATTGTAGCCATACAACGCCAGCCTCTCCTTTGAGCTACGATGACAGCCTTCTTATGTTGTCCTTCAGGACGGCCTCATATCCTCTCTGGGAATCGGCAGCTGGCCGGCCAGGATCATCGTCTGCCCATGCACCTCCTGCCGCAGGACATCGAACCCGGTCCATGACCAGCAGAATCCCGCCCGGCCGCAGAATCTGCTTGGCCTCCCTCGGGAACCGCTCCGGCGCGTCGAACTCGTGCAGCGCGTGAAGGGTATAGACCAGATCGAACCGCTCCTCTAACGTGCTGATCTCCTCCGCATGGAGGTGCCGGCAGGGAGCTCTTCCGTAGGGATGGGGATCTACCCCCATCCCCTCCACACCTCGGCGGGCCAGCGCCCTCAACGTATGTCCCCCGCCGCAGCCCACATCCAGAACCCTTCCGCCGGGGGGAAGCAGGTCCACGATCAGCTCGGCCACCTCCTCATCCCCAAGCACCTTTCGATCCCCCTGTCACCCTTACTCCCCGAAGGAGGCTTGACCACTTTCCCTATGCCTCCTGCTCGGCGTTATCCGACCTCTATACCCTTGCCCTCCACGACGCGCCCGACGGCCCAGTAGGATTGCCCTTCCCCGTCAAAAAGCGCGGTGAGCTCCCCCAAATTCTTCTCCGGCACGGCGATGAGCAGACCACCCGAGGTCTCCGGCGTGTAGAGCAGCATCTGCAACCACTCGGGGATAGAGGGAACGAAGCGAACGTGCGGGGCATAACACTCCTGGTTCCGACGAGCCCCCGCCGGAAATGCCTGCTCTTGGGCATATTCCTTCGCCCCTTTCAGAAAAGGCAGGCTTTCCAGATCAAGACATATCCCCACCCCGCTTTTTTCGGCCATCTCCTGGGCGTGACCCAGCAGAGCGAAGCCGGTGATGTCAGTGACAGCATCTATGCCCACTTGCTGCATGAATCGGGCGGCTTTTCCGTTCAGTGCCTTCATCACCTCCACCGCCGCCCTCACGTGATCCGGTTTAGCCATCTCCCTCTTGAGTGCGCTGGCGATGATGCCCACACCCAGAGGCTTGGTCAGGACCAGCACATCGCCGGCCTTTGCTGCGGCCTTGGTGGCGACGTGGTCGGGATGGACAAAGCCCACCACCGCCAGGCCATACTTGGGCTCCTCGTCTATCACCGTATGGCCCCCGGCTAGGGCACCCCCTGCTTCGGCGACCTTCTCAGCCCCTCCGCGGAGGATCTCACTCACCATCTTGGAAGGGAGATCAATGGGGAAGCCGCAAATATTGAGGGCCAAGACCACCTCGCCACCCATGGCATACACGTCGCTCATGGCATTGGCAGCGGCGATGGCTCCGTAGTCGTAGGGATCGTCAACGACGGGCGCAAAGAAGTCGAGGGTCAGGATAATGGCCAGTTCATCGCTGATGCGATAGACGGCAGCGTCATCGCTCACCTCCAGGCCGACGAGCAGGTTGGGATATTCCTTAGCGAGAAACATCTCACTCAGGGGGCGCAGCACCTGCGCCAGGGCCTCAGGGCCCATCTTGGACGCTCAGCCCGTGCCGCTGGCCAGCGCCGTTAAGCGGATTTTCTCCATCTCAATACCACCAGTCTGTAAGCCATCGCTACGTTAACCTTCCTGAATTAGGGTCTTCCGTTCCCAACGTCTCTGGTACTGTGGCCAACAGAGGGACTCTAAAGAAGAGGTCGAAAACTATGGGAATGATAAAGACGTACATAGGGCCAAGCTCCCTCCATATAAGCCCCCCAATGATGGGGGCAGGAATCGTGACCAACCCCGTAAACAGGCCGAGCAGTCCTCCCCACTTTCCTTGCTGCTCAAGCGGAACAAGTTCCAGGGTCATGGCGCTTGTAGCGCCAGACGAGATAGAATAAAAAGCCAAAAGAACCGCCGATAGCACCAGCGCGACCGGGCTGGGAGAGAAAGCAAGAAAAAGGTTAGAAGCATACCACAGCGGTGTGAGCCAATAGATGATGCGCTTTCGCCCAATTTTATCCGCCAGTCGGCCCACAGGAATGCCGAAAACGAGTTGCGCTACAACTGTAGCGGTCGCCATTACGCCCAAAAGGTATTGATCCGCTCCCTTGATCTCGTGGGCGTAAAGCTGAACAAATGGTCAAAACAGGGCCATGGGCAATGAAGTAAGAGCGGAAATGGCAATCCATCTCCGAAGGTTCTCCCTTCCCTCGAAAAGGTGACGGAAACCAGCGATAAAGCCGAACCTGGTTTCCGCGTCAGCGAGTTGTCCCCGTTGAGGTTCGCGCAGTTGGACGACCACGAGAAGAAAAATAAGGCCATATCCCGCGAACTGGAGATAATACAAGGGCCGAATGCCTTCAACCGTCATGCCTCCGAAAACTGTCACCAGGTAGGCGCTGACAAGGGGCGAGATCATGCGGGCTATCGAAGCCAGGGTGCTACAAACGTTCTGCGCAGTCACTCGATCTTTGCTCTGTACCGAATCAGCACAGATCACCCTGCACCCCGTGTTACTCAGGCTTGTGGCGACGGAAATAAGGATAGCCGCCGCAATGAGGAATCGCCAATCACGTGCTAGCGCATAGAGCAAGCTCCCTCCTGCTGTCAAGACGACCGCCAGCAGGAAAAATCGTTTGATGCCGTGGCGATCCATCAGCCATCCTACGGGTGTAGAAATGAGCGCACTGATCGCGCCGCCCACGCTGCTGAGAGACCCCAGTTGCACAGAGTCGGCTCCCAACCCCACAGTATATATCGCACCGTATTGACTGGTGAGGCCGGCTAGAAAACTGTTCGCGGAGAGGCGCGCCGCGCCCACCCGATAATTGTGTTTCTGCCTGTAGATGAAATCTCTGATCCTCCCAGTTGCTGTACCGACTATGTTCACTTCATCCTCCTGGCGAGTCCTGCACATTGGCAGCGCTTTTCTCCTCGGTTGCTTTCTTCAATTCCCTCTCCAACTCCTCTTCCAGTTCCTCCAACTGCTGAAACATCGTCGGCGGCACCGAATGGGCAGGCCATCGACGCTTCAGCTCAGCTATCTGGCTCTCCAACTCCTTGATCCGCTGACTGCTCGGTGAACCGTCCATAGCTCGCTCCTTAACCTATCCTGCTTATTTCCCACTGCTTTGACTTCTTCCAATCGCCCTCGCTGCCAGATATCCCTCTGCGATGGCATTGATGATCTTGCGTGGCTGAACGGCATCGCCGACGGCGACAGGCTCAAGATCCTGAATCGCCTGCGCCAGTTCGCTTGATGGCCTTGCCTCTCGTGCCAGCACCACCCGGTCGGCGGGGAGGACGCGCTCCCCGCCGGCATCATCCCGCACCAGCACCCCATCCGCGTGGATCGCCTCCACCTCGACGCGGGTCATGATCTCCACGCCGTGTTCCTCTAACTCGCGCAAGAGGTAGTCGCGGTAGAGTGGCTCGATGCCGCGCCCGATCGTCTCGTACCGCTTGAGCACGGTCACACCGTTCCCCTGCGCTGCCAGGTATTCCGCCGTCTCCAGCCCCAGCATCCCCCCACCGACGATGGCGAACCGTTGTCCCGTAAAGTGCATCTGGCGGGCCAAGAGTTCCTGGGCCAGGAGCACGTTCGGGCCGTCCACGCCGGGGATGTTCAGGACAGCAGGCTCGGAGCCGGTGGCGACGATCACCATGTCTGGATTCAGCGCCCGTACCTTCTCCGCGTCCAGCGCTTCCCCCAGGTGGACTTTCACCCCCAGGCGGGGCAGTTCGTGGGCAAAGTACTCTGTGATCCAGTTGAGTTTCTCCTTCCCCTGTGGTATCGCGGCCACGTTGACCATTCCGCCCAGGCGAGGTTGCCGCTCATAGAGCGTCACCCGATACCCGCGCAGGGCTGCGACCCGCGCCGCTTCCATCCCCGCCGGGCCGCCGCCGATGACCAACACCCGCTTGGGGGTCACTGCTCGTTCGAGTCGGCACGCCTCCGGGCCCCGGCCAACAGTTGCGTTGAGCGAGCAGCGCAGGGGGGCGTCCTCCACGTGGCGGGCGATCACGCACTCGTTGCAACCGATACACCGCCGGATAGCTCTCACATCCCCGGCCCGCGCCTTGTTGGGCCACTCAGGGTCAGCGTTGAGCGCCCGCCCCAGGGCAATAAAGTCCGCTTTCCCGGCCTCCAGAATCTCCTCAGCCACCCGGGGCTCGCGGATGACACCCACGGCGATCACCGGGATGGAGACCGCCGCCTTGATTCCCTCGTCCAGGTATACCCGCCAGGCCTGGGGGTACGGCATCGGCTCCAACCGTTTCTCCTTGCCACCCAGACCAAAGTCGGGGTGGATGGCATCTGCCCCCACCTCCTCCAGGCGATGGGCAAACCAGCGACCATCCTCCAGCGTGAGACCGCCGTCCAGCACATCTTGTGCGACCAGGCGCACCATAACAGGGAAATCGAAACCCACGTGACGCTTGATGCCTTCCACGATCTTGACCAGGAAGCGGATTCGGTTCTCACGGTTGCCGCCGTACTCGTCCCGGCGCCGGTTGGTGAGCGGGGAAAGAAACTGGTTGATGAGCAAGCCGTGGCAGGCCTGCAGTTCCACCGCGTCGAATCCCGCCTCTCTGGCCCGCCGCGCCGCTCCTACGTACTCCCCGATCACCGCCACGACTTCTTCACGGGAGAGCGCCCTGGGGACGAGGCCATCTTTGGATCGGGGCACAGCCGAGGGGGCAACTGGGGTCTCCCCTGCGATGTAGCGCAGGCCGGCGCTCATCCCCGGATGGGTGAGCTCCACAGCGGCCTTCGCGCCGCCCCGGTGGATGGCGTCCGTCAGACGGCCCAGGCCGGGGATGAATGCATCGTCGTCGATGCGCGGCTGAGCCGCGCCGTGGCGGGCCAGCGGATAGGCGATGCACACGTTCTCCACGATGATCAGCCCCACTCCGCCCCTGGCCCGCTCCGCGTAGTGGAAAAGCAACTCTTCGCTCACCGTACCGTCTTTGGCGGCCAGGTTGCTGGAGATCGGCGCCATGATGAGCCGATTCTTTAGCGTCATCGTCCCGATCGAACCTGGTTCAAACAGAGCCTGGAACATCCATTGCCCCTTCGTTCTTATGATCCCGATAGCGGCGAGTATCGGCATCGCCGCGAGCGTAGGCTTCGTGCCACTCTTTGGGAACCGGCATCTCCTCGTATAGTTGCACGCGTCGAGCCTCGAGCAGGCAGCGGGGACGCTCCATGAAATCTGCGGCACATATCACGCGGTGGCCTGTTTCGGACGACAGGCGATCCAGCCAGGAGAGCCCCTCTTCGCAGCGCAGCAGATGGTGATCGAGGATCAACGTATCCACGTGACGGGCCAGCCGCTGTGCGTTTTCCCAGGCCACCTTCCGCTGCTTCGACGAGAGCCACGAAAGATAGAGAGGCGGCCCCCCAACCAGCACGATGTTCGGATACCAGTCCAGTATCAATGACACGGCCTCGCCATTGAGAAGCTGGATATCCGAAGCGTGCACAAAAACGGTATCCTCGCTCTCGATGCGGGTCATCATCACCGTTCCAAGGCGACTACCCGGCTCCCCGTGCGGCACCGGTGGGGAAAAGACCAGTGGCCCATCTCTTTGCCCCTCCGCGTTCGGAAGTGCCCTCTCCAACACCTTGCGCAGGGCTTCTCTCCGACGCACCATGTTGTGGGAGAGCCCTTTGGGTCCCTTGGCCCAGAATCGAGTGGTCTGACACAAAGGAGCCACCCGTTGAGCCCTGAGCTGATAGGGATTGGCGTTCGGCAAAGGGACGTGATCCCCGTGGAAGTGGCTCATCACCACGTCGGTAGCCTCCTTCAGCTCTGCCAATATCTCCCGGCGCACTTGTTCTCCAACCGCTACCTGTGCCGGGTGGGGAAGAAGCCCGTGGCGCCGATAGCCCAGCGCCAGTCCGGGATCAATGACGATCTTGCGGTTCTCGACCTCCACCACACAGGAGAGGCCGCGTACTCCCAGCGACTCCATTCCAAGGATCTCGATATGCATGTCATTCCCAGAAAATCGTGAACTCGCTACGTTTTCGAGTAATTTTCCTCACCAGCACGTACCTTCTCTCTACGCTCTCTCCTCTACCTCCAACTTTTCCGCTCCCAGCAGCCGCACATAGTCCCGCAGGAATGGCCAAGTCGCGAAGCTGCCGAATCTATGGCGCGCCAGCATCCCCTCTAGATCCAGGGATAGAAATTCGCTAGCCAGCTCGCATTCAAAGCGCCGGAAGGCCTGGCGAAAGAGGAACCATTGGCGGTCCAGGTCGAACTCGTTATAGTCCAGGATCCAGAAAACGCCGCCTGGCTTCAGTGCCCGATGGGCGTTGGCGATCAACCTCTCTTTGTCCTCATCCTCGAAGCCATGTAGGGTGAAACAGATGAACGCCTTGTCGAACTCATCGTGGAAAGGGAGCGGTTCTTCGATACGCCGGTTCAGAAAAGTTACCTGGGGGTAGGCCCGGCAGCGCTGCCGGGCTTGCCTGAGCATCTCCTGGCTGATATCCACCCCGACGACCCGTCCGGTGGGGCCCAGAACCTTCAACATCACGCAAATGTTGCGCCCAGTGCCCGATCCCAGGTCCAGGATCGCGTCCCCCCGGCGGATACCCATCCGCTTGATGGCCTGCTCAATGAAGGCCTGATAGCGCCCCACCAGGAGCAGATCCATCATCAGGTCGTAGTGACGTGCTCCCCACCCTCCAACCTCAATATGGCTCCGTTGCGACATGATACTCCTCCCTGATCGTGCGATCATCACCCCGGGCTGGCGGAGAACTTGTTAGCGATCTAATGCCTCATGAGCAACATCGCCTCCGCTCAGTGGTAGCCCTGCCAGACCGGGGCATCGGCCCGCGCAGTTTCATTGTCCCACGCAGATATACCGCTAACCACCGGGTTCCTTGCTTCCACCGGCGTGGCAGTTGTCAATGGCCTGCCGCAGCGTGTTCAGCGTCAGGTTGGCGCAGTGGGCCTTTGCCTTGGGCAGGCCGTCCAGAGCGGCGATCAAGTCCTGTGACGTGATCTTGCCCGCTTCCTCTAGCGACATCCCCCGCAACATCTTGGTAAGCATGCTCCCACAGGCCACTGCCGACTCGCGGCCATCCGTCGCGAAAGTGGCTTCTTCGATTCTATCCCCATTCAACTGCAGATAGATTTCCATCGTGTCGCCGCAACAGCCGTGTATGATCCCGTGCGCATCTGGCTCAGACATCGGCCTCATATTGCTGGGATTGGATGACTCTTCAATGACCTTGGCCGAACAGCGTGCCTCTTTCTGTTCGACTGTGTCTGTGCAATCGCTCATGTGACCTCTTTCGTCTTGGATGTCTTTGATTCCTACTTGGCCTTCGGTCTCACGGTGGATGACCTGGCCTTTCGATTGTCGGTAACGTAGAACCCTTTGCCCTTGAAAATGACCCCCACGGGGTGAACCAGGCGACGCACCTCGCCCCCACACTCCGGGCAGGTCTTCACTGGGTCGTCCGTGATAGACTGTCTGCGTTCAAATCGCACGCCGCAGGCTTTACATTCATACTCGTACAGTGGCATACCTAACCGGCCTCTAAACGGATTGTGATCTCCCTGTGAATGTTCCGGTTGGTAGAGTCTGCAGAAAAAGTGAGGCTACTACCGTCCCCGTCGCCGGCGGCGCGCACGCCGACCGCCACCCCGCCTGCCATAGCTCCTGGAGCCAGGAATGCCTGTGGCAGTATACGGGACACCCTCGATGCGAGATCGTCGGCTCAGGTTCCCTAGAAGCGTCGCCATCCGGGGCGCCACCTTCCGCCCGACAAAGCCCAGCGCGGCCCCCAGCCATGGCCGCACACCGCCACTAGGCTGTGGGGCCGGCGCGACTGGCCGGACCGGGACAGGTGCCGGTGCAGGCACACGTACCGGGGTCGGTTTCCAAGCCTCAGCCGGCTCCCGCAGTGCCAGAATGGCCCCGGTCGGGCAGGCCGGGAGACACGCCTCGCACTCCCGACATAGACTCTGTTCCACCCGCGCCACACCGTTCACCACGCTGATGGCCCCCGTTGGACACACGTCCGTGCACAGGCCGCAGCCTGTACAACGTGTCTCGTCAACGTATACCACTGTCATCACCTTCTTTCTAGCTTGGCGTCAACCCGCCCAGGCGTTTCATCGCTTCGGCCAACTGCTGCTGCAGCATCTCGGCATCCTCCCGCAGCCGGCCTATCTCGTCCTGCTCGTACTCGCCTTCGACCGAGGACTCCTCGTGGCCATGTCCAAGGCTCGTGCTGCACGGTTCGGCGCTCTGCAGCTCCCCGCCCAGATACTGCTCCAGCGCGTGGTGCACAGAGCCTGCGGCCCCGGTCACCGCCTGGATGCCGTACTGCTGGAACAAGGCGATGGCCCGTCTACCCATCCCGCCGGCGAGCATGACGTCCGCGCCCTGATTTTGGATGAACGTGGGTACCGTCCCGGGTGCGTGCTGGCCATAGTTGGGATTCGCCACTGCGTTGACCTGCTTTACTTCCCGGTCGTCGAGATCCACCAGAATATAGTATGGACAGCGCCCAAAGTGCGGGCTCACCACACTGTCCAGTCCGTTGCTATCGTCCACCGAAACCGCTACGCGTATCACGCGCTGCATCGCCTACCCTCCTTTCTCCAGCCGGTCGAGTCGCTCTATCACTTCAGCCAACTGTTGGCGCAAATTGCCGGCCATATCCCTCAGAGCAGCAATCTCCTCTTCGCGGGATCCGGCGAAGGCGGCCGGAGGTGCAGACGGTGTTGGGGGTACAACCGCACCGCGCCCCATGCCCATACCTTGCCCCATGCCCATGCCGCGGCCCATTCCACGCCCCATGCCCATACCTCGCCCCATGCCCATACCGCTGCCCATCCCCATCCCGCCCATCCCGGCATGCGCCTGGGCACTCGCCCCGCTGGTGGCGGACAACTGTCCAGCCTTGTACGCCTCCACCGCCTGGCGCACCGTTCCACCTCCGAAAAGGTAGACGGGCACGTTGGCTGACTGAAGGACGTTGAAGGCGTTGGGGCCCGTGTTGCCGGTGACCACCGCCTGTGCCCCGCCTTCGACGACGAACTGCGCCGCCTGGATACCCGCCCCGCCGGGAGCGCCGATCGCCGGGTTCTCCACGGCCTCAAACGCCATCGTCTCCGTGTCTACGAAGACGTACATAGGACATCGCCCGAAAACTGGGCTGGCCGGCGCGTCAAGGTCTGCGCCGTTGGCTGTGACGACTATTCTCATTTGCATTCCTCCTGATGAAAGGTATAATCTGATTCGTCCGCCGGGTGGGGAACCTGCGAGGCTCCCCACCCGGTTAGGGCTCCGGGGCGGGTGCGGATGGCAGACATCCGGCGAAGTGTAACCGCAACGTCACCCGCCCCGACGCATCCTGTCGCGTAGCGCGACTACTTCTGTTGCTCAAGCTCCGCGATGCGCTGGCTGATGGCGTCCAGTTGTTCCTTCAGCCACTCAGCCTGCGTCTTAAGAGACTCGGCCTCCTGTTCCGGCGTCGGCGGCGCGGCGTAAGGGCCATACGCTGCAGCCGGTGGCGCTCCCCAGGCCGGCGGCGCTCCCCAGGCGGGCGCGTACCCGAAGCGGGCCCAGCCTGGCTGCCCGGTGGCATAGTACCAGTTCCGCCGGCCCCAGCCGCCACCCCGGCCACGCCCCCGGCCCATGCCAAAGCCGCGTCCAGGGATCGCGTTCGCATAGCCGGGCGCACCGTATCCGGCGCAGTAGCCGGCTCCACGCCCTGTCATTGGTCCCATTCCCCTGGGTCCAGTTCCATCTCCTGCTGGCATTTTGTTCACCTCCCTTCTTCTATCATTACTTGCCGAACACGCTACTTACCACTGGCCAAACCGTCGACCTCGTCCTCTGCCTGCGCCACGGCCGCGCCCGCGTCCGAACGCACGCCCTAGCCGCGTCGCCGGACGCAGCCAGCGGGCGAAGCGGGCTCCAAGCGCGGGCCGAGCGGCCGGCGGCCCCAGGCGCACCGGTGTACCCTGCAGCCCTGCGGTTCCGTAGGGCGTATCCCCAGACTCGGGAATCTCTACCGCACAGTACCCCTCGCCGCGGCCGGTCATCGGACCCTGGCCTTGTGGCCCTGTTCCATCAAATCCCGGCATACCACTCACCTCCCTTCTACTCACTATGCCTATCCCTATGGGTCGTTCTTTAAAACATCGGCACGGTCTTTTTCGTTGGTACCCGCTCTGTCACCCTTTCGGCGATCGGTTCGAACAATTCTGCGGTGTACGCCTCGATCTCTCCCGCATCGCAACGGCGGGCCAGCTCGGGATCCAGCGGCAGCCGCCCCAGGAGCGGCACCCCCAGTTGCGCTGTCGTGTGCAGCGCCTGGCTGGGGCCAAAGACCTCGATCTTCTCACCACACTTGGGGCAGGTGATGTAACTCATATTCTCCACTACCCCCAGTATCGGCGCTCCCATGTGCTGCGCCATGCGGGCTGCCTTCCGCACCACCATCCCTGCCAGGTCCTGCGGCGAAGTGACGAGCACGATCCCGTTGAGGGGTATGGATTGCATCACCGTCAGCGAAGCATCGGAGGTGCCTGGGGGAAGGTCCACAATCAGGTAATCCAGGTCGCCCCACACCACCTCTCCCCAGAACTGCTTGATGGCACTGCTGATGAGGGGGCCACGCCAGATGACGGCCTCGTCCTCATTGGGAAGCAGCAAATTGATGGACATCACCTCAATGCCTGTTTCCGTCTCCGCAGGGAGAATACCCGCCCGACCCATCGGCGGCAGTTGATGGAGGCCAAACATCTTGGGGATGCTGGGGCCGGTGATGTCGGCGTCGAGCACACCTACCCGCTCCCCACGGCGATGCAAGGCCACCGCCAGCAGTGCAGCCACCGACGATTTGCCAACGCCGCCCTTCCCGCTCAGCACGGCTACCACGCGGTCGACCCTGTTCACGGACTGTGCTGGCTTGGGGCCACCCTCAGCCGCCGTCATGAACGCAGCACGCTCCTGCTGGCTCATCTCTGCCAGTTTCACCTCGATTTCGAGGTCGGAATCCAGTGCCGCCACTGCCTCCCGCACACTGTGCACCAGGTCGTCCCTGATAGGAATCTCCTTGAAGGGCAACACCAGGGCGAACGTAACACCGCCATCCTTGACGACGATGTCCTTGATCATCCCCAGTTCAACCAGATTGCGCTTCATCTCAGGGTGCATCACCTGGCTCAATGCATCAAGCACCTGTTCACTTGTGATCATCTTGCTCCTTTTATCGCGTTATATGATTGGGTAAACCGCGTGTGCAGTCCTGTCGTCGCACCTGACCATCGCGCGCACTTGACCACTTCCAGTTCACGGCCGTCCCTCCCGCATCAGCGTCAGCGGCCGTCAATGGTGTTCACCTTCGCCCTCTTCCATGTGCCGGCTGTAGGCACCCAGGAGACGATCGATCATCCCACGCGCCTCCTGCAACTCTTGCGTATGCCGACCCAGCACCTCGTCCCCCAGCGCGGTGAGACGGTAGACCCGCCGGGGCGGCCCCTGTGTCTGCTCCTCGTCCCAGGTCGAAATGACCCACCCTTTCTCCTCCATGTCTCGCAGCGCCCGGTAGACCACGCTGGGGTTCAGGTCCCCCAGGCCGAACTCCCTCAATTGCTCCAGGAAGGTATAGCCGTGCGCGGGGCCGTAGTGCAGGAGCAGAAGCAACACCGGCTCCAACATCCGCACCACCCGGCGCCCCCGCCCTCGTCCCCCCCGTCCCTGACCGCGTCTTCGCATATCTCTTCCTTCCTCGTGCGACCACCAGAAAGACTATGCCTCAAGCAGTTCGAGTATACCATAGTATGTGCTATTTGTCAATAGTTAAAGTGAATATAGTATAACTACATATAGTTGAACAGCAGATAGATGAGGTGGTTGTAATTGAAGGTCACTTGCAGGCAACGTCGGCGCAGTTGAAGGAGTATCCCTATGCGCTTTGCCTTGAATCCCAATATGAGTACAATGTGTAGCGTTCGGTAGTCCAACTCTGGATTATGTGGCGGCTTCGCGCCGCGTGAGCCTCTGTTCGCTGGGCGGCTTTTGACTCATCGAGAAGTGCATGCCACCGGCCCTGGGGAAGGAACATCGGATGTCCCAACAAACAACGTCAGACTCGAGCAACGGTTCGCGACGCAAGCACCTGCCAGCCCTCTTTGCCCGGTGCCTGCTGATCCTGGGCGTGTTCTTGATAGCATCCTGCGGTGGCGTTCGGGACGCAGCGCCGCCGACAACCAGCCCACCAGCGCCGACGGCGACCCACACCCCGACGGCCACGCTGACGCCCACGCCATCCCTCACCCCCACGCCAACCCTCACCCCCACGCCGACTGAAACCCCCACTCCCACGCCAACACCCACGCCGACGCATCCTCTGATGATCGACGTGATGCGCCAGCAGGCCTATCCCGGCAGTGAAGTCACGATCGAGGAGGAACTGGATCCCGGCTCCAACTATGATCGATATCTCGCCTCCTACCAGTCCGCAGGGCTCAAGATCTATGCCCTGCTGACCATACCCCAGGGTGAGAAACCCGAAAGCGGCTGGCCGATCGTCGTGTTCAATCACGGCTACATCCCTCCCGATCAGTACCGCACGACGGAGCGGTACGTCGCCTACGTGGACGGGTTCGCCAGGAACGGGTACATCGTCTTTCGCCCCGACTATCGTGGGCACGGCGATTCGGAAGGTGAGGCGACGGGCTCGTTCGGCACGCCGGACTATACCGTCGACGTGCTCAACGCGATGGCCTCTGTGATGCAACATCCAGACGCCGACCCCGGCCGGGTGGGGATGTGGGGGCACTCGATGGGCGGAGGGATCATATTACGCGCGATGGTCGTGACGCCGGACATCAAGGCCGGCGTCATCTGGGCTGGTATGGTCGCGCCATATCCAGACTTGTTGGAGTGGTACCGGCGTCGCTCCGCCGGTCGCCCGACGCCAACGCCAAATCCAGACGGCACGACCGGGCGTCGCTGGACGCAAGAGTTGTTAGCGTTTGGTACTGTCGAGGAAAACCCGGCGTTCTGGGCATCCATTGATCCCACATCCTACCTGACTGAGTTGTCGGGGCCGCTTCAGCTTCACCACGGCACGGCGGACGAGTCCGTCCCAGTTGAGTATTCCCAAGATCTGTATGCGCGACTTCAGGGGGCGGGCCAGACGTCCGAGCTGTATCTATACACCGGTGACAACCACAACATATCCAACAGCTTTGGAACGGCGATGCAGCGCTCTATTCAGTTCTTTGACCAGCACGTCAAGGGCACAAACGATGAGTAGCAACAGCATGCCATTTAAGATTACGCGTTGTCCGGAAAACCCGATCGTGTGGCCAGGCAAGTGGGATTGGCGGATGAGCAATGTGTACAATCCCGCCGTGATCTATGAGGATGGGCGGTTCACCATGTATGAGCGGACGGCCGGATCGCTGCGGCCGCACCACTGCTACGTGGGGCTGCTGGAGAGCGAGGACGGCATTCACTTCCGGCACCTGTCGGACCAGCCCGTCTTGACCCCCGAGATGGTGGGCTCCAGGTACGGCAGTGTCCAGGATCCGCGGGTCGTCAAGATCGAGGACACGTACTATATGACGTTCGCGTTCCGCCGGTTCACGTGGGATATCTATCCGACAGGCCTGGGTGTACCAGAGGCAAGCCAGAGCCAGTTCCCCGGGTTTGATCCGTCGAAGGACAAGAACCAGACGCGGTCGGGGATCGCCGTGTCCAAGGACCGCGTGCACTGGGAGTTCCTGGGATGGGCGACGCCCAGCGACGTCGACGACCGGGATGTGATCCTGTTTCCCGCAAAGATCGGCGGCCGATCGGGTTCGTCGACACTGGCACAGGGCACAGCGAGGAGCACCCATCGATCCGGATTTCGTACTCGGCGGATCTAGAGACGTGGACCGAGCCAGAGGTCGTGATCCGGCCAGAGTTCAAGTGGGAGGACAACCGGATCGGCGGGGCGACGCCACCGGTGCGGACGGACCGCGGCTGGCTCGTGCTGTACCACGGCGTCGAGAACACAGATCCGGCGACGCGCCGGGTGATCTATCGGCTGGGTGCGATGATGCTGGATCTGGATGACCCGCGGAAGGTGATGGCGCGGGCGCCAGACTATATCATGGAGCCCGAGGCGTACTATGAAAAGTTCGGCCTCTTTATCCCGAACGTCGTCTTCCCGACGGGCAACGTCGTCAAGGACGGCCTGCTGTGGATCTACTACGGGTGCTGTGACACGGCAATCGGCCTGGCGACTGTGCCACTGAACGACCTGGTAGACCACATCTTTGCGACGAGTGGGCAGTAGCCTCGGTTGGTGGGCCGACTTGCGCGGGCGGGCAGGTCGGGTTAGAATCCATCTACATGAACCCGTGTCCTATCCAGATTTTCTGTGTCACTATTACGAGGCCTCCAGAGGCCCGTTCTTGAACCTCTCCCACGTGCCCCTCGCAGAGGCCGAAAGTGTCCTGGATCAGATCCGCCAGGCCGGCGCGGGCTTTGCCAGCCAGCGCTCATCGGACTATCTGCGGATTCGAAGGGAATTGGAGGACAAGGTGCGCAGCCTGTTCGTCGGAAAGGGGGGAAAGCCCCGGCGCGAGCGGCCGCACTACATGATTCTGGGCTCCTGTCCCTGGGTCAAGGACTGGTACCGGGATGGGCGCGAGCTCAGGGTGCCGCTGGCCCGCTTCAGCCCCGAGATCGTCAGTTTTACCTACGGCGATACCTTCCCGGCCATGCGCGTTGCCGACGGGAGGCCGTACCGGGGACAGGTTTACGTCCTGGAGGAACTGCCCGAGATTGTCAGGCTATACGGCCTGCCCCAGGAATGGAATCGGGATGGGGCGCACGGGCCGGAGCGATACATCGAGGCCCAGGTCTGGGACGACGAGCCGGTCAGAGAGTTCTTGTGAGGCGCTTTGCGAGTCCAGCGTCTCAGCGATTCGATGGACTGATGATAGCTCAGCGGGAGGATGATGGACATGAAGACGATACACGTAGAATATCGGGACCACGTAGCGATCGTGAAGCTGGACCGATCCGTCACGAACGCCATCGACCTGCAACTCGTCGAAGAGTTGGCTGACACCCTGCGGCGAGTGAAACACGACGCCGACGTACGTGGCCTGGTCCTGGGCAGCTCCAACGAAAAGTTCTTCTGCATTGGTTTTGACATCCCACAGTTGTTCGAACTCACCAGGGAGGATTTCGCGCTCTTTTACCATGCGTTCAACCGAATGTGCCTGGACCTGTATACGCTCCCCAAGCCGACGATCGCGGCGATAACGGGACACGCGACAGCGGGCGGGTGCATCCTGGCGCTCTGTTGCGACTACCGGTTCATTGCACAAGGCCGCAAGCTGATGGGGCTCAACGAGATCAAGCTGGGGGTCCCTGTTCCCTATCTGGTTGATTGTGTGCTGCGGCACGTCGTCGGTGTCCGGCACACCCGTGAGATCACGGACGTGGGCGAGTTCTACCTGCCCGACAAGTTGCTATACATGGGCATGGTGGATCAGGTATTGCCGTTGGAGCAGGTCCTGTTAAAGTCCATCGAAGAGGCCACGTCGTTGGGCGCGATGCCGCTAGCACCGTTCGCCATGATCAAGCGCAATCGTGTCGAGCCGGTGGAAGCGCAGGTGCTGGCGCACCAGGAGCAGAGAGAGCGGTTCTTCGTAGAGTGCTGGCACTCTGACGAGGCGCGCGAACGGCTGCGAGAGGCCATGGAGAAATTCTAGACCGAATAAAGGAGGTCCTATGCGCATTCGTTCCGTCACCATCGGCGCGAACGTGAGCTACCCCGTCGAGGCAGGTCCCTTCCGCGCCTTCGGCCAGTTCGCGGCCCGGGCCCGGGCGCTCTTTGAGGACGCCGGGCTGGAGGTCCAGACCGTGCGCCTGGCCACCCAGCCCTTCCCCGAGATCCTGCGGGAAGAGGGACCCGCCGCCGCGGTGGGATTCGCCCGCGAGCTGGAGGGCGTGTGCCAGGCCCACACCATCGATTATTGCTCCATCGGCACGGTCGTGGCCACGAGCCCGGAGGCGGACCTGGCTTACGTGGACGCCATCCCGGCGGTCATCCGGGAGACCGAGGTGGCCTTCGCCTCGGCGCTCGTCGCCTCACCCGCGTCCGGCGTCAACCTGGCCGCGGTCACGCGTGCCGCCGGGGTGATCGCCGACGTCGCCCGCACGACGCCCGATGGCTTTGGCAACCTGCGCTTCGCCGTCCTGGCCAACTGTGGGCCCGGCTCCCCGTTCTTCCCGGCCGCGTTCCACCAGGGGCCCGGCCCGGCCTTTTCCGTCGCCACCGAGGCGGCCGACCTGGCGGTCGACGCGTTCGCGCGGGCCACGACGCTGGAGGAGGCCCGCCAGAACCTGCGCGCCGCCGTCGAGGAGGCGGCCCGTGCCATCGAGGGAGTCTGCCACACGCTGGAGGCCGAGTCCGGCTTCCGCTTCGGCGGCATCTTCCGCTTCGGCGGCATCGACTTCTCCCCGGCTCCCTACCCGGAGGTCGCGCGCAGCATCGGGCACGCCATCGAGAAGCTGGGGGTGGATGTCTTTGGAGGCAACGGCACGCTGTTCGCGGTCGCCTTCATCAAGCGGGTGCTCCGGGAGGCCCAATTCCCGCGCTGCGGGTTCTCCGGCCTGCTCCTGCCCGTGCTGGAGGACCGCACGCTGGCCCAGCGTAGCGCCGAGGACCTGTACACGCTCGACAGCCTGCTGCTCTACTCGACGGTGTGCGGGACCGGCCTGGACACGGTCCCGCTGCCTGGCGACGTGTCCGTCGAGGAGTTGGCCGCGATTCTGCTCGACGTGGCCACGCTGGCGCTGATCGCGGACAAGCCGCTGACGGCCCGGCTGATGCCGATCCCCGGCAAGCGGGCCGGCGACATGACGGACTTTGACTTCCCATACTTTGCCAATGCCCGCATACTGGGTACGAGGGGGCGCGGGGCGGCCAGGATCCTCCAGAACAATCGCTTCGTCCGCCTGTGACGGCCAGCCGTTGTCGGGTGCCAGGCACCTGGGTGTCATATTTTGGAACCGGGCGGTGTTTATATCGTGAGAGCAAAGTTCAAGATGACGACAGCGCTGACCAAAACGACCCACAGCGCAGCCACTCGGGCGGGCTCGGAGACCGACGCGGTGCTGGAAACGGCCTTTGAGGAACACTGGTCGTGGGTCTGCGAGACGCTGTACTACCTGGTCGGTGACTGGGACGAGGCGCAGGACCTGGCGCTGGAGGTATTCTATCGCCTGCACACGCGCCCGCCCAGGGACCTGACCAGGTTAGGCGGCTGGTTGCACCGGGTGGCGACGAACGTAGGCCGCAATGCCATCCGCGCGCGCCGGCGCCGGCAGCGGTGCGAGGAAGCAGCAGGGGCCCTGAAATTGCAACGTGCTGCCTCCATCGATCCGGCCGTCGAAGCCGAGCGCCAGGAGGCGCGGGAGCAGGTCCGTTGCGTGTGGTCGCGCATGAAACCTCGCCAGGCCCAGCTCCTCATCCTGCGTCACACGGGTCACAGTTACGCAGAGATCGCCGCCATCTTGGACGTCGCCCCCGGTTCTGTGGGGACCATGCTGGCTCGTGCCGAGAAAGAGTTCGAGCGGCGCTACCAGGCGTTGGAGGAAAGGCCATGAAGCATCTCAGCGAAGGAAAACTGCGCGCCTTTTACGATCGTGCTCTGAGCGCGCGTGGTCTGAGCGCGGCGGAGCGCGGCCAGGTGCAGCAGCATCTGGAAACCTGTGCCCGCTGTGCGGCGCGGGCCACCGTCGTCCAGGAGCGCGGGCGTCGCGTCCATACCTTGCTGGCCGGGCTGGAGCCCCAGGCCGGAGCCGGCGCTGTGGCCCCACAGATCGCCCGAAGGCAGCTTGACACCTATCTCTGGGAAAGAAAGGAGCAAAGTATGGCACGCAATCCGTTTTCACGCCGTTACCGCCCCGCGTGGGCGGCCGCGGCACTGGTGCTGCTGGTGATGCTCACGCTCACCGTTCCGCCCGTGCGCACCTGGGCCGGGGACTTGTTGAGGTTGTTCCGGGTGCAAAAGATCGAGTTCACGCCCGTCGACCCAGAGGCCCTGCCTGACGAAGAGACGCTGGAAGCCGTCGCCCCGGAGATTCAGCGCATGTTTGACAAAGACCTCACGATCACGACGGATGGCGAGCGCGAGACCGTGGACGAAGCGACGGCCCGTGCCCGGGCCGGGTTCCCGATCCGTCTGCCCGCCACTGAGCAGGAGGAGGTGCGTTACGAGTGGACCCCGCCCGTGCACGTCGCTATGCAGGTCGACCTGCCGCGCTTGCGGACGCTGTTCGCCGAGTTGGGCTATCGGGACGTCGAACTGCCGGACACGCTCGACGACAGGACGGTCGAGGCGGATTTCCAGGGCATGCTGACGGCGGCGTACGGCGCCTGCGAGGATGAGCGTTCCCCTGGCGGGGAGTGCATGGCTTTCGTGCAGATGCCCAGCCCCGCGATCTCTGTGCCGGATGACCTGGACATCGATCAGTTGGGCCGGGTCTACCTGGAACTCTTGGGGGTGACCGGCGAGGAGGCCGCGCGCCTGAGCGATCGCATCGACTGGGCCACCACGCTGGTCGTGCCCTTCCCCAATCACTTTGACCTGACGTACGAGACGGTGCGCGTGGACGGCGCCGAGGCCACACTGGTCCACCCCGCGTCCGAAGGCGGATGGTATCGGGAGTACTTGCTGACCTGGGTCAAGGGCGGCATCGTCTATGCCGTCACGGGGAACGGGGATTACGCGGGGGCGCTGGAGCTGGCCGACTCGCTGGAGTAAACCCACATCGGGTTGGGCTCTGAAGACTGCCCCAGGACCACTTGCCCTGGGGCAGTTACTGCTGTTATATATAATGGACATCATGGACGCTGTACCTGCGATTGACGTTCAACATCTGCGGAAGGAGTTTGGCGGCAAGGTCGCCGTCGCCGATCTCACGTTGACTGTGGAGCGCGGCGAGGTCTTTGGCTTCCTGGGGCCGAATGGCGCCGGCAAGACGACGTCGATCAAGATGCTGCTGGGATTGATCGGGCCGACCGCCGGGAAGGGACAGGTGCTTGGTGTGCCGCTGGGCGTTCCGCGCGGCCGGGAAAAGATCGGGTTCTTGCCCGAGCACTTTCGGTTCCACGATTGGCTGAAGGCCGACGAGTTCCTGCAACTGCACGCCGATCTTTACCGTATGCCACGCGCCGTGTCCCGCCGCCGCATCCCCGAGCTGCTGGACCTGGTAGGGCTCTGCGAGCACGCTGACAAGAAACTGCACACGTTCTCCAAGGGAATGTTGCAGCGCATCGGCCTGGCCCAGGCACTGCTCAACGAACCGGCGCTGGTCCTGCTGGACGAACCGACGTCGGGCCTGGACCCGGTGGGACGCCGGTTGGTGCGCGACATCATCCGCGATCTGCGCGAGCGCGGCACCACGGTGTTCCTCAATTCGCACCTGCTCAGCGAGGTGGAAATCACCTGCGATCGAGTGGCGTTCATCAAGAAAGGGGAGGTGATCTACACCAGCGCCCTGCAATCGCTGGTGGAGGGCGAGCTGACGGTGCAGATTCGGGCGCACCGGCCGGACGGGATGGACGGGATGCGCTGGGAGGGCGTGCTGGCCGGATTGGAGCGCTGGAGTACTAACGTGCGCGTTGACGGGGAACACATCGCGCTGACCCTGCTCGGTGAAGCCGATCTGCCGGCGATCAATCGCTACCTGGTGGAGCGAGGCGCACAGGTCTACGCGCTGACCCCGCAAAAGCTGTCGCTCGAGGATCTCTTTATCCAGATCGTCGGCACCGAGGGAGGTCTCTGATGCAGCAAGTCGGGACGTTGGTGATATCACGCCTGACCTTCCGCGAGGCGGCGCGGCGCAAGATCCTGTTGGGTGCGCTGCTGCTGGGCATCACTTTCCTGGTGGTCTATGGGCTGGGCATCTATTTCATTCAGCAGGACCTGGCAAAGCACGGGCAGAATTTGCAGCGCGTGGTCGCTGTGCCTATCTACAACTTTTTGGTGTTGAGCGGGCTGTACGTGGTCAACTTTCTCACGCTGGCGCTGACGGTGCTCACGTCCGTCGACACCATCTCCGGCGAGATCGACTCTGGCACCATCCACACGCTGGCGGCCAAACCGATCCACCGCTGGGAGATCGTCATCGGCAAATGGCTGGGCTTTGCCGCCATGTTGACGATTTACCTGGTGCTGATGGCCGGCGGTGTGATCGGACTCACCCGGTTGATCACCGGCTATACCCTGCCGAACGTACCCCGTGGGCTGGCGTTGATGTGGCTCAACGAGCTCTTGCTGCTCGACGTGACGCTGCTCGGCGGCACGCAGCTTTCGACGCTGGCGAACGGCGTGCTCGTGTTCGCCGCCTACGGTGTGGCCTTCATCGGCGGGTGGATCGAGCAGATCGGTGCCTTCCTGGGCAACCAGACGACCGTCGTCATCGGGATCCTCGCCAGCCTGCTGATGCCCAGCGAGGCGCTGTGGAAGCGCGCGGCGTTCGAGATGCGGACGGTCCTGGCCGATGCCGTGGGCCCGAACCCCTTCATCTCGACGCTCTCCGTACCCAGCCTGATGATGGTGGGCTACGCCGTGCTCTATGCCGCCGTGGCGCTGACGCTCGTCGTCTGGAACTTTGGCCGGCGCGATTTGTGAGGTGCGTCTGCCCGTGGGAGATCTTCCCGAAAGCTGAACAGGGACGGGCGTGCTCAAGACCTCACCGCAAGGCATCCCAATGCCCGTCAGCCAGCCCGTGGGAGATCTTCCCGAAAGCTGAATGGCGACGGGCGTGCTCAAGACCTCACCGCGAGGCATCTCAATGCCTGTCAGCCAGCCTGTGGGAGCTTTCGGGAAGATGGCTCGCCCCAGGTTGACATCCGCAGGCTGGTAGTGGTAGAATACCCCAGGAGACAGTTCCAGCTTACCCATGCCTGCTCAAGAGACCCCAGAGGGCCGCTCTTTGCGCGCCCCGGACACCCTGCACGATACCATCCCGCCTCGGGTAGACGTCTACACCGACGGCGGCTGCGACCCCAACCCCGGCCCCGGCGGTTGGGGTGCGGTCATCCGCTGGGCTGACCGGGAGTGGCTGCTCAGTGGAAACGATCCCGACACGACGAACAACCGCATGGAGCTTACCGCCGCGGCCGCGGCGCTGGCGCTGCTGGAAGGACTCCTCGGCCGCTGCCAGGTAGGCATCCATACTGACTCCCAATACCTGCGCCAGGGCATCACCTCGTGGATCGAGGGCTGGGTGAGCCGTGGCTGGCGCACCTCCAACAAGCAGCCGGTCAAGAACCAGGATCTGTGGCGCTTGCTCCACCGACTGACCCAGGCCCACGACGTGACCTGGCACTGGCTCAAGGGCCACGCCGGCCATCCGCTGAACGAGCGGGCCGACCAGTTGGCGACCGAGGCGCGGCGCGCGCTCCACCATCTCCATCGTCCTCCCCGCAGCCCGGAGGCTCCTCAGCCCGCTGGCGATGGCCGGCCAGCCGTCGAAATCTTTGTCAAGGCGTCCTGCCGGGGGGATGAGAGGTGGGGTGGCTGGGGGGCTGTGCTGCGCATGGGCGAACACACCAGGTCGCTCAGCGGGAGCGAGCGTCCGACCACGGCCAACGCCATGCTCATCCGGGGCGCGGCCGAGGCGCTGCGGGCGCTGACTAAACCCTGCTGGGTGACGATCTGCTCCGACGCCAAATACCTGATCGACGGCGCTTCACGGTGGGTGAAGGGCTGGCAGGCGCGCGGCTGGCGCACCCGGGAGGGCCAGCCGGTCGCCAACCGGGCCGAGTGGGAGGCGCTCCTGGAGGCCGCCCGTCCACATCACGTCACCTGGGTGCTGGCGCAGGGGGACGACGCTCTTGCCGACCTGGCAGTGGCAGGCGAGCTGGCCGGCGCGGCCGCTGACCAATCAGAGGGCCAGTGACCAACGAGCGGGGGGATTATCGCATCTTTGCGGGCATCTTCCCGTTCGTGGGCGCCTTCCCGTCCGGCGACCTGGGTGAGCGCATCCAGGCTCTGCGCCAGCGTTGCGACGCGGTGACGGCCCGGATCACCGCGCCCCACGTGACGCTGGCGGGCACCTATTGGCGCACCGGCCCCGCCACCCCGGAGAACGAGGCGGAGGCGATCGCCCGCCTGCAGGCCGTCCAGGATCGGATCGCGCCCTTTGAGTTTAAGCTCGGTGGCATCGGGTCTTTCCTCCCTGGCGCGCGGGTGATCTATCTCGAGGTAGAACCCACGGCCGGCTTGCTGGCCGCCCGTGAGCTTTTGCTGGAGGCGCTTGGCTCGGACAAACACCGCCGCTTTACGCCCCACCTGACGCTGGCGATGCGGTTGGGCCAGTGCGATACCCGGTCGCTCCTGGCCCGCTTGCGGCGAAGCGAGTGGCACTCGGGACGTTGGTCGGTCCACGTGGATCACCTGTGGCTCGTGCAGCGCGGGCCTGGCGACCCCACGTGGCGCTACATCCAGCGGATCGACCTGGCCGGGGATTCAGACCTGACAGGTTTTGCCGGGAGCCGGTGAAGCCACGGACCGCTAGACCTGACAGGTTTTGCTGGGAGCCAGTGAAGCCATGGAGCGTGTCCATAGCAGACTGGCAGCCAACAGCCGCGGACCGCTAAACCTGTCAGGTCTTTTGGGAGGGCCTATGCCACATCAAGGACAGGCCGGCATCTGTTTCGACAGCGGCGGGCATCGCCTGCTGGGTACGCTTTTCCTGGCCCGGGGCGATCGCCCCAAGCCGACCGCCGTGATCCTCCACGGCATACCGGGCATCGAGAAGAACTATGACCTGGCCCACGTCCTGCGCGATCGTGGCTGGAACAGCCTCATCTTTCACTATCGCGGTTGCTGGGGGAGCGAGGGGGACTACGTCCTCCGCACAATCCCGGATGACGTGCGCGCAGCGCTGGACGACCTGAGCAGCGGGCGCTACCCCCAGGTCGATCCGGCCCGCCTGGTGCTCGTCGGCCACAGCCTGGGCGGCTGGGCCGCCGTGCTCGCGGCTGCTGCCGATCCCCGCGTCCAGGCCGTTGCGGCCTACGGCGCGGTGACCGACCCGCGCCAGTTTCCTTTCACCTCGGCGGACGCGGCAGCCGAGTTCACTCCCTGGCTCCAGGGGCTGACGCCGGGTGACTTCTTTGACCAATGGCATGCGCTTGACGCGGCCTACGTCCCGGTCGAGCAGGTCGCGCGGCTGGCCCTGCGTCCGCTCCTCGTCGTCCACGGTCACGCCGACGAGGTCGTGCCGGTGGCGCAGGCGGAGGCGCTGTTCGCGCGGGCGGACGATCCGCGCACGCTGGTGATCCACCCGGAGGCCAACCACTCGTTCACCTGGCACCGCCCGTGGCTGCGGGACCAGATCCTCGGCTGGCTTGACGGGCTGGGCCTGGCCGACGTAGGCGGCGAAAGTCCTAGACTCCTCTCGTATAAAGCTCCCGGCGGAACACAGTCCGCCGCTACCCTCGATCACCGATGAGAAAGGAACTACGATGAACTACAGACAACGCGTTCTGACGGCTTTGCGCCACCAGGAGCCGGATCGGGTCCCTATCGACCTGGGCGGCACGACGGACAGCACGATCATGGCGGTCCCCTACCAGGCGCTCAGGAGACACCTGGACCTGGGCGCGGGCACGACTCGCGTCGCCGACGTCTATCAGCACACGGCGCTGGTCGAGGAGGACGTGCGCCAGGCGCTGGGTGTCGACGTGATGTTCGTCTCCGACGAGCCCGACGAGTGGCGGCCGGGTACCCTCCCCGATGGCGCTCCGGCCGAGTTTCCGGCCACGTTCCTGCCACAGCTCCAGGGCGACGGCTCCCAGGTGACGTTTGACGCGGCCGGGAACGTCGTGCTCCGAATGCCCAGGGGCGGGCACTACTTTGACCCCGTGTACTCGCCGCTGGCCGGCGCGACCAGCGTGCGCGACATTGAGAACCACGTGGCCGCCATCGAGAGCTACGACAGGCCGTCCCATCTCGACAAGAGTTACGAGGAACTGGCCAGGAAGGCCAGGGCGCTGCGCGAGGAGACCGACTACCTCCTGGTCGGGTTCTTCGGCGGCCACATTTTCCAGGCCGGCCAGTCTCTGCGGGGGTGGGAGACGTTCCTCGTGGACCTGCTCGTGAACCGGAAATTCGCCGAGGCGCTCTTGGACCAACTGGCCGAGGCGAACGTGCGGCGTTTTGCCCGTTTTGCCGAGACCGTCGGCCCGTACGTCGACGTCGTGCAGTTCGAGGACGACCTGGGGATGCAGGATCGCCCGATCCTGCGGCCCGACCTGTACCGGAGGGTGGTCAAGCCCTACCACGAGAGACTCTTTCGCTTCGCCAAGTCGAGATGCGACGCCTTTCTGCTGTTGCACACCGACGGTGCCGTCGCGCCGTTCATCCCTGACTTTATCGAGATGGGGGTGGACGTGCTGAATCCAGTGCAGGTCTCGGCGGCGGGCATGGACCCGAAAGTGCTGAAAAGAGAGTTTGGCCGTGACATCACCTTCTGGGGTGGGGGATGCGATAGCCAGCGTGTCCTGCCCTTCGGCACGCCGGACGAGGTTGCCGACGAGGTCAAACGCCGCATCGACGACCTGGCCCCCGGCGGCGGCTTTGTATTCAGCCCGATCCACAACGTGCAGACGGGGGTGCCGCCGGAGAACGTCGTCGCGATGTTTGAGACCGCGCGGGAGTATGGGGTTTATGGGTAGACGGTAGACGGTAGACGGTAGACAGGGAAGATCGTCAGATCCCCGTCTGAAGCGCCGACTTTGCTTCTCTCAGCGGATGAACTGGACCGCCTGTTGGATGAAGATGCGCCGTTTCTGGTGGTCGAGATCGAGTACATTCATTCAGAAACAGGGTTCAACGCGAAATCAACGTCTGGCGTATCGTTGGGGGCGTTGACCGTCACCGCCGTGGCAGATGCCTCGTCGGCCGCGGAATGATAGAATTGAGACTCGTGACCTGACACGGTGGCCTGAACCCTGTAATGGCCCGAGGGGAGGCCCTCAATGGTGTAACTGCCGTCAGAGGCCGTGTTGGCGCCGCTACCAGGGTGGTCACCGATGGTAGGGAAAGCATACACGCTGGCCCCGGCGATGGAGGTGACGCCATCTTCTTCGTAAACGTGTCCCGAAATGCTGCCAGCCTTTGCCAGGTAGAAATCTATACCTGAAGTATCATGAGGAGCCACGACCTGAACTGGAGTAGCGTTTTTCATATCATAGTGGTCGTCGTACCATTCATCAACATATTTCCCCCCAATACCACCTGACGCGGTTCCAATCACATAGCTGCCCGTCCGCAGCCAAAGGATGTAACTCCCGTCGTGCTCGGTCCAGGGAAAGTAGCTAACCCATTCCCCGGTCGGTAACCACACTGCCAAGTCGACCCCACTTATGGGAGTCACTCCATCTTCCTCGTAAACGTGACCGGTGACCGCTCCGCCGGCATCCAGAGTGAAGTTGATGTCAGGTGTATTTGTACCCTCCGTGACAGTGACCTTATCGCCAGCGGCGTACACGTACTTGGAATCATAATACTCATAAGCGAAACCCGGTTTCTTGACTCGTACACGGTAGTCCGAGGAGAGCAAATCAACTATGGTGTAATTACCATCGGCTAGTGTATAGGTACCACCCCCAACCCAGTCACCGTTTGGCAGCCGAATCTCTGCGACCACGCGGGCTCCCTGAATAGGGGTAATCCCATCGCTTTCATACACGAAACCAGATATCGCCCCCCCCACGTCCTAGATTGACGTTGATGTTCGGGGTGTTCTCGGGCGGTGTGACTGCCACTTCTGTGGCAAAAGCCCAATCATAGGCACCGCCATAGAACTGTGTTATCCAGTCTGGGGCTCCAGTTCTTACTGTGTACTGCCCTAAAGCCAGCCCTTCTATGGTATAGCTACCATCTGGAGCTGTGTTCGTTCTGAGCCCGTGATCGCTTTCCTCGCCGCCTGGCCGCACAAACACTTCTACCCTATTGATTGGCGTGATCCCATCGCTCTGATATACGTACCCAGTTATGGAACCGCCCTCGGTGAGATCAAAGTCAATGCCGGTTGTCTCGTGGTGCGAGGTGATGTGGATCACCTCGGCCTCACGAGATGGAACTACGTTGTCATAGTACTCCCTGGCATAGCCAGGGGCGGTAACTCGCGCCACGTACTCGCCCGCAGGAAGGCCGAAGATAGCATAGCTGCCATCCCAAGCTGTAGTGGCTGAGTGGTACCATCCGTCCGGAGCCAGTCCAGGAGACCCTACCTCTACCTTTGCACCGGGTATGCCCTGGCCCGTTGCTGCGTCCGTCACTCGGCCAGATAGAGAGGGAACAGGGGTAGGGGTGGGCATGGGGGTATCGGTCGGCCTTGGCGTCGGGGTCTGAGTCGGGGTGGCAGTGGGGGTCTTGGCCGGTAGTGGCGTGGCCGTCGGTAACATAGTGGCCGTCGGCCGCGGCGCACAGGCCACTGTCACCAGCGCAAGCACCAATACAGCCAATGCTATCAAACGCACTCGCTTCATCACTCGTTTGCCAAACATCGCTGCCTCCTTCATGTCCCACAGGAAAAATGCCTGTCATACCCTGACGGTGCGTGGGTTCTGTGACACTTCGATGTTGGCCGCTAAGGCGCTCTCACTATCTCGACCGAGGTCTACGACTGCGGCAGACCACAAGTCGTCTCTGCTTGTCTGGTCTGTGTCCAGTATAGCACAGGAACATGCACAAGTCAATAGTTTTTTCGGCATAGAGGGCCAGGGAACACAAGACCGCTCCTGGTCATCTCGTGTGTCATTGCATCTTTCGCGCCGGTCACCGACCTGGCCCCGCCCTGTCCTTGCCCTGCCGGTAGTCGTCGCTGCCATTAGGCACCCTGTGGCACAAGGCGGCGTCCAGGAAGCGGGAGCGCAGACGGGGCTCCGCCAGATCTTTAGGCCGGACATTGCTCGCTACCAACGTGTGCGCCCTGGCGACGTACCGGGCGTTGAAGATGCGGAACAGCACCTCGGCGGCCCAGTCGGTCAGCCGCTCCGTCCCCAGGTCGTCCACCACCAGCCAGGGCCTGTTCTGAGCCGGGCTGGAGGACACGCGCTGGTATAGGGGACAATAGGGGGTATAATACTGCCAGCCTACCGTGGACCGACGAGGCTGTCGTCGGGGAGGCGGGACTGGTGAAGGGCGTGAGGGTTTCGACCATGTTCAGACGACGTAAACGCGAGCGGAGGATGAAACTGGAGCTCCAGTGCACGGCCTGCGGGCACGTGTTCAAGCAGGGCGTCAGCAGGCTGTTTATGGATCTAGACGCCTTCGAGAAGAAGCAAAGTGAACCAGGAGGACGCAGCGAGTACGTCATCCCTGAGCGCATCGTGTGTCCCAGGTGCCAGGCTGTGGATCAGTTCGAGTTGACGTCCTCAAGCCGCATCCAGGTACAGGCCGAGATACTGAAGCGTATCGTCATCGCACCAGACCCCGACGATCCGCTCAAGGTGATCCGCTTCGCGCTGTCGGACGGCACTCCCATGCACCCGCTGGACGCCCTCGATATGTACGCCGCGCAAGTAACCAGGTACCCTCACCGCGCCGATGTGCGGGTCAAGTACGCCAACACGCTGCGCTTCCTGGGTTACCTGGAGGAAGCCGCGGCTCAGTATCGGGCCATCCTGGAGCAAGACCCGACCGAGGTCGAGGCGCTGGTGAACCTGGCGGCTCTCCACGCCGGGCGAGGGGAGAAGGAGGCAGCCTACGAGTGTCTGCGCCGCCTGGTCGCGTGTGCGCCTGAGAGCGGGCACCCCCAGCGGGATGAATTCGCCAGCGGTGCGCGGCTCGTGCTAGACGATGAGATCGCGCTGGAGGATTTTTGGGTGGAGGGGCCCGTGGAGCCTCTATCCACCCCGGCGCGGCGTCCTGGTTCCCCTCCCCGGCGTGCTCCCGGACGGCGCAAGAAGAGAACGCGGAGATCAAGATAGTGGCACGCACAGTGGCTGGACATGTACCGGTATTGGCTGAAGCTGAGGTAAGGCAACGATGAACTATGACGAATTCCGCACACTGTGGCACGAAGCGCTGGACGCGGCCAGCCTGCTGCCCCATCCGCTGTGGCCCACAGAGACCATCGACGTCCACCAGATGGACCGTGTGTACAGCATCTACGTCTCGCTGGGCGGTGGGCACGGGGCTGAGCCATTCTACACCACTGCCAGGCTGGAATGGAACTGGCGTGCAGCGCTTTCCGCCCGCTTCGCTACGACAGAGGAGGATCTGCTGACGGCACTGCTGGGCCGGGATGGGTCCTACCTGGTCACGGAACAGCCCTGGCTGCGGGTCGGCGTCACGCTGAACGCCACACTGCCGTGGGACTCGCCACTCCCTATGCCGGCGGCGGAGGCATGGCGACGGTGGGCCGTCGAGGTCACGTCCCGCATCGCGCCGATTCTGCCCGTCGAAAGCGAAGAGGACGAGCGCGGGCTGAAGGTGCTCTCCGCCCACGGTGATCCCGAGGCTGAGTTGCGATGTGACCCCGATGGTCGCCTGTACCTGACCGGCGTCCACCTATCGGCGTGGCAGAGCATAGACCTGCCGCGCCAGTGGGACAACCCCGACCGCGAGCCGGACGACTGGCCAGAGGTGGAACTGGCTGATTTCATCGAGCGGGTGCGCCGGGCGCTGCGGGAGTGGGAGGGGTGCCTGGCGCACTTGTGCTCGCAGAAGGTAGCCGGGCGAAAGGGTGTGAAGTAGCCTCAGAGCAGGGTGGCAGTGTCAAGTAGCCTTGGCCTGTAGCGCAGGCCAAAGCATCCCATGCCCCTCCGCATTCAAGCTTTTGCACATTAGATCGGCTAAATGTGCCGTCCAGTTACCTACATCGGTGACTGACAGCCAGTCACACTGTGCTCATCCTCTGGCATATGGATCACAGAAAGCACACATTTTTCTCCATTTATGTTGACTGCCATCGACTCACAGAAACAGCGACCACAGAAGCTCCCCAAGTCGATCCAGTCCAAATCCTTGACAGCAGTTCCCAGTTCATAGACGCGGTAGATTGATGTATCATACTCGGCTGACTTGTGAGGTGGAATGTATGGCCCACCTTCCATGCTGCAACCCCACCACACTCTCAACTTCCTGGGTGGTGATTGCGGCGTGTAGTCCTTGAAGAGGCACAATTGACCAGGGTGAGGAATGGTCTGTTCCTCAGTCGGTTTGTGTGCCATTCTCCACAACACAAGTGCGTGATACCCCGGTCCATACCGTACGGTTCGCAGCAATGAAGCAGTGAGCGACACATCGTACAACTTCGCCAACCGCTGTCCGGTCTCAAGTGACACACCCCATTGGTACACATAGGATTTGAAGGTTGAGAGAGGCATGAGTAACTCGGCAGCTCCCACCTCGCACAGTTTCTCCTTTGCCGTATCTGAGAACAAACTACGTGCACTCCAGCTTGGGGTTCGCGACCGGGTTGAGAAAAGCAACTCCATTAACTCGTGAGCTTCGGAAAAGCGCTGGCGGGCAGCAGGATCGTCACTGCTGATGAATATTACTCCACTATCAGGATTCACGAGTAGGCCTGCCTGGCCTGGTAGCGAGACTCGCTTGGGCAAGATACCAAAACGGCGCAAGATAGGAGCAAGATCGATAGGTGGCTCATTGCCCAGACCAGACTCTCTACGCAGGAACTCTGCGTACCGAACTACGTCTGAGGCTTCACTCACCTGGCCATGTCGCGCTACGAAAAGCCTACCTGGATGCTGGTAGTTGTCCTGACTATCCACGGATTACACTCCGCCAGTTGCCACTCTGATCGCGCTATAAAGAAGCTGCCATTCCTCGGGAGTACTTGGCTGTTTGCCTCGGTATTGAATCTGTGCCAGCATCTCGACGTCACCGGTCGGCAGATTGGCTCTGCGGGCGAATTCGTTCAGACCAGGCGGCAGGTCTCCCCATCTTGGTAGCTGCTCCAGAACCTCGGATGGTCTCAGTCCCAGCGTGGTCACTAGACTCTCTACGACCTGCCAAGACAAGTTGTTGGCTACCCCGCGCTCGATCTGAGACAGATAATTGCGCGAGATACCGGCCTTCTCAGCCAGCTTTTCCTGGCTCCATCCTTCTTCCTCTCGCCTATCGCGCACCTTCTTCCCGAACGCCATCAGGTTCACAGATCACCCTCCTGTTGTCTAGGGACTGCGACGGTCTGTTGCGCAGGCGTATTGTACCAGAGCTAGACGGTTGTGTCAACTATAGTTTACAGCACTTGACAACTGCAGGTTTGTGTACTATAATGCACGCACGATGAACACTGTGGTTGTCATAGTTGTCTCTGCGTGAGTCTATGATCCTGACAGGAGGCAAGAAGATGGCTAAGAGAAAAGTGTACCATGTGGTTCCTGACACGAGTAGTGGTTCCTGGAAGGTAAAGGTTGAAGGTGGCCAGCGAGCCAACAGCGTTCACAAAACGAAACATGAGGCAGAAGAGGCTGCGAGGAATCTGGCTGAGAACCAACCACTAGGACAGGTAGTGATCCACGGCCAGGACGGCAGAATACAGAAGGAATACACCTATGGTGAGGATCCACACCCACCTGAAGGATAGTCGAACCTGACTGTAACTTCCCGCAGCGGTGCTCACACATAGGTGTGATGTCCGGCCCTTTACCAAGCTGTGGAGCGGACGGCATTTGCAGCTTGGCCTGTGGGCGTTGCACAGATGCAGGAGGGTACATTGGTTGTGCGAGGCGGCTTTGAGGAAAGATGGCGGTGCTCGGTAACACTGATACTCTCCACAGTTGGAGACCTGTGGACGTTTTGATAGTTACAGCTCTACCTGAGGAACGAGTTGCAGTTCTCCGTCTGCTCGAAGACTTCGGGCCGGTCCAGGTTGGCGACTCCCCCATATGCTATGTCTGCACACTTCCGGCAAGTAGGGGAGAGTATCAGGTTGCCGTAACCCAGCTATCTCAGATGGGCAATGTCGAGGCCGGCATACACGCCGCTCGAGCAATTGGCGAGCTAGATCCCACCTGTGTGTTGATGGTTGGGATTGCTGCGGGCATAAAAGGTAGAGTCAGTCTTGGAGATATCATCGTTTCCACTCAGGTAATCTACTACGAACAGGCCAGACAAACGCCCCAGGGCCTTGAATGCCGTCCCATTTCAATTGCAGCCGATCGCCTTCTGCTCCACAGTGCTCAGAACTACAATGATGCCAGTTGGCATAGCATGATCGCGACAGGAAGTCCTCAATGCAAAGGGGGCAGCCCTCCAAAGGTGCACTTCGGACCTTTCGCCGTAGGAGACAAAGTTGTGGCGGCCCAAAGCTACGCCTATGCCCTGATGAATCTTCATCATAAGCTGATCGGCGTTGAGATGGAGTCCTATGGCATCGCAGCGGCTGCTGCCAGTGCGTCCACTCGGCCTCGCTTCCTTGCCATTCGGGGGATCAGCGACTTCGCTGATGAGCAAAAAGATGATAGTTATCGTCAGTACGCATCAACCGTCGCGGCTGCATTCGCAGTCGGCTTCCTGCGTTCTGGCCCTATATCTCCGAGCGCCTTACGCGCTGCACCCACTGAGGCACCATTGGAACAACCTGGTTCGCTTATCGCCATCCGGCACTTGTCAATGCAATACATTCCACCTCAGACTATCATTGAGTCTCTGCCCTCGATGTTTGCAGGTCGGAGCGTCACTGAACTATTGGTCGATCAAACTGACCTGTACGCTGATGGTCGGCTGTCTGATCCCCTCGAAGCAGCAAAGCGTCAAGCCGACTTGGAGTGCCACATCGACAGCCTGCTCACTTCCCACCCTGGCGCGTCAGTGAGTTATTTTGGGATTGCTCACATACCCTTGTTGTTCTACTTGGGATGCCGTTTGACCAACAAGCGCAGGTTGCATTTCTTCGAGCTCAACCGATACACGGGGCGCTGGGAGTACTTGCAGGGTGAGAAAGAGGGCCCGGAGCTGAAACTAGATGGCCTGCCCATCCACGCGAATGATAAGCACGGGGATGTCCTCATACGCATCAGTATTAGCAATACAGTAAGGTCAGAGGAAATAGCTGAGATCGTACCTTCACCGATGGCATCACTTCACCTCCACATTGAGCCGCCGAAGCGCGACGTGCTGGTCAGTGAGCGCCAGCTTCACGATTATGGTGTCGGATTCCGTCGGATGCTCGATGGTATCCACGAGTTCTTGCCCAATCGGAAACGTACTCACGTTTTTTATGCCGGGCCAGTGTCCTTGGCGGTCTACTTTGGTCAGTTGATTAGCCAGACAATCGACCGCAAAATAGTAGTCTACAACTATACAACGAAGGATTTTCCCAGATACTCCTGGGGACTGGAGATCACTGCACAGACAGACTCGCCCGATTTCCTGGTGCGAGTGCAGAAATAGGATTAGAGGAGGAGTGGAAGAGATGTTCGATACGCACAAGAAGCTAAACCTGTTCTACAATGAGCACGTTCGCCTCGGCGAAGAGCGCCGAACCCTGGCTGAGTATCGAGACACGAATCTAGATCGGCTCAAGGCCGGCTTGGAGAAGCTTGGGCACCCAAGTAGCTTCGATCATCGAGACCAGGGCAGCTACGCGATGCACACAATTAACCAGCATCCAAAAAAGGACTACGACATTGACGTTGCCATCATCTTCTCCAGGGATGACCTGCCCAGCAGCGCGTTGGATGCCCGAAAAAGGATTGAAGAGGCCATGCGTGAAGGCGGTGGCAATTTCAGCCAGCCTCCCAAGGCAAAGACAAACGCGGTGCGGGTGTATTATGCGGAGGGGCACCACGTTGACCTGGCTATCTACCGCTGGTATGAAGATGGGTATGGCAATCTGATCCACGAACACGCCGGTAGTGATTGGATGCCCAGGGACCCTATGGAGATGACCAACTGGTTCAACGACACGGTGCGCGAGTACAGCCCCTCCAAGGAGCAGGGGACGACCGTTGATGAGAACCAGATGCGCCGCGTCGTTCGTTGGCTAAAAGCATTTGCGAAGTCGCGGGAGCATTGGGATCTTCCAGGGGGTTTGGTAATCTCGGTGCTTGTTGCCGAATGCTACAGACCGGACTTCTATAGAGACGACGTTTGCCTCTACAACACTGCGGTCTCCATTCGTGATCGCTTGCAAGTGAATGAAGATGTGGGAAATCCGGTGGACACTACTCAGACCTTGACAGATCGACCTGTGGACATTGGTCGGGTAAGGCGATTCAGGGACAGGTTGGACAGCGCTGTCTCCTACCTTGAAGTCCTACACAGTCCTGGTTGCACTGAAGAGCAAGCGATCAAAGCGTGGCACTGGGTTTTCCAGCATTCATTTTGGAGCACTGATGGCGCTGCCGAGAGCATGGACGAGTACGGCAAGCGCCTTGGAGAAGCCGCTCGCCAAGGAGCCATCTTCGTGACGACCACAGGTAAGGTGTTGAGTGACGAACCACAAGAGCGCTATGTAAGGGCATCATTGCAGAGATTCTATGGTAGTTAGTGATGCGTCGCAGACTTCCACCCGCCAGGCAAGCTGTAACAATAGACCACCAGGTAACACAAATGCGAAGGGACTTCCCGGCGTGCAAGTATAGCCGGCCAAACAACGTACCCACATGGCGTGGCTCACTTCAACCTACTGAGATCTCACCTGTGTATACCATCAAGATCGTGTACCGGTTCGCAGGTTGGCGCTCCAAGTCTCCAAGAGTGTGGGTGGAGTCACCAGCGATACGCCCAGATGCCCCTCATCGTTATGACGATGACTCCCTCTGCCTGTACTTTCCGAGAGAAGGGAGTTGGACCCCTGACAAGTTTATCTCTCAAACGATAGTTCCGTGGGCTGCGTTATGGCTGGCATTCTACGAGATCTGGCTAGATACGGATCATTGGTATGGACCGGAGGTTCCGCATACGGGTACGAAACGAGGATAGTGCTGACGGGGTATCTTCAGAGTCATTGTAGCCGATTGAGAGGATACCGATCTTGGCCTCCGCAATCTCCTCGCCGGCCTTGCCTCGATTATTATCTCACCCTCGCCCTGTCCCTGTACCGGCGATAGTCTTCGCTACCGTTGGGCACCACCTGGCACGCGGCGATGTCGAGGAAGCGGGAGCGTAGCCTCGGTTCCGCCAGATCTTCGGGCCGGACGTTGTTCGCCACCAGTGTGTGCGCCCTGGCGATGTACCGGGCGTTGAAGATGCGGGACAGCACCTCCGCGGCTCAGTCGGTCAGCCGCATCAGCGCGAGGGTGTCGTAGGGCTGAAAGCCTTCTTCGACGTAGCGAGGGTAAGCGTTCACCGCAACCCTTTCACGCCGGCCGCCCCTGCCGCCTCCCACTCGTCGCAGATGCTGGCGTGTTGCTCACGCTCGTGTGCGTCTACGGGACGCACAGATCGTCCTATTTGTGTGGCAGCGGCCCCCGCAAGGCCTGCACCAGCCGCTCGAACTCGCGCTCGGCCCGGCGAGGGTGGATCAGGTCCAATGTGGTCAACATGCTGAGCCGGGTCGGCAGCCGGCCTTCGTCAAGCGGCGCGATCTTGACCGGCAACAGGCGATAGGTGCCTTCCCGGACGTCCATCGTCTGCGCTAGCTGGTTCTCAAAGTCGGCCATGCTGTCGGCCAGGTACGCTTGCGAGAGCACGATCACCGTGCGTTTGGCCTGCCGGATGCCGCGCTCGATGTTCACGACGCGCGCCACGCCGGGCTCCTCGACGTCGCCGGAGACGGCGACGCGCATGCCGGCCTCCTCCAGGCGCGGCACGAGCGTCTCCCACACCCACGCCGCGTCCGGTTCCTGCTCCACGTAACTGACGTAGGCGTCGTAGCGGAAGCCTTCCTCGTCCCTCGGTACGACGCCCTGCTGGCCGCCCAGGTAGAGCGCGACGGGCAAGTTCTCCTCCAGTTCAGCCTTGAAGATGGGATGCTGGTGGGGCTGGTCACCGGTGACGCGCGGCTGGAGATACTCGAACAGGTCGAAGATGCGGACCAGCCCGTCGTCGCTTGAGGTGCCACCGCGCAGGCCGGCCAGCAGGTGGTGGGTGAAGAGGCTGTTGGGGGCGCCGGGCAGCACCCACGAGTACTCGCTGCTGCGCGACGAGGCCAGGATGGCCCGCCCCTGTCCGGCCTTGAGCGCGTCGTAGTAACTCTCCGGCAGGGCCTTGATCTCGGGGACGGCAGCGTCCTTGGGCTGGCCGATGCCGCCGGAATGGCAGCAGTCGAAGGCGACGACGACCTTGCGGGTCGGGATGGCGCGCAGCGCCTCGGTAAACTCGTCGCCGGAGATGGCCGTCTGCGCCACCGACTCGGCCGCAGTGTAGACCGTGTCCACCGGCAGCAGGTATTCGCCCGCGCGGGGGCCGGACTCAATGCGCCCGCCGTGGCTGGAGACGTAGCAGAACACGGTCGAGTCGAGGTTGCTGCGGGCGGCCAGGTCGGCCAGCGCCTGGCGGATAGCGGTTTGGGTGGCTGCGCCGTCCAGCAGCAACTGCACGTTGCCCGGCGGGTAGCCGCAGTGCTGCGGGTCTGCCAGCAGGTCGTGGACGTCCCGGGCGTCCTGGAGCACAGCGGAATGTGTCAAGCATTCTTAGACAACTCTGACGAGAAATTAGTGTCGAACGATTCTGTCCAACTCGGCTGTTCCACCGCCTTCCCCACTGTAGCCAGGTGCTCGGCTGTGTCAAGGGATCGCTGC